>Ga0265293_10000149_pt1 | contig 170124 bp, 146 predicted proteins | sample Munlanlewell138R_FD_192505 | JGI IMG/M metagenome (GOLD analysis project Ga0265293, IMG submission 192505) | Leachate microbial communities from a municipal landfill in Southern Ontario, Canada - Leachate well 138R | ecosystem: Engineered > Solid waste > Landfill > Unclassified | place... | reverse complement strand
ACTGTTCGAAAATGCCTCTGGATGTGCCTTGGGCCGTCCAGATACCGCGAAGCGCACATCGTGGCCCGCAAAAAAACGCATATCAGGCATGCAGCAGCGGCGCGCGACTATGGACCACGGATTCAGGCCTTAGCCTTGATCGCCATCATTTGCGTTAGCCGTAAAGATGGTGTCCCCAGTCAGAGGTGCGAGGAGCAACAGCACCGCCTCAACCCAGCGCTGGAACTAGCGAACGTTGCTGCTTCGTGTTCGCGCGGGGCACGTCGCTGTAGGTCAAGGAAGAGGCGTCGATGCGGCGGTCATTCCTTGGTCTTCCGCGGATTGAGGTCAGAGCGCGATCTGCATGCGGGCACCGACGGCTTGGTACCTCGCGCCAATGTCGCCGCCGCTATCCGTCCGCTTGTCCACCTTGCCGTTAATATAATTAAATATGAAGCGCATATTGCTGTTCACATACCAGTTCAGGCCGAGCGTGAGGTTCTCCTGCCGGCCGCCGAAGATGTCCCTGTCGTTGAGATCAATCATGCTGTAGCGCGCAGCAATCTCCCATGCGCCCCAGTCGCCCATCCTCCAGTCGAAGGGACGACTTGGCGCAACGCTCCCATAAGAGCCGGAGCTTGCGCTGTAGCGTCGCGTCTCGCCGGTGAGGATATAGCCGCCTTGGATGTAATAGCCGCTGAAGTTGAGGCTGGGCCCGTTGCCAGGGGGCCGCTCGACGTTGAAATCGAAATACTCGCCCTGGAAGTGGAAGCTGCCCAGTGTTCCGGCCAGTTCCGCGCTCAAGGCGCGCGCGGAGTCGATCGGAAGACCTCCGGTGCCCAAGACGCGGTTGCCGTCGATGCGCATCTCGATCCGGTCTCGCAGGTTCAGTTCCGAGGCGCCCGTCGGCGCATCGAATAGATACTGCACATCGCTGCCGATCAGGAGCGAGGCTCTGTCGGTCAGAACCGGCAGGAATACTGCCCGCCCGGTCACGGCAGCCTGCCTTGCATCGTGCGACGTCCTGCCGGAGGCCGGTCCCGTCAGAAAGGCGCCTGCCCACCATTGCCGCTCGTTGGCGGTAATGCCGAAGCCTGAACGCGTGGCGGCGCCGATGCCGGCGGCGACTTCCACGGGCGCGGCTCGCTCCATAAAGGTGATGTTGTTGTTACTTGTCGCTCGGTCGAGCGAGTAGCGCACGCTGAGAATGCCGGCCCAGATCTTGAATGGTTCGAAACCACTATAGGAAAGGTAAGCTTTATCTAGGACCACGCCGGACCCGCCGCCGGACCCGCCACCCTCAAATTCGATGCTGTATCCCCAGTCGTTCAGGAACGCGCCGATGACCCCGAACTTCGCTCGGCGCGCGATCACGCCGCCGACAAGATTCTGCGGCGTCGTGGCCGTGGTGTTCGGCCGGTAGTTGTAGCCGCCGAAGTCGAGCTGCAGGCGGCTCGTGAGCGAGATGCAGTTTCGCCCGTCGGAACTGCAGATCGTCGGCTGGTTGCTGGAGGATACTCGAATGCTAGGTGCGTCGGCGGGCGGCTCCGTTTTGGCCGCAGCCATCTGCCCAGTGGCCCCTCTGGCTTCCTCTCGCCCCTCCGCAACGTCCCGTTTCAGGGCCTCGACTTCGTTCCGCAGCTCGTTGATTTCCGCCTTCAGCGCCTCCAGCCGGGCGCTGGCGGAATCCTGCGCGGCGGCGGGTCCGCCGGCGAGGATCGCAGCGACAATCGCCGTCGCCGTGAAGATTCCGCATCGTTTCACGCAATTACATTTACGCGGGCGAGGACAAGAATGGTCCGGTGCAGGTTCCAAACCACTTCGCTTAATGTGCCTGCTCACGAAGATCCTGCTCGTACTGAATTGCCCAGTCCCCGACACACGCTAGTCTTCCAATGGTTTTGGAATGGACCGCCCTTTGTCCTTTTCAGCCACGATGAATTCGAGAAAGCGGAGTCTCTCCGTTGAACTCGGATTCCAGTGAGCATGAATGGTGCCGGCCGGAACGAGCAGACTGTCGCCAGCGCGTAGAGTGACTGGCGGTTCACCTTCCTCCTGCCAGATGCCAGTGCCGGAAAGGATGTGGAAGGTGACCGCAGCCGGATGAAGGTGCCGTGGATTGATGCCACCCGGCTCATATTCGACGTGATAGACGGCGACTTCCTGGTTAGCCGTATCGGGCACGGCTGTCTTCAGCAGCGGCGCATGCGGGATCACGCCGATTCGCCTTTCCTGAGCGGAGGCCGGTTGGGTGTAAGCCATACATAAAACTCCTGTTATCGCAATGACGATGCTGAAGAGAGCGCCTTTGGTCACACATTGCCTCCCAACCTTCAGAGATGCCCAAAGGCCGGGTCCGACTGGAACCGGACATTGCGCTGGCGATAGCCAGTTGAAAACAGAGCCTGAATTAGCGAAGTAGTGCATGTGAGCCTCCGTAAGAAATTTGATTCTTTCAAGGCATATTAAGGTAGTAGGCATTGTCAGACAAACGACTTTAACTTACCATTCCCCCAAGAAAAAATTGGGGTCTCACATGATGCGACAGTTGCCCTCGCTGAACGGACTGCGGGCTTTTGAGGCGGCTGGCCGGCATGGCAGTTTCACTGCCGCGGCAAGAGAGCTGAACGTCACCCAAACTGCGGTAAGTCGCTTGGTCCGTCTGCTGGAAGATCGTTTTGGCTTTCCTCTGTTTCTGCGACATGCGAACGCACTTGAACTGACGGCGCAAGGGCAGGCGCTGCTGTCCGGTCTGACTGATGCTTTCGATTCCATTGCCCGGCTCACCGAAAGCGTTACGGCAATGCGTAGTGGCCCGGTGCTGACGGTTGGAGTCGGTCCAACCTTGGCGATCACTTGGTTGATCCCGCGACTGGCAAGCTTCTATCGCAGCCATCCCGACGTCGAAGTGCGCATGGCGACGGGTGGCGCAACTCGTCCGGTACGCGATGACTGGACCTGCACTATCCGACGCGATACCGACGCGTTGCCAGGCTACGATGCAGAACGCCTATTCCCGAGCGCCGTCGTGCCGGTCTGCACCCCTAAACTCGCATCGACGCTGCGCTCGCCTGACGATTTGCGCGACGCGATTCTCATCGTCGTGTCCGACATGCCCAATGAATGGCCGTACTGGTTCGAGGCTGCGGGCTTGCGTTCTCCCGTGCACCCCGCCAGTGAAGTGTCGTTCGAGAGCAATGTCATGGCGATGCAGGCAGCGCTCGACGGGGTCGGAGTCGCTATCGCTCAAATCCCTTACGTCAGCGACGCCCTGGCAGCGGGCCGGTTGGTCGCGCCATTCCCGATCGTCGCGCACACAGTCGGGAGTTGGCTTCTAGAATACCGCGCTATTCGAAAGGAAGATCCGGCACTTCTAGCTTTTCGCGCTTGGTTGCACCAGGAAGCTGATCTGGCGCGTCAAGTTGAGATCGTGCTAGGGCGTGCGAACACAAACGGAAGCGCTCGGCGATCAGCAGGCCACCCGCCGCGCGATTGACGCCGGCTTCGAGACGTGGAGCTGCATGGGGCATCCGACACTAGACGGATATGCCCTTGGTACGTCCGATTTCCCACGACACGCCACCGCCTCGCACCGTGGCGGCGATCTGCTGTCCCAGTCTCTGTTCGATCACCGGCCGCCACGGGACCAGACGGAACCCAATGCCGTCATCGAGCATCGCATAGCGCCCGCTGGCAAGTATGATGCTGCGCCGATAGATGCCGGCCACGCGCTGCCCGTCGGCCACTGAGCGATGCTCCAGCCCGGTTTCGGTGGCAATGTCCTGCGCGGCCTGCGTCAGTTCCCGATTGCGCAGCGTCGCCAGCAGGTTGCGCGCCAGGATCACCCGCTGGCCGCGCCGCTCGGCCAGTCCCTGTTTGGCCAGGAAATCTGCCCGATTCTGTAGCGCGTCCTTGACCTCGCTGCCAAAGCCAAAATCTCCAAATCTCTTGCCGCCACCGATCAACTGCTGATCCAGCCAGGTAGCCCCGATCACGTGAGCCTGCCGCTCGATGGGCAGGTGCGATTTCAACTCCACGGCCACGCCGCCCAGGCGCTGCGCGTCATACTGATGCCCGCGTGCGGGCAGATCGTCCGGCACCTTCCACAGCCCCTCGGCCACACGCTCCACGATACCGGCCCGGCGCAGGGCTTCCAGCCGACGGACATGGGCCGCAACGACTTCCTGCGGATCGCGGCCGGCCTGCGCCTGACCTTGTGCAATCGCCAGGTGATGATCGGTGCGATACAGCCCATCGCTCGCCAGCGCGGCGATGTTCCTGTCCGCCGTCCGCACCTCGGCGGAACCGTGCACTTCCACCACAGCGCCGGTCGGGTAGTTGCCGGGTGCGTCGCGGGCGTTGAGCGCGACATAGTGGGCCTTGCCATCCACGCCGTCGATGATCAGATAGCCCCGGTCGAGCAGTTCGTCGGCCAGCCCCTTGGCGGCCACCCGGCCGATGACGGTTCGGCCGTCCTCACCTGGCTCGAAGACAGCCAGCTCGCGCGGCTGGCCGCTCATGGCCCGTTGCATGGTGCGGATGATGTCGCCGCGCTCGCCCATCGCGCGCAGCGTTGGTTCCGCGTCGGCATGAACGGCCCACACACCAGGCTGGCTTTCACTCGCTAGTCCCATGCGCTGCAAGCGTTGCAGGCGGCCAACCAGCAGCAGGCGCTGGCGTTGCAGCCGGGGTTCGTTGAAGTGTTCGACATGCACCAGGCCGTCCGCCGCTTCACGCTGTAGGGTACGGTCCAACCCCGTCCACCGTTCCTGTTCCACCTCGCGCGCCATGCTGCGCTGGATCTCCAGCTCGGTGCGAGGCCCGAGCCATTCGGTGGCGAGTTCGGCGGCACGTTCGCGCATGCCGCGCGTGATGTACTCCTGCGAGATGATGAGGTCTTTGCCGGTGTCGTCCTTGCCGCGCAAGACGACATGGGTGTGCGGGTTGTCGGTGTTCCAGTGATCGACGGCAACCCAATCGAGTCTCGTGCCCAAATCGGCTTCCATGCGGGTCATCAGGTCGCGGGTGTAGCGCCGCAGGTCTTCCAGCTCGGCGGCATCTTCCGGCGAGACGATGAAGCGGAACTGGTGACGGTCCTCGCGGCCACGTTCCTCGAAGGCGGCCAGGTCGGCGTCGTCGGTGGTCGTGCTGTACGCCTGCCCCGGCTCGCCGTCGCGGCCGACGCCTTCGCGCTCGATGTAGCGCAGGTGCGTGATGGTCGAACGCGCGCCGGCCTGCTTGAGATACACCAACCGCACCTTGACGGTGGCGCGGCGCGAGGTCGCGGACAGCGACTGCCCGGTGAAGCGCGCGGCGACGTGGCCGCGCCCCAACCGCGAACCGGGTGCCTTGCCGCGTTTGCCGCCGGTGGCATTGGCCGCTTTGCTGGCCTGGCGCAGCACCTTGGAGACGAAGGCATCGCCGCGCTGCTTCGGCGCGCCGGGGCGCAGGCGGAAGCGGTCGGCGTCGTCATTGCTGCGCCGGCTCATGCGGCAGCTCCGGCGAAGTGCAGCGCACCACAGGGCGTGATGCACGCGGTTTCGCCAATGCCCGTGCGGCATTGACGCTGCTCGCGGCACGGTGCCGCGATAGGGCGCGTGCCGCGCCAACCCCACGTGCAGACTGGCTTTGTGCGCACCGTGGTGCCGCACCCTTCAATCTTGCCCTGCATCTTCCCCCGGCCTGACGGCACGGGGGGGGGCGATGCCCCGGCGGCGCTGCGCATAGCGCAGCTTGGCCGCCGGCGAGCGCCCGCCATGCCTGCGGCATGGCGCGCTCAGGGCAAGCTGTCTGCACGGGGGAATGCCGGTTGCTGCGCGGTGCGAACGCACACGCGCTGCACCGGCCTGAACACGGGAACGACATGCCGAACGGCGCGCTGCTGTGCGCCGTCACGGCTGTGGCTCCAGGCGGATCGGTCGCGCCACGCCGAGCACGGCGACGGCGCTGACCGGCCCGAAGTAACGGCTGTCGAACGATGCCGGGTTGGTGTTGCTCAGGAGGAACAGCTCATCATCGGCGAGCGGACGGCACTGTGGCCAGGATGACAGCGGCCGGCCCCAGCGATCGGTGCGCAGCACGGCGGCTATGGGCACGCCGTCGATACGCACGATGCCATTCACGATGCAGACGTGTTGCGGCGCGACCGCGCCAACACGTTTGAGCAGCGGAACGTGCGACGGCAGATAGCCGCGCTGCGCGGCGAGCGCGGCGGCGTCTGCCGGCAAGGTGGTCAGCACGATGCTGCCAACGTGCAGCGCGTGCGCCGGTTCGATGCGATACCAGCCGACCGGCACGCTGTCGGACGGGTTGTAGACGATGCGCGCCGATGGCTGCACGAAGGCCGCCCAGGCCAGCGCAGCGAGGCCGCAGGCAGCGAGTGCAGCCAGTGCGAGGCGCGCGCGATGGCGCGAGCGAGGAACGGCGCTTGTGGTGACGGTCGTGATGTTCATTGCAGTGCCCTCCCGGCCAGCCAGGCCGCATGACGTTCGGCGGTGTAGTCCGGCAGCGGCAGGCGTGCGGCGAGACGGTTGCCGAGCGTGCGCCAGTACGCGGGCGACACGTCGGCGGGGTCGATGCCCAGCGCTTCGATGGCGTCGATCCGTGCGAGCACGGATCGCGTTTTCTGTTCGCCTTCGGCGTGCAGCAGCAGGCGCGCACCAGGACGAATGCCGGGGATGTTCTGCATGGCATCCAGCGGCGTGCAGGCTTGCAGCACCAGGAGCTGCCAGCGCACGGTGCCGTAGTCGTTCGATTCCCAGCGGATGCGGCAAAAGACCGCCGCCGGCAGGAACACCGCGCAGCGCCGCCAGCGGTCGAGCTGCACGGTGCGAGCTGGATGGCCGAAGCGCAGATAGAGATTGATGCGCTGCTCGATGTAGGCGAGCGACACGCGCGTGAGCGGCACGCGGCTGTCGAGTGATGCGAGCGGCTGCGGTGAAGACGGTGGCGCAGCCATGACCGCCTGCGTGGCGGGGTTCATGGCGTGTGCTCCGGGAACTCGCGTTCCAGCAGCGCACGCAGCAGCTCGGCTACCGTCACGCCCTGCGTGAAGGCCGATACCTTGATGCGGGCGCGCATGGAGGGCGTTACATCGAGGGTCAGGCGCGCGGTGTAGAGGTCGCTTTTCTGGACGCCGTTGGCGTCGCCTTGGCGAATCCAGGCCTCGGCCTGCGGATTCGCCGGCGGTCGCACGCCGATGGCGATGCGCTTGCTACTCATGGCGACCACCTCAGCAGCTCGTCGGTCAGCGCCGTGATCTCGCGTGCAGCAGCGCTGTCTGGCGCGGTTTCTCGTGCAAGCCGCCCAGCGGCCACGCTGTCGGCGAAGACGATGCGCTGGCGGATTTCCGCGTGCAGTGCGGGCAGCGGCTGCTCGGCGAGTGCGCCACGCGCTTCGCGTCCGATGACGGTGCGCACCACACGCCGGTTGATGACGAAGGCCGCGCGAAGCGCTGGCCTGAACAGTTGCGCCTCGCGGATCAATGCCACCATCTCGGCGCTGGCCCACAGGTCGTAGGGACTCGGTTGCACCGGCACCAGCACGCGGTCGGCCGCCAGCAGCGCGGAGCGCGCGAGTGCGGCGATGCGTGGCGGGCCGTCGATGACAATGTGATCGCAGCGGCGTGCCAGCTCCGGCGCTTCCTGGTGCAGCGTTTCGCGTGCGAGGCCCACGGCGCTGAACAGCCGTGGTAGCCCCTGCTGGCTGCGCCGTTGTGTCCAGTCGAGCGATGAACCTTGCGGGTCGGAATCCAGCAGGATGACCTGTTGACCGCGCAGCGCGAGTTCACCGGCGATGTGGGTGGCGAGCGTGGTCTTGCCGACACCGCCTTTCTGGTTGAGCAAGGCGACGATCATGGCGCAGCCCTCCTTTGCGGAAGGCGGCTCGATGAACGGCCTGAAAAACGCTGTTGCTGTTGACCTTCGGCGGTTATCCACCGCGCCAATAACAAGCTCTTGTTATTCGTTAGAGAGCTTTTAAAGTTAGATATAAAGTTAAGGGCCGGAAAAACCCTTGCGGCCGCTGAAGTTAGCGGCGATTTGCGCGCCTGATAGCACGATACCGCTGCGCCTGATAGCACGAGTCCCGGCGCGCCCGATAGCACGAGCCCATTCACAGCTTGTCCCGCTTTCATCCCCACGGTTATCAACGTGCCGTGGACGGCACGGGACGAAAGGCGAGGATTTCCGGTGTGCCGGGCCAGCGTTCGACGGACAGCACGTAGCCGGGCAGCGACTGGCGCGCGGCCAGCAGGCGCAGGTCGCGGGCGAAGTCGCGCGGCTGCGCCAGGCTGCCGGACTTGCGGTACAGGTAGGGAAAGTCGAACTGCCAGCCGTCGCGCTGCTTGCCGCCGTGCTTGCGCACCAGGCGGTACAGCCAGCGCTCGATGCCGCCGGTGAGCTTGAAGTAAGCCGGGTCGATGGTGAGCACCAGGGCTTCGTCCAGCACGCCGGCAAAGAACCAGTCCGGCAGGATGAGTTCGAGGCCGAGCGGCACGCCCTTGGCGTCCGTCCGCTCCTTCCACTCGTTGATCCACGAGAAGCGGTGCAGGCGCCGCCCGGTCGTCTCGCGGATCGAGGTGGCAATCGTGGTCGATTGCAGGCGATCCAGCGCAGCCTTCAAGCGCTGGTAGTCGCGCAGCGACGTACCGCGCCCGATGAAGCGCAGGATCTCGTAGGGCGTGGCCTGCATCCTGCGCGATGGGCGAATGCCTGCGTCGCGCGCTTCGACGATCTGGCTGGCGGCCCAGATGAGGATGTCGGCATCCCAGATGGTGGCGATGCCGTGCTCCTGCGTGCCTTCCACGCGCACGGTGACGCCGCCGGAGCGGAAGTCGATCGGCGCGGTGCGGCGCGATTTCGCCAGCGAGAAGAACGGATAGGCCATCAGGTCTTGTGCGTCGCGCGGCGCCATGTCGCCCGGCAGCGCACGGAACAGGTCGAGCTGTTCGCGCTCCTTCTCCGAGCTGGACACGACGAGGGCCACCCGCGCGCCGGCTGTCAGCGGCCATCGCGGTAATCGCCGGCATGGCGTTCGGCGTACTCGGGATCGGACGTGGCCTCGAAGCTGCGCGCATCGGCCCAGGCGTCGAGGTCGGCCACCGCGTACATGACGCGGCGGCCGAACTTGCGAAAGCGCGGGCCGCCGCCGATCACGCGCTGCTTTTCCAGCGTGCGCGGCGACAGGCGCAGGTAGTCGGCGGCTTCGTCGTTGGTCAGGTAGCGCGAAGGCTGGGCGGGCTGCTGCTGGGCAGCGGGGGCGGCTTGCGGCCGCAGCGGTGCGGGTCTCATGGCGTGAACCTCCATCGGTCTGAATCGCCGACCACAACAGCGCGGCCGGATGGAGGCAGTCTCAGAAAAGAAAGGCGCTGTGCTCAGGGACGTTTTGCGAGGGATGCGAAACGTCCCTGCGTGTGCGGATGAAGCTGCGCGAGACGGCGGTAGCCGCCGCGCATCAAGGTCTGGCCCCGCCGCACCAGGCGGCGCACGCGAGCGCGCAGTGCGCCATCCGCGTGCCAGTCTCGGGTGACGGCCGCCGCACCGAACAGCACGTCCGCCACGGTGCGCAGGGATGCGCCGGCCAGCGTGCCGTCGAGGGCCTGCAAGGTGCGCAGTTCCAGCAGCGCGGTCGTCGAGGGACGCGGCCCGGCCAATGCTGTCGGTGCGGTCGCCACCAGTTTGTCCAGCTCGCCCACCAGTGCGCGGCAACGCGAACAAGGATCGGGCGATGCGCGCACGGCATAGGCGAAGGCCATGCCATCCGCCAGATCGGACGCGAAGGCCAGGTGCAGACAGCAGCCGGCCCAGCGCGTGGCGAGCACCAGCCGCCGTCCATCGTGGATCAGGTGCTTGCGACCTGGCAGATGCCAGAACGCAAAGCGTTCGGCATCGGGCGGTGGATCGGTGTCGGGATAGAGCTGCACCACACTGTCGTGGTCGGGAAACCAGGCCGGGTGCGCGTCGCGCGCATCCAGGGCCGGGTCTTCCAGCAGGCGCAGGCCCCAGTGCTGGGCCGCTCCGGGATGACGGCGACGGCGCAGCCAGTCGCGCCGATAGTCGGGGTGGCGGCGCAAGTATTCCCATGCCAACGCGGGGCCGTCCAGGTGCAGGACGTAAAGGTAAGCGGCACCGGGGCGCCAATGATCGGACTCTGCCATGACGCAGCCTCCTGTCGGACAGCAGGGCTCGTCGCCACGGGCGTCAGGGGGAGCTACGGCTTCATCGGCGTATCGTCACGGGTACTCGCTAAACTGGCGGTGTCAAGACCGATTGGCTCCAGGGCATTGCACAGGTCGTCCGAATGCGACGGCTGCGCGAACAATGATGGTGCGCAGCAATGGACACGATGCCGCAAGCCGCAGCGGCAATCAGGACTGTTTTGGTCATGCCCGCACTTCGCCGGTGCATGAGTGGCGATTGATGCGCGGGCGGTCTGAACTCAGACCGAAATAGACACAGTGCGCCGCGCTTGGCAGCGCTGTGCTGGCCCGCGATTGCGGGCCAGCGGGGCCGGTCAGTCGATGATCGACCCGTTGCGCTGTGCCAACCGCGTGTATTCCGACAGCGTGCGTGTGGCGACGAAGTACAGATCACGTTCGACGGGCAGCTTCAGCGGCCCGACGATGGACGCCAGCTCGGACAGCCGCACGGTGCCTTCCTCCGGCATACCCAGGCCCAGGTCGCACAAGCCGTAGGCGGTGTCGCCATCCTCGGGATCGAGTTCGGTCAGCAGCCAGGTTGCGTGTGCGTCCGGGGTGAACAGCTTGACCACCGGCAGCGGGTCGATGCCCGCGCCTTCGGCGCGAGCGCGGCCGTTGGCGAGCAGTTGCGCGCGTTGTTCGTCGGTAATGAGTGTCTTCATGGTCGCTTCCTCTTGAAGGGTTCGCTCCACGGCGGAGCGAGGCGACAGAAGGCGCACGCGCCAAGCGCGGCCGTCATACCCCAACACGGTCCGGTGCGGGCCGGGGTTGACGGCAAGCGGCGTGCGCCAGGCTCGCGTGCTTGTTCGCTGTGGGGTGAACCGGGAAAGCGGCACTGATTCGCACGAAGCCGACGATGCACGCATGTGCTTGCACACCAATCCGCAAAGCCGGATTCGTGGAAGTACGGAAAACCTTGAAGCAGGCGAAGCGTATTTGCAGAAGCTCACGGAAGCGCACTCGCGGCAATCACCGAATCAACGGAAGCACGAAGGCGGCAATCCGCCTTTGCGCATCCACCCAAAGCCGGCCCGGCGGGCCAGCAGCAAGTGCTCGAATCGTAGGGTAAAAGCGAGGAAAGAGTTATCTTTAACGTGGTTTTAATTGTGCCGTGAATCGACGCTTCTGTGTATGCAGAAGCGTCCAATCCAGCGCGGCCGACCGGCCGGCGCCACCACCTTCGAGGCCGAGCCGGCACGGGCTTTCGGCGAGGCGGTGCGTGCGCTGCGCACGGAGCATGGTGTGGCGCAGGAGGCGCTGGCGCATCTGGCCGGCGTCGAGCGCTCGCACATGGGCAAGGTGGAACGCGGCGAGCACATGCCGACGCTCGCGCTCATCCTCAAGATCGCGCGAGCGCTCGGGTGCAGTTCGACCGAGCTGATGGCGGAGACGGAACGCCGCCTGGCGGCATCCGAGTCGTAGCGAGAAGAGCGCCCCGCCACGGTGGGCGGGGCGCCGGGGCGGCTGTCAGGCCGCCGGTTTGCTGCGCGACCAGATCAAGTTGTGCGAGCCGTCTTCTTCTTCGATCAGGCGGGCGTAGATCGTCGCCGGGAACGACGGATCATCCAGCGTCACCGACAGGTAGGGCCGCTCGGCCTGGCTGACTTTCTTCCATGCCGCGCCGATGTCGTAGCCGCCCGCCGCCTGGATGCGGAAGTCGGGGGCATTCTCGCTGCCTTTGTCGTTGGGGACGAACTTGACCTTGACGTTCAGCGTCAGGGTGCGGACCGTGCCGGTGAAGCCGTCGTTCTGTGCGGTGAAGGTGCCGATGTTGGCCATGATGTTTGCTCCTTTCGGGTTGCCAAGGTCGCGCCCATCGCGTCCTTGTTGTGATCCGGTCGGCGGGGGACGGGCGGGCTGCATCGCGTAGCGGCCGCAACAGCGTGGAGGACCGGGAGGCGCAAAGAATTTGTCCCGCGAGGAATGCGCGCAGCGCAGGGGAAATTGTTTGCGCCGGACGGTTGCAGCCAGGAAGCCCGAGGCGCAGCCGTGCCCCTGCCAGGATTCACAACGAACCAAGGACGCAACGGGCCGAACTGACCCGAATGGAGCGATGGCCGGCTCGGCGCTCCGCATGAAGGCTTCGCCGGCACGCGCCCTGATGCCGGCAAGGTCTGACCCGCAGCGACAGGCGGGAATGTCCTCTGCATCCAGTGGTGGACGGCTTGAGGCGTGTTGTGGATTCGTCATGGCAAAGGCCGTGGGGCATGTCGGTGAACAGGCCGGCGTGACGGCCCGGACAGCCCACCGTCAGCGTCGAGGACGGCACGCTTTCGCACAACCCAGCGCAGCCAAGTCAGGCGTAGCCCCGCGCACCGCCCACCGTGGCGGGGCGCTGTGGAAACCTGGCCCGCTTGCGGGCGCCGATTGCCGAACCGCGCACAAGGCATTTGTGCGCCGCCACGTCGCCGCCTGATTCAAGGCGGCGACGTGGCGTTTTTGCTTTGGCCGTTGAGACCGGGCGCGGCAGATGTGCCGCGCCCGGATTTTGAAGTGCAGCAAAAAGCCCCGGCGCGGTTTGCGCCGGGGCCATGCTTCACGCGGCTACCTCATGCCGCCCGCGTTTCCGCCGCTTCGGTGTTGGCCTCGGCGTCAGCTTCCTGCGGCGCTGTGTCTTGCGCCGTGCCGCACTCTGCCACGAACAGGGCGGGCATCCAGCCTGTGCCTTCGGCCAACCGCTCGGCCTCGCTGGCAATGTCGGTCTTCTTGAGCTTGGACAGCCGGGTGACGTGCGACGGTGCGAACTGCTGCACGGCTTCCAGAATCACGGCCTTGGACACATGGTTGAAGTAACCTTCGGCGGTCGGTTTCCACCATGCGGCCATGTCCAGTCCGACCGTCTGCGCCAGTTCCGCGCCGGGCTGGTGCTGCGTGGCGCGTGGCGTTACCACGTCCACGGTGGCGGCGACGCATACGGCCAGCAGCCGCACCAGTTCGTCCTGCGGCAGTGCCAGCAGAGTGGCGAACAGGTCGGCATCATCCTGCGGTAGCCGCTCGCCCCATGCCTGTTGCAGTTCGCGCAAGGCGACGGCGGCAGGCGATTCCGGCCAGTCGGGCGCGTAGGCGTCCAGCCTGTCTTTCACGGTGAGGCGCACGCCAAGCGGCAGGGTGTGGCCGTAGTGGCTGTCCTGCAAGACGGTCTGCACCATGCCATGCACCAGCGTGGCCAGTGCTACCTGCGGATGCCGGGCCACTTCGATTTGCAGCGCGGCGGTGCGGTGCGCACTCAGACGCTGCGCCAGCCGGTCGGACAGGTTCGCGGCCTTCGGCGGTTCGGTGTCCTCGCCTTCATCGTCGTTCGCGTCTTCCGTGCCGGTGAAGCCTTGGCGCAGCTTTTCCAGTGTGCGCAGTGCCTTGGCCTCGGCCTCGCGCAGCAGCCCGCGATGAATCGCGGCTTCGCCGTCGCGGTCGATGGTGACGATGGCACCGGCGACGGCGCGCACGTCCGGGGCATAGTCCTGCAAGGCGTCCTGCACGGCTTGCAGTTCTGCGGCCACCGGCTCGCGCTGCTGTTCCAGCGCCTCGGCCTTGTCTTCGTCCTCGGCGTCGTAGGCGTCTTCCAGCGCCGCGTCAATCCTGTCGAGGCGGGCTTGCAGCGAAGCGATGCGGCGGGCCTCGCGGGCGTTCGGTTCGCGTTGCTGACGCGGGGCGTTCTGGAACGCCTGCCGTTCGGCGTAGCTCAGGTGCGGCACAGCTTCCACCCATGCCCAACCCTCGGCGCGCACGTCCTCGGCCAGCGCATCCAGCTTTCCGCGCACCAGCTTTTCCAGCAGCGGGGCATCGACCAGATAAGTGCCGCTGTCATCGTCTGCGAACAGGTCGCGGCGAGTGCCGCCACCTGCCGCCGTGTAGGCGTCCAGCCCGACGAAGCGCACCAGCGGGTGCGTGGCGTCGATTTCGCGTTCGGTCAGGCGCTCGCGCAGCGCGGATGGATTGCGCTGCCAGTTCGGTGCGTCATAGAACGCGGTTTCCTGCGCGGTGTGGTCGTCGTTGATGGCAAGGGCCATCAACTGGTCGAGCGTCACAGCATCGGCGCGATAGTCCTCCATCAGGCGCGGCGAGACGTTCGCCAGCTTCAAGCGGCGCTGCACCACCAGCGGGGTGACGCTGAAATCGGCGGCAATGTCCTCGATGGGGCGGCCTTCCTTGACCAGCGCGGCGAATGCCTCGAACTGGTCGGCGGGGTGCATGGCCTCGCGCTGCACGTTCTCGGTAAGACTCACGGTGCGGGCGCTGCTATCGGCCACCAGCAGGCAAGGCACTTCAAAGTCACTGGCAATGCGCTTCTTCTTTGCCAGCAGCTTCAGCGCCGCAAGGCGGCGGTCTCCGGCTTCGACTTCGTAGTGCTCGTCATCCTCGGACTGACTGACGATAAGGTTTTGCAGCAGGCCGACGCGCTGAATACTCGCGGCCAGTTCCGGGATGGAAAGGCGGCGGTTGGTCTTGCGCACGTTGCGCTTGGACGGGCGAAGCTGCGACAGCGGCACCAGAATCAGGTTCTTGGTGGGGTCGGCCACTTCCAGCGTGGCGGCGGTGTGGATGGCACGGGTTTCGGTTTGGGTTACGGCGTTCATAGTGATAGCTCCTATCGGTCAAGGGATGCAGCGACGAAGGAAAGCGGCAAGGGCTGCTGCCTGCCCCTGCCGCGTGGGGTTCAGGCTTTCAACTGGCGCATGCCATCGGCGAGTAGCCACAGGGCGCGGTTCAGGCGCACGGACTGGTCGATGCCCTGCACGGGGCGCGTGCGCTGGCGGCGTCCGTTGGCGCTGCGGCCCATCAGTCCGCCTTGCGTCAAGTTCTCCTGCGTGCGGTTGAACACGCTCCACAGGTCGGGTCGGCGGTCGTCGAAGCGGCGCGAGGCCAGCACTTGGCTTTCGGTGATGGGTGCGGGCTTGTCCGGGTCGTCGTACTTGAGGGCCAGCGCGGCGCGGGCGAAAACTTCGGCCTCGCCGCTGTCCAGCGTGATGGCCTGCATGGCATCGCGGGATTCCTGCGCACGCTCGAAGCCATGCAAGACTTCATAAGCGCCCTCGATGACATGGCCTGCCACGTCGCCTTTGTGGGGCACGCGCACGTCCGCCACGGTGTCGCCGCAGACAAGGCCATTGCTGCACACGAAGCGGAACATGCCCGCCAACATTTGATAACTGCTCGTTCCGTCATGGGAATTGAGCAAGATGATTTCATTGGCTTCGCTGCCGGCAATCTGGCTGGCGTGGCGCAGCCGGATCATGTGCTTGGTGTGCTCGCGCTTGCCTTCATCGCGCACGCGGGTCTGGCACACCATGAAGGGTTGGAACCCTTCGCCGCGCAGTTCGGCCAGCACGGCGGCGGTGGGGATGTAGCTGTATCGCTCGGAGCGGCTTTCGTGCGGGGCTTCCGCAAAGATGGATGGGGCTACGCGCTGGATTTGCTCATCCGACAGCGGATGATCTGCGCGCAGCATCGGGGAACGGGATGCGAAACGGGATGCAAGTTGCATGGTGCTTACTCCTGACAAAAGGTTTGCTGTTGAAACCCCACCGGATTCCTAGATTCGGAGCCCGCCTTTCGGCTTTCCGGTGGGGTCGGCGCGGAGACCTGGGCCGGCCTCGTTGCCACCGTCTTTCCTGAGTTCATCGCCCGCGACGGTCAGGAGCGCGCGAACGGGTGCCGTCAAGGAAACAAGCGACGGGTTGGTGCGGCCCGCAGCGCAGCGAGGACACGGCCCGGCGCGCCTTGACGGCACACGGGCGCGGGCTACAGTCGCGGATGAGGTGATGAGCGAGGGAAGACGGCGGTTGTGGCAACGGCCGCAGATGGCGCTGACCCCGCGCAAGCGAAGCGCGCAGCGCCGCAGGCGCGAAGGCCGATCAGGTGCAACCTGTTCGGCAGCTTTTCAGGGGCGCCAAGCCACGCGCGGCGGGGATCGGCTGCAAGCCGTTCCCCTGGAGTGCAAGCGCAGTGCGCAGGCCCGTGAGAGCCGAAGGACTCAACACCAGTCGCAGCAAAAAAGGGGCCGAAGCCCCCTTGGTTAAAGCAGCCCCCGTTCGGCGAAGGACTCTGTGGACTCGCCGCCGACAACGATGTGATCCAGCGTGCGCACGTCCACCAGTGCCAGCGCATCCTTGAGCCGCTGGGTTATTTGCCTGTCGGCCTGGCTCGGCTCGGGATTCCCGCTCGGATGGTTGTGCGAGAAAATCACAGCCGCCGCATTGCACCGCAGCGCCTCTTTGACCACTTCGCGCGGATGAACTGATGCACTGTCGATCGTGCCATGGAACATTTCGACGTATTCGATCAGTCGATGCTGACTGTCGAGGAACAGCACTGCGAACACTTCGTGCTCGAAGCCGGCCAGCTTGGTGCGCAGGTAGTCCTTGACCGTTGCCGGTGCAGTGAAAGACGCTCCACGCTGCATCTTATGGTCGATGGCCTGGCGCGCGGCAGCCAGTATCTGGTCAGTGGAAGCCGGCAGATAGCGCCCCTGCGCGTCACGCACCAGCAGTGAGGAATCAATAGCGAGAGAAAGTTGCGACATGATCGTGCTCCGGTTGCACGGGCGGAATTGCCCGGAACCGGCGCCAGCACGGCGCAGCGCAAGCAGTCAGGGGTCGCAGACGGCCGCGGCCGCAAGCGTGCAGGCACGCGCAGCCCTTGACGGCGAGAACGCCGTGGTACGGTGAAGGGAAACAGCAAGACCGCCCATCCCACTTCCCACGAAGGCACGGATGGGCAAGCGGAGCGCGCAGGCCCTCAAGGGCCGGAGGCGTCAGGGATCAAAGCCGGATGGCCGCGATTCGGTACGAAGCGCGGGGCGCAGCCCGCGAGCCCGACGGCGGAACGCCGGGACGCAGAGATACCACGATCAGGACTGCTTGTTATCTGTCTTGCGTTGCTCAGGCAATCGGCGACGTGGATGCCCGACCTGTTCAGATCCAGCAATTCGATTTGCCCTGAATTCTTGCTGGCGCAAAAAAAATGCCGAACGATGATGCTTCTTCCGGCTCACGTTCGAACTTATCGAGCCAGCGCAATTCAGCGCGCACATGACGGCCGCACTAGATTCCAAGTTTCTGAAAGAATATCTGACTGCGCATCTTCGCGTCTTTCAGCACCTTGTCCCAGCTTATGACCTCAACATAGAGATTGATGTTGCCCATCCACTGGAACCAGCCGAGCCTGTCGGGCATGGGCGTAAAGTTCTTCTCGCGCTCAAGCCAGGTTTCTACCTTGGCCGTCAGATCGCACACAATGTAGCCGTAGAACGGTGTGTTCTCAGCAACAAGTATCTTGCGGCCTTCGGGTGTCTTGTACTTGCCGTCCCGGATGTCGTTCACGTAGCGCACGATCTGCTGGACCGGGTCCTCTCGGGAGGACGGGTTCACGAAGTCGTCACGCTGAGGCTTCTTGAACTCGAAGATCGTAATCGGGTTGCTCGCTTCGTTATCGCCTCGGAACAGTACCCGCTTGTTGTAGACCAACAGGTCAGGACGATCAGTATTCCCACCGTTGAGGGGGAGGTCAGAGGAAACGTAGGTGGTGAAATTCAGCCTTTCGTCTACGATCCAGAGATTGTGATCGTGAAAGGACGTGATATCGGTGTCACCCTTGCGTGGAAAGATGATGTCGTGGACCACACCTTCGGAGGAATACGTTCCAGATTCATCTGTTTCAAGGCTCTTGCCGAAGATGTCTAGGATTTTTCGGCGTAATGCGATGTAGTGAATCAGATCATTCTTGCTGGTGCCGGAGATTTTATTGACGATCTCGATCACGCTGTCCTGCACATTCTCGAAATTTGTCTCGGCCATCAGCTTCGCTACATCGCGCTTGATGGCGATCTCCTGCGCAAACTTCTCCTTCTGCAACCGCGTTTCGATCTCTTCATTGCTTGGGTTATAGGGCATCCCGCTCAGGTCGATCTTTTCCAGGATGGCCTTGTGCCACGGCGCTTCTTCATCGACGTAGGACTGCACACGCTCTTTCTTCTTTTCCTGCCGGAACGTGATATCTGCACCCATCGCCTCACGGGCGATCGTGGCAGCGTCCTGCTCAATCTGGGTTTGCCCAATTCCGAGAATCAGGTCGCTGTCCATTTGAAACTCAAACCCGCCTCGCTCCAGCGAAACATTCCGGTCGAGATAGGGTCCGAATACGTAAGCTTTGATGATGTAATTGCGTGTGCTGTCTACTTCACCGTTTCGATCTTTCTCTAAGAACTCGTCTACGAACTCTGGGATGTATTTGTGGATCGCAGACCCTGAGACTTCCCGCTTATGCGCGACAAGGCTGATTCGGCTTTTCTGGTTGCGCGGGGAGTAGAGTTTAAACACGCGGACCAGGAACTCCTCTTCCGTATCGGAAGCCTTGAGCGTGAAGGTCTTGCGATCAATGCCGATCTCCCGGATGACGGCAGACAATTCGTTGCTCACGAAATCGTTCAAGCGGATCGCGCTACTCCCGTCCTGCTCCGAAAGAACAATGTCGGGGCAGACGTAATCCTGCGTGATGAAATACGGCAGCAGCCGCTCCACGAGGCTGCGGGCGATGGTCGAAAGCTTCTTGTCGAAGGCGCGTCCCGTCTTCAGAGGCGCCAGAGTGACCACAGTGCCAGTGTCCTGCTTGTCGCTTGGTGTGACCTTCTCGCGCACGATAATCTCGTGTTCCTTGCCCATTGAGAAGCTGCGTGCTTTAAGGACGGCACCATCGCGATAGATACTCTTGACGTGCAGGTCCTCGAAATATTTAAGTCCAGTGAAACGGCCGAATCCCTTACCGCCTTCGGCAATCTTGAGGTCGGTGTAGAGCGTGTCGAAGGAGTTGCGGTGCGCGTCATTAAAGCCGATACCGTTATCCTCGATGTCGAAGCCTGTGACCTCCGGTAAGCTTCCATCCAGCTCGACCTGAGCGTTCCGTTGCGTGCGGACCTGGACTTTCCCATCTTTGCGGCCAGCCTCGTCAATTGCCTGAATGGCGTTAACGATCATCTCGACAACGGGCGTGTAGACGGTCGTGTTCGCTCGAATATTCTCGACGGCGCGTTTGATATTTACGTTGCTCATGCGGATGCGGTCTCAATGGGTTTTTTGCGGCGCTTACGTATCGCCGTTACCCAGTTTTCCAAAGCTTCGATGTCGGCCTTGAGTTCTGCCGGACCGGGTACCGGCGCACGAGCCGCCGCGGCTTGATCATGGCCAGGCAGCCATTTCGAGCATTTCGTCATAGCCGCCTCGACGGTCTTGCAGTCCTCGGGAGTGATGTCGGCGATCTGAGAAACTTGTTGTGTCTGAACACTCGGCCTATAGCGTTCGACCACGCCGCCCAATAGGACTTCTTCGAGGGCGCGCTCCCATGCTTCCCGCAGCAAACCGTAAAGATACTTGGCGTCTTTCTCGTAGGCGTCCTGATGACCGTCACGAGAAAGCTTGTCGGCGGCTTGCCAGCCGCTTTTCAGGTAGCCGATCTTTTTCTTGACCGGCAGCGCAACCCACGGAAGCTCTTCCGCACACACGCCTGCACCCTTGGAAAGGAACCGGACGTGTTGGTCAAACAGATCGACGCCCAGCTCTTCCGCGAATTGCTTTAGGAGCAGCAGGAAGACGACATCGTGGGTGAAAACGATAACCTGCCGGGTGTTGGCCTCCAACACCAAGCGCCGAGCCACACCCTGACGCCATTGGTAATCAAGCGAGGACACAGGATCATCGAACACGATGCCAGAGAGGTCATCAGCAGTGCTGAGTTCCGCAAAGAATGCGGCGATGGATAGGCAGCGCTGCTCGCCCTCGCTCACAACTTTTGGCAAGTCAACGCCAGGTGCGCGCGTAAGAGCAAGCTTGTGGTAGAAAACGCCGTCCGCACCGCCAAGTTCCTTTAACTCGACCTCGACGTGACCGAAAGACAGATTGACCAGTTCATCTTTAAAACTCTGCTTGAGCTTCTGCGATACGACAGCCTTCGTAACAGCAGTGCTCTTCTGCGTAATCACCTGTGTCTTGGTTTCGTCAATGCACAGCCCATAAGCGGCGTACTTCTTCCGACGCTCGATATCATCAAGAACAGTCTGTTGATGTGCTGCCAGAATTTTACGGGCACGCAACTCCTGTACTTCGGTGGTCATGCGCTTGCGGGTTTCATCGGTAGCGCTGGTGCGCAGCATCTTGATCCGGGCCTCGATTTCCCCGGCCAGCGCCTCGGCGTCACGAGAGGCCGACACGAGGGCGGGACACTCGGGGGCCAGGTCCTTGTCTTCGGCGATGGCTGCGGTGACAGTCCTACGGCGGTTCTCGTTGGCTGAAAGCGCTGCGGCTATTGCGTCCGCAACGGCCTCATGCTCGATGCGGATTTCCTTGAGCGCTTCGTCAACGGCTTCGGTTGTCGTCCTGAGATCAGTGAAGCCCTTTCGCAAACGTGCGAACTTCTCCCTGATCTGCCGGAGTTCACGTTCCGTTGTCGAAGCCACGAACGCTTCAAATTGGCTGAGCCTATGGGATGCTGCGTGATCGAGATCCTGTTGGCACAGGACGCAATGAGCGCCGTCTTTTACGACCGGATATGCCTTGTCTGGATAGGCTAACTCCTGCGAGAACTGACGCGCCGCTTCCCAAAGCGCGATCCAGGGATCGGTGCCGGTTCCAGGCAGCACCCCTTCGGGAAATGTTGCCTCCCGCAGCCGTTTTGCTTCCTCGCTCTTGCGGCGGCCTTCTGTCCGTGCATCGAACACGGCAGCCACGGCCTCCACCGAAAGCGCCGCTTCCACCTCCTTGAGGTGCCGGGCCAGTGTCTGAACCCGACCCGCGCGCAGGGTGAGTTGCCGGATCAGCTTTTCGGGATCATTGGCCTGCAAGTCGAGCAGCGACTTCTCCAGAAGCGCAAGCCGAGCCTCGTCCTCCGGGGAGAGACGCGCGAGTGCCTCTACGGCGTCCAGCTTGGTAAGGGAGCTAATGTTCGTTAGAAACTTCGCAATTGCTGTACCTTCGGGGACCTGTGCCTGAACAGCGGTGAGAGCGTTTGACGCAAGAGCGCGCTGTTCGCTTTCGAGTTCTGCGCGAACGGCCTTACACGCCTTCACGAGCTTGTCGAACAGGTCCAAGCCGAAGGGCCGGAAGGCAACATCGGTTTTTTCGGTCAGGTAGACGGAAGCGCACTGTGTATCGAATACGCTCACACGCGAAACGAACTCATCCTCACCGGTTCCGGTCCATTCCCGTGGTTCAGGCTCAGCTCCGATCTTGTACTTGATCGCAACCACCGGCGCGAGCGGTGCTGTGCCGGAGACAACATTGCCCAGGATTTTCTCTTGCCCCCGCGCCCGGCAGGCACCCTTGAGGATTCGGATATAGCCCGTCTTGCCTGCGCCGTTATCACCATAAACCACGGTGAGACCGGGTGCGAACTTGAGTGTCTGGTCCTCGGCCAGCGCATTCACACCGCGATGATGGAAGATTGATACCAGAGAAACAGGGGCAGCACCCGCTGTTGTGTCGGACACATGCTCCTTGGCGAAGTGCGCGATTTCCTGCTCCTCAGCGAGGCCATGCGCACTCTTGCAAACCTCGGTAAGTGCGCGGATGTCATCGTCGAAGAGTTCTCCATTGAGTACGAGCCGACGCAGCGCGTCGCGTTGCCACGCTGGACGGCCTTGAGACCATTCAAGTATTTCTTGTAGGACCGTCATACTCCCCTCGCTGCATTGCGTCCTTTATGGCATAGCCAATCTCATTGTTCGCTTCACCGTGTATCGTCCTCAATGGGCCGAAGAACCGTACCTTCAGGCTGATCCAGAAAGCGCCGGATGGCCAAGCGCACAACGTACTGGAGCGGCAACGGCGGACGTTGCGCTTCAGCCAGCTTGCGCAAAGCCTCGTAGTCCTCAGCATCAAGGGAGACTGTGAAGCGCTTGAGCGGTTGCGATTGAGGCATAAGCGTCGGACCAACCAATATGAAACTCGATCACCAGCTTACACCGAAATGCACCAAAACGCACCGAAGCGTCAAGGCGCGCCGATGCGGACTACAGTCGCGGATCAGATGATGAGCGAGGGAAGATAGAAGTTCTGGCAACGGCCGTAGATGGCGCAGACCCCGTGCAAGCGAAGCGCGCAGCGCCGCAGGCGCGAAGGCTCATGGGGCCGGAGAGTTCGACATAAGGCGCAGCAAAAAGGGGGCCGAAACCCCCGGGATCACAACAGCCCCCGTTCGGCGAAGGACTCTGTGGACTCGCCACCGACGACGATGTGATCCAGTGTGCGCACGTCCACCAATGCCAGCGCCTCCTTGAGCCGCTGGGTTATCTGTCTGTCGGCCTGGCTTGGCTCGGGGTTCCCGCTCGGATGGTTGTGCGAGAAGATCACTGCCGCTGCGTTGAACCGCAGTGCCGTCTTCACGACTTCGCGCGGGTACACCGCCGCCGAGTCGATGGTGCCACGGAACAGCTCGGCGTACTCGATCAGCCGATGCTGGCTGTCGAGGAACAGTGCCGCGAAGACTTCATACTCGAAGCCGGCCAGCTTGGTGCGCAGGTAGTCCTTGACCAGCGTCGGCGATGTGAACAGCGCACCGCGCGGGATCTTCTGGTCGATGACCTGGCGGGCCGCCTCCAGGATCTGATCGGCGGTGGCCAGCATGTAGCGCCCCTGGCTGTCACGCACCAGCAGCGAGGAATCGAAAGCGAGAGAGAGTTGCGACATGATCGTGCTCCGGTTGCTCGGGCGGAATTGCCCGGAACCGGCGCCAGCACGGCGCAGCGCAAGCTGTCACAGGGTCATGGACGGCCACGGCCGCAAGCGTGCAAGGCACGCGCAGCCCTTGACGGCGAGAACGCCGTGGTACGGTGATAGGGAACAGCAAGACCGCCCACCCCACCTCCAACGAAGGCACGGATGGGCAAGCGGAGCGCGCAGGCCCTCAAGGACCGGAGGCGTCAGCCGAGCAGAGCGAGGGAACGATGAAAGCCCGAATGAGGCGAGACTCGCGCAGCGAGGCTCGATGCGCAGCGCGACGGCGGCACGCCGGCACGCCGGGACGCCGGGACGCCGGGACGCCGGGACGCACCGTTATCGCTTGCGAGTCTTGGGACGAATCGTTGCGTGAGATTCCAGCAGACGCCGCGTGTTCTCCAATTCCTTTTGCAGCAGTTCGGCATCCGGCAACACGGTTCGATAGTTTGCTGCCATGACCTTGCTGGGCAAACCTTCCAACGCATACCGCGCCAAAGCGTGACCCTTGTCCGCGCACAGGATCAGACCCACGGGCGGGTTCTCGTCGTGAAACGTCCAGTGCTCCTTCGCATAGTTGCAGTACAAGTGCATCTGGCCCACATCGGCATGCGTCAGGGCACCGAGCTTCAAGTCAATGATGACGAGGCAGCGCAGCCGCCGATGGAAGAACAGCAGATCGACCCGATACCAGGTCTGGTCGATGCGCAACCGCCGCTGTCGTCCAACAAATGTGAAGCCCTCACCGAGTTCGAGCAGGAAGTCTTGCAGCCGATGGATCAGGGCCTGTTCAAGATCGGACTCCGAATACTCGTCCTTGAGGTCCAGAAATTCCAGCACATACGGGTCTTTGATCGCGTCGTCGGGCGTGACGGCATCTTCCGGCTTCGGCACGGCGCCTTTGACCAGCATCGCCGTCTTGTTCTTCGACAGCGCCGTGCGTTCGTAGAACTGGCTGCCGATCTGCCGGTCGAGCTGGCGCACGCTCCAGCCACCGCGCAGGGCTTCGGCTTCATAGAACTGGCGGGCATGGTCGTCCTTGACTGACAGCAGCCGCACGTAGGCCGACCACGGCAGCGTGAAGGCGTGCGCCAGATCGGACAGGCTCAATTTCCCAGACACTGCCTGGGATTTCTCAGAAGCCACTTCGTTTCGCAATTTCCCAGACAGTGTCTGGGAAATCACCGAACGGGGATACGCGAGAAAGAAGCGCCGCATGTTCTCCAGGTTGTTGACACCGAAGCCCCGCCCGAACCGCCCAGTCAGGTCACTGGACAGCCGTTCGATCAACTGCTCGCCGTACCCCGCACGGCGCTTGCCCTGCTGCTCGGCTTCCACGATGCGGCGGCCAATTTCCCAATAGCTCGCCGTCATCAACGCATTGACGCTGCGTGCTGCCGCCTGGCGCGCGGCATCGAGCAATTCGACGATGCCGCTGTGGATGCCGGCATAGCCGGCTGGGACGGCGGCGCCTTTCGCGGTCGTCGTGGAAAGCGTTCCCTTGCTCATGCGACCACCTCCGCAGGGCGCTGCTCGCCGGTGATTGTCTTGCGACGATTCGCCACCAGTTCGGCCGCCTTGCGTATCGGATCGTCCTCGGTATGGACATAGCGCATGAACATCACCACGGTCTTGTGCGCCGTCAGCGCCATGCCGACCTTGACCGGGATACCCGAATTGGCAATGTCGGTCGCCGAGCGATGGCGGATGCCGTGCGTACCCACATGCGTCGCGCCCGCCGCCTTGAGCGCACGGCACCAGCCGCCGTAATACTCGCCCGTCGTCAGGTGCTGCCCCGGATGGCGTGGCGACGGCAGCACGTAGGGATTGCCTTTCTGCCTCGGCGCCGTCGAAAGCAGCCGGTAGGCTTCCTCACTCAAAGGCTTGGACATGCCACCTGTCTTGCTGTCAGGCCAGACCACCCTCCGGTTCTCCAGATCGACCCATTCCCATTGGAGCGTGACGATTTCGGAGCGGCGGCCGGCAAACTCGAATTGCAGACGGATCGCCAGAGGGATGACGTAGTTCTCCAACCCTTCGGTCTCGATCTTGTCGAGCTGCCGGAACAGCTTGCCCATGTCCTCGTCACTGATGAGGTGGGTGGACTTGCCTGCAGGGAACATCGGGACATGGCGGCAAGGATTCGTGCCGTCAGGCCGATAGCCCCACACCTCGGCCAAGTTGAACATCTTGCGCAGGATGCTGAACGCCTTGTTCGCCTCGGTCTGCTTGTACGAAAGTTTTTCCATCAATCCGGCAACGTCAGGCCGCTTCACGTCGTGAACCTTCTTGCGGCCCAGCAGCGGGATGATGCAGCGATCGATGACGCCTTGATAGCCGACCTGGGTGCTGGCCTTGTTGCGCTTCTTGGAGTAGTCCTCCATGAATTTCTTGCACAACTCCGCAACAGTGGGTGCCTTGCGCGCCTCGGTCTTGGCGGCACCAGGATCGCCGCCTCGGCGAACCTCAGCCAGCCAGTTCTGCGCCAGCGAGCGGGCCTGTTCGACGGTCAGTTCTCCGTACATGCCCAGCGCCGGCTTGCGCCGTTCGCCGGCATTCGTCCGGTACTGGAGCATGAAGACCTTGCGACCGGCCGGTGTAACCTTGCACAGGAAGCCGGGAACAAGCGTGTCACGCAGCTCGATGGGCTGCGCCTGGGGTTTTGCCGCATCGACTGCGGACTTGGTGAGTTTGATCTTAGCCATGATGACTCCTCGGAAAGACGCGGTTTCCAGGAGCCTGTTAGGAGCCAAGCGGACGGAAGCCGGGTCAAGTTTCGGAAAGCACCGGCATAGGATGAACTCACGTAAGCTATTGATAAACCTGCCACAACGGGCTGTGGCGTAGTCCAGCGAAGTTCGGTGCTGGAGTCATGCTGAAACAAAAAAAGCCTGTGACGGTTTCTGTGACACTTCCGGGTGTCACAGGCAAGATTGGCGCGACGACCCAAGCACTCAACGATCTCAACTTTCGTTTTCCGGGCACGGCACCAGTACCGTAGCAGGCAGGTGCCGGAGCGCCGGGTGATGGGCCGGGTGCTACTGAGTGCCCAAGCCGCCATCGATGCGATCGTTTGCTCCGGTGAGGAAGGTTCAGTCATCAGAACCCACTCCAGCCCGTTCGGCACAAGGCGAAGAGGCTGGTGAATCGTGGGCATGCCCCGGTCGGCAGATGCGCTGCCTCGGAATTCTGGTCAGATTAGGCAGCGGCGTCAGGGTAGTTTGAAAGTCCGCAATCAGGCTATTCGCTGGTTTTCGGACAAACACACCTGTAGGCCTGCTAGATTACGGACATTCTGAGGGCATCGGAGGGTCCAATGGCACAAATTCCGGACACACTCCCTGAACTGCTGATTGCCGACAATGCCGACCCGACTGCAGCTCGGCGCATCCGGCGCCTGGCGGCGACCGGGCGGCTACGCAAACTGTACGCCGGCCTGTATACGTCCAATCTGGACAGCCCGCTGGAAGCGATCGTGCTACGCCATTGGCGGACCATCGTTGGCCACCTGCTGCCGGGCGGGGTGATCTCGCACCGTTCCGCGTTCGATGGCAAGCCGCACGCGGGCAGCTTGGTGATCACCCGAGGCAGAACCCGCCGCGACCTGGAATTGCCGGGCTTGACGGTACAGGTGGTGCCTGGACCGGGACCCCATGCGAAACCTCCGGCCAACGACAGCCGGTATGGCGCCCTCTACCTGGCCAGCGACCCGCGTCGCTATCTGGAAAACCTCACCCGCGGACGTGGCTGGCCGGGCCGCGTGCTGCCGCAGGAGGCCATCGAGGAATCGCTGGATCGCATCCTGATGATTGGTGGCGAGCACCGGCTCAACCAATTGCGCGACCAGGCGCGTGCGATCGCGCCAGCGCTGGGCTACCCGACCCAGTTCAAACGTCTGGACGGATTGGTGGGAGCTCTGCTTGGCACTCAGGCAATAAAGAAGTTGACCGCACGGCAGGCTCTGGCGCGTGCGGCCGGACGACCCTACGACCCGTCCCGACTGGAAATCTTCGATGCGCTGTTCGCCACGCTCAACGCAGCCGTCTTGCCAGACATCCCCGACCCTGCTCCGTCCGGCAGGGCGCGCGAAAACTTCGCGTTCTTCGAGGCGTATTTCTCCAACTACATCGAAGGCACGACGTTCACGGTGGATGAGGCCGAGAACATCGTATTCCACGGCCAGATCATCGAAAACCGCAGCGAAGATTCACATGACGTGCTGGGCACCTTCAATGCCGCGATGACCTCTCCCTGGCGCGACCAGCCGCCGCGAACCGTCGAGGATTTCCTGTTCTGGTTGCGTGGTATCAATGCCTTGGTGATGCAGGCGCGCCCCGACAAACGCCCCGGGGAGTGGAAGCACAAGCCCAATCAGGCGGGGAACACCCTGTTCGTCGCGCCGGAGCTGGTTGCCGGCACGTTGCGGGAAGGATTCGAGCGGATTCAGGCGCTGGCGCAACCGCTGGCGCGGGCAATGATGGCCATGTTCGTGGTTGCCGAGGTCCATCCCTTCATGGACGGCAACGAGCGCACTGCGCGTCTGGTCATGAACTGCCTGCTCAGCTCCCAGCGCCTGAGCCGGATCATCATTCCCACGGTCTCTCGCGAGGACTATCTGCTGCCGCTCAAGGCGCTCAGCCACAATGCGGATTCCGCCCCGCTGCTGGCGTCACTCACCCGCATCCAGCGCTGGTCCGCGGCGGTCGACTACGAGCGGCCCAGGTCCCAGGTGAGGGAAATCATGACGCGGTGCAATGCTTTCCATGAAGATCTGCGTCACTATCAATTGGTCTTTCCGTAGTGACTTCGCCCCCCGGCAATGCCGATAGAGGGCGATGGCGGAACCGCTCAGCCCGAACCCGGACCAGGCGCATTGCCACGGCCGGGAATCGGACACTGACAACGGGCCGAATGCAAACCGTGGGGCTCTCGCGGCCCCGCTGTGCAGTCACTCCCCGCTCACCGCACCTGCTGCATCCGCTCGCCGGCGATGCCCAGGTCGCGGTACGGCTCGAAGTTGGAATCGTTGGTGAGGAAGTGGCGGCCGTCGGAGAGCTGCCAGGCGTGGCTGTAATGCATCGGCAGGTCGACTTGTCGGCCGCTGCCCGGATCGCGCCAGGGCTGCACTTCCCGGATGGTGTCGATGAACGCGTTGTTCGTGCGCTCGTTGCTGGCCATGCGGTTGTTGAAGGTCTCGGTATTGAGCCGGCCGACCTCGGCGATGGTGTCCATGTTGATCCGGTGGCGGTCAGCCTCGCCGGCCATGGCGATGGCGCTCATGCGGCCCTCATGCCAGGCCCGGATCTGGCCGGCGCTCCACTCGCCAAAGAGCCTGTTCCAGTCCTCACCCGGCTGCAGCGAACCGGTCACCTGCTGGATGAAGCCGAAGTCGAGCTGGCCGTCCGGCGCGCGTACCGCCATGGTGACGCTGGCCACGGCCAGCAATCCGCCGCCGGACAACGTGGTGTGGTTGATGGTGGCGATCAGCGATTCGCGCATGTCCACGCCCTGCACGCTGTAGGCGATCAGCAGTTCTCCGCCATATTCGGGAATGGTGGCAGCCGGGTTGAGCAGGTCCGGGCGCTCACGGAAGGAGAGCACGCGCATGCCCGGGCGCAACTGGCCGGCGATCTGCTCCAGGTAATCACGCGGCATGTTCATGCCTGCCGGCGGGCAGGCAAAGTTGGCGGCCACCGTCCGCGACGACACCTGCCAACCCATGCCCGGCAGAATGGTGATGCCGTACAAGCCGTCGGGCGAGTCGGCATTGACGACCACGCGCGGCCCGTTGAACGGGCAGTATGTGGACTTGTCCCAATCCACCCGGTGCTGGTGCTGCCAGCCGCGCGGCAGTTCCATGCTGAACATGGGTAGCGGCCGCCCGAAGCCGGTTTGATCGACTATGTCGACGCGCTGCAATTGCCCGATGTCGGGCGGTGAAGGCTGCGCCGGTTGCCGACTGTGCGCCGGCATCGCCTGCGGATCGAAGAAGATGCCCTGGGCATGCGCCTGCATCGCCTGGGGCGGATCATTTCCGTAGCCGGGCGCGGGTGTTGGCGTCACCACGGCACCGCCGTAGTTCGGCGCGGTGGTGACGGCTGCAAAGGCACGTTGACCATCGTCATCCCGGGTTGATTGGTCGTGGATGACAGTGGCCGCCAGCAGCAGCAAAAGAACGATCACGATCGCTTTCCGGTGGGTCTTGAGTTTCATCGCGCAGGCTCGGTTGCGAAGGATGCCGGCCGGAATGTCCCCGCCGTTCATCCCCTTCTGCGTCAATCCCGCGGAATTTGGCGCATCTGCCAGCGGCGATACCGGCCCTGGCCGGCGAAGTCACAAAAATTGACGCTGCTATGCGGGCCGCCTTTCAATCGCCTGGCTGCCGGTCGTGGCCGCAGTTTGTCTCGATCAGCCATCGGCCGGCCTGGGCCTTGCCGCCTCCGGCCACGTGCTAGTTTGGTTGCCGGGCACTCCTGCCCGATCGACGGAAGCGATCCCATGGATATCGAATTCCTCAGGCCGTTCCTGCTTTGGTCGGTGGCGGTCAATTACGCCATCCTGATGATCTGGTTCCTGGCCCTGGTCTTTGCCAAGGACTGGATCCGCCGGCTGCATGGCCGCTGGTTCGATCTTTCGCCCACCACCTTCGATGCCCTGCACTACGGCGGCATGGCGGTCTACAAGATCGGCATCATGCTGTTCAACCTGGTGCCCTTGCTGGTGCTGTACATCATGGGCGAAGGCGGATAGCCGGCCGTCAGCCAACGACAGACGGGAAGCGCCATGGTCCGGATCCTTGGCGCGCCAACGCCAGCTCGCCCTACTTGGGCCAGCGCAGATGAAACTCGTCGATCATGTACGGATGCGCGTGCTTGCCATCGGGGGTCAGGTGCTGGATGAGGTGCGGATGGTCATCTGACAACTCGGGGTGGCTGTGTTCAAGCACCAGCGGATCGTGCCGCGGCCAGACGCGCCAGGCGATGATCCATCCGAGCACGGCAAGCCCGCTCAGGGCGACGAAGGCACTGCCCAGCCCGATGCTGGCGCCGACCCAGCCGGCGATCGGATAGGTCAGCAACCAGCACACGTGGGACAGCGAGAACTGCGCCGCGAACAGAAACGACAGATCATCCGAGGTGGCCGAGCGTCGCAACAGCCGTCCTGCGGGGGTGACCAGGCCGGCGTAGGCTGCGCCGAGCAGGCACCACAGCACAATGAGCACCGTCCAGCCCATCGCTGCCTGGCTGGAAGTCCACAGCCAGGTGGCCAGGAACAACGCGCCGGTCATCAGCGCAGCGGCGCTGAGCATGATGCTCCGGTCGCGCACGCGATCAAGCAACCTGGGCAGCAGCAGCGCCACCACCATCGAGCCGCCGCCAAACGCTGCCAGCGCCCAGGCAACCTCACGCTCACCGCCTTGCAACGGGCCGCGCACGATCACGACCGTGTTGACCAGCACCATGGCGCTGCCGGCCGCGGCGCACAGGTTCAGCGCAAGCAGGCCACGCAGTCGCGGCGTGCGCAGGTAGATGCGCATGCCGCGAAGCGCGCGGGTGAAGGCACCGCCCTCGGCCTGCGTGGCACGTACCACGGGAAATGTCGCCGCCAACACCAGCAGGGCCGAGACGATGAACCCCACCGAGGTGCCGGCAAACAGCCCGTGGAAACTGATCACCGTCAGCAGGGCAGCAGCCAGCATCGGGCTGAGCAGGTTTTCCAGATCGTAGGCCAGGCGCGACAGCGACAGGGCGCGGGTGTAATCGCGCTCATCCGGAAGCACGTCGGGGATCACCGCCTGGAACAGCGGCGTGAAGCCTGCGGACGCGGACTGCAGCAGTGCGATCAACACGTAGATGTGCCAGATCTCGGTGACGAACGGCAGCATCAAGGCGACGCCGGCCCGGACCAGATCCAGCGCGATCAGTACCGCCTTTCGTGATCGCGGCGGCACCAGGGCACCGGCCAGCGGCGACAAGGCAACGTACACAACCATCTTGATCGCCAGCGCCGTGCCGAGCACCGAGCCGGCCTGATCACCGGCCAAGTCATAGGCCAGCAATGCCAGAGCAACCGTCGCCAGGCCGGTGCCGACCAGCGCAACCACCTGGGCGCTGAACAGACGACGGAAGGTGCGATTACGCAGGATTTCGAACATGGCTTGTACTCCGGAGAATCCACTCGGGCCAGGTCAGTTGGCCGTCCTGTGCAGCCAGCGGTACAGCACCGGCAATACCAACAGCGTAAGCAGCGTCGAGGATGTTATCCCGCCGATCACGACGGTCGCCAGCGGCCGCTGGACCTCCGAACCGGCGCCAACGTTGAAGGCCATCGGAACGAAGCCCAGGGATGCTACCAGCGCCGTCATCAGCACTGGTCGCAGGCGGGTCAATGCCCCCTGCACCACCGCCGTGTCCAGCCCTACGCCCTGCTCACGCAGCTTGCGTATGAAGGTAATCATGACCAGTCCGTTGAGCACGGCGACGCCAGACAGCGCGATGAAACCGACACCGGCGGAGATCGAAAGCGGAATGCCCCGCAGCGCAAGCGCAAGCACGCCTCCGGTGAGCGCCAGCGGCACGCCAGTGAACACGATCGCCGCGTCCCTGGCCGTGCCGAAGGCCATGAACAGCAATGCGAAGATCCCGGCCAGCGTTACCGGAACGACCAGCGACAGGCGCTGGCTGGCCGAGATCATCTGCTCAAAGGTGCCGCCGTAGTCGATCCAGTAGCCGGTCGGAAGCTCAACTTCCGTCACCACACGATCCTGCAACTCTTCGACAAAGCTGCCTAGGTCACGATCGCGCACGTTTGCGGTTACCACCACGCGGCGCTTGCCGTTCTCGCGGTTGATCTGGTTCGGGCCGGTGACGGTCTCGATCCTCGCCACCTCTCGCAGCGGCACCGTGCGCGGAGCGCCTGCCGGCCAGGTGGCACGGCGTCCCGACTCGTCGGCGCTGAACTCTGCCGGCAAGGGAATCGGCAGGTCGGCCAACGCGGCCGGATCCTGTCGCAGATGTTCTGGCAGTCGCACCACGATGTCGAAGCGACGGTCGCCCTCGAACAACTGACTGGCGACCTCGCCGCCCACGGCCGTGGCGACAGTGTCCTGCACCGTGCCCGGGTTCAAGCCATAGCGTGCCAGAGCCACCCGATCGGGCGTGACCGTGAGCATCGGCAGACCGGTGGTCTGTTCCAGCGCCACGTCCGCTGCGCCGGCGACCGACTCGGTGACCTCCACGACCCGTTCGCCGACTTCCACCAGCGTGTCCAGGTCGTCGCCGAATACCTTGATTGCGACCTCCGCGCGCACGCCCGAAATCAACTCGTTCATCCGCATCTGGATCGGCTGGGTGAACTCGTAGTTGTTGCCGGGCAACTGCATCACCGCGGTCTCGATCTCTGCGACCAGCGCGGCCCTGGACTTGCGCGGATCCGGCCACTGCTCCCGGGGTTTCATGATAAGGAACGTGTCGGCAACCGACGGCGGCATCGGGTCTGAGGCGACCTCCGCCGTGCCGATCTTGCTGTAGACGCGCTCGACCTCCGGAAACTGCGCGATCCGGTTTTCCAGGGTGATCTGCATCCGCACCGCCTGGTCCAGTCCCGTTCCCGGAATGCGCAGCGCATGTAGTGCGATGTCGCCTTCGTCCAGGTCCGGGATGAACTCGGTGCCCAGGCGCGTGGCCAGCAAGCCGCAACCGATCACCAGTAACAGCGCGCCAGCCACCACGATGTTGCGGTGGCGAAGCGACCAGTCCAGCGCCGGAGCGTAGAGGCGTTTGGTCCACCGCATCAGGCGGTTTTCCTTCTCTTCGACGCGGCCGCCCAGGAACACGGCCACGGCCGCTGGCACGAAGGTCAGCGACAGCAGCATTGCGCCGGTCAAGGCCAGCACTACTGTGATCGCCATCGGGTGGAACATCTTTCCCTCGATCCCGGTAAGCGCGAAGATCGGCAGGTAGACGGCGGTGATGATGGCCAGGCCGAACAGGCTGGGCCGGATCACCTCGGCGGTCGCCGAGGCGGCCACGTCGTGACGTTCCTTTTCGTTCATCACCCGGCCCAGCCGGTGCTGCATCTCACCGAAGCGGCGCAGGCAGTTCTCGATGATGATCACCGCGCCGTCGACGATCAGGCCGAAGTCGAGCGCGCCCAGGCTCATCAGGTTTCCCGAGACGCCGCCGCGGACCATGCCAAAGACGGTGAACAGCATGACCAGCGGGATCACCGCGGCGGTGATCAGCGCCGCCCTGAAGTTTCCCAGCAGCAGGAACAACACCACGATCACCAGCAGGGCGCCTTCCACCAGGTTCCTGGACACCGTGGCGATGGTGCGGTCGACCAGCGCGGTGCGGTCGTAGACCGGATTGGCGGCGACACCTGCCGGCAGGCTGCGGGCCGCCTCCTGCAACTTGGCGGCCGCTTCCTGCGCTACCTCGCGGCTGTTGGAACCGACCAGCATCATCACCGTGCCGAGTACCACTTCGCGCCCGTTCTGGGTCGCCGCGCCGCTGCGCAGTTCAAGTCCCTCGCCGACCGTGGCGACGTCGCCCACGCGAATCGGCACGCCGCCGCGACGGTCGAGCACGATCGCGCGGATCTCGTCGAGCCCGGACACCTGGCCCGGTACGCGCACGAGGAACTGCTGCCCATTGCGCTCGATATAACCCGCGCCGATGTTCTCGTTGTTGGCCGCGACCGCGGTCACCACGTCGTGCAGGGTCAGGCCGACCGCGACCAATCTCGCCGGATCGGGTGTGATGTGGATCTGACGCGCATATCCGCCGATGGTGTTCACCTCCGTCACGCCCGGCGTGTTGCGCATCTGCGGGCGGATCACCCAGTCCTGCAGTGTGCGCAGATCGGTTGCCGTCCACGGCGTACCGTCGTCCTTGCGCGCTTCGGGGTCGGCCTCCACCGTGTACATGAAGATTTCGCCCAGGCCCGTGGCGATGGGTCCCATCGACGGATCGATGCCTTCCGGCAACTGCGATGACACCTCCTGCAACCGCTCGCCCACCAGTTGGCGGGCGAAGTACAGGTCGGTGCCGTCTTCGAACACCACGGTGACCTGCGACAACCCGTAGCGCGAGATCGACCGGGTGTAGTCCAGGCCCGGGAGACCGGCGATCGCGGTCTCGATTGGGAAGGTCACCCGCTGCTCCGCCTCTAGCGGCGAGTACCCGGGGGCTTCCGTGTTGATCTGCACCTGGACGTTGGTGATATCCGGGGTGGCGTCGATCGGCAGCTTGGTGAAGCTCCACATGCCCACGCCCACCAGCACCAGCGTCAATGCCAGCATCAGCCAGCGATGCGCGATGGCAAAGCGGATGATGCCCTCGAGTGCGCCGCGCTGGTCAGTGGTCATGCGAGGCCCCGGACTTCTCGATGTCGGCCTTCACCAGGTAGCTCTGCTCGACGACCACCTGTGCGCCCGGCTCCAGTCCGGACAGGATCTGCACCCGCTCGCCATCGCGCTTGCCCAGCTCCACCGGCCGTATCTCGTAGGTGTCGCCGACCCGCACGAACACCACGTCCCAGTCACGGAAAGTCTGCAGCGCCGCCAGGGGCACCATCAGTTCGACTGGATCGCGGGCCACGGTGATGCGCGCCTTGACCGCGCTGCCGGGCCGCCATTCGCCATCACCGTTGTCGATCGTGGCGCGGGCCACGGTGCTCTGGCTGGCCGTGGCGAGCCCGGGCAGCACGCGTTCCAGCGTCGTCTCCACGGTGCTGCCATCACTGAGCCGGGTTACCGTTACCGGCACACCGGGGCGGATGTGCTGGGCGTCGGAGCCGAAGATATGCAGGTCGACCCACAGCTCGGCGAGATCGACAACCTCGAACAGGGGCGCGTTCTCCGCCGCGATGCCGCCGACCGTGCCCTTGCGCTCGGTGACCACGCCCGTGATCGGGCTGGTGAGTGTGTAAGTACTCAGGCTCAGGTTGCTCTCGATAGTCGCCAGCGGCTGCCCGGCCCGCACCGGGTCGCCGACGTTGGCGCGCAGGCTGCGGATCGGGCCGGGGAAACGTGCGGTCACGCTGGCCACCCGCCCTTCGACCGGCGTCAACAGGCCCTGGACTTCGTGTTCGTCGACGATGATTCCGGCACCTGCCGGCGCCACCCTGATCCCGGATTGCTCGGCGACGGCCGCGGCGATTTCGGTGCGGCCTTCGTAGCTGGGGTAGGCCCAGCGCAGCGGCTGGCCGTTAATCGTGGCCCGCACTTCGACGTAGAACGAATGCGGCTCACCAACGATGCTCGGTGCCATCAGGCTGCCATCGGGCTGCGCCGTCAGCACATGGTGCTCAATCACGTTGCCCAAACGCTGGAGGCTCACCTCGACGCTACCCGCACTGCCCGGCAGCGGCTTGCCGTTGCGATACAGCCAGGCTTGGTATCTGGGCGGCGTGCCGTCCTCGGCGATCGCAAGCTCCACCATGTAGCCGCTTTGCTGCAGCAGGCGGCCACCATGATCGCCTCTGCCGGCGTCTTCGTCATGGCCTTGTTCACCCTCTGCGTGATGGTCATGTTCGTGGTCGTGGCCGTGGTCGGCTCCGTGGTCGCCAGCGCACGCGACAAGCAGCAATGTGAGCGCGAAGGCGGCCACCAGGGGCCGGACTGTGGACGCACTGATCATGGGATGGCTCCTTCGTTTGATGGCGCCGGAGCGGCGACGAACGCCTGGCCGGTCAACCGCTGGATTTCGATCAGGGCACGCTGCCCTTCCAACGCCGCGTCGAGCTGTTGGCGCAAGGCCGCGGTGCGTTCGGCCTGGAGCGATGCCCACTCCAGATAGCTGGCGGCCCCCGCGCGGTAGGCACGGTCCGAGGCGTTCTCTGCACGCTCCAGCATCGGCAACACGTCCTCACCGAGGCGGGATACTTCCAACTGGGCGACGCGATAACGTCCGTGGGCTTGGGCAAGCGTCGAGTACAGCGACAGGCCAGCGGCTTCGCGTTCGATTTCCAGCCCGGCCAGTTCCGCCTCCGCGGCACGGATACCCGACCGTGCGCGACCGGATGAACCCAGCGGAATCGAAATGCCCGCGGTCAAGCCGAAGTCGTCGCTGGCCTGCAGACGACGAACCCCGACCTGCCAGTCCACATCCGCCTTGCTCTCGGCGCGCGCCAGATGCAGCCTGGCTTCGCCGATGCGTCGCGCGTCCGCAAAACGCGCCACTTCGGGAGTGCGTTCCAGCCACTGCGCCAGCGTGGCAAAGTCCGCCACATCGACCAAGTTCAGCGCGTCGGCCTGCATCACTTCGAAGTCCGGTGACTGCTCGCCCCACAGCGCCGCCAGATGCTGGCGCGCGGCGATGCCCTGCTGTTCGCTGCGCGCCAGATCCAGCGCGGCGCGCGCCAGGGCCGCCTGCGCAGTCAGCAGCACAGATTCTGGTGATGCACCTGCCTGATGCCGTTGCCGGGCAGCCGCCACCGTACGCTCGCGTTGGCTTATATCCAGCCGCGCAATAGCAGACTGCGCACGCGCGGCAACCACCGCCAGGTAGCGGCGCGCCACTTCGGCGAGCAGATCCAGCCGGCGTGATTCGCGTTCAACGGCCAAGGCGTCGATCCGGCTCTGCACCAGCGTGCGGCGGGCATCAAGCTTGCCGCCACGTTCGAAGACGGAGGCAAGGGTCAAGGTCAACTCGGCACCACTCAGGCCACTGGCATCGCCTGTGCCCAGCGCGTTTTCGATGCTGCCGCCGGCGACATACGCCGGCCGCAGGGACGCGCGATCAAGCTCGGCCGCGAAGGCTTGCCTTCGTGGGCCGAACAGGCGCAGGTCCGGATGGGATCGGGCGACGCGCTCGAACGCGTCGTCCAGGGTCAAACGGTCGGCGGCAGCCGCCGGCCAGGCCGCGGCACAGGCCGCGACGCACACGGCAAGGACCGTGAGTCGCAATTGCATGGGGGTTCTCCGAGTGAAGCGGAAGGCTGAAAGTTGGCCGGATTGGCCAGTCGCGCCTTACGCCTGGATCGGAGGTCGGAACGGAGCGCCACGCCGCAACGAATGCATGGCCGCGGAGGCCAAATCGAAGGCGTGTGGGTCGTTCTGGGGAGTGCCGTGGGCTCCCGGAATCACGGTCTCAAAGCCAACCACCTGCGCGCAGCAGTGTGCGAGGTGAAGCAGGGTGTGCAGGATTTCTGCCGATTCGCCGTCATGGGGCTGCGGCGCGTCATGATGTCCGCTGCCGTCAAGATGCAGCGCGGCGTGTTCGGGATGATCAAGCAGCTCATGAAGATCCCCGGTCGCTGCGAGCACCGGCTGCATCATCATGCACAGCGCGAGCAGGCCCAGCAGAACCGTTCGAAACCAGCGCTTGTGGCGGAGAGCCCGACTCATTGCAACATCGTAGCTCCGCGGGGGCCGGCATACAATTTCCTTGGCACTCCTCGACTCCCCGGCCGGTGCCGACAAGCCGTTGAGTTGTCTGTCGCGTGTCCAGGCCGGTGTCACGCCGCGCCGGGATAGTGCTGATAACCTCCAGTACGTCGACTCGCGTCAAGTGATCTCGCGGGTGACACTCCCAGACCCGCTGAGGACCTCATCATGATCCGTTCGATCCTGCTATTGCTGTCAAGTCTGCTGCTCGCAGCGGGCTGCACTCCCCAGAGCCCTGAGCCGCGCCCGGCCGCAAGCGTCGAAGTCGCGGCACCCGCACAAGCAGAAGGCGAAACGCATACGCTCGAACGCAACGTCGTCCAGACCGAGATGCAGCTCCTGACCACGGTCCTGGAGAACGCCGTGCGCGGAATTGGCGAGGGCGATGTCAGTCACATCGGCGATGAGCTTCATCAGCTTGACGATGCCAAGCATGCCACCGAGGCAGCGGTAGAAGACGGGAGCTATACACTCCCCCGCAACAGCGACCAGCTTTCCACTTTCCTGGCGATGGACAATGCCTTCCACGGCCAGCTCGAAGCGATGGTCCACGCCAGCAGCGCGAACGATGTTCCCGCGATGGCACGGGCCATGGGCGACACGTTGAACGCCTGCCATTCATGCCACGCATTGTTTCGGGACCCCTGACCCCATTGCGTGAGCGCCGGCGCCCGTTTACGTCGGGCCGCCTGCGCCCCCTGTTGATGATCGCGCCGGCTTCACGGGGCTCACCTGGGTTGGCCGTCGCGATGCTGATACGAGAGCAACCGAGTTGTTGACCTGTCAATGACGCCCGATGAAAACGACGGCCGAGCCATGAAATCACTGCAGCTCAAAGTTCCGCCACCGCTGGTGGTCTTCACCTCGGCAGCGCTGATGGCTGGCCTGGCCTATGCATTCCCAGGCGCTGCGATCGACCTGCCAGCGCGCTGGGTACTGGCGCTGGTGTTGGCCGCGATTGGCTTCGTTTGCATTGCTGCCGGCATCATTGAGTTCCGGCGACACGAAACGACCATTGATCCCCGGCAACCACAACGCTCGTCCTCCCTTGTGGATACCGGAATCTATCGGTTCACGCGCAACCCGATGTACCTCGGCTTCCTGGTCGTGCTGACCGGTTGGGCGGTCTACCTGGGCAATCTGCTGCCCTTCATCGTCTTGCCGATGTACGTCCTGTATCTGGGCAAGTACCAGATCGGCCCGGAGGAGCGGCACCTTGCCGCGAAGTTCGGAGACCGCTACGACGCCTATCGAGGCAAAGTCCGGCGCTGGTTATGAGCTGCGAGCGCTTCTAGCTCAGGCGACTCACTGGCGTCCAGATTGGTCGGGGCTGCCCTGGCCGCACGACTTGACGAACGGCCCGCTGGTTCGACATCCATAGGGCAAGCAGGGTCAACAAAGGCCGTCCCCATGCGCGACCGGAAGATTGATAAGCCGGCTCTGCCGCCGCGATGACAGCTAGCGCGAGCTGCCCCTGCGCGGCCAGCCGGTAAGCATCGCGCCGCGTTGGGAGAGCTCACTGGGCCATGCCCGGCAGATGCGCATCGAGCGCCGCACCGGCTTGTTTGAAGGCGGCGCCAACCCGCGCGCTGATCCCTTCACGCCACTGATGCCACAGTGCATCGGTCAATCCTGGAAAGCAGAGCCATGACACAGCACCATCACCACGACCATCAAGCGCATGGCGACGCCCATGCCGGGCACGACAAGCATGCCGGCCACAGCGTGGCGATGTTCCGCGACAAGTTCTGGCTGACGTTGCTGCTGGCCATTCCCACGGTGATCTGGAGCGGGATGATCCAGCACTGGTTCGACTACACCGCGCCACAGTTCCCGGGCTCGGCTTACCTGCCGGCGGTGTTCGGAACCATCGTTTACTTCTACGGCGGCTGGCCGTTCCTGCGCGGCGGATACCAGGAATTGAGCCATCGCCTGCCGGGCATGATGACGCTGATCTCGCTGGCGATCACCGTCGCCTTCGTCTACAGCGCCCTGGTCACGCTCGGCCTTGTCGATGGCCTGGACCTGTGGTGGGAGCTGGCCACGCTGGTGGCGATCATGCTGCTGGGCCACTGGATCGAGATGCGTTCGATCAGCCAGGCACAGGGCGCGCTGCAGGAGTTGGCCAAGCTGCTGCCTGATATGGCGGTGCGCCTGGATCAGGCCGGCACAACCAAGGACGTGCCGGTCACCGAACTCAAGCGTGGTGACCTGCTGCTGATCCGGCCCGGCGCCAGCATTCCCGCCGACGGCGTCGTGACGGAGGGCGCCAGCGCGGTCAACGAATCGATGATCACCGGTGAGTCCAGGCCGATGGACAAGTCGGCGGGTGACCGGGTGATCGCCGGCACCGTCAACGGCCAAGGCTCGCTGCGCGTGCAGGTAACCGAAACCGGCGATGAGACCGCACTGGCCGGCATCATGCGCCTGGTCGAGCAGGCGCAATCATCCCGCTCGCGCGCCCAGGCCCTGGCCGACCGGGCGGCGTTTTACCTCACCATCGTCGCCATTGTCTCGGCCGCCATCACCGCCATCGTCTGGCCGCTGCTGGGTGAACCCTGGAGCTTCACCATGGAGCGCGTGGTGACCGTGCTGGTGATCGCCTGCCCGCATGCGCTGGGCCTGGCGATTCCGCTGGTAACCGCGATCTCGACCACCATCGGTGCCCGCAATGGCCTGCTGGTGCGCGATCGCCGCGGCCTGGAAGAGGCCCGGTTGCTGGACACGGTGGTGTTCGACAAGACCGGAACGCTGACCCTGGGCTCGCATCGCGTGGTGGACATCACCACTGCCGAGGGCTTCACCGACAACGAAGTGCTGCGCCTGGCCGCGTCGGTGCAGCGCGATGCCGAACATCCGATCGCGCAGGCGCTGATGACCAGCGCCGGGGAACGCGACATCGAGGTTCCGATGTCGCAGGAGTTCAAGTCCCTGCCCGGTCGCGGCGTGCGCGCCGTGGTCGAGGGGCGCCGGCTTCACGTCGGTGGCCCGGGGCTGCTCAGACTGCTCGCCGTCGAACCGCCGCAAACACTTCGTCGGGCCGCCGAGTCAGCGGCCGCCAATGGCCAGTCCGCCACCTACCTCGTGGAAGGCGATCAGGTGCTCGGCGTCTTCGCCATCGCCGACGCCATCCGTCCCGAATCCTTCGATGCGGTCAAACGTCTGCACGACAGCGGGCTGGAGATTGTCCTGCTGACCGGGGATTCCACCGCGGTGGCCAACGCGGTCGCCAAGGAACTGGCCATCAATACGGTCTTTGCCGAAGTGCTGCCCGAGGACAAGGTGGCGAAGATCCAGGAGCTGCAGGCCCAGGGCAAGCGCGTGGCGATGGTCGGTGACGGCGTCAATGACGCGCCGGCGCTGCTCACCGCCGACGTCGGCATCGCCATCGGCGCCGGCACGGACGTTGCGGTCGAGGCCGGCGACGTGGTGCTGGTGCGCAGCGACCCGCGCGATGTGCCGTCGATCATCGAGCTGAGCAAGGCGACCTACCGCAAGATGATCCAGAACCTGTGGTGGGCCGCCGGCTACAACATCCTCGCCATTCCGCTGGCCGCCGGCGTCCTCGCGCCCTGGGGAATCCTGCTGCATCCCGCGTTCGGCGCCGTGCTGATGTCGCTGAGCACCATCGTGGTGGCGCTCAATGCGCAGTTGCTGCGCCGGGCGATGTAGCACGGCGGGTTGACCCATCCCGACGTACTGGCGGGTCGCCCTGACTGCTGGCTTCTTGATCCGGATCAATGATGCCTGGCAGGTGCCGGCCCGATACTTTCAGCGCGGCCCGGGTCATCGTGTTTAACGGCCAGAACCCGGCGCAGACGCTGTCCGTGGAGACCCCCATGTACGCACGCACCACCGTCGTCCTGACCCTCGCGCTGGCGGCGGCCGGCGCGCAGGCCAACGACACCTGGCAGACCAGCGGCGACATCCGCTTCGGCTACCTTGCCGCTGAAACCCGCGCCCGTAGCGGCGCCACGTCGGATGCCGACAGCTTTCGCGCCCGCGCCAGGTTCCGCCTGCGCGGCGAGCTCGGCGCCGGCTGGCACGCCAGCGGCCGCGTCGCTGCGCGGCTGGATAGCAACCAGTCCGACGAGGAGTTCTGGCTGCGGATGTACGCACCCGGCCCTGCCGGTCTGCAGGACGGCCAGGCCACCATCGACGAGGCCTGGCTGGAATATCGTCCCGCGCAATCGCCCTGGAGCCTGCGCGTCGGCCGCTTCCAGACCGCGTTCGGCATCGACGACATCATGAAGAAGTCGCTGGACCAGAACGACAGCCCCAATTTCGACATCACCTGGACCGACGGCCTGTGGTGGCAGTGGCGCGGCAGCGACTGGACCACGCATGTGATCGCGCGCCACAACGATCGCAGCGGCCCCACCGGCACGCTGCGCCGGCCGCTGGATTTCGCCGACGCCGGCTCGCGCGCCGGCCTGTTCCTGGCGACCGAATCCAGGACCGCGCTCGGCCCGCTGGTGCAGCGCATGCTCACCCTGACCTGGCTGCCCTCGGCGCTGCGCGCCAACGGCCTGGTCGACCCGGCGCTTGAAGACTACTTGGCGGTGACCGTCAAGGCCGCCGCGCAGTGGCCGCTTGGTCAGGGCGATACGACGTTCCGCCTGGGCGGCGAGATCGGCTGGACGCCCGACACGCCGCGCCGCGAGGCGATGAACTCCGGCACCGGCAACGCCGATGCGCTGTCCTGGCAGGCCTCGTTCAACTTCATCGACGTTCTGCCCAACCACGACTTCGGCATCGTCTACGGCCGCGTCGCCGACGGCTGGCTGCTGTCGAGCGACTTCCCGCCCAACAACGAGCTGCTTGAGGCGCGCTGGGTCTGGCAGGCGACACCGGCCTGGCAATTCGACGCCCGCATCCGCCGCCGCGAGGAGATCGACCTGCCGGCCACCGCCGCGGGCGCTCGCCGCGACGATGACCTGTACCTGCGGGCGACCTGGCGCTTCTGAGCAGGTCTCGGCGCATGGAGTTTGGGCACAGCCGCAGGCACGGCCAATTGCCTGCGGCAAGCTGGGCACGTTGTCGCCGATCCGGGCGAACGCCGCAGCTTCCATCGACCGGCACCGCCAAGGCCCTGCTCGGGGCAGGACCTTGGCGCGCGCCTCATGGCTTTGCAGTGACCGCCACAGGGCCGATTACCTGGACAGCCCGCGCTGGCGCCGTCGCGCCAGCGGCATGCCGATCAGGCCGAACAACGCCACCAGCCAGGCCAGGGCCCACGGATTGTTTACCGGCACCGGCATTGGCACGAGAACCTCGAAGTTGATGGCCGCCGAATCGGCCGGAGCATGGGCAGCATCGCCGGCATAGCTGGCCCAGGCCTGGTGCGGGGCGTTGGCGAACGGCCCCGCCACACAACTGCCGCTGCCGTTGGTCAGCGCGATGGCGGCGCAAACCACCACGCCGTCGACCAGGATGTCGACGCTGCCGCCGGGGATCAGCGCGCCGGCGCCGCTCACCGTGGCGGTGAAGGTGACCGTGCTGCCGGGTGAGGGTGAGGCCGGTGACATCGTCAGGCTGACGCTGGCGCTGAGCGCGGTGTTCTCCAGCGCGAAGCTGGCTGGCGTGGATACTCCGCCGACCTGGGCCTGCACGGTGTAACTGCCGGCGATGCCGTTGGCAGTGACGCTGATGCTGGCCAGGCCGTCGCCGTCGGTGGTGGCAGTAGCCGCCGAGAGCACGGCGCTGGCGCCTGTGCCGGGCGCGCTGAAGGTGACGGTGATACCGGCCAATGGCGCATCGGCGGCGTCGGTGACCTGCACGGTCAACGCCTGGGCGAAACCGCCCAGCACCGGCGTGATCTGGCCATCGCCGGCGTGGATGGTGATGGCCTGGGCCAGGTTCTGGGCGAAGCTGGCCGTCACCTGGCAATCAGCGGTGATGTTGCCGGCGGTCCAGGTGCCATCGCCGTTGTCGACCGGGCTGCAGGTGTCGCCGGCCAGGACGCCGTGATAGCCCGCGTCCGCGGTGACATTGAAGTGGGCGTCATCGCCGTGATCGACGGTTTGCGAGGCGGGTGAGATCACGCCATGGCTGCCGGACACGCTGGCCGTCACCGTCAGGTCACTGGTCACGTTGTCGAACGGCATATCCCAGCCGGTGAAGGCCTGGCCTGGGCGGTCGGGATCCGCCGGTGCGGTTGCCGCATCGCCGCGGTCCACCGTGGGCCAGGATGCCAGGATCGGGGTTCCGTGCGTGGGATCTCGGCACATTGGGGCTGCCGAGCCTCGCCGTCCGTGTGCATTTCGTGCTGATGCTTCGTGCTGATGCCCGGCAGCGGGCCGAGCGCAGCCCTGCGAGTCGAGGCTGCATCCTGTCATCTGCCAGTTTTCGCCCTCGGCCCTTCGCGTGCGCCAAGAGCCTGCCCCGGACCCGATCCGAGGGCAGGCTTCGTCGCCGGTGGGCGGTCACGCGGCCGTAGCGGGCGGCGCACGCGCTTGCGGCCGATAGTGCGCGTCCTAAAGCGTGGCGTGCTTTTCGAAGCCGATATCCATGCCACCCATGCCGTTCGCTGGGTTTCCGAGCAGGTTGAACGCAGCTGGGAAGAACTGCGCGACAGCAAGCGCGCGTGACCGCATGTGCTTCGGTACCTTGGTCGGCAACGACAAGGCATTCCAAATTGCATACGATGCAACAGTCGGCTGTTTCTCCCTCCTGTGCGGACAACTTCTGCTAGCATCACCCATGCCCACGGTCGGGCAAGGGCTGCGTTGTGAGGATTCTGCCCAAGGTGTTGTGTGCTGTTGCGGTCACCGCCGCCAGCACCACCGTGCAAGCCTTCATCGACCCGCCCGTCGTCAGCCCCGAAGATCCGACCGACATCACGCCGATCACCATCTCGCTGCGCTATGGCGGGTGCAATGCGCTGCTCGACCACCAGGTTATCAGTCAAGGGTCCTGGATGGAGATCACGATCACTAAGGAAGCGCGATCACCATCTGATTGTGAGGATGGCAAGTCCCAGTACGAGATTCCGCTTGGTTTGCTGCCTCCGGGGTACTACCAGTTCGGTATCTATCTGCGGGACAGCGAGCCACCCGATGCGCCCGTGGTGCATTTTGAATCTGGTTCTTTCACCGTAACGGGTTCCGTAGCGTACTTCTCGGATCTGGAGGTGGAGCTGATCGCCATTCCTTCGACCTATATGCCGCCGGGCACGGAAGGGCGCGTCATAGCGCGCTTCACTAACCACGGTCCCGATGTGACTGATCGCGTCGCCGCAAACACGCCGCTAGGCATCCAGTTCGGTCACCAGGTTCCCTATGAGATCTACCTCGGCCCTTTCACCACTTGCGACGTCTGGTTCTCGACGCTCTCCCCGCCGCCGGGTGCGCCGGTCGAGGCGACGATGGTCTACAGCCTTCACGAGCCGCTGGACGTAGGGGAGACACGGGAATGCGTGATCGGCTTCGACAGCAAACCGACCGCCGCCGGAACCTTCACTTTGCAGGTAATGCTTTTCCACGGAACGGTGCTGAACTACACCGACCCCAATCCCCAGAACAACGTTGCCGAGTTGAACTTCGTGTTCGACGACCGGCTAGCCGCTCCTGTACCAGGTCTGCGCTGGCCGGGGCTGCTTCTGCTTGTGCTGTGCTTGATCCTCGCCCCGATCCTGAGAGGCCGCCATGTCTAGAACCGCCATGTTGCTTGTTGTCCTGTTTGCCATTGCCGGCCCTCCAGCGCTGGCCGGCGAGCCCACGGCGTTGTTTCTGAAACTCCCTGGCGGTGGTGCGTTTGGACCACCGATGCTCGACCCGCCTGGCGTCGCGGCCATTGTGGAGCACCAGGTAAACCCGAACATTGACCTGCCCCCTTTCTCAGGGCCACTTGCTACTTAGTAGAGTCCAGGTTGGGGAGCATACCGCTCCGGTGGGTCAGATTTCGATCGGCGGTTGAACCGGCCAAACAACCTTTGTTGCGCAGTGCGGCGGCGAACTCGGCAGGCGTGCATTTGGGCAGGGAGCTGTGCGGGCGCACCTCGTTGTAGTCCTTGCGCCAGATGGCGATGACCGCTCGCGCATGCTCAAGCGAGATGAACCAGTTTTCGTTCAAGCACTCGTCCCGGAACTTGCCGTTGAAGCTCTCCACATAGGCGTTCTGCGTGGGTTTGCCAGGCTGCGTGAGCACCAGCGTCACGCCGTTGGCAGTCGCCCACTGGTCGAGCGCCCGGCCGGTGAACTCGGGCCCCTGATCGGTCCTGATCGCCGCAGGATAGCCGCGGAAGCGGCAGGCCGCGTCCAGGATGTCCGCAACGTTCTGGCCGTTGATCCTTCGACCGACGGCAATTTCCACCGCTTCCCTGGTGCAGTCATCCACCACCGTCAGGCACTTGATGGGACGCCCGTTGGCCAGCGCGTCGAAGACGAAGTCCATCGACCAGGTGTGGTTCGGCCCCGACGGCACCTGCAGCGGGCGCCGCTCGACGGCCACGCGATCGCGCTTGCGGCGCTTGCGCACCGCCAGGCCAGCGTTGCGGTAAAGCCGGTAGTGATCCGCTTGTGGTTGGCGGTCCAGCCCTCCCGCTCCAGCAGGATGTGCAGCCGTCGGTAGCCGAACCGGCGACGTTCGCCCGCCAACGCAACGAGCCTGGACTGCAACGACGCGTTCGCCATGCGCGGCTGGTAGTGCAACACGCTGCGTGACAAGCCCAGTACCCGGCAGGCCCGCCGCTCCGACAGACCCAGCTTCGCCCGCACATCCGCGACGGCAGCCCGTCGCGTCGGCGGGCTCAGTATTTTCCCCGCGCCACGATCCTCAGCGCTTCGTTGTCCAGCATCGACTCGGCCAGCAGCTTCTTGAGCCGGGCGTTCTCCACTTCCAGCGCCTTCAGGCGCTTGGCGTCGGGCACATCCATGCCGCCGAACTTGCGCCGCCACAGGTAGAACGACGCGTCACTGAAGCCGTGCTTGCGGCACAGCTCCTTGACCGGGGTGCCGGCGGCCGCCTGCTTCAGGAAGCCGATGATCTGTTCTTCGGTGTATCGCTTCTTCATGTCCGTCCTCTTGTGAGACGGACTCTACTAAGATCACGCTGGCCCGGATATCGGGGGGCAGGTCACTATCGCTACAGCGCCAAGACCCTTCAGTACCTTGCTCAGGGCGTCGCCAACTTCCGTGGGGCAACGGCACCGGCCGATCGCATCTTGTTCTCTGGTTTCGAGCCGAAGTAGGCCCTCGCTTCTTGGCCGTCGGCAGGCTTGGCCGGCGGGGGTGGCGCAAGGCGGGGCTTTCGGAATTTTCCGATGCCAATTCGCGCCGGCCGCCGATGGGCAGGTGGGTTTGCATGGCCGCGCACGGCCGCAACGCACGCGCGATCGCTATATCGGCGCTCGGCAACGATTCTGCCGCACAGTCGATAAACGGCGGCCAAGCGCCAACGGGCTGAGCCCCTGAATCGACCAGCCAATGGACGTGGCTTGATTGCATGCTTCATGGCCGACGTGATACCGGCCCTCCCTGCCATGACCAACACCAACGTCGTGCGCCTGCCGTGTGCCGACCCCCTGCCGACTAGCAAACGCACGGTCACCGAGCGCCTTTCTGCAGCGCTTTTCCGATGGTTTGGCGTGTACCAAAAATCCTCTGCCGCGTTCGCAGTTGTGCCCGACTCTACTTCAACTGCGCTGGCGATGACACGCGCCGCCCCAGCCACCGGGCAAAAGGCTTCGAACGCGATGGCGTGATGGCCGGGCCGGAAGTGCCCGCATTGCCGCTGCCGCGAATTGCTTCAGATCCCGGAACCGAGGCTGCCCAAGAACCCTGCGCAAGTGGACGCCTTCACACGGGCGGTCGGTCGCCCTGCCCCTTGGCGCGCAGCGATTCATACAGTTGCGCTGGCCCGAGCAGGATGTGCTTGAGTCCGTCCCGGACACGCTCCGATCCCAGCGCCTGGCTGCTCATGGTGCTGTGGGCGTCCAGGGCATCCATGATCGCGTCCAGCAGCGCCCGGCTCAGGTCGGGGGAGTTGGCGAACTGCGCCTTGCTGTTGTCCGCGGCCTGCCGCACCAGGGTTTCATTCTCCAGCAGCTTGCCCTTGATCACGCCGTTGACGTAGACCAGTTGATCGCCATCGGTGAGGTCACCTTCGAACAGGCCGTTCACCCGCTCGATGATCTCGGCCAGGTACGCCTGCTGCTTCTCCTGCACCTGGCCGCTGCCAACCGCATCCACCGGCTGCAGTTTGTAGGCCTCACCCGCCGCCAGGTCCAGCGTCTGCCGGCCACGGTTGCGCAGTGTGTGGTGGGTCAGAACCACTTTTGACAGGTCCACCGTTTCCCGTTCGCGCCCGAACTCAAGCAATTGACGGCACAAGCGTCGACAGCCGCTGCCGAGATGGTGAGGTGACGCGCGTGGCCTGTTTGCATGGTTGTATTTCCGGCGCGATGCCGGGCTCCCTTTTCTGCCGGGCAAAGGCCTGGCGCTGTCCATCTGCCGGTATCGACCGATTACCCCTCACGCAGGGTCACCAGGCGCCACCCCTGGCGCTGACCGCATGACCGGCGTGAAACAAATATCCCCTGCCGCGTGTGCGACTGCGTGAACCTTACTCTATGTCCGCAACCTATTGCATAGGCAACGGCAGCGCCCTGAACGCGTGCCGGGGAAACCAGCGCGGCGACGGCGATTTAACTTGCCTAATTCTGGACCGGAGAACCGATCGTGAAGCTCATGTAGAACCGGGTCGAGGTGTCGTCCGACTGCGCCGATACCCGGCCGCCGTGGGCGTCGACGATGGTCTTGACGATGGCCAGCCCAAGGCCGGCGCCATCGCCCTTGCGCTGCCTGGAAGGGTCGGCGCGGTAGAAGCGGCTGAACAGGCGCGACAGATCCCTGGCCTCGATCCTTGGCCCGGGGTTCTCCACGCAGATGCGGATGGCATCGGTGCCCTGCTCGACCGCCACGGTGACCGCCTGGCCGGCCGGTGTGTAGCGGATGGCATTGGTCAGCAGGTTGCTCAGCGCCCGCCGCAGCAGTTCCCGGTCGGCATGGATGCGCACGTGCGCACCGACGCGCTGCAAGGTCACGCCGCGCTCTTCCACCCAGGCATCGAAGTACTCGAACAGGCCCTGGATTTCCTCGGCCAAATCCAGTTCCTCCACGCGCAGATTGTCCGGCGAGTTCTCGGTCTGGGCCAGGAACAGCATGTCGTTGATCATGCGATTCAGCCGCCCCAGCTCTTCCAGGTTGGAGTAGAGAATCTCCCGGTACTCATCGGCCGAGCGCGCCTGGCCGACGGCGACTTCGGTTTGCGTGGTGAGGTTGGTGACCGGCGTGCGCAACTCATGGGCGATGTCGGCCGAGACATTGGCCAACTGGCCGTAGCCGTCCTCGATCCGGCCGAGCATGGCATTGAACGAGGCAATGGTTTCCTCCAGCTCGATGGGAACCTCCGTCGGGTCCAGCCGCAGGTGCAGCCGCGATGAGGTGATCGCGCGAATCTTGTCGTTGGCGCGCCTGATCGGGATGTGGCCCCAGCGCACCGCGATCCAGGCCAGCAGGAATGCCAGGGCCATGACCGCGAGCACGGTCCAGCCCTGGATGCGCCGGAAATCCCGGATGAAGTCCAGGTGCACGCCGATATCCATGGCCACGGCGATCGTGTAGTCCTCGCCCAGCCGCTGCCCGGCGCCCACCTGCAGGACGGCGCCGCGGTAATGGTGGCCGCCTTCCTGCCACACCGTCATCGGCTCTTCGGCCGCCCATTTGATCGGCGCCTGACGCGCCACGAAGCGCCCCAGGTCGGGGCCGTTGGCGGGCGCGTACAGGGTTCTTCCGGCGCCGTCGGCAACGAAGTAGTAAACGCCATGATGCCCGCGCACGGCGCGTTCAAGCGCCTGTGGATCCTGCTCATGGGCCATCTCGGCCAGCGCCTTGGTCACCGAGCTGGCGATGACGCGCAGTTCTTCCTCGTCCATCTCGGCAAAGTGCAGATCCAGCGAGCGCAGGCTGATGCCGTTGAACACCACGAAGACCACGGTCATGGCCAGGCCCACCAGCCAGGTGACCCGCCAGGCGAGCGAGACCGGTCGCCGCGAAGGCGATGATTTCCTACGCGTCATCCGGGACATCCAGCGTGTAACCCATGCCCCGGACGGTATGGATCAGCTTGCGCTCGAAGTCGTCATCGATCTTCGCGCGCAGCCGCCGGATGGCGACATCGATGACGTTGGTGTCGCTGTCGAAGTTCATGTCCCAGACCTGCGAAGCGATAAGCGAACGCGGCAGCACCTCGCCCTGGCGGCGTGCCAGCAACTCCAGCAGGGCGAACTCCTTGTTGGTCAGATTGATGCGCTTGCCGCCGCGGACTGCCCGCCGGCGCGGCAGATCAAGTTCCAGATCCATCACCTGGATCCGGTCGTGCTGGGTCGGCAGGACGCCGCGCCGCAGCAAGGTGCGGACCCGGGCCAGCAGCTCGGCAAAAACGAACGGTTTGACCAGATAATCATCGGCGCCCAGTTCCAGGCCCTGGACGCGATCATCCACGTCCGAGCGCGCGGTCAGGAACAGCACCGGCACCTGGTTGCCGGCGTTGCGCACCGAAGCCAGAATGCGGCGACCGTCGATGTCGGGCAGCATCACATCCAGGATGATCAGGTCGTAGCTTTCGGTCATCGCCATGTGGTGGCCGTCCAGCCCGGTGCGCGCCAGATCAACCACGAAGCCGGCTTCCATCAGACCCTGGCGGACATAGTCGGCGGTCTTGTTCTCGTCTTCTACGACCAGCAGTTTCATGCTTTACACCTGGCGGGTGCCGTTGGTTTCAGGGGGAGGATTCTTGCTGACATCGGCGGTGTCATCGGCGATGACATCAGCATCGGCCTGCGCATGGACACCTGCTGACGGTAGCCGGGCCATCCTGCCAGCAGCATGACGTGAACATTACGGCCATGTAAGGTGCCGGTCACCCGGCCGGCAACGCGTTGTGCCTGCCATGGCTGGCCACCTGGCGGCAGGCTTTTGCCGACGGCGCATGGACAGGTGCCGAGTGCCGCGCCATCGGCTATGCCGCCAGCCTTCCGGGAAGCCTGCCGCCGAGATCAGCCGCCGCCCTGCTCAGGCCCGCCTGTCAGAGCAGGAACACCCTCGGCCTGGTATCCGGCTTGCGTACCGGCCAACGCGGGCACAGAACCTCGACCACTTCCATCAGATCGAACAGCGCCACGAACGGATTCTCGTGCGGCCCTGGCGGGTACGGCATGCCACCCTCGTGAAGAAGGACAGGCACGGCGCCGTGTGCTTGCCTGATCTGGTCGAGGAGTCGGGTCATGGCTTGGCATGTGGACCATGATGGCTCCGGCGCCAACTGTCCGGCCGTTGGCGCCATTCAGTCCTGCCTGGGCTTTCAAGTGTGCGCGGTGGAGCGCCAACCCGGCAGACCCGGGCTCGCGTTTGACCGCGTCTGGAGCGCCCCCTTGGCATCGAAGGCACTGCTTTCAGGGAGCCTCAGCCATGACCACACCCCGCAATGATTCCAGCAGCGGCCTGTCCACACGCGCAGTCTGGGCCGGCGCGCCCGAGCACATGCCCGAGGACATGACGGTGATGCCGGTGTTCCACGGCGTGACCTACGCCTACGATGACATGGCGCAGTGGCGGGCGGTGGCGACGGGCGAGCGGCCGGGCCACGTCTATTCGCGCAACACCAATCCGACCGTGGAAATCTTCGAGGGCAAGCTGCGCGCGCTTGAGGGCGCGGAAGCCAGCACCAGCTTCGCTACCGGCATGGCGGCGGTGAGCAACACGCTGTTTGCGCTGCTTGCACCCGGCGACCGCGTGGTCAGCATCCGCGATACCTACGGCGGCACCAACCGGATCTTCAACGAGTTCCTGCCGCGCTGGGGCGTGGACGTGGTGCTGTGCCAGACCGACGATGCCGAGGCGATCGAACGCGAAGTCGCGGCCGGCTGCGCCCTGCTCTACCTGGAAACGCCGACCAACCCGACCCTCAAGGTGCTTGATCTCAAGCGCCTGTCGCGCGCCGCGCATACCGCCGGCGCCAAGGTGGTGGTGGACAACACCTTCGCCACGCCGATCAACCAGAACCCGCTCGCGCTCGGCGCCGACCTGGTCCTGCACAGCGCCACCAAGTTCCTGGGCGGCCATTCCGATGCGATGGGTGGCGTGGTCTGCGGCCCTGAAGAGCTGGTGCGGCGCATCTTTCATTTCCGCGAGATCAACGGTGCCTCGCTCGACGCGATGTCGGCGTTCCTGCTCACCCGCGGCATGCAGACCCTGGAACTGCGGGTGCAGCGGCAGAACGCCAGCGCGCAGCGGATCGCCGAATTCCTGGCCGGCCATGCGGCTGTTGAAGCCGTGCACTATCCCGGACTCGACTCGCATCCGGGGCACGCGGTTGCCAAAAGCCAGATGCGCGGCTTCGGCGGCGTGCTGGCGTTCGACCTGCGCGGTGGCGAGGCGGCCATGGAACAGGTGGTCGGCAACTTGCGGCTGGCACACCGCGCTGCCAGCCTGGGCTCGGTCGGTACTTTGGTGGGGCCGCCGTCGCTGACCAGCCACGTGGAACTCAATGCCGAAGAGCGCGCCGCGGCCGGCATTCCCGAAGGGCTGGTGCGCTACTCGGTCGGCATCGAGAACGTCGACGACCTGATCGCCGACCTGGCGCAGGCACTCGCCGCCATCGGCTGATGCCGACGGTGCAGAGGCTGGCCTAGAACCACAGCCGAACGCCGGCCAGCCAGCGGCTGTCGTGGCTGCCATGGCCGGCGCGCGCGCGCAGGTCCGCGGTGCCGCCGTGGCTCCATTCGCGCTCGAAGCCGAGGTAGGGCGCGAACTGGCGGCTGATTTCGTAGCGCAGGCGCAGGCCGGCCTGGACCGTGCTCAATCCCGATCCAAGCAAGCGTTCCGGGTCGGATTTTCCATACGCCGTTGCCCCGGCTTCCCAGCTCAGGATCAGGCGGTTGGTGAACAGCGTCTCGTACTCGGCCTCCAGGTTCAGCGCGCTGCGTCCGCTGGCGCCGATGTAGCCGGTGGCCTCGATCTCGAAGAAATAGGGCGCCATGCCCTGGACCCCGAACGCGGCCCAGGTCCGCGACGGGCCGTGGCCGAAATCCTGGCGAATGCCCGCGACCAGGTCCCACCAGGGCCGCACCGGACGGCCGTAGAGCACTTCCAGCCGGCCGCTTTCCACATCGCCGTCCAGGGCGTGGCCCTTGGTTCGCAGCCACAGGCGGTTGAGATCGCTGCCGATCCAGGCCGTTGCTTCCCAGCTTATGTCGGTGCCGCCGCTGGCGTCGGAGGTTTCCAACTGGTCGACCAGCCAGAACGAATGCCGGCTGGCGCCGTGCTGGTGGTGATGGTGCAGCTCGGGGAAGGCGGCAGCGCGGTCGGCGTCGGTGAGCGCAGGAATGGGCTCGCGCAGGCCGTGGTCGGGATCGTGCGCGTTGTCTGCGCCGTGCGCGCGGGCGTCGTGATCACCATGCGCGTGAGCGCCGGCATGGTCGCGGTGCTGGTGATGAGCCGCGTGCTCGCCGTGATCCATCGGAGCTGGATCGGCGTGGCGATGGCCGTGATCTGCATCGTGCGTCTGCTCTGCATGATTGCCATGGGCATGATCGTGGCCATGGTCGCCGTGCTGGCCGTGATGCGTCGCGGCTGGATCGCCATGGTGCGCGCCGTGATCCGGATCGAGCATGTGGCCGGCATGATCGCCATGCTCATGATCATGGCCATCCGCAGCCCGGTGATCGTGCGGCACATGGCCATGATGGCCGGCCTGTTGCCCGGCATCGCGCGCCTGCACAGGTGCCGCCAGCACCGCGGCCAGGGCCAGCCACAACAGCGACCGGGCCGGGCTCATTCTTCCACCCGCACTTCGCGGAACATGCCCGATTCCATGTGATAGAACAGGTGGCAGTGGTAGGCCCAGCGGCCAAGGGCATCGGCCCGGACCCGGTAACTGCGCCTGGTGCCCGGTGGCATGTCCACGGTGTGCTTGCGCAGATGGAAATTGCCCTGCTCGTCCTCCAGGTCGCTCCACAGGCCATGCAGGTGGATCGGGTGGCTCATCATCGTGTCGTTGACCAGCACGATGCGCATGCGCTCGCCGTAGTTGAGCCGCAACGGCTCGGCATCGTTGAAGCGGATGCCGTCGAAAGACCAGGAAAAGCGCTCCATGTGCCCGGTCAGGTGCAGTTCCACCGTGCGCCCGGGCTGGCGGCCATCCGGATCGGGGAACAGGCTTTTCAGCTCGGCATAGGTGGCGACATGGCGACCGTTGTCGCGCAGGCCGATGCCCGGATCGGCAAGCCGCGGTTCGGGTGTCATGGTCTGCATGTCGACCAGGGGATTGTTGTGCTCGCTGGCGGGGTGCTGCTGCATGCCACTGCCGCCGTGGCCCGCGTGGCCGCCATGACCTGCATGACTGCCGTGGCCGCCATGCGCACCGTGATTGCCATGATCGCCGTGGCCGCCGCCATGCGCGCCATGATCGCCATGGCCCATGTCGGCCATGGTCAGCAGCGGCCGCGGATCCACTGCCGGCACCGGCGCGCGCAGCCCTTCGCGGACCGCCAGCGTGCCGCTGACGTAACCGGTGCGGGCATTGTCCTGGGCGAAAATGGTGAACGCATCCTGCCCGGTCGGCTCGACGATCACGTCATAGGTTTCGGCCGCCGCCAGGCGCACCTCGTCGACGGTGAGCGGATGCACGTACTGGCCATCAACGGCGACCACGGTCATCTTCAGGCCCGGGATGCGCAGATCGAAATAGGTCATCGCCGAGCCGTTGATCAGGCGCAGGCGAATCTTCTCGCCAGGGCGGAACAGCCCGGTCCAATTGCCCAGCGAAGTGACGCCGTTGATCAGGAAGGTGTAGGTGTGGGCGTTGACATCGGACAGGTCGGTCGGCGTCATCCGCATCCGGCCCCACTCGCCGCGGTCACGCAATGCTTCGCGCAGGCCGTCCTGGCGCGCATCGCGGATGAAGTCGCCAACGGTGCGCTTGTAGTAGTTGTCGTACTCGGAGGATTTCTTCAGCCGATCCAGCAGCCGGGCCGGATCCATATCGGTCCAGTCCGACAGGAAGACCACATAGTCGCGGTCATAGGCGAACGGCTCGGGCTCGATCGGATCGATGATCAGCGGGCCGTACATGCCGCCCTGTTCCTGGAAGCCGGAATGGCTGTGATACCAGTAGGTGCCGCCCTGGCGGACATCGAATTCGTACAGGAAACTCTCGCCGCGCTCGATACCATCAAAGCTCAGGCCGGGCACGCCATCCATGTTTGAAGGCAGCAGGATGCCATGCCAGTGGATCGAGGTCGCGCCGCCGTGGATCGAGCCCCGCGGAAGTTCGTTGCGCACCCGCAACTGCACCCGCGTGCCCTCCCGCCAGCGCAGCAGCGGGCCGGGCAGTGAGCCGTTGATGGTGATCGCCGGCCGCACCTTGCCGGTGTAGTTGACCAGGGTCTCGCCGATGCCCAGATCAAACTGCGTGCCGGCCAGTACTTCGATCTGGCCCGGTGAGCGCAAGGCCCAGCTTTGCCTTGACCAGGCGCCCAGGCCGAGCACGGCTCCGCCTGCGGCCAGCCCCTGGACGAATTGTCGACGGCTGATGCCAGGGCGGCTGATGCCAGGGTCTTGACCGGTGCAATCACGCAACTTGAATGACATCCACGATCTCCACAACCGGCGCGCACAGCGGCGCGCGCACGAAACGATACGGCCTGGCCCAGATCGGGCCAGGACAACAGTGTGCAAGGTAAATGTCGGGCCCTGTCGCCGGAATGACCCGCGCATTACATTCGCGTCATCTTCCTGTCATCGCCCTGGCCGCGCCTGCTGCCCGAACCGGGGCACGGCGGGCGATGTCGATGACGCCGACATGACAGGAACGTAATCAACCGGTCATGCCGCCGACAGCGGCGCGGGTATAGGCTGGAAGCCGATCTTTGACCTGGGAGTCGCCATGAAAACCCGTCTTGCCCGCCCTGCCCTGTGGCTGGCGCCGCTGGTATTTTCCCTCGCCGCCTGCGCCCAGGAAGCCAGCACACCGGCGCCGGCCGGCGACGCCGCAACAAGCCTCTCCGCAGCACCGAGCCCGGCACCGGACCCGGCAACGCCAGCGGCGGAGTTGCCGCTGATGGTGGTCCACAAGACCCCGTGGTGCGGCTGTTGCGAGCTGTGGATGGAGCACATGAAGGCCGCCGGATTCCAGATCCAGGCGCACGACATGGATGATCTGGCGCCGGTGAAACAGCGCCTGGGCGTGCCCCACGCCAAGGGCTCGTGCCACACCACCGAAATCGGCGGCTACCTGGTGGAAGGCCACGTGCCCGCCGAAGACATCAAGCGCCTGCTGGCCGAGCAGCCCGATGCCCTGGGCCTGGTGCTGCCCGGCATGCCGCTGGGCTCACCCGGCATGGCCGCGCCCGATGGCCGGACACAGCCATTCACCGTCGAACTGGTCCGGCGCGATGGCAGCACCGAGCCTTATTCCCATCACTGACCTGCGTTCAGCGGTAACGATGATACGGGCCGGCTGACGCTCGGCCCGTATAGCCAGATGCGGCAACGTGATCTGCCGTGGCAGCGAACGTCGACGAGCACGGGCTTGCGCCAGTGCGGCCCGGTCCGTCAGTCGGCGACCTGGCCGAAGCGGCCGGCGTTGTAGTCCTGGATCGCCTGGATGATTTCGGCCTGGCTATTCATCACGAACGGGCCGTGGCCGACCAGCGGTTCGTTGATCGGCTCGCCCGACAGCCACAGGATGCCGGCGTCGGAGTTGGCTTGGATCGTGACTTCGCCGCCGCTGCGATCCAGATGCACAAGCTGGCCTTCGCGGGCGATGGCCTGGCCATTGACCATCACCGTGCCGTGCAGCACCACCAGCGCCAGGGTCCAGCCGTCGCGGCTGGGCAGGCGTGCGCTGGCGCCCTGGCGGATGCGCAGGTCGAACACCGCCATCGGCGTGAAGCTGCGCGCCGGGCCGCGCTGGCCGTCGAATTCACCGGCAATGACGCGCACCTGGCCGGCACCGTCGGCCAGGTCCACGACCGGGATCTGGGCGGCGAGCAGCGTCTGGTAGCCGGGCGCGGTCATCTTGTCGGCAGCCGGCAGGTTCACCCACAACTGCACCATTTCAATGCTGCCGCCACGGCGGGTGAACGCTTGCGAGTGCAGTTCCTCATGCACGATGCCGGCGCCGGCGGTCATCCACTGCACGTCGCCCGGGCCGATGATGCCGCCGGCGCCGGTGGAATCGCGATGCGCCACTTCACCTTGGTAGACGATAGTGACGGTCTCGAAGCCGCGATGCGGATGCTGGCCGACGCCGCGCTGCTTGGTGCCCGGTTCGAACCGCGTCGGTGGCGCGTGGTCGAGCAGCAGGAACGGGCTCAGATGCCGGCCCAGCCCGCTGTAGTTGAACAGCGAGCGCATCGGAAAGCCGTCGCCGACCCAGTGCGGCGGCGGTGCGCTGTGCACGCCAAGTATCCGGTTCATGCGTGCTCGGCCGGGCGACACCCGGCCTGCCCGCAGTGCAGGTCGCCCGGCACCAACACCATCACAGCTTCTGCAGCAGGCGCTGAGCCAGACCTTCGGCCAGACGGCGGTTTTCTTCCTTGTCGGAACTTGCCTTGACGTTGATATGGAACAGGTCCCCGCCCGCCAGGAAGCTGAGCTGGGACATGCGGCCGCCCCAGCGCGCCATGTCGCCAATGCCGGGCACATCCTCCGGGTCCATGTAGACCGAGGTGCTGGTGTTGAAGTTGTCGACACTGACGCCGCGAGCCACCACCAGCATCACCTTGGCCGGTTCGTGGATGTCGATTTCGCGGCCACCGGCCTTAATTGTGCGCAAGACAAGATCCTCGCCCCACTGGTAGTTGCAGGCCGGGAACGAGCCGCCGCTTTCTGAGACCTCCAGTTCCATGCCGTCGGCAATGGAAAAGGATTGCCGGAACTCGGCCTCGCTGAAGATGCCGCAGGCACTGTCCAGACCCTTCAGGCCCGAAGGCGCGGCGGCCTGGCCGCCGGCAGCGCCCGGATCGGAGCCGCCGCAGGCGACCAGTGCAACACAGGACAGCAAAAGGAAAATCAGCGTGAGCTTGCGCATACCGGAAAACCTCGAAGGCGATGACGTGATGGAAGGAGAATACGTTGACGGCTGCCAGAACCGGACAAAAGCTTGAGCACAGCGCGGCCGGATTGGACCGCATCGAACTTGGTAACGGCACGAGTGTGGTGACGCGGCCAGATGCGTGCAAGCGCCCTGAGCCTACGCAGGTGCAGGTGCCGATACCGGCGGCCAATCAAAATTCCCGGCCGCTGGAAAAACATGCCCGCCATCGGGCCTTTGCACCGCGGTAACGGCCATTGCTGCGATCATCGTGCCAGCCGGCCATTTCCTGTGGCTGCCAAGGAGACTGCCATGATCGAACTTATCATCCCCTCACGCCGCCGCGACCTGGGCAACTTCGAGGTCGGCCGGGTGCTGCCCTATGCCAAGCGGCGCATGGTCGGCCCCTATATTTTCTTTGATCGCATGGGCCCCAAGGATCTGGATCCGGGCCTGCCGCGCGAAGCCGACGTACGCCCGCATCCGCACATCGGCCTGTCGACAATCACTTACCTGTACCAGGGCGAGATCATGCACCGTGACAGTGTCGGCTCCGAGCAGCCGGTACGCCCGGGCGAGGTGAACTGGATGACCGCCGGCCGCGGCATCACCCATTCCGAACGCTTCGAGCGGCTGCGCCGTGAGGGCGGGCCGATCGATGGCATCCAGGCCTGGGTGGCCCTGCCCGATGAGCGCGAGGAGATGGATCCTGGCTTCTGGCATTACCCCAGCCAGGCGCTGCCGGTGTTCGACGACGACGGCGTCACCGGCCGATTGATCGCGGGCCGCTTGGCCGGCATTGAATCACCGGTGCAGGTCGACTCGCCGCAGTTCTATGTCCACTGGCAACTGCGCGCCGGCGCCCGGGCGTCGCTGCCGGCCGAGTACCGCGAGCGGGCGCTGTATGTCGCCAGCGGTGAGGTTGAAGTGGCCGGCGAACCCGTCGAGGCCGGGGCGATGGCGGTGCTCAAGCCAGGCAAAGCGGTCACCGTGGCCGCCCTTGGCGATGCCGTGGTGATGGCCTTGGGCGGCGAGCCGGTGGGACCACGCTGGATCGACTGGAACTTCGTGTCCTCATCCAAGGAGCGCATCGAGCAGGCGCGTGCCGACTGGGCCGCCGGCCGGATGAAACTGCCCGACCTGGACAACGACGAGTTCATTCCACTGCCGCCCAAACCCGGAGCGATGCCCGAACCGATGTCCTGACCGCGACCAGGCAAGGCCGGCAGGCGATGACCACCGGCCATTGCCCGGCCATTGCCCGGCCCCTGCCAGGCCATTGCATGGAACCATCGCCAGCACCGGGCGGCACGGTGCCACCGTGTTGCCCGGCAGCCACGGTTCCTCGTCCGGCCACGGCTTGGTGTACGGTGCGCGGCGATGAATGACCCGCACCCCCGACCGCGGCGCCTGCAACGGCGCGCGCATGATCAGGCCGCCGTTGCCGCCCACATCGCCCAGGGCCTGTCGCCGCCGCTGGCCCGGCTGGCGGCGGCGCGGGCACTGGCGCCGGAGGCGGTTTGGCCCTGCGTCAGCACCCTGCCCTCGCCCGAGTTGCTGCCCGATATCGGGCCGGCGGTGGCGCGCATCTGCGATGCCATCCAGGGCGGGGAAATCCTGGTCGGCTGCTTCGACCACGATGTCGATGGCGTTACCTCCGGCGCCGTGCTCTGGTTGGCCCTGACCGGAAGCTTCGGCGTCGATCCGGCCCGGGTCCATGTGCTCACCTCGCACAAGCTCAGCGAAGGCTATGGCCTGTCCGATCCGGTGGTCGAGCGCATTTTGTTGCTGGCGCCACGGCCCAGCCTGTGCATTACCGCCGACCAGGGCTCGGCCGATGAGCCGCGCATCGCCCGCCTGCGCCAGGCCGGTGTCGAAACCGTGGTCACCGATCATCACGCCATCCCGGCCAGCGGCATTCCGCAATCGGCGCTGGCGACGGTGAATCCGGGCCGGGCCGACAGCCGCTTCCCCGATACCGCCATCGCCGGCGTTGGCGTGATGTGGCTGGTGATGTCGGCGGTGCGTCACGAGCTGATGCGGCGCGGGCATATCAAACGCGACACGCCATTGCTGCGCCACCTGCTGGATCTGGTGGCGGTGGGCACCGTTGCCGATGCGGTCAGCCTGGCCAGCCCGAGCAACCGCTGGTTCGTGCAGCAGGGCCTGCCCCTGATCGCCGCCGGCAAACGGGTCTGCTGGCAGGTGCTGCCGGAGATCGCCGAGTGCGCGCTGAAGGGCGGGCTGACCGCGCGCGACATCGCCTTCGGCATCGGCCCGCTGATCAATGCCCAGGGGCGCATGGCCGACGCCCGCGAGGGCATTTTGTTTCTGATCAGCACCGATGTCGCCCAGGCCGGCGCCCTGGCCACGCAGTTGCGGCTCAACAATGAAGCACGGCGCGAAACCGAAAAGGTGCTGGTGGCCGAGGCCGTGGATCTGGCCCGTGCGCAAGTGGCCCAGGGGCTGGCCGGCCTGACCATCCATCTGGCCAAGGGCTCGCCGGCAGTGCAGGGCATCGTCGCCAGTCGCCTGGTCGACCGGCACCTGCGGCCGGTGATCTGCCTGTCACCCAGCCCGGCCCAGGCCGGTGTTCTTACCGGCTCGATCCGCACCGTGCCCGGCTTCGATGTCCTGGCCGGCCTGCAGGCAGTGCATGCGCGGCATCCGGAGCTGCTGCTGTCGTTCGGCGGCCATACCGCCGCGGCCGGCCTGCGCATGGCGATCGATGGCCTGGACGTGTTGCGTCAGGCCTGGCATGAGGTGGTGCTGGCCGCGGACCTGGCCAGCGACGTTCCGATCCTGGTCGATGGCCTCATGCAGCAGCCGCCGCACTGGCCTCTGGTGGCACTGGTGAACCGGATGGAACCGTTCGGCCGCGGTTGCGAGGGCCCGGTGTTCGAAACCCGGGCCGAGATCATCCGGGTGCAGATCTTCCAGCAACGCCATGTCTGCCTGACCCTGCAATGGCCCGGCCATGCCGGCCAGGTGCGGGCGATGTGGTTCGGCAATGCTGATCGCTACGCCCGCTTGGTCGGAGCCGGCCCAAGTGGTGGCCAGGGCGCCGGCTGCGGACGGCGAATCCACATGGCGGTGCAACTGGCGCCTTCGGTGTTCCGCGGCGAGGCCCGCTGCGAATTGTCGATCGTGGACGTGGTGGCCGTGCTGGCCGCCGGTGATCAGGACGACCAGCCAGCGGCAGTGGCGCTGCCGGCCGCGACCGTCTAGCCGCTCGGCGGCGCCGGCGGTCACTGCGTGGCCGCGCCCGTCGTCGCCGCGCCGCGCAGATGTAGACTCGCGACACGATGGACGGAGCCAATCAATCCACGGACTGCCAGGGCGCTGCGGGTGCCGGAACCGCCGGCGGCCAACCGCTGCATCCGTCCTGGCGGCGCTGGTTGACCGCGGCCGGCCACTGGCTGCTGCCGCCACGCTGCGTGTTGTGTGGTGCCGTCCCCGATGCCGGCCCGGGCGCCCTGTGTCTGGGCTGCCGAAGCGATCTGCAGGCCAACGAACCGGCCTGCCCGCGCTGCGCCGAACCGCTGGTCCAGCCCGAGCCGCTGTGCGGGCACTGCCTGCGCCGGGAGCCGCCGTTCGCTGCCGCCTTCGCCGCCTGCCGTTACGCCTGGCCGCTGGACGGCCTGGTGGCGCGGTTCAAGTTCAGTGGCGATGTCGCCGCCGGCCGCTGCCTGGCGGAACTGTTCGTGGCCCGGCTGGCGCAGACGCCAATGCCACGCCCGGATGTGATCGTGCCGGTACCGCTGCACCGGCACCGCTTGCGCCGGCGCGGCTATGACCAGGCGCTGGAGCTGGCGCGGGATATCCGCCGCGGCACCGGCATCCCGATGGCTGCCGATCTGTTGCAGCGGCGGCGTGCCACCCGCGCCCAGACCGACCTGGATCTGGCCGGCCGACGGCGCAACGTGCGCGGCGCGTTCGCGGTAAACGAAGCCGCCCGACGGCGTCTGCCAGCGGATCCGCAGGTGGTGCTGTTCGACGATGTCATGACCACCGGCAGCACCCTGGCCGAGTGCGCGCGCAGCCTGCGCCGGGTCGGCATCCGGCGGATCCAGGTATGGGTGATCGCGCGGGCGCCGGCACGCAGGTCCGGTGTCGCCGTGGGTGCTGTTTCGGGCATGGCCGGCACGCCGGAATGAGCTGAACTCAGCGCGCATTTTGCCCGGTTTCGGCACCGGCTCACGGCCCTCCATGGCAGGGGAAAAACCGGGCGATTTCGTTCACGGATTCTTGTCCTGGCAGGTGCTCTTCTGTGCCCGCCTGGCGCATTCCGCACCAGGCCTCAACGGCAAAAGGAGTTCCACCATGCCCGGCAAGAAGCAGGGCCAACAAGGCCCACAGGACCCGAAGAACCAACAGGGCAAACAGGCCAAGCAGAGCGAGCAAGGCAAGCAGGCCAAGCAGCCGACCAAGAAGTGATCGTGGCGCTGATCATCCTGCGATGATGCAGCCAGTTCGCCCCCATCCGGGGGCGTTCTTTATTTGCGCCAGGGAATTTTCGCCGATGAAACGGGCCTCAGGACGAGCCGGCCTCATCGAGCGGATTGTCGAAGAACTCGACGCAGCCGGTGGCCAGCGAATACTCGGCACCGACCACCACCAGATCGCCACTTTCGGTCAACGGCTCCAGGATCGGGGAACCATGGCGAAGCTGGTTCACCGAGGCGCTGACATTGGCGCGCACCGCGTGATGCACCAGGGCATCCAGATCGTGGCGCAACTCGGTATGCAGCAACACCTCGACCGAGGGCCGAACCCGGTTGACGATCGAGCCCAGGTTGCGCGAGCGCTGTCCGGACGGCCGTTGCAGTTCCTTCAGCGTGCTCAGGATGGCACCGCAGTGCGAATGGCCCAGCACCACCACCAGGCGGGTGCCGAACTGGGCAGCGGCGAACTCGATGCTGCCGATCTGCGACGGCGCCACGATATTGCCGGCCACCCGGATCACGAACAGGTCACCGATACCCTGGTTGAAAATGATCTCGGCCGGCACCCGGGCATCCGAGCAACCCAGGATGATGGCGAACGGCTGCTGCTGGGAAACCAGATCGGCCGGGCGCAATGACCGGCCCAGCAGACCATCGCCCGGCGTCGGCGCCGCCTGGCCATCAACGAATTCCCGGTTGCCCTGGCGCAACCGGTGCAATGCCTCCCGCGGTGGAATCATGCGCGGCCCGTCCTTGTCGCTGGCGCGCCGAACTGGCGCCGGCGAATCCTACCGCAGGCGCGCGCCCGGCCATGTGTTTTGCCGGCGCCCAGACGCAGGCCAGGCGCCCCGGCCTGGGCGCCGGAAGCGGCGAGCCAGGCCCGGCCCGCGCCTATAATGGCGCCATGGCCAAGCTGTATTTCTACTACTCGGCGATGAATGCCGGCAAGAGCACCACGCTGCTGCAGAGCGCGCACAATTATCGCGAGCGCGGCATGCGCACGATGATCCTGACGCCGCGCCTGGACCGGCGGGCCGGGATCGGCGTGGTCAGCTCACGCATCGGCCTGCGCGCCCAGGCCCACGCCTTCGAGCCGGAGGAGAATCTGCTCGGCCTGGTCCGCGCCGACATCCAGCAACATGGCCGGCTGCACTGCCTGCTGGTCGACGAAGCCCAGTTCCTGCATCGCGACCAGGTCTGGCAATTGACCGACATCGTCGACGAGCTGGATGTCCCGGTGCTGGCCTATGGCCTGCGCACCGATTTCCGCGCCGAGCTGTTCGAAGGCAGCCGCCACCTGCTGGCCTGGGCCGATGAAATCTCCGAGATCAAGACCATCTGCCACTCCGGCAGCAAGGCGACCATGGTGGTGCGCCTGGATGATGCCGGCCGCGTGCTGACCGAGGGCGAACAGGTGCAGATCGGCGGCAACGAGCGCTACCTCTCGGTCAGCCGGCGCGAGTTCAAGCGCCTGACCCGGGGCGAAGCCATGGCACCCGCCAGCCAGCCGAGCCTGCCGCTGGAACTGGCGCTGGGCCTGGACCTGGACGAGGCCATGGCCGGGCCAATGCCGGCCCCGGCGCCGGTCAAATCCTGAGGCAAGCTGGCGCGCCAGCGTTACCGCAGCCGCCAACGCAATCGCGCGCGGCAGATCAGGCCGCTCAGCGCTGGCAGCGCGGGCAGTAGCAACTGGCGCGATTGCCCAGGCGCAACGAACGCAGTTCCGTGCCGCACTGCCGGCATGGCTGCCCTTCCCGGCCGTAGACCTGCAATTCCTGCTCGAAATAGCCCGGCGCACCATCGGGATTGAGGAAATCGCGCAAGGTGGTACCGCCACGGCCGATGGCCTGCGCCAGGATCAGCTTGATCGCATCGGCCAGCCGCTGGTAGCGCTGGCGCGAGATGCGGCCGGCGGCACGCAGCGGATGGATGCCGGCAGCGAACAGCGCCTCGGCAGCGTAGATATTGCCCACGCCGACAACGATGCGCTGATCCATGATGAAGGTCTTGACCGGCGCCCGGCGGCCGCGGCTGCGCAGCCACAGGTGGTCGCCGTCAAACTCATCCGACAACGGCTCCGGGCCCAGCCCCTGCAATAAGGAATGCACCTGGCCCAGCGGCTGCCAGAGCACGGCGCCGAAGCGGCGCGGGTCGGTCAGGCGCAGCATCCGGCCATCATCCAGAACCAGATCGAAATGATCGTGGCGGCCGGCAATCAGGCCGGACGGCAGCACCCGCAGGCTGCCGCTCATGCCCAGATGCAGCAGCACGCTGCCCCGGTCCACGGCCAGCAGCAGGTACTTGGCCCGGCGCTCGACGCCGGCAATCCGCTGGCCGGGCAGGTCTTCGATCAGCTCGGCCGGGATCGGCCAGCGCAGTGCCGGCACCCGTGCCAGCGCACCGGTGATGCGGCGGCCGCGCACATGCGGCTGGATACCGCGGCGGGTGGTTTCAACTTCCGGAAGTTCAGGCATGGCGGCAGCGTGGGCAGTCGTCCGGCCCGGGTCAAGCCGGTGCCACTGGCAATCCGCGATTGGCCATCGACGATCCACGCGCCGGCGCTTGCCGCCATGCCCCCGGTGCGGGTAAATGGCAGACCGGCACGCTGACTTGGCACCGGCCCGCATACAGATTGGGGCGCCTCATGGAAATGGATTCGGGCTGGATCCTGTTGCTGTTCATCCTGGTCGGTTTCCTCGCCCAGCTCATCGACGGCGCCTTGGGCATGGCCTATGGCCTGGTGTCGACCTCGGTGCTGCTGGCGCTGGGCATGCCGCCGGCGCAGGCCAGTGCCGCGGTGCATGCGGCGGAAATGGTCACCACCGGCATTTCCGGCAGCGCCCACGCCTGGTTCGGCAACATCGACCGGCGCCTGCTCTGGCGCCTGGTCCTGCCCGGCATGGCCGGCGGCATCGTCGGGGCCCTGCTGGCCTCGCACCTGCCCGCCGACTACCTGCGCCCGGCGGTGCTGGCCTACCTGCTGGCGATGGGCGGCTTCGTGCTCTGGCGCGCGTTGCGGCCGCGGCCGTTGAACCGGCAACCGCGCCTGGTGCCGGCAATTGGCTCGGCGGCCGGCTTCCTGGACGCGCTGGGCGGCGGCGGCTGGGGTCCGATGGCGACATCCAGCCTGCTGGCGCAGGGCGCATCGCCGCGATACACCATCGGCAGCGTCAATGCCGCCGAATTCTTCGTCACCACCGCGATCACCGCCGCCTTCGTCAGCCAACTGGGCCTGGATTTCGGCCTGGCCACGCTGGGCCTGCTGCTGGGCGGCGGCCTGGCGGCGCCGCTGGCTGCCTGGGTGGTGACGCGGGTGCCACGGCGAGCCCTGCTGCTCCTGGTCGGCGTGCTGATCGTGGTCATGGCCGCCGTGCAGCTTGTGTTGCTGCTGCGCTGAGTGCGTACGGGCGCCGCCCGGGTAAAACAAGGCTTTTCGGCCCGGGTATCCGCCGCGCTCCGCCCTGCCCGAAGGTCCAGCCCGACCGGCCACGCGGCCGTGGCAGAATAGGCCGGCGCGGGCGTTGCGCCACCACCACACTTTCCGCACCGGCCCGTTGGCCGGACCAAGGCAAGAGGATTTCCATGAGCGAAAAAATCTATCCGGATGCGGCCGCGGCCCTGGCCGGCGTGATCCAGGACGGCCAGACCCTGGCGGTCGGCGGCTTCGGCCTGTGCGGCATCCCCGAGGCGCTGATCGCCGCCCTGCGCGATACCGGCAAGACCGATTTCACGGTGGTCTCCAACAATGCCGGCGTCGACGGGTTCGGGCTTGGCGTGCTGCTGGAGACCCGGCAGATCAAGAAAATGATCTCCTCGTACGTGGGCGAGAACAAGGAATTCGAGCGGCAGTTCCTGGCCGGTGAACTGGAACTGGAGTTCACCCCGCAGGGCACGCTGGCCGAACGCCTGCGCGCCGGTGGCGCCGGCATCCCCGCCTTCTATACGCGCACCGGCTACGGCACCGTGGTCGCCGAGGGCAAGGACACGCGCCAGTTCGACGGCGACTGGTACGTGATGGAGCGCGGCATCCGCGCCGATGTCTCCCTGGTCAAGGCCTGGAAGGCCGACAGCACCGGCAACCTGGTGTTCCGCAAGACCGCGCGCAACTTCAATCCCAACTGCGCCACCGCCGGCAAGCTGTGCATTGCCGAGGTCGAGGAGATCGTCGAAGTGGGCGCGATCGATCCCGATCATGTGCACCTGCCCGGCATCTATGTCGATCGGATCGTCATCAACGCGCAGCCGGAAAAGCGCATCGAACAACGTACGGTGAGCAAGTGACCATGGCCTGGAATCGAGAGCAGATGGCGCAACGCGCCGCCAAGGAGCTGCGTGACGGCTTCTACGTCAACCTGGGCATCGGCCTGCCGACCATGGTTGCCAATTACATTCCCGACGGCATGGACGTGTGGCTGCAAAGCGAAAACGGCCTGCTCGGCATCGACCGGTTTCCCTACGAGGACGAGATCGATGCCGACCTGATCAATGCCGGCAAGCAGACGATCACCGCGCGCAAGGGCGCCTCGTTCTTTGCCAGCGCCGACTCGTTCGCGATGATCCGCGGCGGCCACATCAACCTGTCGATCCTGGGTGCGATGCAGGTTTCCGGCCAGGGCGACCTGGCCAACTGGATGATCCCCGGCAAGATGGTCAAGGGCATGGGCGGGGCGATGGATCTGGTCGCCGGCGTCAAGCGCGTGGTGGTGCTGATGGAGCACACGGCCAAGAGCGGCGAGCACAAGATCCTGCCCGAATGCGCCCTGCCACTGACCGGCGTGCGCTGCGTGCACCGGATCATCACCGACCTGTGCGTGCTCGATATCACGCCCGAAGGCTTGAAGCTGGTCGAGCTGGCGCCGGAGATCACGCTCGAGGACGTGCGTGCCAAAACCGGCGTCGAGGTGATTGCCTGATCCGGGCAGCGCGACTGCCTGCGCGGCTGCCGGCCAGGTCGGGCGTGGTCCGCGTGCTGGCCGGGCTGTTGGCGGCGCTGGCGGCAACGGCCGGAGCCAGCGCCGCCGACACAGAAGCGGCCGGCAGCCGGGAACAGGTTCTGGAAACCGTGCTGGTCACCGGCGCCCAGCCCGGCCCGGGCCTGTGGCAGGTAGTCCACGGTGACCACCGGATGTGGGTGCTCGGCACGTTGAGGCCGATCCCGCGTGATATCGACTGGCAGGCCGACGAGGTGCTGGAGACACTGGCCCAGTCCAGTGTCGTGCTCAGCGCACCCAGCCTGAACGTTGACACCGGCATCGGCATGGTCCGCGGCGCCCTGCTGCTGCCGTCCCTGCTCAAGGTGCGGCGCAATCCGGGCAGGGCGCGCCTGGCCGATGTCCTGCCCCCGGACCTGTATGCGCGCTGGGCCGGGCACAAGCAACGCTACCTGCCGCGCAACCGGCGCATCGAACGCTGGCGGCCGATCGCCGCCGCCGGTGAGCTGCGCGAAGCGGCAGCCAAAGCCAGCGGCCTGGTCTTCAGCAACCCGGTCTCGCCGCTGGTGCACCAGGCAGCCAAGGACCAGGACATCCCGCTGCAATCCACCACCTATCGCATCGAGGTGGACTTCGACAAGCCGCGCAAACGGTTGCGCGAACTGGCCAAAACGCCGCTGGACGACCACGACTGCTTTGCCCGCACCCTCGACGCCATCGAAACCGATGTCGCCCTGCAGGGGCGGCTGGCCAATGCCTGGGCGGTCGGCGACCTGGACGAACTGCGCCGCCTCAAGCGCATCGAGCCCACCGACACCTGCCTGCGAGCCGCCCTGGACAGCGCCGTGTTCGCCGATTTCGGCCTGGACTATGACCAACTGATTCAGGCAATGCGCGAACACTGGCTCGACCAGGCCGAACGCACGCTGGCCGAACACGCCACCAGCCTGGCCCTGATGTCGATCCAGCAGGTGCTGGCCGACGATGGCCTGCTGGCCCTGCTGGCTGCGCGCGGCTACACCGTGATCGCGCCGGATCAGGTTGATGAGGACTTTGAACCTGTTGAACCTGTTGAACCGGATGCGCTGGATGATGCCGGCGATGGCGCCGCGATCGATGCCGCAGCCGAGAGCGCCCGACCCGACCATTCCGAACTCGCTGAGGGCGCGGCAAAAAGCTGAACGCTCTTCTGCAACCGGGGGCGGTTGGAACGAGGGCTCAAGCCATCGCAACCGATCTTTCCGGCACGGGATCATCAGGCTGCGACGCTATTGTGGCGACGCACCTGCCTGCCATCCTGGCAGGCATAGATCCCTCATCCGGCGCTGCGCGCCACCTTCCGGGGGGAGAAGGCAAATGCGCATCGGCGACGGTCGTGAACATCGCGCTGCTGCGCGACGAAGAAGCCATCTGCCGGCGTGATGGCATCGGCACGGGCGGTTGGTTAAAGTCACCGCACTCAATCGGGGATGAACATGCTGGGATTTGAACTGGGGCCGGACAGCCCGCTGGCGCCATGGTGGCCGCTGATTGCCGCCGTGCTCGGCGCCATCGTCGGCAGCTTTCTCAATGTCGTGATCCTGCGCCTGCCGCGGCGCATGGAGTGGAGCTGGCGGCAGCAGGCGAGCGAGTTTCTGGGCCTGGCGCCCGATCCGGCGGCAGCGCCAGCGCCGCCCGGCCTGGTCATGGACCGCTCGCGCTGCCCGTCCTGCAACGCCGGCATCACCTGGTGGCAGAACATTCCAGTGCTGAGCTGGCTGCTGCTGCGCGGGCGCTGCGCCGCCTGCCGCACGGCCATCTCCTGGCAGTATCCGCTGGTGGAACTGGTCACCGCCCTGGCCTCGATGGCCGTGGCCTGGAAGTTCGGGTTCACCTTTGAAGCCCTGGCTGCACTGGGCTTCACCTGGACCCTGATCGCCCTGACCGGCATCGACTTCCGCACCCAGTTGCTGCCCGATCAGCTCACCTTGTGCCTGATGTGGGCCGGCCTGCTGCTGGCCCTGCGACCGGTGGGGCTGACGCCGGGCGAGGCCATCGCCGGCGCCGCCATCGGCTACCTGAGCCTGTGGAGCATCTTCTGGCTGTTCAAGCTGCTCACCGGCAAGGACGGCCTGGGCTATGGCGATTTCAAACTGCTGGCCGCCCTGGGCGCCTGGCTCGGGCCGATGGCGCTGCTGCCGATCGTGCTGATCGCCAGCATCAGTGGCGCCCTGATCGGCGGTGTGTGGCTGGCACTGCGCCATGGCGGGGAATCCAAGCCGTTCGCTTTCGGTCCCTACCTGGCCATCGCCGGCTGGATCCAGCTCATGGCCGGCGACTGGCTGCTGCGCCATTACTACGGATGGCTGGGAATCTGATCGGGCTGTGATCCGGTGATCGGTGCAGGTGACGACACGGCTGTTTGAGCTGCATTCGGCGGGGAGCCGACATCGGGCTCGGGCATCCTGGCTTGTGCGGTCGCGGCCAAGCCCCGCTGCCTGTATCCAGTCCGCGGCGAAGGCAACCGGAGCGGTGGCCTGTGACGCAGCGGCGAGGCGATCTTGCTGCAACCGCACCTCTGCGGGCACCGGCTCGGAAGGACCTCCGTGCGAGCCGGCTTTCACACACTCCTCACGCTACACTCACTGTTCAACCTCGCTTCCGGCCTGGTGGCCTTGACCGCCTGCCGCCGGCGCCCTTCTCTGCTCCTGATGGAGATTCCTGTATGAGCCAGACGCTGACCGACCAACTTTTCGCACAGCTTTCCGGTGCGCCGATGCAACAGATCTCCCAGCAGCTTGGCCTGGGCCAGGCGCAGACCGCCGGCGCCCTCAGTGCCGCATTGCCGCTGCTGATGGGCGCGCTGGGCCGCAATGCCAGCCAGCCGCAGGGCGCGCAATCCCTGCTCGGCGCCCTGCAACGTGACCACCAGGGCGGTGGCACCGATCTTTCCGGCCTGCTCGGCGCCGTGCTCGGCGGCGGCCAGAACCGGCAGGCCAGCAAGCAGACCGACGGTGCCGGCATTCTCGGCCACATCCTGGGTGGCCAGCAGTCCAACGCCGCATCCAGCCTGGGCCAGGCCACCGGCCTGGGTGCCGACAAGGCCGGCCAACTGATGCAGATGCTGGCGCCGATCGTGATGGGCTTTGTTGCCAAGCAGATGTTCCAGGGTGGCAGTCAGTCCGCGCCCAGCGCGCAGACGCTGGGCTCGATGCTCGGCCGGGAACAGCAGCAGGTGCGCCAGCAAGGCGGCCTGGGCGGCGGCCTGCTCGGTGCCGTGCTCGACCAGGACGGCGACGGCAAGGTCGACCTGGGCGACCTGCTCAAGATCGGCGGCAGCCTGTTCGGCAAGCGTCGCTGACGGCGAACCCGGCCTCAGGGCGCTTGTCTGATGCGCAGGCATTACGCGCCCTGGTCAGCCACTCCTCAGCCGGCAAAGCTTCCCCCTCCGCTTACGAAGGGGGATTGAGGGGATGCGCCGGGGGCGAAGCACACGGCGATAACAGCCTGTGCCGCTGCACGTCACAGCATCCACCCGAGCCTCCTTCGCACGCCAACGAGGCAGTCCTGGCTGCTCTGCTGACGGATGGCGCTGGTCAGGCAACCCGATGCACTGCGGCAACATCCCGGCGCGATGTCGGCCTGGCGACAAGGTTGCCAAGGGCGCCGGGATCCGCGCGCAGTCGGCACGAAACAATCCCCCCGGTACAGGCTGATGCCGTACCAAGGGGAATTGCCGGCAATCCTGTTATTAAAGAACGAACGGCTGGAAGTTGCTGGCGAACAGCGTGTCGCTGTATTCAAAGGCGCCGATATCGACCTCGCCGTCAACACGCAGGAATGGCCAGCCGCGCTGATCATGGATCAGGCCTGCCGGCAGCAGCGTCGACAGGCCTGCATCGCGTGCCGGGCTGTCGGCCGGCAAGGCATGCGTGAGCGTGTACCAGCCGCCATTGACGGCCAGCGGCTGCAGCCGGGGATCGGCGGTCAGGGTATCGGCCGGCAAGGTAACCGTTGCCGGATCCCAGCTGCGCACCAGATTGTAGCCACCGGCCACCGTGACCGGCCCGGTGGCGATGACATCACCGCCGTCGTTGTCGGCAATGAGCGTATTCGCCGCCGACAATGCCGTCGATGACGAGGCCGCCACCACTGTTGCCGGCAAGCGTGCTCGCCATCAGGGACAGGCTGCCCGTGCCCATGAGCAGCGCCCCGCCTCCGGCGCCATCGGCACGGGTAGCCTGGTTGCCGGACAGGGTCGAGTTCTCGATCGACAGCTGGTTGTTTTCATGCTCGTCAACGCCGTACCGGCCGATCCCGCCACCGCGTGCGGCCTGGTTGCCGCTGATCTGGCTATCCCGGACCCGGCCTCCGTACTTGCTGCTGCCGGCCGGGCCGGCCTGATCGCCATCGACGACACCACTGATCCGGCTGCGCAGGACACTGCCGGATGCGGGCGTGGCAGGGCCCGCCAGCCAGTGCTGGATGCCGCCAAACCCGGGCAGGCGGGCCAGCTGCGCCGGTGGCAACGGCACTTGCAGCGGCGTGGCTGCCGGCAGTTCCAGGCCGATGCCGCCACCCACCGAATCGCCCGTGCCGGAAATGACGGTGTTGTCGCTGATCCGGGCAATGCGACTGTAGACTTCCGGCGCGAGCAGGCCACCGCCGGCGACCGGGCCGGCATCGGCCTGGACCGAATTGCCACTGATCACCGACTGGCTGGCAAACAGAAAATACTTGCTGGCGGCCGCACCGCCACCGGACAGCTCTCCCTGATCCGGGCCGGGTGCCTGCACATCGACACGGTTCCCGGTGATCGTGGAATAGGCGGCAAAGAATGAATACTTGGCAGCTGCGGCCCCGCCCCGGGCCAGCGTCCGGCCGGTGACCGAGTTGCCGCTCCACAGGCTGTACTCGCTGCGGACATTCTTGGCACTGACCGCGCCGCCCAGCGCGATGCCGTCACTTTCCACATGGCAGTCGTGGATCCGCGACCGGTACAGATAGGCATCGCCGGTACTCATGGCGATGCAGCCGCCGGCCGCCAGCACGCTGCCGACGTGGCGGCCGCCGGTGATGGTCAGATCCTTGATCATCAGCTGGTTGTTGTTGCCGCCGACGAACACCGGCGAGGCATGCCCGGCATCGATGGCCAGCAGGTCACGACCCGGCCCGCGCAACCGGAACTCCCAGTCGTGCGTGCCCAGCTCGGGCAGCACAATGGCACCGGTGGTCAGGGTGATGCGGCTGCAGGTGAGCTGGGTCATGTCGATGATGGCGTGGCGATCGACCCCGGCCACCGCTTCGCGCAGGCTGCCCGGCCCGGAATCGTTGCAGTTTTCGACCATGGTCGGTTCCGGATCGGGATAGCCGCGTTCGCCGTGGCGCCCGGCCTGCCAATACTCGACAAGGGCCTGGCCCTGGGCCGGATGTCCAGATCTCAGGCTGGCCGGCGGCTGCGCCTGCCCAGCTACGGCACCAACTCCGGCGCCAACTCCGGCGCCGGTTCCGGCCAGGGCCAGAGCCACGGCCACGGCGATGGACAGTGGCCGCCGGCGCAATGCCTGGCGCGGCCCTGGGTGTGCTGGATGGATTGTGGTCATGATGATTCCTCCCCTTGATTTTCATGACGTGGACGGCGGTGGATGCCGGCCATGCCGGCACCGCCATGAATGGCCCGAAGCGGCCCGGCACGGGTACCCCGGGCCGGGCCTGGGCCGTGGCCAGCCACCGGTGCACCCCTTGCACACCGGTGACGCCTGTGGACACGCCGACGCCGATCCAGCCGGCGCCGGCGCCGATGCAGCTACTGGATCACCACCCGTGCAACTGCCAGCCATTGGCGAACAGGATGTCGTTGTACTCGTAGGCGCCCAGATCCCTGGCGCTGCCGTACTGGCGCAGGAACGGCCAGCCGCGCTGGTCCTGCGGGGGCAACGTAATACCGCGCCCATCCGGGGGGATCTCCGCGCCGCCGGCATCCAGCGCCGGGCTGCCCGGGCCCAGGGCATGGGTGCGGGTCTGCCAGCCGCCATTGATCGCCAGCGGTTGCAGCACCGGGTCGGCGCTGATCGTGTCGCCGGGCAGGGTCAGCGTCAGCGGATCCCAGGTGCGCACCAGGCTCCTGCCGCCGCTCACTGCCAGTGGTCCGGCGGTGGCAATGTCATCGCCGGCATTGTCGGCGAGGATGCTTTCGTTCAGATGCAGGAACTGCACCGCGCCGGTGATCGGCTCGACCCGGATACCATCGCCCTGGTTGTCGGCCAGCGTGACCCAGTCCAACGTCACGTCGGCAGTGGTCACGGCGATGCCGCCGCCCAGGCCGCCGGCGCCAAGCTGGTTGCCGGAGATGGTTGAATTGGCGCCCCGCACATTGCCGATCGGTGCATCGGTGATATCGCCGTGCAGGCCCAGGCCGCCGCCAAAATCGGCGCGGTTGCCGCTGACCTCGCTGTTGCCCACGCCCAGGTAGGCCGGATCGATCGGCGACGGCCCGCCACCACCGGCCACGGCGCCATCGTGGCTGACCCGGCTGCGACGCCAGGTGCGCCACAAGTTCTGCAACCGGGCGCTGTCCAGATCGACGCCGGCCAGGCCGGGCACCCCGGCCAGGTCGGCCAGGTCGGCCGGATCGATCTGCGGCAGCTGCGATTCGACACGGTGGAAGGCGCGGGCGCCGCCGCCGACGGAGATGCCGTCCCCCGAGACGACGGTATTGCCGGCCAACTGCGAATACATGGCCATGATCCTCTGGCCAAGCAGGCCGCCACCGCCGACATCGCCGGCCTGGGCCTGCACGCTGTTGCCGCCGACCACCGAGTTGATCGCCAGCACCTGGTACTTGCTGCCGATACCGCCGCCACCCATGTAGCGCGCCTGGTCCGGGTCCGGCGACTGCGTGGCGACACTGTTGCCGGAGATGGTCGAGCTGATCAGCATGGCGTGGTATTTGCCCGCGACACCGCCACCCAGCACCCTGTCGTTGCCGGACACGGTATTGCCGCTGACTTCCGAATACTTGGCCATCACCATCTGGGCACTGACGCCGCCGCCCAGGGCGAAATCACCGCCTTCGACCTGGCAATCGCGCACTGTTGATTCGATCAGGTACAACTGCCCGGCCGGCATGGCGATGCAGCCACCGGCGGCGAACTGGCTGCCGACGTTGCGGCCGTTGGCCACGGTGACGCCGGACAGAAGCATCGTGCTGTACTTGCTGCCGGTGAATACCGGCGACTGGTGGTTGCCGTCGATGGTCAGCCGGTTGGCGCCGGGCCCTTCGATCGCCACGTACAGACCCTCGTAGCCACGGCTGGGCAGGTTCAGTGCACCGCTGTCCAGGGAAATCCGGCTGCAGGTCAGTTGCGTCAGGTCGACAATGCCGTTTTCAGTCATCCCTGCCAGCGCCGCACGCAGGCTGCCGGGGCCGGAATCGTTGCAGTTCTCGACCTCTACGACCGGAACACCACCACGCTCGGACCGGGCCCGGTTTTCCAGCCTCTGCAAGGCACCGGCAAGGCGCGGATCGGCCAGTGCCTTGCCGAGCATCGAATCCGGCTGCGTGCGTGCCTGGGCCAACAACCTGGCGGCATCCAGCCCGGCTCCCGGCCGCTCGAACCGGTCCGGCACGGCGGCGTGCACCTGGCCGCCTGCCAGGGCAAGTGCCAGGGCGATGGCGGCGCAAACCGGCCTGCGCGACAGACGCGCAGGGCCTGCCGGATCGGCAGCCGCAAAATGGTTCTGCATCATGATCGTTCTCCTCCATTGAACATCTGCAATACCGGCTGCTGTCGACCGGCCCGTTGTCCCGGCCGGCGGCGGACCCCCGGCCACGATGCTGCCTTGCAGTACGCCGACAGAATCCATGCCGGCCTTTCCCCGCAGTCGTGGCACTGGCGCCGCACCTCCATACGGACCAGTGGCTGGTGGCCACAGCGCACCGCAGTGCGCATCAGGCGGCCACGACCGCTTTGGCCGGATATTACTCCGATGGGCCGGCCTGTCCAGCGGCTGCAGCCAGGTACGGCCGGCATCGACGCCGGCGCCCCGGCAAGCACCCGCCCGGCCGCTACAATGGCTGCCATGCTGATCATCGACACCCACGCCCACATCCTGCCGCGCGACTGGCCCGACCTGGCCGCCAAGTATGGCGACGCCCGGTTCCCGGTCATCCACCACACCAACGACGGCCGCCACCGCATCTACCGCGAAGGCAGGTTCTTCCGCGAAGTCTGGGCCAATGCCTGGGATGCCGAAGCCCGGATCGCCGATTACGCCCGCTTCGGCGTCCAGGTGCAGGTGATCTCCACCGTGCCGGTGATGTTTTCCTACTGGGCCAAGGGCCACCATGCGCTGACCCTGCACCAGGCGCTCAACGACCACGCCGCCGAGCTGTGCCGGCAGTGGCCGGCCCACTACATCGGCCTGGGCACGGTGCCGATGCAATCACCAACCCTGGCCATCCGCGAACTGGAACGCTGCATGGATCAGCTCGGCCTGGCCGGCGTGCAGATCGGCAGCCACATCAACGACTGGAACCTGGACGCACCCGAATTGTTCGAGTTCTTCCAGGCCGCCGCCGAGCTCGGCGCCGCCGTGATGGTGCACCCCTGGGACATGATGGGCCGCGAATCCATGCCCAAGTACTGGCTGCCCTGGCTGGTCAGCATGCCGGCCGAACAATCGCGCGCCGCCTGCAGCCTGATCTTCGGCGGCGTGCTCGAGCGCCTGCCGAAACTGCGCATCTGCCTGGCCCACGGTGGCGGCAGCTTCCCCTACACCATCGGCCGCATCGAGCACGGCTTCCGCATGCGCCCGGACCTGGTCGCCACCGACAACCCGCGCAACCCGCGCGAGTACTTCGGCAAGCTCTGGTTCGATTCCTGCGTCCACGACGATGCCGCCCTGCGCTACCTGCTCGACACCGTCGGCCACGACATGGTCATGCTCGGCACCGACTACCCGTTCCCGCTTGGCGAGCAGGAACCGGGCAGCCACATCCGCAACCTGGGCCTGCCCGAAACCAGCCAGGCCCAGCTCTTCCACGGCGCCGCCCTGGACTGGCTCGACCTGCCCGCCTCGCGTTTCGCCAGCGGCTGATTCCACACCACCAGCGCACGCGGCACACGGCTGTTCAAGAGCGCTTGCCGCGGCACCGGTGCCGGCCTAGACTGCCATGGCAAACCTTGCCATAGGATCGCGACATGGCCACCATGAACATCTCCCTGCCCGACGAGCTCAAGCAGTTCATCGACAGCCAGGTCGCCGAGGGCGGCTACACCTCCAGCAGCGAATACCTGCGCGAACTGATCCGCAAGCAGCGTGATGTCGAAAGCCTGCGCTCGCTGCTGCTGGATGGTTTCAACTCCGCGCCGACGCACGTCGTCGATGACAGCTTCGTCGCCGAAATACGCGCCATCGCCGAAGACCGGGCAGACCCGTAAATGCCCGGCAAGCGCGTCGTCATGACCGCTCAGGCCCGGCAGGACATTCGCCTCGCCACCGCCTGGTATCGCCAACAGGGCGGCAGCACACTGGCGTTGCGCTGGGTCGATGCCGTCACCGCCGCGCTGCACCACATCAGCCTGCACCCGAAAACCGGCTCCACCCGCCACGCCATCGAACTGAAGCTGGACGGCCTGCGCCACTGGCCGGTCAGCCGATTCCCGCACCTGGTCTTCTACCTCGAAGGCGAACAGCAGATCCACGTCGGCCGCGTCCTGCACGGTGAGCGCGACATTCCCGCCTGGCTGCGGGCAACTTGAAACCTGCCGTGTTGCCAGCGGCCTCCTTACTGAAGGTTCCCGGCTGCTCGCGACATGTCTGCCTGCCTACCCTGCTTCGATCTGATCGACTGGAACGAAAGCCCATGAACAAGCGACCCATCGAAACCGCCGGCAATGTCGAGCTACGCCTGACCGCCGTTGCCCTTAGGCGGTCTGCGAGTCGTGCGCGCGAACTGGCCATCCAGACCGACACCACCCTGATCGTCCGTGGGCACGAGCGCGATGACGACGTATCCGAGAGCCAAGGTCCGGACACTGTCGATGGTGCCGCCACTGACAACGCACGAACGCAGCAATGACTGTTCTCGTCGCCAGAATCTGCCAAATCCAGCGGCTGGAAAGTTTCAGGAGCTACGTCAAGCACAACCACGAATCCAAATCAGCAACCAGCCGCCTTGTTGCACGATTGCCCGTTGGCGCGTGGCAACATGCTCGTCGCCACGGTGTGTGTCGAGGCACCGGCGTTCAATGTCCCGAAAGTCAGTCATGCTGCAACCAAGCACCCGCAGCACGCAGCGCACGTCGACTCGGGCTTGAAATCATGGGGAAACCTGACTGCCAAGGGAGAGGCGGATGTCAGACGAAGCCATCAAGAGCTACCTGAAGTCTATCGAGCAGGCGTTGAAGGCCGGCAATGCCACCGAGCACACGCATCGGCCGGCGCTGAAAACCTTGCTTGAGGCCTTGGGCGGCAACCACGTCCGGGCCACCAACGAACCCAAGCGCATTGCATGTGGCGCCCCGGACTTCATCCTCACCCGCGGCGTCGTTCCACTGGGCTACGTCGAAGCCAAGGACGTGGGCATCGACCTGGGCCGGGAAGAGCGCAGCGAGCAGTTGCAGCGCTACCGGGCATCGCTGGGCAATCTCGTGCTCACCGATTATCTGGGGTTTCGTTGGTACCTGGACGGCGAGCTCCAGTTGGAAGCCAGCTTGCCGGCCCCGGACCGCAACGGCCGGATTCGCTGGCAGGCCGATGCCGCGGCGCAAGTCGGCCAACTTCTGCAGCAGTTCATCAGTGCCGACATCCCGCTCAAATCAACGCCCAAGGACCTGGCCACGCGCATGGCCGGTATGGCCCGGCTCATTCGCGACCTGATCCGCAAGACCTTTGCCGCTGAAACGCCCGACGGCGAGTTTCACCGGCAGCTCGAGTCGTTCCGTCGGGTGCTGATCGAATCCCTCAGCGCCGAACAGTTCGCCGACATGTATGCGCAGACCTTGTGCTACGGCCTGTTCGCCGCCCGCTGCAATGCGCCCTCGGCCGGCTTCGCCCGGCAGATGGCGTCCAGCGCGCTGCCCAGAACCAATCCCTTCCTGCGCAGGCTTTTCCACACCATTGCCGGCCCGGACCTGGACCAGCGCATCGCCTGGGCCGTCGACCAGCTTGCCCAGCTTCTGGCGCGCGCCGACATGGCGGCGATCCTGGAAGACTTCGGCCGCCGCACGCGCAGGGAAGACCCGGTCGTCCATTTCTACGAAACCTTCCTGGCCGCCTACGACCCCAAGCTGCGCGAAGCACGCGGCGTCTACTACACGCCCGAACCGGTGGTCGGCTACATCGTGCGCAGTGTCGACGCCATCCTGCGCCGGGACTTCAACATGAACGAAGGCCTGGCGCACGCCGGCAAGATCAAGCTCAAACGACCCAAGGCCCAAGGCAAGGGTGAGGAAAGCTACGAAACCCATCGCCTGCAGATCCTGGATCCGGCCACCGGCACCGGCACCTTCCTCTACACCGTCATCCGCAGGATTCGCGAGCACTTCCACGGCAATGCCGGCGCCTGGCCCGGCTACGTCGCCGAGCACCTGCTGCCGCGCCTGTTCGGCTTTGAACTGCTGATGGCGCCGTACGCGGTTGCGCACATGAAACTGGGCCTTGAGCTGGAGCAGACCGGCTACGACTTCGCCAGCGACCAGCGCCTGGGCGTGTACCTGACCAATTCACTGGAAGAGGCCAACGAGATGACCGGCCTGCCCTTGTTCACCCAGTGGCTGGCCGAGGAATCGCGGGCCGCATCGGCGATCAAGCGCGATGCCCCGGTGATGGTGGTGCTGGGCAATCCGCCGTATTCGGGCCAATCGGCCAATACCGGCGAATGGATCACCGGCCTGATGCGTGGTTTCGACGGCCAGCGCGAAACGGAAAACTACTTCCAGGTGGACGGCAAGCCGCTTGGAGAGCGCAACCCGAAGTGGCTGAACGACGACTACGTGAAGTTCATCCGCTTCGCCCAATGGCGAATCGAACAGACCGGATACGGAATCCTGGCCTTCGTCACCAACCACGGCTACCTGGACAATCCCACCTTCCGCGGCATGCGCGAGAGCTTGCTGCGCGGCTTTGATGAACTTTACTTCCTCGACCTTCACGGCAACACAAAGAAGAAGGAGAAGGCTCCGGACGGCGGCAAGGACGAGAATGTCTTCGACATCCAGCAAGGTGTCGCGATTGGCATCTTCGTGCGCCACAAGAACCAGGCCCGTGGAGACAGCCATCGCGCGACGGTGTATCACGCCGACCTGTTCGGCCTGCGCAAAGCCAAGTACGAGATGCTTGATGCGACCGACGTGGTCTCGACTGAATGGTGCGAGTTGGCACCCAACAGCCCCAGCTACTACCTGGTCCCGGAAGACGATGAGTTTCGCGACGAGTATCAGCGAGGCTGGAAGATCACCGACGCCATGCCGCTCAACAGCGTCGGGATCGCCACGGCGCGAGACTCGCTGACCATCCATTTTTCCCCCGACGACATCTGGAATACCGTGCAGGATTTCCATCAGTTGCCGGAGGACGAGGCGCGTTCAAAATACCGGCTGAGGAAAGATGCCAGGGACTGGAAGGTCGCCCTTGCCCAGAATGACCTCATCAAGAGCGGCCCAACGAAGGACCGCGTTACACCCGTTCTGTATCGACCCTTTGATGTCCGTTTCACTTACTACACGGGTAACTCCAGAGGATTCCATTGCATGCCGCGATCGGCGGTAATGAACCAGTTCTTCAACCGAGAGAACATCGGCCTGGTGACCTCGCGACTGACCAAGGGTGAAGAATTCGCGCATGTGCAGGCGACCCGCGACATCACCGAAGTCATCTGCATGTCGCCGAAGACCTCGAACAACGGTTTCGTGTTCCCGCTATGGCTGTACCCCTCCGACGACGCGGGCCTGCTCAACGGTGAACACAAACGCGCCAATCTGGCGCCGGAGTTTGTTGCAGCGATTACGCAGGCTCTTGGCAAAGAGCCAGATCCGGAAACCATCCTGGCCTGGATCTATGCCGTGCTCCACGCTCCTTCCTACCGCACCAGGTACGCGAACTTCCTCAAACGCGATTTCGCCCATATTCCTCTGACCACCAGATCAAGTCTGTTCGATGCCCTGGTCGCCCTCGGCCACGAGCTGGTCGCCCTGCACACCATGGCAACCACGCTCCCGCGCATCACCACCTTCGATGTCGTCGGCAGCAACCAGGTCGACAAGATCCGCTGGGCCGAAGGCACGGACGGCTTGCGCCGGGTCTACATCAACGCCGAGCAGTATTTCGGCCAGGTGCCCGACACCGTCTGGAACACCCATATCGGCGGCTACCGGGTGGCCGACAAATGGCTCAAGGACCGCCGCGGGCGCCAGCTCAACTACGACGATCTGGAACACTACCAGTCAGTCATCGCGGCACTGGCCCGCACGGTGGAGATCCAGGCGCAGATCGACCAGACCATCGAACAGGCCGGCGGCTGGCCGCTGGCATGACCGCGACACCTCCGCTTCTGCAAGGACAACCATGAATCCGATCGACAAGCAGGCACAGCAGCGCGATGGCGCCGATCCCCTGGCGCCGTTCCGCGAGCAGTTTTTGATTCCGCGCGGCGATGACGGGCGCGACTGGGCTTATTTCTGCGGCAATTCGCTGGGCCTGCAGCCGCGTGCGGTGAGTGCCGCGCTGGCGCATGAGCTGCGCTGCTGGGGCGAATTGGCCGTGGAAGGCCATTTCAAGGGCGAGCTGCCGTGGATGGATTACCACGAGTTCGTGCGCGATGACCTGGCTTTGGTGGCCGGCGCGAAACCGTGCGAAGTGGTGGCGATGAACTCGCTGTCCACCAACCTGCACCTGCTGATGGTCAGTTTCTACCGGCCGACGAAGCAGCGGCCGGCGATCCTGATCGAGGCCGGTGCGTTTCCGTCCGACCGCTATGCGGTGGAATCGCAGATCCGCTTCCACGGCTTCGATCCGGCCAGCGACCTGATCGAGCTGGAACCGGATGAACCGGCCGGGACGATTTCCGATGCCGCCATCGCCCGGGCCATCGCCGGCCATGGCGAGCGCCTGGCGCTGGTGCTGATGCCCGGCGTGCAGTACCGCAGCGGCCAGCGCTTCGACCTTGCCGCGATCACCGCGCAGGCGCATGCGGTCGGCGCCATCGCCGGATTCGACCTGGCGCACGGCTTTGGCAATGTGCCGCTGGACCTGCATGATGCCGGCGCCGATTTCGCCGTCTGGTGCCATTACAAGTACGGCAATGCCGGCCCGGGCGCGGTCGCCGGCGCCTTCGTGCACGAGCGCCATGCCGACAGCGACCGGCCGCGCTTTGCCGGCTGGTGGGGCCACGACCGGGAAACCCGCTTCCAGATGGGTCCGGATTTCGTGCCGGCACGCGGCGCCGATGGCTGGCAGTTGTCCAACCCGCCGATCCTGGCGCTGGCGCCGTTGCGGGTGTCGCTGCAACTGTTCCGCCAGGCCGGCATGGACCGGCTGCGGGAAAAATCCATCGCCCTGACCGGCTGGCTGGCCGAGCAGGTGGTCAACGAGCTGGACGATGTGCTGGAAATCGTCACCCCGGCCGAGAGCCATCGACGCGGCGCGCAGCTTTCCTTGCGCGTGCGCGCCGGGCGCGAGGCCGGGCGCGAGCTGTTCGGGTTTCTGGCTGGCCAGGGAATCATCGGCGACTGGCGCGAACCGGACGTGATCCGGATCAGCCCGGTGCCGCTGTACAACACTCACGCAGACATCGCCCGCTTCATCGAGGCGGTGGCGCAATGGCGGCGACAGGGCGGGCAGCGCAACGGCTGAGCCGCGACAGCGCACGGCAGTAGCGGCGCGCCGGGAAAGAACGCCCCGCTTCAGCCTGCCGCAGGCTCGCTCTGGCCCTCTTCCTGGAAGAAATCAGCAACATCGGCCAGCCGCTGGCTACGGCGCATCGGCGGCAACGCGGCGAGCAGGCGCCGGCCGTAGCCGCGACTGTGCAGGCGCCGGTCAAGCACGGCGACCACGCCACGGTCCTCGACGCTGCGGATCAACCGGCCGACGCCCTGCTTGAGCATCAGCGCCGCCTGCGGCAATTGCCAGTGGTTGAACGGATCGCCGCCTTCGGCGCGGATCGCGGCCATGCGCGCAGTCAGTACCGGATCGTCCGGCGCCGCGAACGGCAGCTTGTCGATGGCCACCAGCGACAGCGCCGGCCCGGGCACATCCACGCCTTCCCAGAAGCTGGCCGCGCCGAGCAGGATGCCGTTGCCGGCCTTGCGGAAATCCTCCAGCAACTGGTGCTTGCCGGCCCGGCCCTGCACGAACAACGGGTAATCGCTGTGGCGCGGCAGAACCCGGGCGACATGCTGCAGCACCCGGTGCGAGGTGAACAGCAGCAGCGCCCGGCCACCGGACAGGGTGACCAGACGCGCCAGCTCGGCGCTGATGGCATCCAGCCACTGCGGGCTGTTGGGTTCGGGCAGCTCGGCCGGCAGATAGAGCAATGCCTGGCGCGCGTAGTCGAACGGGCTGTCCAGGTTCAGCGTGCGCAGGGGCGGCTGGTTGGCGCTGTCGGCGGCGGCCACCAATGACGGTTCGGCATCCTCGAAATCGGCATCGACCAGGTCCTGCCAGGGCGCCGCTGCGCTCGGCAAGGGCGCCGGCAACAGGCCGAGCCGGCGCTGGAACAGACTGAAATCACCGGCCACCGCCAGAGTCGCCGAGGTGTGAATCCAGGCCGCGCGCGATTGCTGGCGAAACTGCGCCAGCGGCTCGGCCACGCTCAAGGGCGTCAGCACCAGGCGGAAGCCGCGCTGGCTCAGCTCATACCAGCGGATGCCGTTGGCGATATCGAGCCGGGGTCGATCGATGGCGGGCGGCCGGGCCGGTTGGTGCGCTTCATGGTCGGCCGGGCCGTAGCCAGCGTGGTCGTGGCCGGATTCCCGGTCCGGCGATGGCGACGTTGGCGATGTTGGCGAAGATCGGGAATCGGGCGCGCCATCGAGATCATCGATCGCGCCGCGCTCATCGCACCACAGCCGCAGGCGCTTGCGCAGATCCAGCAGGCGATCGCCCAGGTTGTCCATGCCCGGGCTGCTGCCGGCCAGACCGGAAAGTACGGCGGCCAGGCCGGTCAGGCCGGTGTCGATGCCGGCCAGGTGTTCGCTGGCCTGGGCATGATCGAGCACCTGCTCGGCACCGGCGCGCTGCGGCAGGCTGTCCATGGCCAGGCGCAAGCGGCGCAGGCGGGCTTCCAGCTCGTCCAGGCCGTTGCGCACCAGGGCCAGGGCGCCGGTGACCTCGCCGCATTCCACCAGCAGATCGGCGGCCCATTCGCGCAGCATGCTGTCGCTGAGCGCGGTGCCCAGAAACTGCGCCGCGGTCTCGGGGAACTGGTGCGCCTCGTCGATCACGAAGGTGGCCGCGCCTGGCAGGATTTCACCAAAGCCCTCCTGCTTGAGCGCGAAGTCGGCCAGCAGCAGGTGGTGATTGACCACCACGACATCGGCGTCCTGGGCGGCGCGCCGGGCCTTGACCACGAAACAGTCGGCAAAGTCCGGGCATTCCCCGCCCAGGCAGTTGTCGCGGCTGGAGGTGACGCGCAGGCGCAGGGCCAGATTGTCCTGGGCCATCGGCGCGAACCCGTCCAGATCACCATCGCGGCTGCGCGCGGTGAACTCGCGCAACTGGGCCAGAAGATCGGCATCGGCGCGCTGGCCGTGGCGGCCGCCTTCCTTCCAGCTTTGTTCCAGCCGGTACAGGCACACGTAGTTGCCGCGGCCCTTGAGCAGTGCCGACCGCGGGCGCAGCCCCAGGCTGGCGCAGACTCGCGGCAAGTCACGCCGGAACAACTGGTCCTGCAGCGCCTTGGTGCCGGTGGAAATGATCACCCGGCGCCCGGACAGCAGCGCCGGCACCAGGTAGGCGTAGGTCTTGCCGATGCCGGTGCCGGCCTCGGCGATCAGGCAGGCGCGGCTGGCGATGGCCTCTTCGATGGCCGCGGCCAGGGCCTGCTGTGCCGGGCGCGCTGCAAAACCGGCTTGGCTGGCGGCGAACGCGCCGGCGTTGCCGAGCACGTCGGCCGCGGTTGATGCGCCGCCATCTTCAAGCTGCAGGTCCAATGCCATTCGGGTCATGGTGCCAGTATGCCGCCGCGCGCGCGCCGATGCCGGTCCGGGCAGCGGCTGGCCGCAGAAGCCGCCATCGACGTGGCCGGCATGGCCGGCCGCTTCAGCGCCTCGCCGGCAAGCGCCAAGGCCGCGCCCAGGGCCCGTGTCCAGACCAGGGCGGCGCTCACGGACGTCGACGGCATTCGCCGCCGGACAAGGCCCGCCACGCGGCAAGCCCGGCACGGCGGCCCTGGAACAGCAGGTCGATGCCGGTCTTCAGTCGGCCGGCACGGTGCGCGGCAGTGCCCAGTCGCGCAGGGCCTGGACCTGCTCGGCCATCAGCACCGACAGCGGCCGGGCCTCGCGCAGTTCGTCCAGCAGCAGCGCCTGGTCCAGCGCGGTGCCCTCGGCGTGGGCGGCGTACAGCCCGCTGACGATGGCCTGCTCGATCTCGGCGCCGGAAAAACCGTCGCTGGCGACGGCCAGGGCTGCCAGGTCGAAGGCATCGGACTCGAGCTCGCGCTGGGCCAGGTGCAGGCGGAAGATGTCCTGCCGCACCGGCGCCGAAGGCAGGTCGACAAAGAAGATTTCATCGAAGCGGCCCTTGCGCAGCAGCTCTGGCGGCAACTCGCGCACGGCATTGGCGGTGGCAACCAGGATCACCGCCTTCTTTCGCTCGGCCATCCAGGTGAGGAAATAACCGAGCACGCGGCGCGAAACGCCGCCATCGCTGTCGCCGGAACTGGCCAGGCCCTTCTCGATCTCGTCGATCCACAACACGCACGGCGCAAGCTGCTCGGCCGAGGCCAGGGCGGCACGCAGGTTGGCTTCGGTTTCGCCGTGGTACTTGTTGTACAGGGTGCCGAAATCCAGGCGCAGCAGTGGCAGCCCGAAACCGCCGGCGATGGCCTTGGCGGCCAGCGATTTGCCGCAACCCTGCACGCCCAGCAGCAGCACGCCGCGCGGTGGATCCAGGCCCGGCGGCGGCTCAGGCGAGAGCACGATGGCGCGCCGGCGCCGGACCCAGCGCTTGAGCCGCTCCAGCCCGGCAACATCGCTGAACTGGCCGGTGTCGTATTCGAAATGCAGGTGGCCGGAGCGGTTGAGCAGGTTGAACTTCAGCCGCGCCAGCGCCGGCAGGTCGTTGCCGTCGAGCACGCCATCGCCATGGATCAACTGGCGCACGATCTGCCGCGCCTCGCTGGCATCCAGGCCCTCCAGGTTGCGCACGATGGCGCTGACCGTCTCCGGCTCGACCTCAACCCGGCGGCCGCCATGGGCGCCCGGGTAGCGCTTGATCTCCTCGGCCACGATCCGTGACAGGGCCTGGGCATCGGGCAGGCGCAGCGGCACGCGCACCGCCAGTCGGTCCAGTTCCGGCGGCAGCTCCATGCGGTGGCCGACCAGCACCAGGGTGTGCTCCGGGCAATCCTCGCGCTGCACGATCTCGCGCAGGTTGCGCTGGGTGACGGCGTAATTCAGATACGGATGCAGGTCGAACAGGACATAGGTGCCGGCCAGCCGTGCCTCGCGGATTGCGCGCAGCGTGGAGCCAACATCGGGAGCCGGCCGGTCCTCGTCCAGATCGATATCCAGCCGGCGCAGACCATCGGTGATCGACCAGCGGTACAGCGGCCGCAGCACCTTGTCCAGCAGATGCCGGAACAGGTCGACCACGCGCGCCTCGTCCGGCGTATCGATCAGGATCAGCGGCGTCTGGGCGCGCAGCAGGGCGGCAATATCGCGGGTTTCAGCCATGGTCGCTTGCACGGGAAGGGGCGGCAACGATAACAAAACCGCTTCGGCACGGGGCGGCACCCGGGCTGCCGGCCGGCGCGGCTGTCGGCCCCTGTCCTACCAGTCGCTGCGCCCGGGCAGCAGCCCGGACAGCTCGGCTTCGGTGAGGTTGCGCCAGCGGCCGGGCTTGAGTCCTTCCAGGCGCACGTTGTCGATGCGCACCCGGCGCAACTGGGTGACCCGGTAGCCAAAGGCGGCGGCCATCAGCCGCACCTGCCGGTTCAGGCCCTGGGTGAGCACGATGCGGAAGCCGAATTTGGCGATGCGCGAGGTCCGGCACGGCAGCGTCATCTGGCGATGGATGCGCACGCCCTTGGCCATGCCGCGCAGGAACTGGTCGGTCACCGGCAGGTTGACGCCAACCAGGTATTCCTTCTCCTTGCGGTTTTCCGAGCGCAGGATCTCGTTGACGATATCGCCGTTGCTGGTCAGCAGGATCAGCCCTTCGGAATCCTTGTCCAGGCGGCCGATCGGGAAGATGCGCTGTTCATGGCCGACAAAGCCGGTGATGTTGCCGGGCACCGATTGGTCCGTGGTGCAGGTGATGCCGACCGGCTTGTTTAGGGCGATATAGACATGTTGCCGGCGGCCCGGCGCCGCCCGACGCTGCTGCAGCGGTTGGCCATCGACGTGCACCGTGTCGCCGGCACTCACGCGCGTGCCGATACCGGCAGGCTGGCCATTGACCCGGACCCGGCCGGCCGCCACCAGCCGGTCGGCCTCGCGCCGCGAGCAGGCACCCGAGTCGGCGATCCACTTGTTCAGCCGCACGCTGTCGGCGGGCTCCTGCGGCGATTTTGGCTCAGTCATGGCTCGGCATCGTCCTGCCACAGCGCCCGCCAGCCGTCATGGCCGAGCCGGCGCAAGGTGGCGATGTTGCGCCGGTAGATCTCATCGGGATCGGCCAGCACATCCACGGCCCGGCTGATGTCATCCTCGCGCAGCAGGTGCAGGATCGGATAGGGCGAGCGATTGCTGCAGTGGCTGACATCATCGGCGGGCTCATCGGCAAAAAGAAAATCGGGATGGAAGCTGGCGACCTGGAGCACGCCTTCCAAACCCAGGGCGCACAGCGCGGCATCGGCCTGGTCCTGGAAATCGTTGAACGCCAGGAAATCGCCCAGCACCCGCGGATGCACCAGCAAGGTGGTCTGGCACACGGCCGGATCGGCGTCGGCCAGGTAGGTCAGCTCCTGGCTTAGATCCGCCAGCAATTGATCGGTATCGGTGGCCTGGCTGATGCGCAGGCGCAGCCGGTTGTTGACATGCGGGGCGCGCGCGAACGGACACAGGTTCAGGCCGATCACCGCCTTGTCCAGCCAGCGCCGTACCTGGGTCTGGACGGTGGCCTCGTCGATCGCGATCACCGCGCTGCTCATGGCGGCGCTGCCCGCAGGTGACTGCCGGCAAGCTGCATGCAAAAAAGACCGGGACAACCCGGCCGGTGACGAATCAAAGCCATGGCCAATGATCGCAGCAAACAGGCTGCGGCGCCGGAAAACCAGGAACCACGGCAGCGAATCAGTAGCGGTCGACGCTGGGCGGCATGCAGTCGCGGGCGCGCTCGCGCGCCTGGCGGGCGCCGTTGGGCGCGTACTGCAACTCGCGCGCCTCGGCGATGGTGAACCAGCTTCGCGCGCACCATTCGCCGACCTGGGCGCTTTCTTGCCAGGACTGGCGCGCCATCTGCTCGGCCTCCGCGGCAGCGCCGCGGGCCAGCAGCAGTTCGGCATAGCGCTGGCGCGCTTCGGGATCGTCCAGGGCATCGCGCAGGGCGGCTTCGGCGGCGGCGCGATCACCGCGCATTTCGGCCTGTTTCGATGCCTCGATGGCTTCGCTGATGGCGGCGTCGCGGATCAGTTCCACGGCAAACGGTGCGCGATAGGCCACGGCCTGATCGCGGATCAGCGCCAGGACATTGGCCGGCGCCGTGGGCGCGGGGCTCACTGTCGGCGCCGGTGGATTGCCAGCGCAGCCAGCCATCAGCGCGACGACGGCCAGCAGCAACGCGGCCATCGTCAACATGGGTATGGCCGCGGTCAGCACCGGTCGCTGGCGGCGGCTGGTCACGGACGTGGAATGAGGCATATCGATCATGGCCAACAGTGTCGGGGCGCGGATGTCATGGTGGCGTTGTTGTCGCCGGTCAAGGCTGCCGGCCCGCCGTGGGCGGCGCACGGTCACCACCGACGCGGCGCAGGAAATCGCCCGCGGCGTTGTCCAGGCAACCGCCCAGCCGCGCCTGCGCCGGCGTGTAGCCGGGCACGAACGGCAGGCTGCGGGTATCCGGGCAGCGCGCCGGCAACGCCCGGCCTTCGCTGTCGATGCTCTGCCAGGCCAGGGCGGCACGGCTGTCCACCGCCAGCGGCACCTGCGGCAGGCGTTGCATCAGGTCGATCCAGACCGGCAGCGCGGCGCTGGCGCCGGTGATGTTGAGCGCCTGGTTGGCATCGTTGCCAACCCAGACCACAGCCAGCAGGTTGCCGCTGTAGCCGGCGAACCAACTGTCGCGGCCGTCGTTGCTGGTGCCGGTCTTGCCGGCCGGTTCGAACCGGGCCAGCGGCGTGCTTGCGATCCGGCGCCCGGTGCCGATGCGGCCGGCTTCCTGCAGGGCATGGCCGACCAGTGCGACGGCGGCCTGGTGGCTGCCGCGGCCCGGCGCCGGCCGCACCTGGGCCAGGGTGCGGCCGTGGACATTGAGTACGCCGGTGACCACGCGCAACGGCCGCGCCTGGCCACCGGAGGCCAGGTAGCCGTAGAGCTTCGCCACCTGGGCCGGGCTCTGGTCGAGCGCGCCCAGCACCAGCGATGGATTGGGCGCCACCGGCGCGCCGCCATCGAGCGAGGACAGCAAGGTGGCGATCGTTTCCACGCCCACCGCCAGGCCCAGTTGCACGGTCGCCAGGTTGTGGGATCGGGCCAGGGCATCGACCAGCAGCACTTCACCGTGATGGCGGCCGTCGTAGTTCTTCGGTTCCCAGCTTCGGCCGCCGGGCAGCGATACGCGTACCGGCACGTCATCGAGAATGCTGGCCAGCGACCAGCGCGAGGGTTGCGCCAGCGCCGCCAGGTAGACGAACGGCTTGACCAGCGAACCGATCGGCCGCCGCGCCCGCAGCACCCGGTTGAAGCCATGCACGGCCGGATCGCGGCCACCGACCGCGGCCAGAACATCGCCACTGTAGGGATCGGTGACGATGGCGGCGGCTTCCAGGCGCTCGGCATTGGCCAGCTCGGCGACGCGTTCGCGCACCGCGGTTTCCGCCGCCGCCTGCACCGAGGGCGCCAGGGTGGTGTGGATGGCCAGGCCCTCGCTGGCCAGGGCGATGGCATCCAGGCCCCGACCCAACTGGATCCGGACCATGTCCATGAACGCCGGGTGGCGATTGCGCGCCAGGCCCGGCTGGGCGGTCACCGCCAGTGGCTGGCTGACGGCGTAACGGCGTTCGGCCTCGTCGATCAGGCCGGTCTGGGCGAAATGACCGAGCACCAGGTCGCGCCGCTGCTGCGCCCGCTGCGGATGCCGGCGCGGATTGAGCCAGGACGGCCCCTGGATCAGGCCGACCAGCAGCGCCAGCTCGGCGGTGCCCAGTTGTGACAGCTCGCGGGCGAAATAGAACTCGGCCGCCGCCGCCATGCCATGCACCGCCTGGCCGCCGTGCTGGCCCAGGAAAACATCATTGAGGTAAAGCTGAAGGATCTCGCCCTTGTCCTGCCGGGCCTCGATCAGCACCGCCAGCAGGGCCTCGTTGGCCTTGCGCGTCCAGGTCTGATCCAGGGTCAGGAACAGGTTGCGCACCAGTTGCTGGGTGATGGTGGAACCGCCCTGGGTGCGGTGGGTGGTCAGGTTACGCCAAGCGGCACGGATGATGGCGCTGGCGTCGACGCCGTGGTGGTGCTTGAAATCCCGGTCTTCGACCGCCTGCACGCCCATCACCAGCAGCGGCGGCATCTCGGCCAGGCGCAGCGGCCGCTGCTCGCGCTGGCGCGGGCCGTAGAAAGTGGCGATACGGGCCGGATCGATGCGTGCTTCGGCCAGGGCGGTGCCGGCCGGATCGGTGATTGCCGCGACCCGGCCGCCGGTGATCGCCACGCGCAGTTGCTGTTCCGGCCAGGCGCCGGCCGGATCACGGAAACCGCGGGTGTGGATGGCGAACTGCCCGCCATCGCGGCTGTACTGGCCTGGCCGCGCCGAACCGCCGGACTGGTATTGCGAGGCCTGCAGTTCGGCTGCCAGCGCATCCGGCGTCATCGCCATGTTGGCGCGCAGGATCAGGGCGCGCGCGTACACCCGGCTGGGCTGGCTGCTGGCGGTGAACTCGGCGAAGCGCTGGGCGATCTGGCGATCCAGGTACCAGCCATACAGCACCACGAAACCCACCGCCAAACCCAGGCCGAACAGGCCCAGGCGCAGCAGCGAGCGGGCCAGCCAGCCACGCCCGGGCGCTGTTTCGCCATTGCCGCGACCGGACCTGCGGGCACTGCCGCGGCCTCCGTCGCGACGGCTTTTCGGGTTTGCCGCCATGCTTGGCTGTCAGCGCCTGCGGTGGTGGTGACCGGGGCGATCAGCCACCGGCGGCCTGGGCCATATCCAGGCCAATCGGACAGCTCACACCGGTACCTGCCAGGCCGCAGTAGCCGTGCGGATGCCGCGCCAGGTACTGCTGGTGCTCGTTCTCGGCGTAATAGAACGGCGACGGCGACAGAACCTGGGTGCTGATCGTCGCCAGGCCGGCGGCGGTCAGGCGCTGCTGGAACTGTTCCCGGCTGGCCAGCGCCAACTCGCGCTGCTGCTCATCAAGCACCTGGATCGCCGAGCGGTACTGGCTGCCGATGTCGTTGCCCTGGCGCATGCCCTGGGTCGGGTCATGGTTTTCCCAGAACGTGCGCAGTAGTTGGGCGTAGTCCAGGTGAGCCGGGTCGTAGATCACCTGCACCGCCTCGGCATGGCCGGTGCGGCCCGAGCAGACTTCGGCGTAGGTCGGATTGGGCGTGATGCCACCGGTGTAGCCGGCGGCGGTGCTGACCACGCCGGGCAACTGCCAGAACAGGCGCTCCACGCCCCAGAAGCAGCCCATGGCGAAAACCGCCCGCTGCATGCCGGGAAAATCCCCGCGCAAGGGCGTGGCCAGGACCAGATGCTGGTTGTCCAGCGGCAGCGGTTCGGCGCGCCCGGGCAGGGCCTGGTCGGGATCGATCACGGCATCGTCGAATGAGGGGTTGGGCTCGCCTTGTGGCTTCATATCTGTACTCCTGGGGCGCGGCGATAGTACGACAGGGCGGCTGAACCCGATATGCCGGCATCAGGCTTGCCGGCGGCGCGCCGACAACGGCCGGCCGGCATCAACCGCGCGGGCTGTGCAGTTCCTGCATGGCCGCTTCCAGCTCGCCGGTGATTACGCGGTCCAGCACGGCCAGCGCGTCGTCAATGGCGGCGACGATGGCGGCTTGATCCTGCACGCCAGGCCGGCCCAGCACCCAGGGCGTCACCCGGTTCTTGTCGCCGGGATGGCCGATGCCGATGCGCAGGCGATGGAAGCGGCCATGACCGAGCTGGCCCATGATGTCGCGCAGGCCGTTCTGGCCGCCGTGGCCACCGTCGTACTTCAGGCGCGCGACGCCGGGCGGCAGGTCCAGATCGTCATGCACGATGAGCATGCGTTCGGGCTCGATCCGGTAGTAGTTGAGCAGCGCCTGCACGGCGCGGCCGCTGTGATTCATGAAGGTGGTGGGCCGGGCCAGCCAGACCGGTCGGCCGGCAAGCGTGGCCTTGCCGAGCAGGGCATGCAGCTTGCTGTCCACGCCCAGGCGCACGCCCTCGCGCGCGGCCAGGGTCTGCAACAGCCAGGCGCCGGCGTTGTGCCGGCTGTGTTCGTATTCGGCGCCGGGATTGCCCAAGCCGACGATCAGCTTGATCTGGATGGCCACGATGGCGCGACTCCCTGGCAAACGGCATCCGGGCAGCGTCGGGGTGCCCGGATGCGGCGACAACAATGGCGGCGGCCCATGCTGCGGCCGCCGCGGGTTTGCGTAGGACTCAGGCTCAGGCTTCCTTGTCGTCGCCTTCGCCTGCGACGTCGTCCTCGCCTTCGACCGGATCGATTTCCTCGCGCACTTCACGCGCCATCACGATGGCCTGGTCGTGGTCGGCACCCAGCTTGAGCTGGGGGATTTCCACGCCTTCGGGCAGCTTCAGGTCGGACAGGTGCAGGATCTGGCCGACGGTGAAATCGGACAGGTCAACGGCGATGAACTCGGGCAGGTCGCGTGGCAGGCAGGCGACTTCCACTTCGGTCATGGTGCGGGAGATGACCACGCCCGCGGTCTTGCCGGCCGGCGAGACATCTTCGTTGAGGAAGTGCAGCTGCACCGGGGTACGGAGGATTTCGTCGGCCTTCACGCGCAGGAAATCCAGATGCAGGATCTGCTGCTTGTGCGGATGCCGCTGCATGTCACGCAGCAGCACCGGCTGCACGTCACCGTCCAGGCTCAGGTCCAGGATGGCCGAGTAGAACCACTCGTTCTGGGACAGCAGCCAGACGGTGTTGTGGTTCATCTGGATCGACACGGGCGGCAGATCGCCGCCATAGACGATGGCGGGAACGGTGCCTGCATGACGGAGGCGGCGGCTCGCACCCTTCCCTCCCGCATCACGCAGTTGCACTTCGATCTTGTGGCTGGTTGCCATGGTTGTTGCCTCTTTTGTTTCAGGTGCCTTTCGGCGTCATGCCCCCGCCGCGACCAGCGGGGGGTCGGAAATCCGCAGCGGTGTTGGCCGCTGCGGGGAAAAGGATCTGCGGGTGGATGCCGGCCTCAATCCACGTACAGCGAGCTGACCGACTGGCCGACGGCGATGCGGCGGATGGTCTCGGCCAGCAGCTCGGCAACGCTGAGCTGGCGGATGCGCGGGCAGGTGGCGGCGCGGGCGCTGAGCAGGATCGAGTCGGTGACCACCAGTTCGTCGAGCACGGACGCCTCGATGTTGTCGATGGCGGCACCGGACAGCACCGGGTGGGTACAGTAGGCCACCACCCGGCGCGCGCCGCGGCCCTTGAGCGCGGCGGCGGCGGCACACAGCGTGCCGGCGGTATCGACGATATCGTCGACCAGCACGCACAGCTTGTCCTGCACGTCACCGATGATGTTCATCACCGTGGCCTCGTTGGCGCGCGGCCGGCGCTTGTCGATGATTGCCAGGTCGGCATCATCCAGGCGCTTGGCGATGGCGCGGGCGCGGACGACGCCGCCGACATCGGGCGAGACCACGATCAGATCCTTCGAGCCCTGCTGGCGCCAGATGTCGGCGAGCAGGATCGGCGAGGCATAGACGTTGTCCACCGGCATCTCGAAGAAGCCCTGGATCTGGTCGGCGTGCAGGTCCAGGGTCAGCACCCGGTCGGCGTCGACCGCGCCGATCATCTTGGCTGCCACCTTGGCCGTGATCGGCACCCGTGCCGAACGTGGCCGCCGGTCCTGGCGGGCATAACCGAAATAGGGCATCACCGCCGTCACCGTGCTCACCGAGGCGCGCTTGAGGGCATCGATGATCACCAGCAGCTCCATGAAATGATCGGCGGTCGGCGCGCTGGTCGACTGGATCACGAAGGCTTCCTGGCCGCGCACGTTCTCCTCGATTTCGACCTGCACCTCGCCATCGGAGAACCGGCCGACCTGGGCTTTGCCCATGGGCACGCCCAGTTGCTGGCAGATCGCCTCGGCCAGCGGCCGGTTGGCGTTGCCGGTAAATACCAAGATGCCTTCAGGAGTCATGAGCTTCGCGTCTGCTTGCCGTGACTTGCGGGATCGGGCCGCAGGCCACCTGAATGGAACGACCGCGCCGGCGATCGCCTGAAACTCCGGCGCAGCGGCTTGCTGCACCGTACCTGGAACTGGCTGGGGCGGCAGGATTCGAACCTGCGAATGCCGGGATCAAAACCCGGTGCCTTACCACTTGGCGACGCCCCAACACGTCTTGTTCTGGCCTGCCCGGCCTGATCCTGCCACTACCGGCAGCCGCTGCCACCGGTGTTCGCGTCCATTGTCGGCCGTGATTCAGGCCCGCGGCCAAGCGCCGGCCATCATCGGCCATCACCGGCCAGCAACTGCTGCAGCGGCGAGCGGTTGACGCCGCGTACCGCCCAGGCCGGCCAGGGGCTGTCGGCGACTATCGCCTGCGCCGTGGCGGCATCGGCCACCGGCACGAATACCGCCGAGCCGCTACCACTCATCCGGGCCGGCCCATGCTGGCACAGGAAGGCCAAGGCCTGGCCGATTTCCGGGTGCCGACGCACGGCCACTGGCTGAAGGTCATTGCCGGCAGCGGTCTGCAGAAGGGCCGATATTGTCGAAGCCGGCGTGTTCCTTGTCAATTCAGGCGCTTGGAAAATGTCCGCCGTGGCGACCGGCAGCCCCGGCCAGACGACCACGAAATCGGCCCCGGGCAGCGACACCGGCGTGAGCTTTTCGCCCACGCCCTCGGCGAAGGCGCTGTGGCCATGCACGAACACCGGCACATCGGCGCCGAGCCTGGCGCCAATCTGCGCCAACCGCTCGACCGCCAGGCCGGTGCGCCACAGGTGGTCCAGGCCGACCAGGACGGTGGCGGCGTCGCTGCTGCCGCCGCCCAGGCCGGCACCGACCGGAATGTGCTTGTCGATATGGATGCGGGCACCCGAACGGACACCGCTTTCCCGCTGCAAGGCCAGCGCTGCACGCACCGCCAGATCCTGCCCGGCCGGCAGGTCCGGGCAACCGCCGCTGCGCTGGATGGCACCGTCATCGGTCACGGCCAGGCCGATCCGGTCGCCCCAGTCCAGCAGTTGGAACACGGTCTGCAGCAGGTGGTAGCCATCGGCGCGACGGCCGATGACATGCAGGAACAGGTTCAGCTTGGCCGGAGCCGGCAGCCACACAAGGCCATCGGCGCTGGCGTCCGGATCAGCGCCGGGGCGGGTCATGAGGCACGGCCCAGTCCTGGATCGACAGGCGCACGCTGTAGGGCGGATTGCGCGCCTCGATGCGCAGCGGCCAGGCGCTGTCGCCCAGCCAGCCGCGGTACTGCACCCGCCAACCGCCCTGGAGCAGCCACTGCCAGCGGCCGAAAGCATCCTCGGCGCCTTCCTGGATCGCCATGTCTGCGTGGGCCAGGCCGCGCACCCAGTCGCGCAGGGCGGTCACCGGCACCTGCCAACCCAAAGCCTGGTACAACAGGGCTTCGGCCGAACCGGCCTGTTGTTGCCCGGAACCGTCATCGAGCACGGCGCCGTGGCTGTCGCCGCTCAGGCGCCAGGTGCGCTGGCTGACCGGCTGGCGCAGTTCGACCTGGAAGGCATCGCCGTCCTGCAACCAGAGGAAACCGGCACTGCCACCATCGCGGCCATCGCTGACCGCCAGCCGGCCACTGATCCGGAAGCTGTCGGCCAGCGCCGGATCCACGCCCTCGACCGACCGCCAGCGGGAATCATCACGCACCGGCTGGCTGCTGCAGGCAACCAGCGCCAGCGCCGGCAGCAACAGGCACAGCAACCGACACCATGGCGCCGCGCGCATGACCATCGCTGCGGGCAAGGCAACGGGTTGGGCCGATGCCGGCGCCATCGTCAAGAGCGCATCCACGAAAGCCGGCCGGTTCAGGGCTGTTCAACCCCGAAACGCTCCAGGGTTGCCTTCAGCACCCGGTTGTCCGGGTCGCTGTCGGCGGCCTGGCGCCAGACCACTCGTGCCTGCTCGCGGTCGCCCAACACCCACAGCACTTCACCCAGGTGGGCGCCGATTTCGGCATCGGGCTGGCTGGCGAAGGCCACTTGCAGATAGCGCAGCGCTTCTTCGTTGCGGCCCAGCCGGTACAGCACCCAGCCCATGCTGTCGATGGTGGCGATGTCTTCGGGATCCGCTTCCAGCGCGCGCTGGATCAGCAGCAGGGCTTCTTCGTGGCGATCGGTGCGGTCGGCCAGGGTGTAGCCGTAGGCGTTGAGGAACATCGGATTGTCCGGATCCAGCTCGACCAGGCTGCGCAGGTCGGCCAGGGCCGGCTCGACCTTGTCCTGGCGCTCATAGGCCAGGGCGCGCGAATAGCGCAGGCGGATATCGGCGGGCAGTGCTTCCAGGCCTTCGCTGAGCACCGCGATGGCGTCATCGGCATGGCCGGCCCGTTCCAGCAATTCGGCCTCCAGCAGATAGCTGTCGCCGAAGGCCGGATCGTCGGCATCGGCCGTGGCACGGATCCGCGCCAGGCGAGCACGGGCATCATCGAGCCGGCCATCGCGCTGGTCGAGCACCGCCAGGCGCTGCTGGGCGCGGACGTGGCGCTCGCCATCTTCAGGATCGACGCGGTCATACCAGTCCACCGCCTCGGCGCGCCAGCGCGCTGCCTGGGCCGGATCCTGATCGGCGACATGTTCGGCCACGGCCTCGGCAACGCCGGCCATCAGCAGCAGGCGGTTGGCCGGATGCGGCGGATCCAGACTCTGCAGGGCCTGCTGCACCTCGCTGACCTGATCCCAGTCGCCCGCTTCCAGGGCGTAGGCGGCGCGCAGGGCCAAACTGTCGTCCTCGGCCGGCAGGTCGGCCAGCGCCAGCGCGGCACCGCGGGCATCGTCGAACTCGTTCTTCAGCAGCACGGCATAGGTGCGGCGAATTTCGGGGCTGTCCGGGTTCAGTTGCAGCGCCTGGTCCAGCACCTGGCGGGCGCGCTGCGGATCACCGGCGGCATTGGCCAGGCGGGCGCGCCAGAACCAGACCTCGGGCGATTCGGGCAGGCGCGTGGTGCCCAGACCGGCCAGGGCTTCGGCCAGGTCATTGCGCTCCATGGTCAGCCCCGCCTGGCTCAGGCCGATGACCACGGCGGCATCGGCCGGCAACTGCGGCGAGTCGGCCAGCCGCTGCAGCACCGCCAGGGCAAGGGCGCGGTCGGGTGCGCTCTCCAGCGCCGCCGCCGCCAGCCGCGCCGCCACCACGCCACCGGGTTGAACCAGGGTCAGCAGATGGCTGGTGGCGGCATCGGCATCGCCTTCGCCCAGGGCCAGGGCGGCGTGTGCCTGCTGCAGTTCGGGCGAGCCCGGGCCAGCCAGTTCCTGCCAGCGCTGCAGGGCGGTGGCGGCATCCTGCCAGCGCTGGGCGGCCAGGTTCACCCGGGTTGCGCGCCGGGCTACCTCGATCCGCTCACTGGCCAGGGCCGCTTCCAGATAGGCTTGTGCGGCGCGCTCCAGATTGTCCTCGCGCAAGGCGAATTCAGCGGCCAGCAGATGGTCCAGTGGCAGCATGTCCAGCGTTTGTTCGGGAATCGACAGCCGCCAGTCATCGCCATCGGGCAATGACGATCCGGTTGTCGCCTCCGGACGCGTGGCACCGCCGGCACAGGCCGACAGGGCAACAACCAGCACCAGGATCAGCGGCAATTGCCGCCTGTAGGCCGGCAGCAAAGGCAGCGGCCGCGGAATGGTAACTGTTCGCATAGAAGATCCTTGGCTTGAAGCGGGCGAGTCCCGCCCGCACAATCACATTCTGCCAAAGCCTGGCGCGTACTGCGTCGTGGCCCAGCCAAGACATGAGCTTACTCGTACTCGGGATCAACCATCGCAGCGCCCCACTGGCCTGGCGCGAACGGGTCGCCTTCAGCGACGCCGCCGCGCGTGCTGCCTTGCCGGTGCTGGTCGGCATGCCCGGCGTCCGGGAAGCGGCTCTGGTCAACACCTGCAACCGCACCGAACTGATCACCCGTGCCGATGCCGGCATCGAGGTGGATCTGGTGCGCTGGCTGCACGAGCACCAGGACCTGACCGCCGGCAGCCTGGATGAACTGCTCTACATCCATCGTGATGGCGACGCCATCCGGCACCTGTTCAAGGTTGCCAGCGGGCTGGATTCGATGGTCCTGGGCGAAACCCAGATCCTGGGCCAGCTCAAGGATTCCTGGCGCCTGGCGCAGGAACAGGGAGCGCTGGGCTCGGCCCTGGAGCGCCTGTTCCAGCAGGCCTTCTCGGTCGCCAAGCGGGTGCGCACGGAAACCGCCATCGGCCGCCATCCGGTGTCGGTGGCGTACTGCGCCGTGCGCCTGGCCCAGGACGCTTTCACCGATCTGAGCAAGGCCACGGTGCTGCTGATCGGCGCCGGCGAAACCATTGAACTGGCGCTGCGCCATCTGGAACAGATCGGCGTCGGCCGGCTGCTGATCGCCAACCGCACCATCGAACACGCGCAGGCGCTGGCGGCCCGCAATGGCGCCTTCACCCTGCCCCTGGCCGACCTGGACCGGCACCTGCACGAGGCCGACATCGTGCTCAGCGCCACCGGCGCGCGGCAGCGGATACTCAGCAAGGCGCAGGTCGCCGCGGCGCTGAAGATCCGTCGCCGCCGGCCGATGTTCCTGCTCGATCTCGCCGTGCCGCGCGATATTGATCCCGAATGCGCGCGCCTGGAAGACGCCTTCCTGTACGCCGTCGATGACCTGAAGGAAATCATCGAACGCAACATGGACCAGCGCCGCGCCGGTGCGCGCGAGGCCGAAGCCCTGATCGACCTGCAGGTCGACCACTTCCAGGCCTGGTGGCGCGCCCAGGGCAGCGTCGGCCCGCTGCGCCGGTTGCGCGCTGAAGGCGAACAGGCGCGCAGCCAGGCCCTGGCCAAGGCGCTGGCCGAACTGGCCGCCGGGCGCAGCCCCGAAGAAGCGCTGGAACTGCTCGCGCACACGCTTACCAACCGCCTGCTGCACGCGCCCAGCAGCCGGTTGCGCCAGGCTGCCGAACAGGGCGACCTGGCCCTGCTCGACGCCGCCGAACGCCTGTTCAAGATCGACGACCAACCGTGATTCCGGCGCGCATCCGCAGCCGCCTGGAAGCCCTGGCCGAACGCCATCAGGAAGTCGGCCGACTGCTCGCCGAACCGGACGCCGCCGAGGACAGCAACCGCCTGCGCGACCTGTCGCGCGAGTACTCGCGCCTGGAACCGCTGACCCAGGCACTGCGCGCCTACGATGGCAACAGCCGGGAACTGGCCGCGGCCCGGGAGCTGCTCGCCGACCCCGACTTGCGCACCATGGCCCAGGAGGAAGTCGCGGCACTGGAAGATCAACGCCAGACCCTGGCGCAGCAGCTTCACCTGGCGCTGATCCCGCCCGATCCGGCCGACGAGGCCAACATCTTCCTGGAAATGCGCGCCGGCACCGGTGGCGACGAGGCCGCGCTGTTCGCCGGCGACCTGCTGCGCATGTACGGCCGCTACGCCGAGCGCCGTGGCTGGCGCCTGGAGCCGGTCAGCGAAAGCCCCGGCGACCAGGGCGGCTACAAGGAAGTGATCGTGCGCATCGAGGGCGAGGGTGTGTACTCGCGGCTCAAGTTCGAATCCGGCACCCATCGCGTGCAACGCGTGCCGGCCACCGAATCCCAGGGCCGCATCCACACCTCGGCCGCCACCGTGGCGATCCTGCCCGAGCTGGATGATATCGAGCAGGTGCAGTTGAACCCGGCCGATCTCAAGGTCGACACCTTCCGCGCCTCCGGCGCCGGCGGCCAGCATGTCAACAAGACCGACTCGGCGATCCGCATCACCCACCTGCCCAGCGGCATCGTCGTGGAATGCCAGGACGAACGCAGCCAGCACAAGAACCGCGCCCGCGCCATGGCCCTGCTCGCCGCCCGGCTCACCGACGAGCAGCGCAGCCGGCAACAGGCCGAACAGGCGCAATCACGCCGCCTGCAGGTTGGCTCCGGCGACCGCAGCCAGCGCATCCGCACCTACAACTTCCCCCAGGGCCGACTCACCGAACACCGCATCAACCTGACCGTCTACACCCTGGACGAAGTTCTCGACGGCGACCTGGACACCTTGATCGAAGCTCTGGCCCGCGAATACCAGGCCGAGCAACTGCAGGCGCTGTCTGCCTGATCTGCATCTGATTTGAACACCGCCACGAGCCTCACGTCTTCAGCCATACAAGCAGATACTCGCTTGACCAAAGCAGGCCGTTCGACAGGTTATGCGCCAGTACCGGCGCCAGCAAGCTCCCCGTGCGGTGGTAGGCCCACGAATAGAACAGCCCCAGTGCGAAAGCCAGCACAAGCTGCGGCACATACAGATGTGTGACTTCAAATGCCGGGAAACTGACACCAATATGGGCCAAGGTGAAAACAGCGGCAGAAATCCAGCCCGCCCACGGCATCTCGACTGACCGCCAGCGTGTCATTCCAATCCAGAATAGGCCGAGAAAGGTGTGAAACAGGCCACGGAACAGAATCTCTTCCGACAAGCCGACAAACACAAACCCGAACGCCAATCTGCCCATGATATTGCCTGCATCCAGTTCCTCAACCAAGGTCCGTGCAGGCAAGAACAGAAGCTGGACGACAAAGCCGATGCCTATGAAATAGACGCCGTAGTAATACAGGAAGCGCCATAGTATTCGGAACGATTCCTGGTAATTACGAAAGTTCAGACCCCAGTCTTGCCAGCGTCCTCTCGACAGGACTGCGATCGCCGCCAACGCGCACATCATCTGGACAAGATGATGATCGAACGCAATCAGCCACCAATCATCAGGCAGATCCAGAAAACTGCGAACGGCCAGCACATCGGTGATGTACTGGATCGAATAATACGAAACCAGCACGACCAAAACCGCCAACACGCGTATGATCAAGTCTTTGCGGCGGCGCCACGAGCTATCGGTTGCTTCTGGCATCGGCGTGTTCTCCATACACGGCGCGGAAATACATTCGTCCGAACGTCGAGCCACGTTTGCGGGCAGCTCTCGGCGCAGTTAAACGTCTCGATTTATTCGCGTAGCGAAGTCAGGCACCACCGCGACGTGCGGCCTCCAAATCGCTGAGGAACCTGTCCTTGTCGCGAGGGGAGATCATCAGCGAGGCGCCGCGCCCATAGTCGATACGAAGCCGGTCCAGTGACAACGCCGGGCTTGAAAGCGGGTTGCCAGTGGGGGTGACCCCGGTGATATCGGCGACGGGAACGCGCCACTTGAACGGGCCGCTCTGAACGATCAGCCGGTCTGGCTGCAAGGTATAGCGCGTCGACAACAGCAGCCAGATGGGCAGGGCTGCGCCGATGCCTGCGATGAACACGCCAAGCGCCCACGCGATGGCAGAACCCTCAGCCACGGTGACGGCTGCGCCGAACAGGGAAGCACAGCCGGCAATCGCGAGCACCGCAACCAGCCATGTATCGACTTTGGACTTGTAGACCACCACCGCACTCCCCATGTCAGGCCGGACACGACGCGGCCTCGGCCTGAATGCCTTGTCAGGTGCTGTCCTTCACTGTTGTTGTTTTGCCATTGGCTTGAACAGACGCAATCCCTGCGTCTCGTGACGCCACCGACGCATACATTTGACTGGTTCCGATGACCTGGTGATTGGCTGCCTTGAGGTTGAAGTAGGGCTTGCCGTTGCTCGCCTCCTTCTTCTCGTACCTGGAGGCGTCGGCTGAGTTCGATTGCACGGAGGCAATGCCGTTCCTTGCCGAAGCCTGGGATTTGTACAGCTCGCTGGTGAGGATGGTTTCAGCGTTGCCAGCCTTCAGAACGAAGCGAAACTGCCCGTCCGAGCTTTTACCCAGTTCAAACCAACCTGCCATCATGTTTCTCCTTGTATCAACGATGAGGGAAATCCAGTTGCGTGCTTGTGTTGAGCCGCCCGCTGCGGTGACGGCTGACAGCTGACAGCTGACAGCTGACAGCTGACAGCCGGAAGCGTATCAGCACTGGCGAACGAAAAAATTCAGGAACGATGCGCGGTCGGCCTCGACGAATGCTCAGGCGCGCTCATGCAGTACCACCGTGAACTGCTCTTGCGGCGTTGGCGCCACGAAATGAGCCAGCGGGAGATCAAACGTAGCGTCATCCTTGGCTGCCACCGATATACGTCATGGGCACGTAGGGTGGGCAGCAGTGAAGTTGTGGCGCCCCGGAGGAGACAAAACCGAAGCTTCGATAGACGGCAACGGCCGAAAGCGATGAGTTTACCGTGTAGGGTCCGGGGCCATTGACACGGAGAAGATGCTGCCACAGCAGACGTCCAATGCCCTGCCTGTGAAGCTCAGGCCGGACGAACAGATGGTAAAGGTGAGATCCGTCCCGGGTGGCAAGGTAACCGCAAAACTCCGTGCCGCGCTCGGCGACAAAGTGCGAATAGTTCAGGGCCAAAAGGCGCTCCGCCACCGCAGCCTCTGGCAGGCTCTAGGAATATGCGCGCTGCCGAATCAGCCGTATCCGGGACCACGAGCGGAATCATGGTCTTCAGTAGTCCGCAGATGGCAGAGGCATCTGCAGGCCTTGCTTCCCGGATCCGTACTGTGTCCATAGCAGTTGAAAACCTACGCTGCTCCGCCCCGGCGCGTTGTTGGCTTGGATGAGTCGTCAGCGGCGGGGCGACAAAGTAGATGGAAGCCAATCCAGATGAACCAGAGAATCTGACCAAGCCCAAATATCATCCCCAGGTCGCCGAGCGCAGGCACAATGGTTAGGAGACCGGCAACGCCGACCACGACGCCAAGATAGCTCAACGTCGTTGACAACTTTCTGGAGCGCAATGCCGCGACGCTGATCAACAGCACCCACAACCCGCCAACGATCTCGACACCGCCCCCAAGACCGAGTTGTATAGCATTTACCGCATGCCATAACGACACAGCCTGTTCAAGGTCTTCGGCATGAAGCGCAGCCACACTTTCCAGCCCGACGCTCGAAACCATGCCGCTGGCGATCACAAGACCCGCCCAGATCAGGCCGAAAGCTGTTGCCACTTGCATCAATCCCGGCAGATGATTCTTGAGCCGTTCGTGAAGTGCCGTAGCCAGGATGACCAGTGCGATGCCGAAGACCACGTAGATGAAGTTCATCCAGATCTGGAAGCCCAGCTTCCTTTCCAGGATGAAATCGAGCCGCTGCTCAGAGCTCCAGCTCTCTGTGTTCCCAGGATTGAGCAACGTGGCCAGAACAGCAAATCCCACGACATACGCCAGCGCCTGGAGCACTGCGGCGATGCCACCTGCTCTTTGTAGATCGACCATGCAGTACTCGTCCTTCAGCCCTAAGAGTTCAATTGAATGGCTTCTGCTGTGATCTCAGAGCGTGCCATTGGTCACGATGCGCGAAAACCTTCCCAGAGCTCTTGAGATGCCACGTCAGGCCTTTGCCTGCCGACCGGGAGTCAACACCCAGTTGCTGGAAGCTGCGCAGCGAAGCGGCGCGTCCAGCTACTGCATGGCCAATAACGCGTCAGCACCCGCATAGTTGTGTTGCTCTAACCGCTGCAACCACCGCGACACCAGATCGTACCCAAGCAAGGTGCTGGCTGCGGTTTGAAAGGCCTGCGGCTGTTCCTGCCCTACAGCAGACCGCATGAGCGCCGTGGAAGGCTTTTCCAAGCCGCGGCCAGCAAGAGTCTTGAGAAGGGCGTCGAGGGTGTGCCGCATCTCGGGAGTGCCGTATTGAATTGGCACAAAGTCTGCAGGGAGCTTTTCAGCTTTGATAAGAACGGCTACGAATTGCCAGGTGAGCAAATCTACAGCAGCGTTTACAAAGACCGAGTCCTCACCATACAGGTCGAGAAACGCATCCGAAAGGTGAGGCCCGAAGCCTTGCTGAGGGTCTATCTGGAGGGTACCGGCAGGTCGTTCGCTTTGCACGTCTCATTGATCTCGCTGTGGGGAGCCAGCGGCGTTAAGCAGCGGGCAGAAAATAATGTGAGGTACACGATGGCCCGTCTCCCGCTGTGAGGCATTGTCAGGCGGCAGACTCGACTTGCCAGCCAGGAAAGACCAGAACGGCCGGATGGCAATGCAGTGCGACAGCCAAGGTTTTTGCGCGCTCAACCCCGAGGTTGACCCGACCATTCTCGATGCTGGAAATGGCTGTCTGGGGAATGCCGCAAAGCGAGGACAACTGTGTCTGGCTCAATCCCCGGAGCTCGCGAACGATGCGCACAGACTCCCCGGGAGTCACGTCCACGCGCTTGTTGGCAGGAATGTAATTGCGCATATCAGCGTTTCCGGTAGTCATGGGTGTGACACGAACGACTTGGACAAGGAGCTTGTCAGCTTGAACCGTGTAGATGACCCGCCATTGCTCGTTCAATCGGCAGGATCTGTGCCCTTTCCACTCGCCGCCCAACGCCTCGTCCCGAAAGCCCTTGATTGCCCGCAGGCCTTGAGGCCCGGACAACATGGCGATGTCCTTCCACTTCTCGTATCGCTTCAAGATCTCGACCGGGATGCGGCCGGATGAGAGTTCCTTGTCGGCTTGGCGATGCTCCAGGAATGGTATGTCAAGCCACAGCCAGAGGGGTGAAGCCGCAGGGTTCACCCAGCTATCTGACCCTGCTCATCCACCACCAGGCGCAGCCGTTTGCTGCCGTAGTAGAACGTGGCCCGGTACAGGCCGGCGTCGTCGCCGGTGCCGCGCTCGCAGAGCACGGCGATCTTGCGCTGGGCCATCAGTTCGCGGAAGCGCGCGACCTCAAGGCCTAGACTGCGCGCGACCAGGGCGCCGTCGATCTCGATCTGCGGCGGGCTGGCCGGGCCGGTATCAGGGCGGGTGTGATTGTCATCGATGCGGCTCATGGGGCCAGTGTGCCGGCGCGCGCCGGCGCGGGCACTGATGTGGGTCAGGAGGCCGGCACGGTGTGCCACACGCAAGGCTGCAAGCATCGGCTCGGCAGCCCGGCGCAATCCGGCGATCGCCCGGGTACGGGATCGCGGATCGCGGGTGGCAGGTCACGCCCGCCCAGCCCTCAACGCGCCTAATCGCGCCAGAAGTTGTTGGCCTGCGCCACGGTCTGGAAATGGATTGCCACCGTCTGCGAGGCCTGGATCAACTGCGCCGAGTCGTGCGCGTACTCGGCCCGGCCGGCGTGCAGTACGGCCTTGTCATGCTGGGTCTGGCTGACGCCCAGGCGCGCCAGCTTGAGCGCCAGGCGGAAGCCGTCTTCGGGCGTGGCGGTGATCAGGCTGGGCAGCTCCAGGGGATTGCGCTGGCCGGCAACCACTTCCGGCGCACTGGTTTCAGCGGCCGGCGGGGTGGCCTGTTCGGAAGCGGGTTCGAGCGCCTGGGCGACCGGCGCGAACGCCAGCAGCAGCAGCGCGGACAGGCCGGCGATGGCCGGCGCGGCGAAGGGGGCAAGGCTTGGTTTCATGGTCGGTCTCCTGCACAGGTCGCTGATCGAAATTGCTGATCGGGCCAGGCGCACGCTGGCGCCAGCGATGGCCTTGCCGCGGCCTCCCTGCGCTCACCTGCCGCACATGGGCCGGGCGCAGGCAGCCGCCGCTTGGGCCTGCATCCATCCTACTCCTGCCGCCGCGCATTGCTGCCCAAATGCCGCCCAACGGGCCACCTGGGCGGGCTACGGTGACAGCGCCGCTGGCTGATCCGGATCAGTGCGCGGCAGCAGCCGGCAGGCGAAACTTGCGACCAGGCTGGACCCAATCCGGCCATGGAGCAGCCCTCATGGAATTCCACATCCACCTCGATTCCCGGCCGGACCTGACCGCACTTGGCGCGGTTCTGCAACGGGCCGATCCCGCCGCGCTGGTCGATTTCCAGGCCGACACCGGCAGGCTGCGCATCGCCACCTGGCTGGAAGCCGCGGATATCGTCGAGGCCTTCGGCGATATTGACCACCCGCTTGCAGTCGCCGACATCGAACTCCAGCCCTCGGTGTGCTGCGGCGGCTGCAGCGGCTGAACCTGCCGCCCGCGCTGGCCGTCATCCGGGCCGGCAGGCATTGGTTGTCGGCCGCCCTGCCCTTCACCGCGGTTGTGGATGGGCCCGCAGCAACCACGATGCCGCCACCACGCCGACCAGGCCGATGAGGCCACCGGGCATCACGCCCAGGGCCATGGCCACGATCAGGCCGGCGAACAGCGCCACGGCGCCAGCCAAAACCGGCAGCAGAGCATCGGCGGGCTCGCGCCGCGGCCGGCGGCTGCGCTCGAAACCGACCACGGCGGCCAGCACCGGCGCCACCATCAGCGCACACAAAACCAGCCACAGCACGCGGCCGAGCCAGAAGCCGGGCGCCTCCGGCCCGGGTGCCGCCAGCGCGGCGGCCAACCCGCCGGCAATTGCGGCGATGACACCGGCATCGGATGCTGACTGTGCCCCGCGCTCCAGCACTCGCAGCAGCGATTCGGCGAGCCAGGCCGCCGGCAACTCGGCCAGCTTGTGCCACAGGTACAGCGGCATGCCCAGAGCCGCGGCGATGGCGATCACCCGTGTCGCCTGATGCCGGGCCAGGAACCTGCGCGCCGGCCGTTCGCACAACAGCACCAGGGCGACCTGCAGCCAGATCACACCGATCAGGGCCAGGCTCGGCGGCAGCATGTTGTTGCCGGCCAGGGTGACGCCGACCATGGCCACCGGATAGCCGCTGCTGGTGGCCAAGACCAACCAGACCACCGCCAGCGCCAGCAAGCCGGCACCGGCGCGGGCACCCGCCAGGCGGCTCTGCTGCCAGGCGATTCCAAGCTGTTGCGGTATCAGCCACACGACCAGCAGGTTGAGCCAGCCGATGCCCGGCGGCGCGGCGCTGACCCGGGCGCCGAGCTGGGCCAGTTGTGCCGGCGAGGTGATGCCGGCCCGGATCAGGTCGGCCAGCGCTGCCAGCAGCACCAGGGCAGCCACTGCGCGCAAACCGAAACGCCGGTCGGCGCGCACCGCCCACGGCAGCAGCGCCTGCACCGCCAGCAGCATGGGCAGGAACCACAGGTGGATGGTCAGCGACTGGTTGAAGGCGGCCAGCAGGCGGCCGCCGGTGACTTGTGCCACCAGCGCAAGCGCCGCCAGCAGGGCCAGATAGGTCACCGCCGGCCGGGCCAGCGCCAGGGCGCGACCGGCCCACCAGTGACGCTGCTGCTGGCGGCCCGCCAGGCGGGCCAGGACGCCGGGGACCGAAACCGCTCCAGACACGAAAACGAACACCGGCACCACCTGCACCAGCCAGGTAAGCGCATCGGCGGGCGGCCACTGGCCGAGCAGATGCCCGGTTGCCAGCAGGCGGCCGTCTTCCAGTTGCGGCAGCGTCGCCAGCCAGTGGCCGAGCACCACTACCAGCAAAGCGCCGGCGCGCAGCGCGTCGGCGTACAGGTCGCGCTGGCCTGGTTTCAGCATTGATCGCTCCGCGCCGCTGCTGTCATCGCTGTGCTCTCCTGGTCGCCGCTGATCGCCGCTTCCGTGGCGTTGTCGCTACCGGTGCCGGATCGGCCGGCCTTGGCGCCAGCATAGCCACCCGGCGCCAGCCAGTGCCGACGCTGGTGTTTTGGCCGATGGCCATGTCGATGCCAGCACCGGGGCCGGTGCCGATGTTTTTGCCAGTGCGGTGCCAGCGCAGCGCCGGCGCCGATGACCCGTAAAATCCCGGCCCACCGCCAGCCCCTCCCGACGATACAATTACCGGCGGCCCAGCGTTTGCCACACCCAGACTGCCATCCTGCCTTCCCGGCGCTGCCGGCACTTCCGACCACGGCCCCGTTGCCCGTCCAACCCCTCCCCGGAGACCGCGCCATGAGCCTGACTCTCGCCCGCTTCACCCTCGCCGTCCTGCTCGCCACCAGCATGGCCACCGCGGCTGCCACCGATGCGCGGAGCTGGGTGCGCGTGCACGGCGCAGCCGACCAGCTCGACGCACGCCTGCACTCCGGCAACGTCATTGATTACGGCGCCTTCCGCTGGCTGCCGATGGCCAGCGCCGATATCGACGCGCTGCGTGCCGAAGGCCTGGAAATCCATGTCGTCGAGCGGCCGTTCGAGCTGGATCTGGGCGGCCAACGCTTCGACCCATTGAACTTGACCGCACAACTGAGCGCGGCGCCGTTCGCCGGCTGGCAGGCGACACCGGAGCCGGACTGGCGCCTGGTGCAGTTCCAAGGCCCGGTGAAACAGCAATGGCTGGATGAGCTGGCCGCCGCCGGCATCGAGCCGGTGCAGTACATCCATCCGCATACCTATGTGGTCTGGGCCGACGCGACCGCCCAGGCCCGCGCTGGGCAACTGCCCGGCGTGCGTTGGCAGGGCGAGTTCCTGCCCGACTACCGGTTGCCGCCGGTGATGCGCCGCGATGGCGAGGGCCTGATCGCTGTCAGCCTGCTGGCGCGCCCCGGCCTGGCCGATCTTGACCAGCGCCTGGCCGCCCTGGCGGTGACAGTGCAGGACCGTGGCCGCCTGGATCGCCATCTGGACATGCTGACGGTGCAGGTCGCCGCCAGCCGCCTGCCGCAACTGGCGTCCCTGCCCGGCATCTACGCCGTGCAACCGGTGATCGAGCCGTTCAACCGCAGCGAAACCAGCGTGCAGATCAACTTCGGCAATGTCGACGCCGGCGGCCTTGCCTACCCGGGCTACCTGGCCTTCCTCGAGAACCTGGAACTGGATGGCAGCGGTGTGATCATGGCCTGCGTCGACAGCGGTACCCAGGCCAACCATCCCGACCTGATCAACCGCATGCTGCCCTGCACCGGGCCGACCTGCGGCAATGGCACTCAGGGTGGCGATCACGGCACCCATGTCGCCGGCATCATGGCCGCCGACGGCAGCTCCGGGCTCACCAACAGCCATGGGTTGCTGCGCGGCCTGGGCATGGCGCCGGGCGCGCAGTTGATCGAGCAGCGCTACACCTTTGCGGCCGGCACGCCCGCCTATCTGAACCGGATGCGCGATTCGGTGCGCAACGGCGCGGTGCTGTCCAACAACAGTTGGGGCGGCAGCGGGCCGGCCGGCTACGAGTCCACCGCGCGCCAGGTCGACATCGGCAGCCGCGATGCCGATACCGACGCCACCGGCGACCAGCCGCTGCTGTATGTCCTGGCGATCGACAATGGCGGTGGCGGCACCAGCTCGCAGGGCATCCCCGACGAGGCCAAGAACATCTTCACCATCGGCTCGGCCTGGGCCCAGGTCGATGCCAACACCCAGGATCTGCGCAACGAGCATATTTCCGCCAACAGTGGCCACGGCCCGGCCCTGGATGGCCGCTTCATCCCGCACATGATCGCCAACAGCCGGTTCACCGATTCCACCGCCGGCAGCAGCGGCTATGTCATGCAGGGCGGCACCAGCCAGGCCGCGCCGCATGTCGCCGGCGCCGCCGGCCTGTTCTTCCAGTACTACCGGGAGCTGGCCGGGGCCGATCCCAGCCCGGCCCTGGTCAAGGCCGCGTTCCTGCCGGTGAGCCAGGATCTGGTCGGCAACAACGATGCCAACAACAACCCGATCGGCGCTCGCCCCGATCGCAAGCAGGGCTGGGGCCGGATGCGCCCGGCCGCCGTCCTGGCACCGGAGCTGCCGGTGGTCTATGTCGACCAGGAACACGTGTTCGACGCCACCGGCCAGAGCTGGCAGCAAACCTGGGAAGCCGGCGACCCGGATCAGCCGATGCGCCTGATGCTGGTGTGGACCGACGCTCCCGGCCACGGCCTGGGCAGCAGCACGCCGGCCTGGAACAATGATCTGGATCTGCGTGTGCAGGCCGATGACCAGCTCTACCTGGGCAATGTTTTCACCGATGGCTGGTCGGCCACCGGCGGCAGCGCCGAGCACCGCAACAACACCGAAGGCGTGTTCCTGCGCCCGGACCAGCACGGCGGCGTGATTGCGGTGGAGGTGCTGGCCGCCGACATCAACTCCAACGCCCTGCCCAATGCCGGCGCCAGCAACGCCCAGGATTTCGCCCTGGTCTGCTACAACTGCCAACCTGCGGGCAGCGCTCCGGGCGCCGACCTGGCGCTGAGCCTGGCCGATGTGCCCGACCCGGTCATCGCCGGCAATCCGCTCACCTGGGTGGTCAATGTGGTCAACTTCGGACCCGATGACAGCGGCGAGATCACCGTGGTGCTTGAGCTTCCCGATGGCACCGACTACGGCCAGGCGCGCACCGTGGATGGTGGCAGCGGCCGCGACTGGACCTGTCTGCCGGATGCCGGCCAAGTGACCTGCACCCTGGCCACTGGCACGCCCGCGGCCAGCCTGGCACCGGTGCTGGAGATCGACGCCCTGGTCGACGTGCGCACGCCGGCCGGGCTGATCACCACCATTGCCCAGGTCAGCGCCATCGCGGCCGATCCGGACACCGGCAACAACCACGCCAGCGAGACCACGCAGGTACTGGCTTCGCCGGAAATCCTGCTGCGCGATGGCTTCGAGTGCGGGCCGGAGCGGCCCGGCTGCTGATCGAAACGGGCCGCGAATGCGGCCCGTTGAAAGTGCCGGTGCGGGATATCCATACTGGCTGATGGCGCCGGCGGATCATCCGTCCATCGGCAATCAAGCCGTGCCAGTCGACCAGGACCAACTATCCAGGGAACGGAATGCATATCCTGGGTGGCTCGCCGTCACCGGGTGGCTGCTCGTGGGGACCACAGACATCCGGTTGTGGTGGATGCTGCGCTGGCGGCTGCCAGACCATGGCCTGCATCTGGCGCCTGTCCTCTTCGCTGCCGTAGTGCGGCAACCGGTCGATACGATAGAAGAACTCTTCGGACCGCATGGTTCTGCGAGGATTGCCACTGGCCTGTTCGATTTCATCGTCGGCGTAACCCATTTCGCTCATCAGCAGTGACAGGTCGGGCATCTCTCCGATACCTCTGTTTCGCTGTTCGACGAGTTGGCGACAATAATGGGGTCCAAGAAGGGAGTCACGCTCCATCCAAACAGGGATATTTTCTATTTGATCGCAAAGATGTATGTTCTGTGTTTTAAGTGCCACTTCTAGATAACAGTCGGACCTGATGCGAATATATCTGGCTCCGGGGCCTCCCCAGGCGGAAAAACTGATGGCGCTGGAGGAAACCAGTAGACACGGCTTCGGTGAAGCAATTTCTCTTGCAAGACTATGATACTGCTGTTCAAGTGGCTTTGGCTCCCTGGCGCCTGCGGCAAGCATTTTGATCGGATGCAACAAATCGCCGCAGCCAGACAGCAGCACGCAAATAAGCAAGAGAAAAAGGGGCCTGTGCATTCTTAATCCCTCAACGGCCCATGATTGCAGCCGCCGCACGCCACTGGAACGTCTCAAAACCATTGGCGAATAGGCGATCGTCATGCATGACTGTTACCAAGATACCGTCTTGGAAATTACCGTTCTGGGCGATGATCGCAGTGGTTCCATGGTCGACCGAGGTAACTCTTCCATTTTCATCAACCGTTGCGATCGATGGATTCGAACTAAAGTATACCGTTCCCGTGGACGGATGGGTGAGGTCGCGGTCGATATCGTCGTCGTAGAGGCCTTGGACCGAGAGTTGGAGATTATCACCGATGCCGAACAGATAGCCTGTGCTGTTTAGGATGTCCACCCCGAGTAAACTGGCCGACACAGTGACTTGGACAGATACTTCAACGGGCCCTGTAATATTTCCGCTTGCATCCTTCCCTAACACCGCGAAGGCCATCGCGCCAGCATGTTCTAGTGGAATCCACACGTTCTGTTCGAAGGGCGGCTGTTCGATCAAGGCATGAGAATCGCTACCTATCACCAGAACCTTATTGAGGCCGAAACCATCGGCTGCAACGACAGTGAACTGCACAGGCTCACCGGCTGTTGCCGGGCTCCCATCGCCAGGAACAAGTACTTCGATGCCGGAAGGAATCACCTCAATCCTAGCTAGCCGTTCAGACAACGTCGGCGCTACGGCGGACCACTTATCCAGGAGGGAGGAGGTCAGGATCGTGGGCTCAGGGAAATATTCGAACATAGACCCGAGCCTATGGCTGTTTAGCAGCTCCATGACGCCCGCAGCATAGTTCGTGCTTGAGGGTGCAAGTGTGTGCATACTGTCGGCGCCCGAATAGAGGGTGCTGGCGAGTGGGCTGAGCCCACCGGTCTGGCTGCCACGCGCCACTATCAGGTCGTGTTCTTCGCCATCGAACAGTAAATTCAGAGCGCCCTCGACGAAAAAATGTAGCACGGCATACGTTAGCGCATCCACCGTTGGTGCGTGTCTCAGCTGCTCCCCGACATAGGCCGAACCACCGGTGCCAACCAATGCGTGACCGGGAATGAGTGTGGCTGGAATCGAGGTTATTCCGGCACTGTTTTCGACCAGGTCGTCGATAGCGCCTTCGTCGATTGCGCGTTTGATGAGACGCATTACCATATTCATGGCCAACCGGGCTTCAATGGGAAGCGAGTCGCGTACACCTGCCGTTACATTGGCGAAGGGCGACCCATGGTGTGGAGTGTTGATGGTGATTAGTTTGTTTATCCGGTTGCTGGCATGGGAATTGTAGAGCCTGCCCAGATTTCCGCCCATGCTGTGTCCAACAAAATCAACTCGTGATGACAGAACATTCTCTTCATGAAGTTGAAAGCATGACTCCATCATCTTTCCTTCTGGGGTCTTCGAATTGACGGCGAATCCGCGGGCATGTGTAGCCGCATAGTTCACGGGAAAAGTTCGAGTTCTTTCATCACGATGAATAGGTGAGTCGCGCCAGACTTGGGCACGTGACCACAGCCCGTGCATCAGGACCACCGGAGGTCGCAGGATACGAAAAGGCCGCGTCGTGCAGTGTTGCAACGGACCGCCTACATTGCGAAAGCAGGTCTGAATCGCAAACTGGCGCTCGGCATCGTCCTCGTCGCCTCCACGATTGAACTCCTCCGGGGCGAAGAAATGAGCATAGGCGCCCCAGAAGCCGGGAACCAACTGTTCGGTGATCGGCAACAGAACCAGATCCAAGCGGTCGTTGGTGCCGGGTCCGCCCAAGCCGCCGTCTTCAGGTGCGGAGCCACCAATCAGGGCGTATTGCACATAATCAAAGCGAGTGGTATTGAGGATCGCATATGGCCATTTCGTCTTGCCATCGGCGACTACACCAAATGCGCCAGGCCCAGGTGGCACCGGTTGGCGCATTGGGAAAGGTCCTGTGCTGCTATAGGCATGAGCGCAGGATCGCCAGAAATGATCGTCGCCTTCGCCGAGCAACATCATCGATGTGATCTGCAGGTTGCTCAACAAGACAGTCGAATCGAACAACCCGTCGCCGGCATCGCGGATTTCCAGTTCGACCATGATCGGGCCCTGGGCCATGAAAGGCAGGGTCAAGGTCCGCCAGCCGGTGGTTCCGGCTGCCGGGAGCCCCAGGCCGAATTCGGCATCAAGCGCCAATGGGTCGGGCGTGAACAGGTCGAAGCCGCTGCCCTGATAAGGTTTGGGGGTGACGGGGTGGACAAGGGGGCTGCCGGCGTTCAGATCGAAAACAGCCTTTCGTCCTTCGGCGTCGGTAAGCGTGGCGGTGAACCGGTCTTCGTACAAGCTACCGACGAACGCGGGGTACTCAGCGGTGAGAAAAAGGTAGTCGAGCGACAACTGCGCCGTGCCCGGTGGCGGGTCAAGCACCAGTGTCAGGGTGGCGCCGTTGCCCCGTCCGTCTGCAGAGCGGTAGTCTTGTCCCGGTACCGGTTGCGTGCTGCCGGCAACGCCAGTGCTCAGCACAACAAAGTGGCTTCCCTGTGTCGGGCGGATAGCGCCTAACTCCGGCAACACGGCCACGGACAGCGGCGGCGCCTCCAGGCTCACGTCCAGAAACTGCGCGTTAGGAATAGACAGGGCTTCGATCAGATTCGCAGTTGTTGCCGGCCGTTGGGAGGCCGGGGCCGCCATCAAGATATGGCTGCCACTTTCAGAAAGCCGATGGCGCAGGGCCATGACGGAATCGTCGATCTCCGAGCTGCATGCGAACGGTGCGGCTACCAGCGAAGAGACTACAGCGATAAACAGGATGAGTGCGCGCATGACTGTTTCCTGGATGAGCTGGGGACGGATCTGTTTTGATAACTTTTCGAGAAATCCCTTAAGGCCTGGGATCTGGCCACCCCTGAAGGGCTCCGCCTCACGAATGCGAAGGTGAAGATAGCGGGAAAAATGATCTCAAACAGTTAACTATTATGCACTTTTGTCTTTTCGTGGCGCACCCCAATGCGACCGCTTCGACCGCCACTGGGGAATGCTGACCTTGAAGGTCTGCGGACAGTAGACTGCGCGATGGCTTCGAGTGCGGGCCGGAGCGGCCCGGCTGCTGATCGAAACGGGCCGCGAATGCGGCCCGTTCAAGGTGCCGGTGCGGGATATCCGTACCGGCTGATGGCGTCGCATTAAGCGCTGCGGGCAGCCGGCCGGCGCCTTGTACGAAAGAAACCGCGACCGGGCCGGCTGCAACAGAGCAAATCCTGGCCGTCGCCAAGCCATCGCCGGGCCGAAACCCGGCCCATGCACCGGCCCATGCTCAGGAAAGGCCCGACACCACCAGGTGCTGGCCGTGGATCGCGCCACCGGCTTCGGAGGCCAGGAAGCCGATGGTCTCGGCCAGCGTCACCGGTGCCACCCAGCGCGCTGGGTCGGCATCGGGCATGTCCTGACGGTTGGCCGCGGTATCGATGATGCTGGGGGCGATGCTGTTGACCGCGATGCCCTGCTCGCGCACTTCCGCCGACAGGGTTTCGACCAGGCGCTGCAGCGCGCTCTTGGCGGCGACATAGGCGGCCATGCCGGCCGCGCCCTGGGCGGCGGCGCGGGCGCTAACGGCGATGATCCGGCCCTGGCCGCGTTCGACCATGCCCGGTACCACGGCGCGGGCGGCGGCGACGAACGACCAGGCGTTGAGTGCCAGCATGTGTTCCCAGGTGGCGCGCGACAGCTCAGCCACGCTCTCGCCCATGGTGAAGCCGCCGGCGGCGTGCACCAGCACATCGATGTCGCCAACCCGAGCCAGAACCTGCGTCATGACATCCTCGTTGGTGACATCGGCGGCCAGAAGCCGATGGCCGGCAGCGCCGTCCAGGTCGGCGAACGCCGACTGCAGCAGGGCCAGCTCGCGGTCGAGCAGCACCAGCCGCGCACCCTGGTCGAGGAAATGGCGGGCGACGACGCGGCCGAGTGCGCCCGCGGCGCCGGTAATGACGACGGTTCGATTCATGATTGGGGAATTCCTGGGTTGCCTGAAGATTGGCCCAGTGTAATGGCCGCTGCCCGCGGAGCCGGCGTCCTGCGGGCCGGGCGGGGCCAACTGTCAGGCTTGTCCGCAGCGAAATGCACACAGGCTGCGGGCCGGCGTCAGCCCTCGGGCATTGCCGGAGCCGCCGGCTATCCGCCCGCCATGGCAGCGACCGGTGTGCCGATGCTCAGCCCGACGCTCAGCTCTGTGCCTTGCCTGGCGCGGCAGTACCGTGGCCGTGGCCGTGATGATGATCGTGATGCCGATGCTCGCCGTCAGCTTCGGCATCCAGATGCCCGGCCGGCAGGTGGCCGCAACAGGCATCGTGGACATGGCCGTGGCTCAGGCGCAGGTTGATGATGTGCGCCAGGCCGACCAGCAGGCCGCCGGCGGTCATCACCACCGCATGCCAGATCGGTTCTTCGTGCAGATGCGTGGCGGCGCCGGCAACCAGCAGGCCCAGGCCGGGCAGCAACAGCCAGAAGGCCCGGAACACGCGGTGCCGGCGGTAGCCGATGACCAGGCTGGTCAGGCCCAGCAGGCAGGCGAAGATGACGAAGCCGGCTTCCAGGCCGGACACGCGCCAGGCGCCCAGTGCCGGCAACAGCGCCAGCAGCAGTGGCCAGGTGGCGCAATGCAGGGCGCAGGCCCAGGCGGCACCGAGGCCGACCCGGTCAGCCAGGCGATGGCCGCGCTCGGACGGCATCACACGCCCCCGCCAAGGCTGCCGGCACCGGCGCGGTAACCGCCGGCGATGCCCTTGCTGGCCTCGGCCACGGCGTCATGCGGATGCAGGCTTTCGTAGTGGCTGACCCGCGCCCAGAAATCGGCGACGTGGTCGTCGCTGTCCAGAGCCGACTGGATGCGTCGCGCGGCATCCTCGCAGAACATCAGGTTGCTGCCGTTGAGGTGGGCAAAGGCCTGCTCGTCCTCGCGTTTGACCGCGGTCTGCACCGGCGTGCCCAGCGCCTGCTCGATGCGGTCGATCAGGGCGATGATCGGAAACTGGTCGAAGGCCGGCTTCAGCCGCACCTTGATGTCGGCGGCCGAACGCTGGCTGTGCGGGGTGGCATTGATGCCCTGCTCGGTGCCCAGCCAGTCCAGGACACGGCCGGCGTCGACCTGGCCGTCACCGGCGAAATCCTCGCGGAATCGCTGCTGGATGAGTTGCCGGGCCAGCGCCGCCGAGCACGGGCAGGTGCTGGAGTACAGCACCTGCAAACCAAGCTCGAGCTGGAAATGTCCGTCCTCAAGCAGGCCGGTGATGCTGACCGGATACGCCTTCCAGCCGGAGTTGTCGGAAATCAGCGCCGCACGCCGCGCCAGGTATTCAAAGTGGATGCCGACCTTGGCCCGGCTGGCCAGGCCGCCCTGGGATTCCAGGAACAGCGTCAGCAGGCGGCGCAGCGCGGCCGGGGTCAGGACTTCGGCGCCCAGGGCGCGGTCCAGGTGCAGGTACAGGCGCGACATGTGGATGCCGCGGACATCGCCGCGCTGCAGGTCGACGGCGGCATCAATACGGGCCGGAAAGCGGACCGCCTGGCCGTCCTCACCTGCCAGGGTCACCGGCGCATGGATCGCGCCCATGCCGACCCAGTCCAGCCGTCCCTTGACGGCCAGGCCGGTTTCGTTGGCAACATCGGGAAGCACGGACGGCACGGGCGACAGAACGGACATGATCGGGAATACCTCGATGGAAAGCGGTTGGCAGCCGCACGATAGCAATGGCAAGCGCCGCCGCTGCCGGGCTTTTTCGCGGCGCCGGCAAGGGCACGGTGCCCGGCACCGGTGCCTGGAGACCATGCCAATCAGGGGCGATGGCCGCGGAACCGAAATGATGGGAAGACGCAGTGGACCGCCGGCGCAGAGGTTTGGGCAGGCCCGACATCATCGTCAACGGACGATCAGAAAACGGTATGGGGCCGGATTATCGCTGATCAAGTCTGATCCAGGCTGAACTGCGCGGCCCGGATGGACCGCATGGGCGGTTGCCGGGATGTGCGCGGTGTTGCTGAGATTACCGCCGTTCAGTGCCGGAAACCCTGCTGGTGACACGGTGCTGGCCTGACTCTGCCGGCAGCAGAACCTGCCGCCGGCGCCGGCGACGCCCGAGCCGGCAATCGCCAAAATCCGGCGTCGCTGGCCGTGGCCGGCTTGCGGCTACTGTGCCTGATCGGCAGCCACCGGCTCGGCTTCTTCAACATCTTCGGCCGCGTCTGCCGCCGCTGCCGGCATGGCGAAGCGGGCGTCATCAATGTCGACGTTGAGCTGGTAATCATCCACCGTCATCACCTGCACGAAGGGCATGCCCTGGATCTGCTGCTCCAGCCGGTGCGGAATGGTCAGCGCATCGACCTGGCGGTAATCGGACATGGCAACGTCCATCTGCATCGGCTGGCCCTCGCGTTGCGTGTGCACCTGCCACTTCAGGTCCAGGAAGCGCTCGGCATCCAGCCAGATCACCAGGCGGTCGCCATCGGCCAGCCCGACATCCAGCCGCCAGGCCTCGACGCCGTCGATCTCCTCGCTGCCGACCAGGCTGACGCTGTGGCCCTTGGCCTGCCAGTCGACCAGGGCGCCATCCATGTCGGCCTGGTTGCGGAAGCCACGCAACTCGTCGGCCGACATCGGCGCGGGTTCGACGATGCCCATGAACGGCAACACCTGCCAGCCGCTGTCGCCATCCACGGCCTGGATGCCGGTCATGCCATAAACCTGAAATTCCAGCCGCAGCTTGCCCGGCCGCTTGGCTTCCATCGTGTATGGCGAGACATTGCCGGCGCTGTCCATGCTGCCGCTGATGCGGGAGCTGTCCACGGCCTTGATCGCATCCAGGCCGCCGCGGGCCTGATAGTGCCGGGCCAGGACTTCATCCAGATCCAGCGCCTGCGCCGGCAGCGCGGTGAACGTGACCGCCACCGCCGCCGCCATGAGCACGGCCTTGCCGGCTGCGGAAATTCCAAACCAGTTTCGATTCATGGGTTTGCTGCCTTCAATATGGATGGGTGCCGGCACGATAGCGCAACCACCGTGCCTGGCCAGTGACAAAAAAAAAAGGTCCGGTTTTCGCGTGGCCGGCCGGAATCAGCCAGGGGACTTGCGCGTTGGCACGCAACGACCGCAAAGTCGCCGGCCCAACCGGTCAAGGCCGGCCGCTGACGCGCCACACCGCCAGGGCGGCGAGCACGCCGGGCAGCCGGCGCCGTCCCGACCAGGCCTGCTGCGGCTGCCGGACGACATGTCGGGCCAGCAACTGGGCCAACCGTGCCTGGCTGCGCCGGTAACCGGAAGCGCGGGCCTGGCTGCCGCGTCGGCGGGCCTCGGCAAGGGCAGCGGCCAAGACTGCGGACAGTTCGCCGGCATAGTCGGCGACAGCCGCCGCCACGGCCGGATTGTCAGCGCCGGCAGCGACCGAACTGCGGTCCAGGCCGTGCCGGGCCATCTGCGTCAGTGGCAGCGGCAGGCGACCACGGCTGGCGTCCTGGGACATCGCCGGCAGGCGCTCGGCGAGCAGGGCCAGGCCATGCAGATCGGCGTCACCGGCGATGACCGGCAGCCAGGCGGCGCTGGCCTGTTGCTGGGCCAGGGCGTAGGCCTGCCAGCGCAGCAGGCGCGCGCCCAGATCGGCATCGCTGGCATCGACCGCAAGTCGGGCGGCGGCCAGCAGCCATTGCCGGCCGGCATCCTCGTCGAAACGTTTACCCGGCAAGGCGGCAAGCACGCGGGTCAACGGATGCCGTGGCTGGCCACGGCCGAGCAGGGTCATTTCCTCGTGCCACCAGGGCAGCTTGACCGCGCTGACGCGGCTGTCGGAGCTGTCCAGTGCGGCCGAGCGCAACTGGTAGCCGAGAGCTTCCAGCCACTGGCGCACCGGCCGCTGCGGCGCCGGCTCGAAGGCGCCGGGCAGGCGATGCCAGGGTTCGGCGGCCAGCCAGGTGTCGATGAAACCCCGGGCGGCGTTGTCGTTCTGGTTCCCGTCCGGTCCTTCCGCAGGGCCGCCAGCAGTGGCGTTGTCGGGACCGGCACTACCAACGCCATCTGGCCCGGATGGCCGATGCGCAGCGGACGCGCTCATGGCTGCGAGCTGCCGCCGGTGCCGGTGTTGAGCGCTGGGGCAGCGGGTGGCGCGTCGAGCAGCGGCAGCAACTGGCCGGGCTGATCGATGACCACATCCGGTTGCCAGCCGGCGATGTCATCGGCGCTGCCATAGCCCCAGGTGACGGCGACCGTGGTGCAGCCGGCGGCACGACCGGCGAGGATGTCGCGGGCATCATCGCCAACCATCAATGCGCGCTCGGGCTCGACGCCGAGCTGGGTGCAGGCGGTCAGCACCGGCAGCGGATCGGGCTTGCGCCGGGCCAGGCTGTCGCCACCCAGGATGGCGCCGAAACGCCGGCTCAGGCCCAGGTGATCGAGCACCTGCTGGGCCAGCAGGATCGGCTTGTTGGTGACCACCGCCAGTGGCAGGTCGCGGGCGGCCAGATCATCGAGCAGGGCCGCCATGCCATCGAAAAGGCAGGTGCGGCTGCAGACATCGGCCAGGTAGATGTCCAGGAAATCATCGATGTCGGCCCGGCGCCGGACCTCGTCGGCACCGGCGAAACCGGGCACGCCCCAGTCCAGCATGGCGCGCGAGCCGCGCGACACCAGTGAGCGAAAACCGTCCATCGCCACCGCTGCCAGGCCGCGCTGCGCACGCAGGCCATTGAGCGCGGCGAGCAGGTCCGGCGCGGTATCCAGAATCGTGCCGTCCAGATCGAACAGCACCGCATGCACCCGCTGCCGGTTCACGCCGGGCGCGCAGCGGCGAACAGGTAGTTGACGCCGACGTCTGCACCCAGCCAGGCGCGGCGCCGGAACGGGTCGTAATGCATGCCGCGCAACTGGCGCTGGTCAAGGCCGGCGTGGCGGCACCAGGCCGCCAGCTCGCTGGGCCGGATCAGGCGCGCGTATTCGTGCGTGCCGCGCGGCAGCAGGCCGAGCACATATTCGGCGCCGACGATGGCCAGGGCGAAGGCCTTGGCGCTGCGGTTGATGGTCGACAGGCAGAGCACGCCACCGGGACGCAGCAGGCGGGCGCAGGCCGCGACGATCGCGGCCGGATCGGGCACGTGCTCGACCATCTCCATGCAGGTGATGAGGTCGTAATGGCCGGGCCGCTGCCCGGCGTGTTCCTGCACCGGTTGCAGCCGGTAGTCGATGCTCAGTTCTTCTTCGGCGGCATGCATGCGCGCCACTTCCAGCAGCGGCGCGGCCAGATCCAGCGCCGTCACTTCGGCGCCGCGCCGGGCCATGGCCTCGGCCAGCAAGCCACCGCCGCAGCCGACATCGAGCACCCGGACGCCGTCGAGCCCACCGGCCGGCGCCTGCGCGGCATGCTGGGCGACGAATTCAAGACGCACCGGATTGAGATCGTGCAGCGGCCGCATCGGGCCGTCAGGATCCCACCAGCGCGCGGCCAGGCGGCCGAAGCGCTCCAGCTCGGCTGGATCGACGTTGCCGCCAGCGCTGGCGTTGTCGGTTGCGTCGGTGCGATTGCTGTCGATCATGGCCATGGTCATGCCGCCGGGGCGCTGATGCGCCCGTGCCAGGTGCGTGCCCGTTCCAGGATGTCCTGGACATCCATGTCGACCAGCTCGCCGTCGCGCACCCGGCGCCGGCCATCGAGCCAGACCTGGCGCACGTGGTCGCGGCTGGCGGCATAGACCAACTGCGAGACCGGATCGTAGACCGGCTGGGTGGACACGCCGGACAGGTCGACGGCGATCAGGTCGGCGCGCTTGCCCGGCTCAATCGAGCCGATCGCCCCGTCCATGCCCAGCGCGCGCGCGCCCTGCAGCGTGGCCATGCGCAGCACCTGCCGCGCCGGCATCGCCGCCGGATTGCCGCTGACCGCCTTGGCCAGCAGGCCGGCACTGCGCATCTCGCCGATCATGTCCAGATCATTGTTGGAGGCCGCGCCGTCGGTGCCCAGGGTCGGTTGCACGCCGGCCTGCTGGAGTTGCGCCACCGGACAGAAACCGCTGGCCAGCTTGAGGTTGGATTCCGGACAGTGGATCACGGTGACCTTGTTGCTCGCGCACAGCTCGATCTCGGCGCTGGTGAGCTGGGTCATGTGCACCGCCAGCAGGCGCTCGTTGATCAGGCCCAGCGCCTGCAGCCGCGCCAGCGGCCGCTGGCCATACTGCTGCAGTGATTCGTCAACTTCCTGGGCGGTCTCGTGCACGTGCATGTGCACCCGCAGATCGAGTTTTTCCGACAGCTCGCGCAAGCGGCGCATCGAGTCGTCGTTCACCGTGTACGGCGCATGCGGCACGAAGCAGGTCGACAGCAGCGGCTCGCCGGCCAGATCGGCGTGCACGGTCAGTGCCTTGTCGAAATATTGGTCCGGGTTGGCCGCCCAGGGCGTGGCGAAATCGATCACCGGCAGGCCGACCATGGCCCGGAAACCGTGCTTGCGGTAAGTGTCGGCGATGGCATCGGGAAAGAAATAATGCTCGCTGCAGCAGGTGGTGCCGCCCAGCAACATCTCGGCAATGGCCAGCTCGACACCGTCACGCACGAACTGCGGGCCGAGCACGCGCGCCTCGGCCGGCCAGATGTGCTCCTTGAGCCAGACCATCAGCGGCAGATCGTCGGCGATGCCGCGCATCAGCGTCATCGGGTTGTGCACGTGGCTGTTGACCAGGCCCGGCAGCAGGGCATGGCCGGGCAGGCGCACATGCTCGGCGGCATCATAGCGCTCGCGCGCCTGCGCGGCCGGCAGCACGGCGACGATCGCGCCGCCATCGACGGCGACGGCGTGGCCGCTGAGCACGGCATCGTCGGGCTCGATGGCAAGCAGCCATTCCGGCTCGATCAGCAGATCGATCCTGTGCATTGAAACCTCAAGTCTGCGTTTCGGAACGCCATTCTACGCGACGCCCGTGCGGGCGCAGGGTGATGGCCGCGGGCGATTGTGCTGCCGCTGGCTGCCACTTGCTGCCATGCCGGCAGAAGGTGCCGACCGGTGGTGAGGGAATCCCGGCAAAAACGGCGCTGTACCAGACACAGGCCAAGAACCAGGCCGCGACCGAGCCAACGCCGGGCGCCGCAGCACCGCCGAATACCAGCATCCATTGCGAACAGGGGAGCCACATGATCACCACGACCGCACACGGCGTTCGCCGCCCGCGCGCCACGTCCATCGGCAGCATGCATCGGCGCTGGCCAGTGTTGATGTCCGCCCTGATCGTGCTCGCCGCACTGGCCGGCCAGGGCCACGCCGGCACTGATGCTCCGGCCGGCACCCCGGCAACGATCCTGTTTGAAAGCACTGCCGTGCCGACCACCGAGCCCGGTGGCGGCCTCAGTGTCATGCCCACCTCGTTCCCCGGCCACACCTTCCGCCTGACCGAGCGGGCCCATGTCACCGCCTTGGGCGGTCGGCTGATCGGCATCCCCGGACGCTCGGTGTTCGCCGGCCTGTACCAGGTGGATACACCGATGACCTCGCCGGATGTGCCCGCTGACAGCACCCTGCTGGCCACCACCCTGCTGAGCACGACCAGCCATGACATCCAGGACGTCAGCGGCCCGGTTGATCTGGTGCTGGAGCCGGGCTGGTACGCCATCGTTCTCGGGCTGAACCGGCATGGTGCCACCGCCGCCAATCACAATGTCTCCCTGGCCAATACCGGCATGCCGGTGACAAGCCAATCGCGCGGCCCCTACTCGGTGAACCCGGTCACTGGCAATATCACCACGCACCAAGCGCGGTTGCGCCTGTTCGTCTCCGGCCACTGGCTGCCGCCCGAGCCGGTATCGACGCGGGCATTCATGATCGAAAGCGCCCGCCCCTGGGCCTGGACCAGTGGCGGCACCAACATCAATGCCAGCAATACCTATGTCATGCGCTTCAACCTGGAGCGCAGCACCCGCATCGACCAGGTCGACACCTGGTTGATGGGCTCGTCGGGCACGCTCTATGGCGCCATCTTTCCACTCGCCGGTTCCTGGGCCAGGCCGCCCTTGCCCACCAGTGCCGGCTTTGCCGACCAGGCCATCGCCAGCACCTTGATTGCTGGCCAACCCGGCTACCGCAAGGCCAGCGCCTCCTTCGATGATGTGCTGCTGCCGCCCGGCGAGTACGCCCTGGTCCTGGGCTCGGGCCACTTCGGGGCCAGCGGCAGCGCCACCATCCTGCGCGCCGAGGACCACGTTCTCGGCGTCCAGATGCTGCTGTACCCCGGCAGCGGCCCGGTCTGGTTCAACACCGACCCCAGCGCCATGATGCGATTGACCGGCACCGCGCCCGACCTGGTCGGCGACCAGGCCAGCCTGCAGTTCGGCCCGACCCTGGTCGACGATCAGGACAGCCGCGTGCTGACCCTGCACAACCAGTCGCCGGACGTGGAGCTGCTGCTCGGCCCGATGCAACTGCAAGGCCCCGACGCCGGCCAGTTCTCATTGGCGCACGCCAGCGCCTGCGCTGTCCTGCTGCCCGGCGACAGTTGCCAACTGACGCTGACCTACCATCCCGACCATGTCGCTGCCGGCGCCGAAGGCCATCAGGCGCAACTGGTGGTCGACAGCAATCAGCAAGCGGCACTGCTGGTGGTGGACCTGTCCGGCAGCGCCCTGCCCTCGGCCTGGATCACGCCGGTCGCCGCGGCCAACGGCACCATCAGCCCGGACACCGCGCAACTGGTCGGCATCGGCGCCAGCGCCAGCTTCCAGATGCAGCCGGCTTCCAACCACCACCTGGCCGCCGTGGGCGGCACCTGTGGCGGAAGCCTGGATGGCCTGGTGTTCACCACCGCGCCGGTGGCGGGCGACTGCACCGTGGCGCCGGTATTTGCCATCGACACCTGGCAGGTCGAAACCATCGCCACCGGCAATGGCACGATCAGCCCGGCGGGCGTCATCACGGTGGAACATGGCGATACGCCCAGCTTTGTTCTCGCTGCCGCCACCGGTCATCACATAAGCAGCATCAGCAGCAGTTGCATCGGTGAATGGATCGGCAATGCCTACATCCTGGCGCCGGTTACCAGTGATTGCACGATCTACGTCTTCTTCGCCATCGACACCTTCCAGGTCAGCGCCAGTGCCGGTGACCACGGCAGCATCAGCCCGGCGGGCATGTTCACTGTCGACTATGGCGACACGCCCAGCTTCGTCGTCACCCCCGACACCGGCCATCACCTGGACACGCTCAGCAGCGACTGCCCGGGCACGCTGGCCGGTAACGTCTTCACCCTGGAACCGGTCATGTTCCACTGCACTCTGCACGCCAGCTTCGCCATCGACACCTTCCAGATCGGCGCCAGCGCCGGCGACAACGGTGCGATCAACCCGACGGGCATGCTGACCGTCGACTACGGCGACACGCCCAGCTTCACCGTGACACCCGATACCGGCCACCACCTGGACGAGGTCAGCGGCAGTTGCATCGGCACACTGGCTGGCGATGTCTTCACCCTGGAACCGGTCACGGCCGACTGCGCGCTGCACGCCCGCTTCGCCATCGACACCTTCCAGATCAGTGCCAGTGCCGGTGACGACGGCAGCATCGATCCGGACGGCACGATCACGGTGGACTACGGCGACACGCCCAGCTTCACCCTGACACCCGATACCGGCCACCACCTGGACGAGGTCAGCGGCAGTTGCATCGGCACGCTGGCTGGCTATGTCTTCACCCTGGAACCGGTCACGGCCGACTGCGCGCTGCACGCCCGCTTCGCCATCGACACCTTCCAGGTCAGCGCCAGCGTCGGTGACCACGGCAGCATCGATCCAGACGGCACGATCACGGTGGACTACGGCGATATGCCCAGCTTCACCGTGACACCCGATACCGGTCATCACCTGGAGGAAGTCAGCGGCAGTTGCAGCGGCGCACTGGACGGCGATGTCTACACTCTGGATCCGGTGACGGCCGACTGTGCGCTGCACGCCCGCTTCGCCATCGACACCTTCCAGATCATTGCCAGCGCCGGTGACAACGGCAGCATCGATCCGGACGGCACGATCACCGTCGACTACGGTGACACGCCTGCGTTCTCACTCCTCCCCGATGCGGGCTATCGGGTTGAAGGCGTCCGGACCAACTGCCAGGGCAGCCTGGCCGATGATGTCTACACACTGGATCCGGTCAGCGCCGGCTGCACCCTGCATGCCAGCTTCACCCTGGCCCCGGCCAGCGTGCTGACAATTGTCTCCGGCAGCGGCCAGTCGGCCCGGATCAACACCGGCTTTGCCGAGCCGCTGGTGCTGGCCGTCAGCAACGATGCCGGCCTGCCGGTACCCGGTGTCAGCGTCAGCTTCCAGGGGCCTGCCAGCGGTGCCGGCGCCATCATTCCCGGCCAGGCCAGCAGCAATGAGCAAGGCCAGGTGACCGTGGCCGTCAGCGCCAACAACGTGCCCGGCAGCTACGCGATCCAGGCCAGTGTCGCGGGCATCGCCGAGCCAGTGGTTTTCGAACTGACCAACCTGCCGCCGGCAGTGACGCTGGCGCTGGACATCGACAACGGCCTGGAACACCTCGCCTACGGCTCGCACGCCGCCTGGCTGGTGACCCTGCGCAACACCGGCCAGGACCCGGCAACCCAGGGCACCGTGCTGGTGCCGCTGCCAGTGCAACTGGACCTGACCCAGGCCGAGTGGTTCTGCCTGGACCTGGACAGCGGCTGCCGCGCCTCCGGGACCGGCTCGCTCGACGATGACGGCCTGGCCCTGGCGGCCGGCGGCCAGGTGCAGTACCTGATCAGCGCACCGGTGCGCATCGATGCCGCCGGCGACGAGGTGGTGGTGCAGGCCTATGCCGAAGCCGAACATCATCATCCGGTCAGCGCCAGCGCGCGCAGTTGGCTGGTGCTGTTCCGCGACGGCTTCCAGATCCTGCTCGATAGCGACCCGGTTTCCGAACAGGATGAGGAGTAATGACTGAGTAATGATTGGGTAAATGGCTGACACGGGCTCGGCAATGGCGCTGCTATCGTCAAGCGTGTACATCCATGCAACAGTGCAAGTGGCTGGCGGCGGGGCCGCCGCCCGGACATCGGGAGACCCGGAACTGCTCGCATCCCTCGCGGGCATTCGGACCAGAGCCTGGATGTCCGGCGCGCCTTTGGCGCAGGCCCCGCCGGCCAGCCTTCCTGCCGCCACGGGCGGGATGGTGGCCCATGTCCTGCTCGACGCGCCAGCCGACGATCCGCATCGGTACCAACAGGTCAGCCGAGAACCCGGATGCCTGCGCCAGCCACGACGAACGGTGCATCAACGCACTCATCAGCGCCGAGGTCTCGGCCTGTTTTCAGCGTCAACTGACCGTGCATCTAGAAGCGGTAGCCGATGCCCGCCTGCCAGTACTGCCGCTTTTCGCTTGGGCGGAACTCGACATGGCCCTGCCACGGCCCACCAAATCCCTGCATCAGCCGAAAGCTGCCTTCCAGAAGCGAACTGGAGCCCCGCTGGCCGGCCGGCAACTGCCTCACCGCCGTGTAGTAGCCAGCGTCGCGATAACTGACGCCGATTGCCAAGCGGGTTGCATCGAATAGATCGACGTCGATACCGGCGCCGACGATCCAGGACGTTTCGCTGGCCGATTCCCGGTCCAGAGGCAAGGCATCTTCATGCGGCCAGTCCTGAAATCGCCAGGTTCGGTTCGAACTCGACCAGTCCTCATGCACCGCGCCCAGCTCAACCCATGCTGCAATCCTTTCGCCCGCCCGATGACGCCACCCGAATCGGGCGTCATAGCTGCGGTAGCGCTCGTCATAGGCGAATTCCCGCAGGAAAGTCTCGCATTGACCGGGGTCGGGGCCAGGTCCGCCACCACCGCAGATGTTCATGGGACGTTGATGGCGATTAGACAGGTCCAGGCGTTGCCCTTCCACGACAACATAAAAATGCGACCAGTCATGCCGCAACGACAAGGCCACCCCGTTGCCGTCGTCGACACTGCGCCAGTCGTTGTGCGCCCAATCCGGATCAGGCCCGTAATCATTGCGACCGTCGATATGGACATAACCGGCCTGGATGCGGGTCTGCGCCTGCACCATGGCTGCCGACAGGAACAGGACTGCGGCCAGTGCGCCGTGGGACCAGAAAAGCGACGATGGGGAATGACCAGCGTTCATGGAAACACCTCTCAGCAGGGACCAGGCGCCGGAGCCAACCGGCTCAGCGGAATGGAGCCGTTCTGACCATAACTTGTATGGGCTTCACCAAAGCAAAAAAAGGGTGTAGGCAGCAAGTTTCGACAGGCGCCGGGCAGTAGACAACGGCCCCGACGTGGCTACCATGACCGCGCGCCGGTCCGGCGCTCGCCAGGGGACGCTGCATGTCGGGAATCATTCCGGTGCTGGGCATCATCGCGCTGATTGCGGCGCTGGTTCTGGTCCAGTTGCTGCGCACCGCGCTCGCCTGGCCTTTCCCGGTCCGGATCCGCTTGCGGGTGCTGGCACAGGCGCCGGCGCCAGCGTCGTTTGCGCCGCTGTTCGAGCACAGCCACGGCCAGCTTTCGGCATTGGGCTTTTCCGCCCTGGGCTGGACCTTGATCGAGCAGGAGCCCGAAGGCATTCCCGGGCCACGCCTGGCGCGGCTGTATCGCAGCGATGACGGCCTCGTGCTTGCGCAGGTGATCGCCCCCTGGTCCGAACAGGAGCCGCACGCCTGCCGCATTCACCTGGTCAGCCAGTGCCGCGATGGCCGGCTGCTGTTCACGGCACCGACCTTGCTTTCGCCACTGGCGACGCCGCCAGCGCTGGCAGTCACCCGGATGGCGGCCTGGCCGTCGCTGGACGTGCAGTTGCTGGCGCACCGGGAATTGCTGGCGGCGCAGGACGGCGCCATTCCCTGGTCTGATCTGGCCGCTGCCGGCGAGCGCTTGCAGGCCTACGAGAACGCCGTCTGCGAGCACGCCTTCCAGGCGGGACAACTGCGCCGCCACCACGACGGCAGCCGGCGCTTGGGTTTTGTCCGCGCCCTGGCAACCGTGCTGACCGCCTTGCGGCAAGCGCCCTCGCCCCTGGCGGCGCGGCCGGATATCCAGGTGCCGGCAGCGCACGCGCTGGTGTACTGGCGACACCAGCGCCAGGCCGCCCGACATTCACCGCGGCTGCCGGTGCAGTGGGGCCTGTTCCTACTAAGTGCGCTGGCCTTCGCCGCCCTGGGCGCCTGGTTCTGGACGCCCGGCTTCGCCGTGCTGCTGCTGGCGGTGATCGCCCTGCACGAGGCCGGTCACTGGTGGGCAATGCGCGCCTTCGGCTATGGCAATGTGCAGATGCTGATGCTGCCGCTGGTCGGCGGCGTCACCATCGGCCACGAGCAGGAACCCTCGGCGCGGGCACGGGCCTGGATCAGCCTGATGGGGCCGCTGCCGGGCATCGTGCTCGGCCTTGCGCTGTTCCTGGTCGGCGTCGATTTCGGCGATGGCTGGCTGTGGCTGGCCGCCCTGCTCCTGCTGCTGATCAACCTGTTCAACCTGCTGCCGATCCTGCCGCTGGATGGCGGCCATCTGCTGCACCTGTTGCTGCCCGAGCGCGCGGCCAGTTTGCGCCAGGTGTTCGATGCCCTGGCGATCCTCGCCCTGGTGCTGCTGGCCTGGTCGCTGGATGCCTGGTGGCTGGCACTGCTGGCCCTGGTGCCGTTGACCAACCTGCGCAATGGCGGCCGTGACCGCCGCCTGCTGGCAGATCTACGGCAAGCGAACACCGAGCAACCGCCGCGCTCGGAAAACATGGCGATGGCGCAGACGCTGGCCATCGTGCGCGCCGATGCCGCCGCGCCGGCCGCGTTGGCGGCGCAGATCGCGCTGGCCGAGCGCACGCTCAGCCAGGCCCGCGTGCAGCCCATGCGCCGGCGCAGCGTGGTGATGTTGTCGGCGCTGTGGCTGGCTTGTTTCGCCGCCACCGCCGCCCTGCCGCAGGTGCGCGGTTTGCTGTCGACGTTCATGGCGCCATCGTGGTCGGCGCAGCAGATCGAATCGACCATGGCCGCCCTGCAGGCCGACGCCCGGGCGATGTCGACTGGCGAGCTGGTGCAAAGTCTGGCGGTGACGCTGCACAACGACGACGCCAGCGGCAATGAACCGGCCTTCGCTGCTGCCACCGATACGCAACTGGAAACGTTGCAGCGCGACCTCGGGCAAGCCCTGCCTGCTGACTGGCGCGCCGTGCTGAGCTCCGAGCACGGCGCGCCGCTGCGTCAGTTCCTGGCGCTGGGATCGCCGGACCAGTTGCGCCCGCTCGGCCAACGCCTGGACTGCCTGGCGCTGATCGAACGGGAAGCGCAGTGGCCCGGATTGGCCAGCGGCGAGCCGGTGGAATTCACCTTGGTCGATGCGACAACTGGCGAAAGCGAACAGATCCGGCTGGAACAGGAAAGGCTGCATGCCTGGCTGGCGCCCGGCGAGTGCGCACCCGATGCCCATGTAGTGCGCTTGCTCGACCTTACCGACGCCGATTGGCGGCAATGGACCCTGTCACTGGATGAGCCTTTCGCGGTGCGCGAAACCGGTTTGCGCGCCCGCCTGGAACAGCTCCATTTGAGTCTGCGCCTGGCGCAGCGCCTGGGTGGCCGCTGACGCTGCCACACGCGGCAATTGCACATCCGAACCAGGCTGGCTGCCTCACGGAAACTTTTGTCATGGCCGCGAATGCGGGTATCCGGTGACACCGTGAACAAGGTATCGGCACCGGATGACCACCTTCGTTGGCCAGCCGCAGTGAACCCGCCCCGCTATGGCTGCCACTGGATATCGGGTAGACGCTCGATGCCTTCGCGGCGCTTGGCCTCGGCGACCATTTCCCGGACCTCGGCCAGCAAGGCCTTGGCGTCGTAGACGATGCCGTCCTTGATCGTGTAGCGCACGCCGCCGACGCGTACCGGCTGGTTGTCGGCACTGACCCGGATGGCGCCGGTGCCCAGCAGCACCTTCAGGTCGGCAAGCGGGTTCTCGGCCACGACCACCAGATCGGCGAGCTTGCCGACCTCGATCGAGCCGACCTGGTCGGCCACGCCCAGCGCCTCGGCCCCGGACAGGGTGGCGGCGCGGATCACTTCCAGCGGATGGAAACCGGCTTCGCGCAGCAGCTCCAGCTCCTCGATGTAGCCAAAGCCGTAGGTCTTGTAGATGTAGCCCGAATCCGAGCCGGCGGTGACGCGGCCGCCGTGGTTGTTGTAGTCCTCGACGAAGGCCATCCACAGCCGGTAGTTGTCGCGCCAGGACACTTCTTGCTCGCTGCCCCAGGCAAACCAGAACGAGCCATGGGCGCGCCGGTTGGGCTGGAAGAAGCGCCATAACGACGGCAGCGTGTAATCCGGGTGCCATTCGGCGGTGCGGGCGCGCATGTAGTCGCGCGTGGCCTGGTAGATGCCGAAGGTGGGATTGAGGGTGAAGTCCAAAGCAATCAGCTCATCTCGCACGGCGTTCCATTTTTCGCTGCCCGGACGGGCGGCCTGGCGCCACAGCCGGCCGGCGTTCTCGAAGCGGTGCTGCTCGTCGCCGTAGTTGTAGTCGGCCGGATAGTCCTGCACGGTGCGGTCGGTGAACAGCGCCTCGGGCAGGCCGTACCAGTGCTCCATCGAATCCAGGCCCCAGCGCGCGCTGGTGAGCACATTGACCCGGCGCACATCCATCTGCGCGTGGTGGGTCATGGTGCGCAGGCCACGTTCGCTGGCCTCCTGGATCGCCGCCTGCATGATGTCGGGCCGGTAGCCGAAGAACTTGATGCCTGCGGCACCCTTGCCGGCCACCTGGCGCACCCAGTCACGCGCCTGCTGCGGTGTGGTGAATGGCCCGTCGTGGCCCATGCCGAAGAACACATAGGGATGCAGGCGCGGCGCGATGATGCGGTTGCTGTCGCTGCGCCGCTTCTCCGACAGGCACCAGTCCAGGCCATTGCCGCAGCCGGGCTCCCGCACCGTGGTGACGCCGTGCGCCAGCCACAGCTTGTAGACGTACTCGGCCGGCGTGCCCTGGGCGGCGCCGCCGATGTGGCCGTGCATGTCGATGAAGCCGGGCAGCAGGTAATGGCCTTCCAGATCGATCTCGCGGCCGCCTTGTTCAAGCTGCGGTCGTCGCGCCGGGTCGATGGCGACGCCGGGATAGCCGATGCCGGCGATGCGCTCGATGCGGTTGCCACGGATGACGATATCCAGCGGACCATTGGCCGGCGCACCGGTGCCGTTGATGACGGTGACGCCACGCAGGATCAGTTGCGCATGCGGCCCGTCACCTTCACCGGCGCGACGCTCCGGCGCGGGCTCGATCGCGGCCAGGGCCGGGGGCGCCAGAAAAACCAGGGCAATCAGCAGGAAACGGCTCATCCAGGGTCACCAAGGCAATGGACGGATCGCACAGTATCGCCCACTCCGGGTCCATGGCCGCAGCAGCGGTGGCCGTTCCCGGGTGCCTTCACCGTTGCTTGTCTCCAGTGGCCGGTGACTTGCCCGGTTGCTGGCCATCAATTCCTCAAACCACCCCCGGAGTGCCGAAGCGATGATGAAGACCACCCCGCTATTGCTGCCGCTGCTGTTGTCCTGCGCCACCCTCGCCCAGCCGCTGGCCGCAACGCCGGCCCAGGCACCGCTGGACTGCGCCGGTCTGGCCCACAGCGCCGAGGCCGAGCCGCCCGGCTGGGCTGCCCAATGTGCGCCCCGGACCAACGCCCCGGTGCCCGGCCCGTGGCGTGCCTCGGCATTGGCCCCAGACGATCTGGCGTTCGCCTACAACCTGACCGCGGCCAACGGGGGGCCTGACAGGGGGCTGCATGCCTTCCTTCTTGATGACTTCCCCGGGGTCAGCCTGATCGGAGATGCCGGCATGCACATCTACGCCCTGGACTTTGATCCCACCGGAACCATCCTGCACGCGATCGACAACGATCTGCGCGCGCTGGGCACCCTGGATATCGGGACCGGCCAGTTCACATCGACCGCTCCGGTCAGCGGTGTACCGAACAATGCCAACTTCACCGGCCTGACCATCCACCCGGTGACCGGAGCGGCCTATGTTTCCGACAGCGTCACCGGCGGCAACAGCACCCTGTACTCGATCGACCTGGACACCGGCGTTGCCGACGTCATCGGCGATATGGGCGTGCCCCTGATGATCGACATCGCCATGAACTGTGCCGGCGAGCTGTACGGCCACAGCATCACGACCGACTCGTTCTACCGCATCGACCCGGATACCGGCGCCGCCGACCTGGTTGGTCCCTACCAGTTCAGCACCAACTTCGCCCAGGGCATGGATTTCGACAACGCCAGCGGCAAGCTGTATGCCTCGCTCTACATCGGCAGCGGCCGCAACGTGTTCGGCACCTTCGACCTGGATACCGGGGCCTTCAATCCGCTGTCCGTCGATGACCCGCTGGGTGAGTGGGAACTGGCCATCCCGACCAGCTGCGAGAATATCTTCGCCAACGGCTTCGAATCCCCCTGGTAACCGCCTGCGGCATTGTCGGGCCGACGCCAGCCATGGCCACCGCGGCCGGCCGTGCGAACCGGATGGCTGCACGGCTCACCCGTGCCGGTCGGCAGCCGCCGGCCGGCGCAGGATGAACTCCCGGTCGCGCGCCTGGCCCACCGGGAACAGGTATTCCCCGACCGGCTCGAATCCCCAGCGTCGATAGAAGCGCTGGGCGCCGTGGTTTTCCGACCACACGCCCAGCCACAGCACACGCGGACCATCACGCAGCAGCCAGTCCATGGCTGTCTGCATGAGCCGGCCGCCATGGCCCTTGCCCTGGTGGCTGGCCAGAAGGTAGAGGCGGCGCAGCTCGCCGTCACCCGGGGCGACTTCAGGGTGGGGCAACTGGCAAGGCCCGGCGGCGACCAGACCCACCGCCTGCCTCGCGTCTTGCAGCAGCCAGACCGCCTGCTGCGGATCGGACAGTTGCGCCCGCTGGCGCCCGGCGGCAAAGACCTCTTCCAGGAAGGCGGCCAGATCCTGCGGCTGGTAAAGATGGCCGAAGGCCTGGCGGAAGGTGGCCGTGGACAGCGCCGCCAGGGTGTCGGCGTCGTCGGGGCCGGCCCGGCGCAGGTGCGTCATCGGCGGATCACCGGCATATCCCCGGACCTGGGGCGGGCAACACTGGCCCAGCGCCGATGATCGCCTGACCGAAGGCCGGCAGACCGCCCATCGCTCAGCCTTCGGCCACCAGCCGCATCGACAGGTCGATGGCGCGCACATGCTTGGTCAGGGCGCCGACCGAGACGTGGTCCACGCCCAATTGCGCGACCGTGGCCATGCGCTCCAGATCCATGCTGCCGGAAACCTCAAGTGCGGCGCGGCCGGCGGTGATGGCGACGGCGCGGACGATGTCCTGGTGGCTGAACTCATCGAGCATGATCCGCGGCGCACCGGCGGCCAGCGCCTGTTCCAGCTCGGCCAGGTCCTCCACCTCCACTTCGATGAAGCGGCCGCCGCCCAGCTCGCGCGCGCGGCTCACGGCAGCGGCGATCGAGCCGGCAGCCGCGATGTGGTTTTCCTTGATCAACACGGCGTCATACAGGCCGGCGCGGTGATTGTCGCCACCGCCGGCGCGGACCGCGTACTTCTGCGCCAGGCGCAGGCCGGGCAGGGTCTTGCGGGTGTCCAGCAGGCGGCTGCGGCTGCCGGCCAGCGCTTGCACATAGTCGCTGGTGACGGTGGCGGTGCCGGACAGGGTCTGCAGGAAGTTCAGCGCGCAACGCTCGGCGCTGACCAGGGCACGGACATCGGCATCGATGGTGAGCAGCACCTGCTCCTGGGCGACGGCGTCGCCATCGCGCGCGGCCAGTTCGAAACGCGCCTGCGGGTCCAGCGCGGCGAAGCAACGCAAGGCCCAGGGCAGGCCGCACAGCACCGCATCCTCGCGCACCCGGATCTGCGCCCGCGCCGACCGCGCCGGCAGCAGGGCGGCACTGAGATCGCCGTCGCCAAGGTCTTCAGCCAGGGCCCGGTCGACATCGGCATCGACCAGGGCATCGGCGGGCGCCGTCAGGCCGGGTATCCGGCAGGCGCCCAAGGCGCCGGCAAGATCCAGGCCCCGGGCCGGCTCGGTCGCCATCAGTCGGGCAGATCGTTGAACTGCACGGTGCCGATGGCCTCGTCGGCGAGCAGCACCGGGATGCCGTCATCGACCGGATACAGCACCTGGCCGTCGTCGGTCTGCAGGGCGTCGTCCAGGGCGCGGGTCCGCGGCTGGCCATCCACGGTGAGCACGGCGCCGGCGGCGATGGCCTGGTTGATCGCCGCCAGGCGCTTGCGGCCAATCGCGCGCAGCGGCCGTTTGCTGACCGGGCAGCAGAGAATATCCAGCAGGCGTTGATCCACCATGGTCGGGGCCGGGCAAGTTGCGGAACAGGCGCCAAGCATACCCAGCCGCGGCCGTGCTTGACCATGCGCACAGCGACATCGGCGAACTGGGCTGACCAGCGGCCGGGACGGCGCCGGCGATGCCGGGCGGCCGATGGCATGGGCGGCAGCCAGCCGCGTATAATCGCCCCCGTGTCGACTCCGCCTCCCGCCGATGCCGCGCCCCGCCGGCGTTGGCCAAAACGAATCCTGACATGGTCCCTGGTCGCGTTCTTCGGCCTGGGCCTGCTTGGCCTGGGGACGGCCGCCACCTTGTACTGGCTGATCGCCCCGACCTTGCCGTCGGTGGCCTCGCTGCGCGAGGTCGAGTTGCAGGTGCCGCTACGGGTGGAGACCCATGACGGCCTGCTGATCGCCAATTTCGGCGAGATGCGGCGCATCCCGGTGCGCATCCAGGACGTGCCCGCCTGCGTCAGGCACGCCTTCCTGGCGGCCGAGGATGCGCGTTTCTACGAACATCCCGGCATCGACTGGCGCGGCATCTTCCGCGCCGTCTGGTTGCTGGGCACCGGTCATGAAGGCCGGGTTCCGGGCGGTTCCACCATCACCCAGCAGGTGGCGCGCAACTTCTTTCTGAGCTCCGAATACAAGATCAAGCGCAAACTGTCGGAAATCCTGCTGGCACTGCGCATCGAGCGCGAGCTGGAAAAAGACGAGATCCTGCAGCTTTACCTGAACAAGATTTTTCTGGGCCACCGTTCCTACGGCATCGCTGCCGCGGCCGACTTCTACTACGGCAAGACGCTGGACCAGTTGGTCCTGACCGAGTGCGCGATGCTGGCGGCGCTGCCCAAGTTCCCGTCCACCGGCAACCCGATCAACAGCCCGGACCGGGCCCTGGTGCGGCGCAACTACGTGCTCGATCGGATGCTGGAGGTCGGCTACATCGACGCTGCCAGCCACGCCGGGGTGATCGACCTGCCCGACCACGCCCGGCCTCATGAATCGCCGGCGGAAATCAACGCCCCCTACCTGGCCGAGATGGTGCGCGTGGAAGCCCTGGCACGCTTGGGCGAGCGTGCGCTGGAAGACGGCTACACCGTGGTCACCAGCATTGACAGCCGCATGCAGCACGCCGCCAACGAAGCGGTGCGCGAGGGCATCATCAACTACGACCGGCGCCACGGTTACCGCGGCCCGGAAGCGCAGCTTGACCTGGCCAACAGTGATCCGGCCCTGCGCTGGCGGCTGGACCCGCTCGCCGGCCGCTTCAATATCGCCGGCTTGCATCCGGCCCTGGTGCTGGCCGCCGACGAGGCCTCGGCCGAGCTTGAATTGCGCGGCGGCGATGTCATCGGGCTGGACCTGGAGGCGGTGAAGTGGGCGCGCGAGTACCGCAGCGTCTCCGCCCGCGGCGCGGAACCTGCGCGCGTGGATAGCGTGCTCAAGCCCGGCGATGTCGTGCGCGTGTTCATCGACGAGGACGACGCCTGGCAACTGGGCCAGATGCCGGACGTGCAATCGGCACTGGCTGCCATGGATGCCGAATCCGGTGCCGTGCGCGCCCTGGTCGGCGGCTTCAGCTTCGCCATGAACAAGTTCAACCGCGCCACCCAGAGCGCCCGGCCACCGGGTTCCAGTTTCAAGCCGTTCGTCTATTCGGCCGCCTTCGACCGCGGCTTCAATCCCGGCAGCATGGTCAACGATGCGCCGATCGTGCTGCCCGACCCGTCGCAGCCGGACGGCTGGTGGCGGCCGCGCAACGACGACGGCCGGTTCATGGGTCCGATGCGGTTGCGCGAAGCCATGGTGCGCTCGCGCAATCTGGTCTCGGTACGCCTGCTGGAAGCCATCGGCGCCCGCCCCGGCCGTGACTACATGCTCCAGTTCGGTTTCGCACCCGAATCGTTGCCGCCGAACCTGTCCCTGGCCCTGGGCACCAGCGCCGTGGCGCCGCTGACCCTGGCGCGCGGCTTCGCCACCTTCATCAATGGCGGCCGCCTGGTCGACCCCTGGTTCGTCGAGCGCATCATCGACCGCCACGGCGATGTCGTGTACCAGGCCGAGCCCCTGCTTGCCTGTGATCCCTGTCCGGCCCAGGTTTCGTCCGAGCAGATCGCCCCGGAAGTGATCGACCCGCGCAATGCCTGGCAGATCCAGAGCATGCTCAAGGACGTGATCGTGCGCGGCACCGGCTCGGGCGCCCGGGTCATTGGCCGGCCGGATATCGGCGGCAAGACCGGCACCACCAACGAATTCCGCGATGTCTGGTTCTCCGGCTTCGGCGCCGATCTGGTAGCCACTGTGTGGGTTGGCTTCGATGATTTTTCGCCGCTTGGTCCAGGCGAGTTCGCCTCGCGCAACGCCTTGCCGATCTGGACCAGGTTCATGCAGGTGGCGTTGCAGGGCATCCCGGAAAAGGAAATGCCGGTACCCGAGGGGCTGGTCCGGGTGAACCTGAACAAGCACACCGGCAGCCTGACCGCCAACAGCGATGACAACACCATCACCGAACTGGTGCGGCGCGAGGACATGGATCTGCTGCGCCACGGCCAGGGCATCCTGGGCGGTGTCACGGCCGAAGAAGAAGCCGCCTACGACATCTTCTAGCGCCTGATCTTCCAGCGCCTGCCGCAGCGGCTTGCCAAAACATCCAGGTCACGTCCGCCATGGACAATCGGCCCGACATGAACACGATCACCGACGACGACAAGTTGCACCTGCGCATCGCCCGGCTGGCGGCGCGATTGATGCACGAACAAGGCATCCAGGATCCGCTGCAGGCGGCACGCAAGGCGGCCCGCCAGCTCGGTGCCGATCCTCTGGCCACGCGCCCCGATGCCGGGCAGATCCGGCATGCACTGGACGAGCACCTGCGCCTGTTCTCGGTGCCGGCGCCGGCGGCCGAACATAGCCGCATCCTGCGCCAGGCGATCGAGGCGATGACCCATCTGGCGCCCTTCCGGCCGCGCCTGGTCGGCAGCCTGCTCGACGGCGTCGCCGATCCGCAAGCGGCGATCACCCTGCACCTGTCCAGCGATGATCCCGAGGCCGTCGGCCACTGGCTGGTCGACCGCGGCATCGCCTACCGCTGGCTGGACCGGCGCTTCCGCCTGGACCGCCGCCAGGTGCTGACCGTGCCGGTGCTGCAGGTGCGCATCGACGATCAGGAATTCGAGCTGGCGGTGTTCACCCTGGACGGCCCGCGCCAGGCGCCGCTGGACCCGGCTACGGCACGGCCGATGGCCCGGGCCAGCCTGGCCCGGGTGCGGGAACTGCTGGCGGCGGTGGAAACAGCGGCCCAACCCGGGGACTGACCGGCGCCCAAGCTGTCGCTGCCCGGCTGCGGCCAGGGGTCGGCTAAGGCAGCGGCCCGCTCAGGCAATGGTTGTCGCCGGCTGGCGGCGGTGTGGCCAGCGGTCGCGGCCAGCCGATGTCGTGCAACAGGTCCACGCTCAGATCGAGCTGGTCGAAATGGTGGCGGCCGATGGCGGGTGCCATCAGCAGGCCGGGCTGAGCGGCGCTGTGGAAATGCGAGACCGAGGAACCGGACTCGGCAGCGGCCGGCGCGTACATGCGCAGGCAGCCGGCGGCGGTGCCGGCCAGTTCGTCGGCGCGGTCAAACGCCACCTGCAGGCCATGACGGACCCGGCCACGCCGCAAATCCGCGCCAACCCGGCGCGTGACCATCACCACCGGAATCGTGATTGAAGGATCGCTGCCGGCCATGCCCGGCGGTGTCTCGTCGGTGTTGTTGACGATCACCACCGCCACCGCGCCGTGGGCCTGGGCGTGGGCCGCCTTCTCCACGAAGGTGCAGGTGCCGCGATCGATCAGGGCGATCCGGCCGGCCAGACGCTCGCCATTGGCGAATGGCACCTGGCAGCCGTCGCCCGGATCACCGATGCCGTCGTTGACCGCCAGCACCGGCGCCGACAACTCGTCCGGCCAGGGTGCGCCGAACTGCGCCAGGCCCAGCTCTTCGATAACCACCGGGCCGCGCGCGCCCTCGGCGACCAGGACCGGTGCCGTCGCCAGCACCTGGTCCAGGCGCCGGTTGACCCGCTCGCCGGTCCAGACCAGATGCGGGTCGTTGCGCGCCGAGGCCACCCGCTCGGCGGCGGACATCATCCGCCAGTGCCGCTGCAAGGACAGGTCGTACAGGTAGTGCGACCAGACGCTGGCAATGCCGCTGGGATAGCTGCCGTCCTGCAGATCCATCGTCGCCGTGAAGCCCAGGCCGTGGGCCAGCTCATGCAGCGCCACCGGCAGCAGGGCGATGCGGTCGTCGGGCACCAGCTGGTCCCGATCCAGGCCATACCACCAGCCGCTGGCGCCATCGCGGCAACCCAGGTCGATGGCCAGGTTGAAACTGGCCTGGATGTCGGCCTCGTTTGGCTCCAGTTCGACCCCGGACAGGGCGTTGGCCAAGGCAATCGGGTACAGCACATCGGAGCGTGGCGCGCCCGGCACCCGCCAGGCGACGAAGGTCGGTCCGGCCCAGCCCAGCACGCTGCGTTCCGGCTCGCAAGGCAGGTTGGTCATTTCGATCTCGACCCGGATCGGCACCGTGCTGGCGATCTGCTGCGCCCAGAGCGCAGCCGCCTGCTGCACCACGCGCAAGCGCTGCTGGCCGAGCGTGGCGGCGCCGTTGTTGCCGGCGGCCGGATCGGCCGGGCGCGGATCATTGAAGCCGCGTCCGGGTGGATCGATCACCACCAGGGTGAACTGGGCGCTGGCCGGAGCGGCCTGGGCCAGCACCGGGCCAGCACCAACTGCGGCCAATGCCAATGCCAATGCCAACGCCAACGCCAACGCCAGCGCCCGGACACGCATCATCGCCGTTGGCTTTCCTGACGGGCGGGCGCCGCGCCGGCGCAGCACCGCGCCCAGTCGCCGGCTGCCGCCCGGATCAACGCCGGACATGGCTGCCACCGCGGTCGCCATCAGCGCTGCCCCGGGCATGCACCGGCAGGCGGAAATCCTGCGGCTGCCCGGGCCGGACCGCCTCCAGGCGCGAGCTGCAGCGCAGGGCGCCGACCCCGTCCTGGACCGCCCATGTCGTGTATTCCCGGCCCTGGCCGCCCAGGTCGATCAGCACGGTGCCATCGGCAAGCTGCTTGCGCTGCATCAGGGCCGGTTCCCAGCCGGGTGCCGAGCGCTGCCACAGGTGCTGCCGCAGCTTTTCCTGCTTGTCCGCCCGGCTCGGCGGTGCGTATTCGACGGTTACCGAAGGCGGCGGCGTCCAGTCGGCGACGGATTGGCCGGTGCGCAGCTCCGGGGCGCGCTCGGATGCGGTGATGGCGGCCGCAGCCGTTGCCACCGGCACACCGTCCACAGCCAGCGCCGATACCGGTATCGCCACCATCCAGACCAGGACCCCGGCCAGCACGCAGCCGGCGCAAACACGCGAAATGGCAGACATCTTCCAGCTCTCCAGCAGCGGCCGGCCATGGTAGCAAACAGCGCTGGCGGCACCCGGCCGACCGGCGCCAGCCGCAGGCCCATCGGCCTTGGCCGTTTTCCCAGAAGGCATCGGCATTGGCTCCGAGCCGCGGCCGGGGCGGCCGCCGATGGGCCGGTCGCAGGTGCCCGCCTAATCTGTCCACGTCGGCAAACACACCGGCAACCCACATCAACCTACTGCTCGACATCCATCCGGAGAAATCATCATGAACCTGTTCAAGAACCTGTTTGCTGCTGCCCTGTTCGCCTTCGCCGCCGTCGCCTTTGCCGGCGAGCCGGTCAACATCAACTACGCCGATGCCGAGCAACTGGCGCAACTGCACGGCGTCGGCCCGGCCAAGGCCGAGGCGATCGTCGAATACCGCGAAGCCAACGGCCCGTTCCTGCAGGTCGAGGACCTGGCCAAGGTCAAGGGCATCGGCCTGGCCACGGTCGAGCGCAACCGCGACATGATTGCCCTGGGCCGCGGTGGCCAGCGCTGACCCGCTCAGCCGCCACAGCACCTGACAACGGGGCCGAATCGGCCCCGTTGTCGTTTCCGCACCCCCGACTTCGCCGGCGCCCGGCCCGGCGCGATTCGCCGCCAGCGTTACAATGCCCGCCCCACCCGCACGGTGCCTCGACGCCGTCCGCGGGTGCTGCTGTTTTTGCCGGCGCCGGATGGCCCGGCGCGATCCGCCAGTGGCGGCATCGTCCGCAATCGTGCCGAAGACCGAGTCCTGATGATCAAACCGAGCTTTCCCCTGCCCCGTGGCGGCCAACAGGTCGCCTGGGTCCAGCCACTTCCCGGCGCCTCGCTGGCCCTGACCCTGGTTGAAACCGCACGCCGCCATGACGGCCCGCTGCTGGTGGTCACTCCCGATCCGGCCAGCGCCCAGACGGTGGAAGCGGATTTGGCAGTATTCGCCAGTGATCTGCCGGTGGCGCAGTTCCCGGACTGGGAAATCCTGCCCTACGACCTGTTCGCGCCGCATCCGGGCATCATTTCCCAGCGCATCGCCGCCCTCAATGCCCTGCCCGGCATGCGCCACGGCATCATGGTGTTGCCGGTGGCGACCCTGATCCAGCGCCTGCCGCCGCGCAGCTACATCCACGGCCGCAGCCTGCAGGTGGCGATCGGCGACCGGCTCGACCTGGAAGCCGAGCAGCAGCGCCTGGGCCACGCCGGCTACCGGCACTTGCCGCAGGTCACCGAGCCGGGCGAATTCGCCGTGCGCGGCGCGCTGATCGACATCTTCGCCATGGGCCAGCGCGAACCGGTGCGCATCGAGCTGCTCGACGACAGCGTCGATTCGATCCGCCATTTCGACCCGGAAAGCCAGCGTTCGACGGTGAAGATGGAACGCATCGATGTCCTGCCCGGGCGCGAGTACCCGCTCGACAAGCAGGCCCGGCGCGATTTCCGCGATGCCTTCTTCGACCGCTTTCCCGATGCCGATCCGCGCCGGGTCGAGCTGCTGATCGACCTCAAGGACGGCCTGGTGCCGGCCGGCCTGGAATCCTATCTGCCGCTGTTCTTCGAGCAGACCCAGACCCTGTTCGACTACCTGGATGAGCAGGCCCTGCTGGTGCTCACCGGCGAGGTGGCCGCGGCCGCCGAGCAGGCCCTGCACCAGGCCGACAACCGCTACCAGAACAGACGCCATGATTCGGTGCGGCCGATCCTGCCGCCGGCCGAGTTGTTCCTCACCGGCGACGAGCTACGCACCCGGCTCAATGAGCACCGGCGCATCGCCCTGGTGGAACACCACACGCACCTGCAGACGGTGCCGGTGGCCGCCGCGCCAACGGTGCCGGCTGCGGTCCGTGGCGACGCCCCCGGCCATGCCCTGGCCACCCTGCTGCGCGGATTGCCCGGCGATGTCCTGCTGGCGGTGGATTCGGCCGGCCGGCGCGAAACCCTGATCGAGCAGTTGCGCGAGCATGACATCGAGCCGGTGCCGCTGACGCAGTGGGCGCAGATCGAGGCCGGCCGGCATCCCGGCAACATGCCCGCGATTGCCGCCCTGCCGCTGTCGGCCGGCTTCAGCTTGTCGCAAGCCGGGCCCGATGCCGGCCTGACCGTGCTCACCGATGCCGAATTGTCCGGCGAGCATGCCCGCCCCGGCCGCCGCCGGCACACTGTCGCGCGCGATCCGGAAGCCATCCTGCGCGATCTGTCCGACCTGGCGCCGGGCACGCCGGTAGTGCACGAAGACCACGGCATCGGCCGCTACCAGGGCCTGGTCAAGCTGGATACCGGCGGTCTGGAAAACGAATTCCTGGCGATCGAATACGCCGATGGCGACAAGCTGTATGTGCCGGTCGCCGCCCTGCATCTGGTCAGCCGCTACACCGGCGGCAGCGCCGAGACCGCGCCGCTGCACCGGCTCGGCAGCGAGCAGTGGTCCCGGGCCAAGCGCAAGGCGGCCGAGAAAATCCGCGATGTCGCCGCCGAGCTGCTGGAGATCCAGGCCCGGCGCGCGGCCCAGCGCGGCCAGGCGATCAGCCTGGATCGCAGCCTGTACGCCCGCTTCATCGAGGGCTTTCCGTTCGAGCCGACGCCGGATCAGCAAAACGCCATCGACGCCGTGCTCACCGATCTGGGCCGCAATGTGCCCATGGACCGGGTGATCTGCGGCGATGTCGGCTTCGGCAAGACCGAGGTCGCCCTGCGCGCCGCCTTCGCCAGCGCGATTTCCGGCCACCAGGTTGCCCTGCTGGTGCCTACCACCCTGCTCGCCGAACAGCATTTCCGCGCCTTCCAGGACCGCTTCGCCGACTGGCCGGTGAAGATCGAGCTGCTGTCACGCTTTCGCAGCGCCAAGGAAATCAACCAGGCGCTCAAGGGCGTGGCCGACGGCAGCATCGACATCGTCATCGGTACCCATCGGCTGCTGTCCAAGGATGTGCGTTTCCAGCGCCTGGGCCTGGTCATCGTCGACGAGGAGCAGCGCTTCGGCGTGCGCCAGAAGGAGCGGCTGAAGGCGCTGCGCGCCCAGGTGCACCTGTTGACCCTCACCGCCACGCCGATTCCGCGCACCCTGAACATGGCCATGACCGGCCTGCGCGACCTGTCGATCATCGCCACCCCGCCCAAGGCCCGCGTTGCCGTGCAGACCCTGGTTACCGGCTGGGATGCCGGCCTGGTGCGCGAAGCCTTCGCCCGCGAGCTGGGCCGCGGCGGCCAGGTCTATTTCCTGCACAACGATGTCGCCAGCATCGAGCGGCAGGCGCGCGAGCTGGCCGAGCTGGTGCCCCAGGCCAGCATCCGCATCGCCCATGGCCAGATGCCCGAGCGCGAGCTGGAACGGGTGATGGCCGATTTCTACCGGCAGCGCTTCAATACCCTGATCTGCTCGACGATCATCGAATCGGGCATCGACGTGCCCAGCGCCAACACCATCCTGATCAACCGCGCCGACAAATTCGGCCTGGCGCAGCTGCACCAGTTGCGCGGCCGGGTCGGGCGCAGCCACCACCGCGCCTTCGCCTACCTGCTGGTGCCCGACACCCGCGCCATCACCGCCGATGCCCGCAAGCGGCTGGAGGCGCTGGCCTCGCTGGAGGAACTGGGCGCCGGCTTCATGCTCGCCACCCATGATCTTGAGATCCGCGGCGCCGGCGAGCTGCTGGGCGAGGACCAGAGCGGCCAGATCGAGGCCATCGGCTTCAGCCTCTACACCGAGCTGCTGGAGCGCGCCGTCAATGCGATCAAGGCCGGCAAGGTGCCGGATCTGGAGGATGGCAGCCACCATGGCGCCGATGTCGAGCTGCACCTGCCGGCGCTGATCCCGGACGACTACCTGCCCGATGTCCATACCCGGCTGATGCTGTACAAGCGCATCGCCACCTGCCGCGACGACGACGGCCTGCGCCAGATGCAGGTGGAGATGATCGACCGCTTCGGCCTGCTGCCCGAACCGGTCAAGAACCTGTTCGCCGTCGCCGGCCTGAAACTGCGCGCCACCGCCCTGGGCATCAAACGCCTGGAATTCGGCGAGCACGGCGGCCGGGTCGTGTTCCAGGCTCAGCCGTCATTCGAACCGATGAACCTGATCGGGCTGCTGCAGCGCGAGCCGCAAAGCTACCGCTTCAACGGCAAGGACACCCTGCGCATCCAGACCGAACTACCCGAAGCCAAACAACGCCTGGCCGCCGCCCGCGTCCTGCTCGGCCGCCTGCACGGCGAGGCGGCTGCGGCCGCCTGAGCCGGAACGCCCGGCGCGACAATACTGGGGCTGGATCAACCTGTCGCCGGGTCGATAACGCCGGCCACGGCAGGATGGCGCCGGGAATCAGAAGTACCGGCGTTCCTCACCCTCGCCCTGCCCGGCGACGGCCTCGACATTGCCGGCACAGCGCCCGCACAGTTGCGGGTGCTCGGCGTGGCTGCCGACCTGGTCGCTGTAGTGCCAGCAACGCACGCACTTGCCGGCGTCGCTGGCCAGGGCCTGGATGCGCACCTTGGAGCCATCCTCCAGCGCGACTTCGGTGGCCGCGTCAAGGCTGTCGATGGCCGCCAGCTCCAGCGACGAGGTGATGAAGAAAAAGCACAGCTCGCCGGCGACAGCGCGCAAGGCCTCCAGGCGCGCCGCGGGCAGGCCGATGCGCACCTGCGCCTGCAGCGAGGCACCGATTTTTCCATCGTTGCGCATGCCTTCCAGCAGCCGCGCCACGGCCGCACGCAACTGCAGCAGGTAGGCGAAGCCATCGCTGTCCAGTGCGGCATCGGCCGGCAGCGCGGCCAGGCCGTCATACCAGGTGGCGAACAGGGGGGAATCCTGCCGCGGTGTCGATGACGCCGGTGCCGGCATCGCCTGCCAGATCTCCTCGGCGGTGAACGACAGGATCGGCGCCAGCCAGCGCGCCATCGCTTCGACGATGCGGTACATCGCCGATTGCGCGCTGCGCCGGCCGTGGCTGTCGGTCGGCATGGTGTAGAGCCGGTCCTTGGTGATGTCCAGGTACAGCGCACCCATCTCGTTGCTGCAGAAATTCTGCACCCGCTGCACCACCTCGTGGAACTCGTAGCGCTCATAGGCGGCGGCGACGGCGGCCTGCACCTGATCGGCGCGGGCCACGGCCCACTGGTCCAGCAGCAGCAGCTCGTCGTTGGCCAGCAGGTGCCGGGCCGGATCGAAGCCATCCAGGTTGCCGAGCAGGAAGCGGGCGGTGTTGCGCATCCGCCGGTAGCCGTCGGCGACACGCTTGAGGATGACATCGGACACCGAAATTTCGTTGCGGTAATCGGTGGCCGCCACCCACAGGCGCAGGATGTCGGCGCCCAGGGTCTTCATCACCTGCTGCGGCGCCACGACGTTGCCCAGCGATTTGGACATCTTGCGGCCGTCGGCATCAACGGCGAAGCCGTGGGTGAGCACCTGCTGGTAGGGCGCCACGCCATGCATCGCCACCGAGGTCAGCAGCGAGGACTGGAACCAGCCGCGATGCTGGTCGGAGCCTTCCAGGTACAGGTCGGCGCGGGCCGGCCGGTCGCTGCCATTGCGCAACTCCGGGCGCTGGCCGATGACGCAGTGGTGGCTGACGCCCGAATCGAACCAGACATCCAGAATATCGGTGACCTTTTCGTAGCGCGCCGCCTCGTCGGCCGGCAGCAGCTCGGCGATGTCCAGGTCATACCAGGCATCGATGCCGCCGCTGCGGACACGCTCGGCGACCTGGCGCAGCAACTGCGCCGAGCGCGGATGCGGTGCCTGGCTGTCTTTGTCGACCAGCAATGCAATCGGCACGCCCCAGGTGCGCTGGCGCGAGATGCACCAGTCCGGCCGGCCCTGGACCATGGCGCTGATGCGGCCCTGGCCCCAGGCCGGAAACCAGCCGCGCTGATCGCCGATGCGGCCGATCTGCGCCAGGGCATCGGCACGCAGGCCGGCCCGGTCCATGGCGATGAACCACTGCGGGGTGGCGCGGAAGGCGACCGGGCTCTTGTGCCGCCAGCAGTGCGGATAGCTGTGCTGGATGTCGGCGTGCGCCAGCAGCATGCCGCGCTCGCGCAGCAGCTCGACGATCACCTCGTTGGCCTTCCATATGTGCTGGCCGGCCAGCAGCGGCGTGCCGTCAACGTAGACACCGTTGCCGGCGACCGGATTCAATGTTTCCAGACCGTACTGGCGGCCGACAGCGAAGTCCTCGACGCCATGGCCGGGGGCGGTGTGCACGGCGCCGGTGCCATCCTCGGCGGAGACGTGATCGCCCAGGATCAGCGGCACCGTGCGCTCCAGGAAGGGATGGTGCAGGCCGGTGGCGGCATCGGCCTGGTCCGGGCCGGTGGTCAGCGCGCTGCCCTTGGCGTGGCCGAGCACGATCGGCGCTTCCAGGCCGTAGCGCTGCCCGGCTGCGGCCACCAGATCGGCGGCCAGCAGCAGCAATTGGCGACGGCCGGCGCGGGCCGGGCCTTCGACCAGGGCGTAGTCCATCGCCGGTCCCAGGCTGACCGCCATGCTCGCCGGCAGGGTCCACGGCGTGGTGGTCCAGATCGGCACGGCGACAACAACGTCGGCATCGACACTGACGCCAAAGCGGGCGGCCAGCGCCACGCCATCAACGGCGTCGTAGGCGACATCGATCGCCGGCGAGGTCTTGTCGGCATATTCGATCTCGGCCTCGGCCAGGGCCGAGCCACAGTCAAAGCACCAGTGCACCGGCTTGAAGCCACGCTCGATATGGCCGCGCTCGTAGATCTGCCCCAGGGCGTCGAGCATGTCGGCTTCGTAATCAAAATCCAGGGTCTGGTAGGGCTGGTCCCAGGCGCCGAGCACGCCCAGGCGCTTGAAGTCCTCGCGCTGGCGGTCAATCTGCACCAGGGCGTATTCACGGCACTTCTGGCGGAACTGGCGGGCATCCAGCTTGTGGCCGACCTTGCCGTGCTTCTTCTCCACGGCGACCTCGATCGGCAGGCCATGGCAGTCCCAGCCGGGCACATAGGGCGCGCGGAAGCCGGCCAGCAGGCGCGACTTGACCACCATGTCCTTGAGGATCTTGTTCACCGCATGGCCGATGTGGATGTCGCCATTGGCATAGGGCGGGCCATCATGGAGCAGGAACAGCGGCCGCTGCGCGGTAGCCTGCTGCAGGCGGCCGTACAGGTCGCTGCGGTACCACTGGGCCAGACGCCTGGGCTCACGGGCCGGCAGGTCGCCGCGCATCGGAAATTCCGTGGCCGGCAGGTTGATGGTGTGTTTGTAGTCCTGGCTCATGGTCGCGTCTTCAATCAGTCGTCAGTCGTGCGTCATTCGGGGCCGGTCGGCCGCCGGCGAGCAGTTCGCGAGCGCGCCGGGCATCGATGTCCATCTGGGCCACCAGGTCTGCCAGGTTGTCGAAACGTTCTTCGCTGCGCAGACGGGCAATGAAGTCGACCCGCAGGCGCTGCCCGTACAGGTCGCCGGCATAGTCGAACAAGTGGGCTTCCAGCACCAGCGGGCCGCCGCCGACAGTCGGGCGCGTGCCCAGGCTGGCGACGCCGGGGTAGTCCTGCAACCCGGCACCGGTCACGCGCACGGCGAAGATGCCCTGGAGCGCCGGCTTGAAACGCACCGCCAGGTTGGCGGTTGGATAGCCCAGTTCCCGACCCAGGCGTTTGCCGTGGATGACCCGGCCCGCCAGGGCATACGGCCGACCCAGGGCGGCCTGTGCCGCGGCCAGGTCACCGGCAGCCAGCGCCTGGCGGATGGCTGTGGCGCCGATACGCTGGCCGGCGCCGTCAACCACCGTGTCGGCGACATCGACATCGAAACCATGCTTCGTGCCCAACTGCCGCAGCAGCGCAATGTCACCGCTGCGCTGGTGGCCGAAACGGAACTGCGGTCCGACGCAGACCAGCCGCGCCGACAGGCCACGCACCAGCACGCGCTCGACGAACCCGGCCGCCGACTCGCTCGCCAGCGCCTGATTGAAGCGCAGCAACCCGACGGCATCGACGCCGGCCTGGCACAGCATCTGGTAGCGCATCCGCGCCGGTGTCAGCCGTGCCGGCGGTTCACCACGGGCGAAAAACTCGCGCGGCAAGGGCTCGAAGCTGAGCGCGACCGCGCTCAGGCCACGCTGTCGGGCACGCGCGGACGCACCGGCAAGCAGGGACAGGTGGCCACGATGGACGCCATCGAAGGCGCCGATCGCCACCACACTGCCTGCCGGGAAACGCGATACATCGCCGACCTCGCGGAACCATCTGGACATAGCCGCCGATTATAGCGGTCCGCGCCCCGGCAACAGGCAGGCGGCAGGTGGCGACATGGCGGCATGACGGTCAGCCGCAGCTGGCGTGCCCGGCCGGTCAGGCCGTCGGTGGCTCGCGCAGATGGCGCCAGCGCATGCCTGCCGCCAACAGCACCGCGACATAGGCCGCGACCGCAGCCGGAATCAGCCAGCCCAGATGCAGCAGCCGCGATACCGGAGGCAGTTGCGCCCATGGCCCGAGCCACTCACGGCCCGCCCACAGCAAGGCCGCCATGGCCATGCAGGCCAGAACGATCAGCGACAGGAAGCCCAGGCTGCCGGCCGCCGGCCGGTAGAGCTGGCGCCGGTGTAGCCAGAAAGCCAGCAGGCCGGCATGGAGCAGGCCGCAGATGCCGGTCGACAAGGCGATGGCGGCATGGGTCCCGGTGGCACCGGCGGCCCGCAACGGCAGCACCAGCGCCGTCACCAGCACCAGATTCACCGCCACCACAATCAGCGCCGCGCGCATGGGTGTGGCGGTGTCCTGACGCGCGAAAAAAGCCGGCGCCAGCACCTTGCTGAGCATGAAGCCGGGCAGGCCCAGGCACAGCGCGACCAGCGCCAAGGCGGTCATCGCCGTGTCCTGCTCGGTGAAGCGGCCGTGCTGGTACAGCGTGGCGCAGATCGGCTCGGCCAGGACGATCAGGCCGGTGGCCGCCGGCAGCGCAATGATCAGCACCAGGCGCACGCCCCAGTCCAGCGATTGCCGGTAGCCGGCGTCGTCACCGGCAGCCTGGCGCCGCGACAGGGTCGGCAGCAACACCGTGCCCAGGGCGACGCCGATCATGCCGATGGGAAACTCCAGCAGGCGGTCGGCCATGTACAGCCAGGTCTGGCTGCCGGCGATCAGCAGCGAGGCAAAGGCGGTGCCGACCAGCAGGTTGATCTGCGCTGCCGAGGCACTGAGCACGGCCGGGCCCATCAGCCGCAGGATCCGGCGCACGCCCGGATCGGCCGGGCGCCAGCGCGGCCGGGGCAACAGGCCCAGCCGGGCCAGCGCCGGCACCTGCACCAGCATCTGGATCGCCCCGGCCGCGAATACGCCCCAGGCCAGGGCCATCACCGGCACCGACAGCAGCGGCGCCAGCCACAGGGCGGCGGCGATGATCGCCAGGTTGTGCAGGATCGGGGTCAGCGCCGGAATGGCGAAGCGGTTGAAGCTGTTGAGCACGCCGCCGGCCATGGCGGTCATCGAGATGAAGAACAGGTAGGGGAAGGTGATGCGCAGCATGTCGCTGGCGGCGCTGTGGCGTACCGGGTCGTCCAGGTAGCCGGGCGCAAACACGGTGACCAGCGCCGGCGCGGCGATCATGCCCAGTCCGGTGACCACCAGCACCACGGCGCACAGGGTGCCGGCGACCCGATCCAGCAACAGCTTGAGCGCGGCGCGGTCGCCCTCCTGGCGGGCGGCGCTGAGCACCGGCACGAAGGCCTGGGCGAAGGCGCCCTCGGCAAAGATGCGGCGCAGGAAATTGGGAATCCGGTAGGCGACCACGAAAGCGTCGGTGAGCCCGGTGGCGCCGAACACGATCGCCTGGACCATGTCGCGGGCATAGCCGGACAGCCGCGACAGGAAGGTCAGCGACGAGAACACCAGGGTGGAACGCAACAGCTTCATCAATACCCCTGCGATGACGCCGGCCCGGCCCCGGCTGCCGCGAACTGCACACTGACCGACCGGCGCCAAGTACCGGCCGAGCCCGCCTTGCCGGTGAAAAACCCAAAGGCCGGACCGGGCCAGACCGCAGCCTGGCATTGTCGCCGTTCGTTCCACGCCCGTCATCCGGCAGATCGCCTACGCGCCAGCGCGACCATTGAACCGAACGCTGCTTCGAACCAGCGCCGGGCGCGCGACTTGACGGCTAAGGCCCAGGCTGGCCTGCGATCACATGGATATTGACCCGACCTTCGCACCGGGGCATAATTGGCGGTCTTTATCACCCACCCGAACCCATTTCCCGGAGATTGCCCCCTTGGCCAACATCAAATCAGCCCGGAAGCGCGCCAAGCAGGCCGTCAAGCGCAACGAGCGCAACACCAGTGCCAAGTCGATGATCCGCACCGCCGTCAAGAAGGTGGTTCTGGCGATCGACAACAAGGACGCCGAAGCCGCCCGTGCCGCCCTGCTCGCCGCCGAGCCGCTGCTCGACCGCTACAGCAGCCGTGGCCTGATCCACCGCAACAAGGCTGCTCGCCACAAGAGCCGCCTGAGCGCGAAGATCAAGGCGCTGGCCGCCTGAGCGAGCGCCAGCTCGCCATCCAGATACCCGAAAGTGCCGGCCCTGCCGGCATTTTTTTGCACCCGGTTTGATGCCGTTGCCGAATCTGCCCACCCCGGGTGGTGCCGCAATGCCCGGCAAGGCGTAGCCGGGTCGTCAACCCGAACGCTGCATGCTGTTTCCTGCGTGCTGACGCCGCGCCCTCAGCGCGGGCCCGACCCCGCATCGCCCGCGTCCCTGGCCGCTTCGGCCTCGTCCTGGCGCAACTGGTCCAGCAGATCCATCGCCCGGGTACAGATCTCGACGGTGCCCTGCCGCGACAGGGCCGAGATCGCGAACCAGGGCGCTTGCCAGCCCAGCTCCTCGATCAGGGCCGCGGCCTGCGCCTGGGCCTGGTCGGGCGGCAGCAGGTCGATCTTGTTCAGCACCAGCCAGCGTGGCCGCTCCAGCAGTTCCGGATTGAAGGTCCGCAATTCATCTTCGATGATCCGCACCTGGTCGGCGGGATGGCTGCCGTCGGCAGGTGCCATGTCGACCAGGTGCAGCAACAGCCGGTTGCGCTGGACATGGCGCAGGAACTGGATACCCAGGCCGGTGCCCTGCGCCGCGCCCTCGATCAGGCCGGGGATATCGGCAATGACGAAGCTGCGGTGGCGGCCGACCGAAACCACGCCCAGCTTCGGCGCCAGGGTGGTGAACGGATAGTCGGCGACCTTGGGCGTGGCCGCCGAGACGGCGCGCACGAAGGTGCTCTTGCCGGCATTGGGAAAGCCCAGCAAGCCGACATCGGCGAGCAGTTTCAGCTCCAGCCGCAGCCGGCGCCGGTCGCCTTCGCCACCGGGCGTGGACTGGCGCGGCGCCCGGTTGGTCGAGCTTTTGAAGGTCATGTTGCCGCGGCCGCCTTCGCCGCCACGGGCAACCAGCAGGGTCTGTCCCGGCTCGGTCAGATCGCCGATCACCTCGTCGGTATCGACATGGGTGACAACCGTGCCCACCGGCACCTGGATACGGACATCGTCGCCGCCGCGACCGGTCATCTGGCTGCTGCCGCCGTTCTGGCCGCGCTCGGCCCGGAAGGTGCGCTGGTGGCTGAAGTCGATCAGGGTATTGAGGCTGTCATCGGCGACCAGCCAGACCTCGCCGCCATTGCCGCCATTGCCGCCATCGGGGCCGCCGAACGGGATGTACTTCTCGCGCCGGAAACTCACGCAGCCGTTGCCGCCATTGCCGGCTTCAACCAGGATTTCGGCTTCGTCAACGAATTTCATGATGCCTCCGCCAACCGGCGCGCTGGAACTGTCTTGACTGGGGATCCCCGGTGCCAGCCGCGGCGGATGCCATCGGACCGGCCCGCAAGGATACTGCGGCAATGAAAAACCCCGCACTGGGCGGGGCTTTCCAAGTCGTATCGGCTACTGCCGGCTCAGTCGGCGACGACGTTGACCGTGCGCCGATTGTTCGGACCCTTGCGGGTGAACTCGACCTTGCCATTGGCCAGGGCGAACAGCGTGTGGTCGCGGCCCAGGCCGACGTTGGCGCCCGGATGGAACTGGGTGCCGCGCTGTCGCACGATGATGTTGCCTGCTTCGATTGCCTGGCCGCCATAAATCTTGACGCCCAGCATCTTCGGGTTGGAATCGCGGCCGTTGCGCGAGGAACCTACGCCTTTCTTCTGTGCCATTGCGAATCCTCCTGCTTACTGACCGCCGGCAATGCCGGTGATCTCGATTTCGGTGTAGTGCTGACGGTGACCCATCTGCTTGCGGTGATGCTTGCGGCGACGGAATTTGATGATCCGGATCTTGTCGGCGCGGCCGTGGCCGAGCACCTTGGCGGTGACCTTGCTGCCTTCGATCAGCGGCGCGCCAATGGTGATGTCGTCACCATCGGCCAGCAACAGAACATCACCCAGCTCGATCTCACTGCCGGGGTCGGCTTTCATCAACTCAACGCGCAAGACTGCGCCTTTTTCGGCGCGATACTGCTTGCCGCCGGCGGTAAATACAGCGTACATGGCGCAAATCCTTGGGGAGCAACGCGTGGGAAAAGACCGCGGATTCTAGGCCGCCCAACCCCGGGAGTCAACACCGGTATCAAACAAAACCGGGCTCAGCCGCCGCCGGCGCTGTCGTTTCCGGCACCGGCGTCGATCCAGGCCAGGGTCGCTTGTCGGCCGCTGGCGCTGCCGTCGCGGCGATGGGAATGGAAGCACCGGGCGTCGGCGGCGGTACTGAACTCCCCGCCCAGCACGGACTGGATCCCGGCCTTGGCCAGACGCAGCCGGGCCAGCGCATACAGGTCGCACCGCCAGTGCCCTGGCCGGGTGGCGTGGAAGGCGGCCGCGGCGCGGTCGTCGTCGGCCAGGAAGGCATCGCGCACCGGAACATCCACTTCGTAGTCGGCCGGGCCGATGGCCGGTCCGAGCCAGGCCAGCAGGCGGCCGGCGCTGACACCGGCATCGGCCAATGCCGCCAGGGCAGCTTCGATGACGCCACCAGCCAGGCCTCGCCAGCCGGCATGAATGACCGCCAGCCCATCACCGTCGCGGCTGGCCAGCACCAGCGGCAGGCAATCAGCACTCAGCACCGCCAGCACCACGCCCGGCGTGCGCGTGATGGCGGCATCGGCCACCGGTTCGGCCGCCATTGCCCTGGGCCGCAACAACGGCCGGGTGACTGCCAGCACGCCGGTGCCATGCACCTGCTGCAACCAGACCGGCTGCGACGGCAGGGACAGCGCTTGCGCCAGACGGCGCCGGTTGTCCTGGACCACGGCCGGATCATCGCCACTGCGCAGGCCCAGGTTGCTGTGCTGCCAGGGCGGGACCGAGCTTCCGGGCGCCTGGCGGGTAGTGGCAACAGCGTGGATGCCGGCAACGCCCGGCAGGTCGGCACGGATGAAACCCGGATCAGCGTTCATGATCGCCACCGCCTGCTCGCTGGCCTGATCGTTGGCCGCGACTGGCTACCGGCAGCAAGTGCTTTTTTCAGCAGCGATGAGACCACGGCCTGGACCCGGCCTGGACGCGGCGCGGGCACGTCTCAGCCCGCCCGAATCGCTTCGATCAGCGCCGCCATGTCGGCCGGCAGCGGCGCCAGCGCTGCCACCGGCTGCTCGCCATCGGGGCTGACAAAGGCCAGCCGGCAAGCATGCAGGGCCTGGCGGCGGAAATCGCGCAAGGCGGTCTGCAGGGCCTGGCTGGCGCCGCGCGGCAGGCGCAGGCCGCCGCCATAGAGCGGATCGCCGACCACCGGAAAGCCGGCATGGGCCAGATGCACGCGGATCTGGTGCGTGCGCCCGGTTTCCAGCGCTACCGCCAGCACGGTATGGCCCGGCAGCCGCTCGTGGACCCGATAGTGGCTGACCGCCGGCCGGCCATCCTCGACCACGGCCTGGCGCAGGCGGTCGCGCGGATGACGGCCCAGAGGCGCCGACACGGTGTCGCCGGCGATCACCTCGCCGCGCACCAGGGCCAGGTATTCGCGCTCGATCGTGCGCTCCTGCAGGGCAGCGCTGAGCCGCTCATGGGCTTGCGCCGTGCGCGCCACCAGCAGGGCGCCGGTGGTGTCCTTGTCCAGCCGGTGCACCAGGCCGGCGCGCGGCAGCGCCGCCAGTTCGGGATCATGGTGCAGCAGGGCATTGACCAGGGTGCCGGACGCCTGGCCGGCACCCGGATGCACGGTCAGGCCGGCCGGTTTGTCGATCACCAGACAGGCGGCGTCACTGTGCAGCACGGCCAGCTCGATGGCTTCGGGCGCGTCGTTCTTTTCGCTGACGATTTCGACCTGAAGCTGGATCCGCTCACCGCCGAGCAAGCGCTGCGAAGGCTTGCTGGGCCGGTCATCGACAGTCAGCGCGCCGGCGCGTATCCATTCACTCAGCCGGCTGCGCGAGTACTCGGGGAACAGGCCGGCCACGACCTGGTCGAGTCGGCTGCCGACAGCGTCTTCAGGCACCGTGGCGCTGGCCCGCCGCTGCTGGCCATCATTGCCGGTCTGTGGGCCGGTCTGTGGACCGCCCTGTGGGCCGCCCTGGGGACCGGACTGAACCGGCTCGGCCGGCGCCGCCGGCGTGGATCGCCTTTCCGTTATCATCGCCGCTGGATTTCCTGGTTGGGATCGTTCGATACCATGCGCCTGTCACGCTCCATATTGTTGCTGCTGCTGGTCCTGATGTTTGTCGCTTGCGGACGCAGCGGTCACCTGGCGAGGATTGAAACCCTGCCGGTGGACGAGATGTACGACATTGCCAATGCCGCCCTGCAGCGTGGCAACCATGATCGCGCCATCCGCTACCACCAGCGACTGATTGCGCGCTTCCCGTTCGGCACCTTCACCGAGCAGGCGCATCTGGAACTGGCCTATGCACAGTATCGCGCCAGACGGCCCGACCAGGCGATCTCGACCATCGATCGCTTCCTGCGCACCTACCCGACCCACCCGGATGCCGACTACGCACAATACCTGCGCGGCCTGGTGAACTTCGAGCGCGAGGCCAGCTTTGTCGGCCGCTACGTGAACCTGGACCAGGCCCAGCGCGACCAGGCCGCGACGCGCCAGTCGTTCTCCGATTTCTCCCGCCTGCTGCGCGATTATCCGGACAGCATCCATGCCGCCGACGCGCGCCAGCGGATGATCTTCCTGCGCAATGCGCTGGCCCGGCACGAAGTGCTGATCGCGCGCTACTACCTGCGCCGCGGCGCCTTTGTTGCCGCCGTCAATCGCAGCAAGCATGTGCTGGAGAACTACCAGCAGGCACCCGATGGCGGCGATGCGCTGGCGATCATGATCCAGTCCTACCAGCAGTTGGGCGAGCAGGAACTGGCCGATGACACCCGCCGCGTGCTCGAGGCCAACTACCCCGATCATGCCTTCCTGCGGGGTGAGCCGGCGGTGCGTCCCAAGCCGATCTGGCGGCGCCTGGTGCCATTTGGCTGAGGCCGGCCGGCGCCCTGCCGGCACTGCCCGTCACGCTGCGACCGGCCGCGACCTGCCGCAACCAGAACCCTGGCCAGCGTGGCCATCACTACCGTGTGCCGGCCTTGTCCTAATCCAGCATCGGCGCCATTACCGTCCAGACGTTGTCAAGAATCGCCGGCTGCGCGGCGGCATTGGGATGCAGGCCATCGTCCTGGATCAGCAGCGGATCCAGCGCCACGCCTTCGAGCATGAACGGCACCAGGCCGGTATCCAGTTCCTGCGCCAGCCCGTCGTAAACCTGGCGCAACTGGTCGCGATAGCGCGGCCCGTAGTTGACCGGCAACTCGATTCCCAGCAGCAGCACCTGGGCGCCGGATTCACGCACCAGATGCGCCAGGCGGTCGAGATTGTCTCGGATCTGCGTGATCGGCAGGCCGCGCAGGCCGTCATTGGCGCCAAGCTGGATGGCGACGAGCGCCGGGCGGTGCGCGGCCAGCAGATCCGGCAACCGGCTCAGGCCGCCGGCCGTGGTCTCGCCGCTGATGCTGGCGTTGACCACCTGCGCCCGGCCCGCCGCACGCGCAGCCAGCAGCGCCACCCAACCGGCGGCTTCGGGCATGCCGTGGGCGGCGCTGAGTGAATCACCCAGAACCAGCACGGTCGGCTCGCGCGCCTGCGCATCGGCGCCGGTGGCAAGACCGGCGAAACCGGCAAGGCCGGCGACCAGGGCAAGAAAAACCAGACGGAAACGAATCATGGTGCAGAAAGATCCAGTAGGCCGGGCAGCAGCCCGCAGCGGAACGAACGATGGCGATGCCGGCCAAGCGCTGATCCAGGCCCGGAAACTGGGCAAGCAGGTGGCAGGTCCCGACGGCGGGCTCACGATACTGGAGGACATCGACCTGACCCTGAACAGGGGCGCCAGCCTGGCCATCATCGGCCGCTCCGGCTCGGGCAAGACCACCCTGCTCAGCCTGCTCGCCGGCCTGGATGTGCCCAGCCATGGCGGCGTCTGGCTGGCCGGCCACGAACTCAACGCCATGGACGAGGAAGCGCGCGCGCGCCTGCGCCGGCGCCTGGTCGGCTTCGTGTTCCAGTCGTTCCAGTTGATTCCGACCCTGGACGCCACCGAGAACGTGCGCCTGGCGGCCGAACTGGCCGGTCTGGATCGACCCGGCGAACGCAGCATCCAGGCGTTGCGGCAGGTTGGCCTGGATCACCGCCTGCACCATCTGCCGCGCCAGCTCTCAGGCGGCGAACAACAGCGCGTCGCCCTCGCCCGCGCCTTCGTGCATTCGCCGCCGGTGCTGTTCGCCGACGAACCGACCGGCAACCTGGACGGCGACAATGCCGCCGCCGTCACCCGCCTGCTGTTCGACCTGCAACGCCAGGCCGGCACCACCCTGGTGCTGGTCAGCCACGACCTGGAACTGGCCGCCCGCTGCGACCAGCAACTGGCCCTGGTCGAAGGACGGTTGGCCCCGGCAGCACCGGAACCCGCCCCGGCAGCGCCTGCGGCGATGGCGCCGATGCCGCCGCCATGAACCTGCCGCGGGTAATCGTGCGTGGCCTGCCGGCGCAGTTGCGCCAGAGCGAGACCCGTCTGTTCCTGGTCGCCCTGGTATTCGCGGTGGCGGCCCTGGCCAGCGTGCAACTGGCCGCCAAGCGCACCCTGGATCTGCTGCAGGAACGGGCGGCCGCGATCAACGGCGGCGATCTGCGCCTGTCCTCGCGCTCACCGATTGCCGACGACTGGCGCCAGCAGGCCCGGGCGATGGGTCTGCGCAGCGCCGACAGCCTGAGCTTTCCGACCATGCTGTTCGCCGGTGACGGCCAGCAACTGGCCGATATCAAGGCCGTCTCCGGGGATTATCCGGTGCGCGGTGAACTGCGCGTGCGCCTTGCCGGCCAGGCCGCCGACAGCGTGGTTGCGGCGCCGTCGCCCGGCCAGGCCTGGGCCGATCCGCGCCTGCTGCAAGCCTTGGCCGTCGACCTTGGCGACATGGTGGAACTGGGTGCGATCCAGCTACGGCTGGCCGGTGAAGTGATCGAAGATCCCGACGGCAACCAGTTGTTCGCGATGGCGCCGAGCCTGATCGTGGCCCAGGAAGATGCCGCCCGCGCCGGCCTGCTCGGGCCGGGCAGCCGACCCGGCTACCGCCTGTTCCTGGCCGGCCCGGCACGCGCCATCGACGACTATGCCGCCTGGCTGGAGCCGCAATTGCAGGGCGGCCAGCGCCTGAGCCGGATCGAGGATGCCGCCGAACAACTGCGCGGCACCTACGAGCGCGGCCGAAGTTTCATCGACCTGGCCGTGCTGCTGACCCTGGCGCTGACCGTTCTGGCCATGTGGCTGGCCCTGGCCCGCCTGGCCGAGCGCGAAGCCGCCGGCGCGGCCCTGATGCGCTGTCTGGGTGCCAGCCGGCATGAGGTGCTGTTGCTGCCGCTGGGCCAGATCCTGCTGCTGACCCTGCCGGCCGCTGCGCTCGGCCTGGGCCTGGGCTGGCTGGCCGAGGATCGGCTGGCACAGTCGCTGGCCGCACGCCTGGACAGCCCGCTGCCGCCAGCCGACCTGCTGGCGGCATTGCCGACCCTGCTCGCCTTGCTGGCATTGCTGCTGATGTGCGTGCTGCCGCCACTGGCCGGCCTGCTGCGGGTGCCGCCGCTGCGTGCCCTGCAAGCCAGCGCCAGCCAGCCTGGAAATCCGGTGCGCTGGCTGGCCCTGCCCCTGCTCGGCCTGCCGCTGGCCGGCCTGTTGCTGGGTGGCCAGCCAGGCCTGGTGCTGATCGTGCTGCTGGGCCTGGCCGGCGCCGCCGCCCTGTGTGCCGGCCTGGTCTGGCTGTGCCTGCGCCTGCTGGCCCTGGCTTTGGCCACAAACTCCGGCCTGGGCCGGCTGGCGGTGATGCGCCTGGTGCGCCGGCCGTTCCTGGCCATCCTGCAGGGCACTGCCCTGGCCGTGGCGCTGACCGCATTGCTGCTGACCGTGCGCATCGGCCCGGACATGCTCGGTCGTTGGCAACAGCAGTTGCCGGTGCACACGCCGAACTGGTTCGTGCTCAACATCCAGCCCGGCCAGCGCCAGGCCGTGCTCGATCACCTCGGCGCCGCCGGCGCCAGCAGCATCGGCATGATGCCGGTGGCCAGCGGCCGCTTCGTCAGCATCAACGGCCAGCCGGCCAGCAGCCACGAAGTCGCCGAGGGCGGCGCCCAGCGCTGGCGCGACGGGCCGATCAACCTGAGCTGGAGCGAGCAGTTGCCCGCTGGCAACACCCTGGCTGCCGGTGATTGGTGGACGGCCAGCGACAGCGAACCACTGCTGTCACTGGAGCAGCAGTTCGCCGAACGCCTGGGCCTGGCGGTCGGCGACCGGCTCACCCTGGCGGTGGGCGACCGGCAACTGGAGGGCCATATCGCCAACCTGCGCCAGACCCAGTGGGATTCCTTCAACGTCAATTTCTTCGTCATGATCAATCCCGCGGCCGCGGCCGCGATGGACCATGCCTACATCACCAGCTTCCACCTGCCGGCCGATGCCGCGAGCGCCATTGCCGGCCTGACCGGCCAGTTCAGCAACCTGTCGCCGATCGATGTCGGCGCCATCCTGGAGCGCATCCGGCAGATGATCGGCGAACTGGCCGGGGCCGCCCGCGGCCTGCTCGGCCTGGCCTTGTTCGCCGCCATCCTGGTGTTGCTGGGCGCCTTGGCCTACGCCCAGGCCGAGCGGCGCCGGGAAGCGGCCCTGTTGCGCGCGCTGGGCATCGCCCGCCACGAATTGACCGCCCTGCTGGCGGTGGAGTGGCTGCTGCTGGCGCTGACCGCCGCCATGGTCGCTACGGCGCTGGCCGCCGGTACCGGCTGGTTGCTGGCGCGGCAGGTGTTCCGCTTTGCCTACCTGCCCGGAATCGCCCTGCCGGCAGTGGCGCTCGCCGTCGCCCTGGCCGTGTGTGCCGTCGCCGCCATCGCCGCCGCGCGCACCGCCACCCGCGTGCCGCCGGCCGAAAGCCTGCGCCTGTGATCCAGGCCGGAAGCCGGCGCCCGCCGGATCCTGGCCTGGCCGGGCCAGTGCCCAGGCCCACGCCAGCCGCTGAGTCAACGCCATCGGCGGCGGCACGTGGATGCCGCGACCACGCCGCGGATGTGCCCGCCAGCCGCGCCGGCACGGTTTTTGACAAGGCCGGGGCAATGGCCGTAGGCTACGCTCCGGCAACCCCGATCCCGCCCGCTGGCGCCATCACGACGTCATCCCGCAGGACCCTGCCCGGACGGCTTTCACCGTCCACGCTTCCGGGGACGAACCGCGTCCCCCTTGATTGATCCGTTCGCCGCTGCAGGGGCCGCCATCCGGCACGCCCGGGCCGCCACCGCTTGCGATCTCCGCCTGGCCGAGTGCCGATGAGCATCGAAACCGCCACGACCGCATCGCCGTCGTCCATGCCCCAGCAGCAGGAAATGCCGCTGGCGATGGTGCTCGGCCAGCCGTTGGTGAAGATGCCCGAGGACCTGTTCATTCCGCCCGATGCCCTGGAGGTGATCCTGGAGGCATTCGCCGGGCCGCTGGACCTGCTGCTGTACCTGATCCGGCGCCAGAACCTGGATATCCTGGATATCCCGATCGCCGAAATCACCCGCCAGTACACCCACTACATCGAGCTGATGCAGGAGCTGAAGCTGGAGCTGGCCGCCGAGTACCTGGTAATGGCCGCCATCCTGGCCGAGATCAAATCGCGCCTGCTGCTGCCGCGGCCGGCGACCGAAGAAGCGGTCGAGGACGATCCGCGCGCAGAGCTGATCCGCCGGCTGCAGGAATACGAGCGCTTCCGCCAGGCCGCCCAGGACCTGGATGCCCTGCCCAGGCAGGAGCGCGATTTCATGCCCGTGCACGTGGACACCGGCGAGCACAAGGTCGTGCGCTTGCCGCCGCCGGTGGAACTGCGCGAGCTGCTGCTGGCGCTCCAGGACGTGCTCAAGCGCGCCGAGCTGCTGTCCCGCCACGAGATTCAGCGCGAGACGCTGTCGGTGCGCCAGCGCATGTCCGATGTCCTGGAACGGCTCGGCGACGGCCATTTCCACCGCTTCGACACCCTGTTCGAGCCCGGCCAGGGCCGGCGCGGCGTCATCGTCACCTTCCTGGCCCTGCTCGAGCTGGCCAAGGAACACCTGATCGAGATCGTCCAGGAACAGGCCCTGGGACCGATCCACCTGTGCGCCGCCGGTGACAATACTGTCGCCGCCGCCGATCTTCCCGATTCCGAATTCGACGACCCACCCGGCACCGGCACATGGAACCAGAGCGCCTGAAGGCGATCATCGAGGCGGCCTTGCTGGCCTCGCCCCAACCAATGCGGCCGGACCAGTTGGCCGAGCTGTTCGATGCCGGGCTGCGCCCGGACCTGGCTGCCATCGGCCAGGCACTGCTCAGCCTGGCCGGCGACTGCGAAGGACGCGGCATCGAGCTGGTCGAAGTCGCTTCGGGCTTTCGCTACCAGGTGCGCGGCGAAGTCTTTCCGCACCTGGGCGCGTTGTGGACCGAGCGTCCCAGCCGCTACTCGCGCGCCTTGCTGGAGACCCTGGCGCTGATGGCCTACCGGCAGCCGACCACGCGCGGCGAGATCGAGCAGATCCGCGGCGTCTCGGTCTCGACCAGCATCCTGCGCACCCTGGAAGAACGCGGCTGGGTGCGCGTGGTCGGTCACCGCGACGTGCCTGGCAAGCCGGCGCTGTATGGCACCACCAAGGCTTTTCTGGATTATTTTTCGCTGCGCAGCCTGGACGAGCTGCCGCCCCTGTCGGCGCTGCGCGACCTGGAAGCGCTGGAACCCCAGCTCGACCTGGAAGGCGCCATCGGCGCAACCTCGCCGGCGGCCAACGATGCCGCGATCGCTGGCAATGGTTCAGACGATGGCGAAGCCGACATTGACGGCGATGCCGGCGATGGCGATGGCGACCAGCGCGCAGAAGCCAGCGGCGCGGACACCGATGCCGGCAGCCCGGCAGAAAGCAATGCCGACGACGCCGGCACGTCGCCTTCTACCGCTACCGATACTGGCATTGACGCCCGCCGCGCCGACGAAGCCGAAGAGGCCGACGAGGCCAACAACGCCGACCAGGCCGACCAGGCGCAAGCCGCAGCCACCGACACATTCCCCGAACCCGATCCCACCAGCGATCCGGATGACGCCGGCCACCCGGCCCGCACCCCGGATCCAACCGTCGACCCCGTCGACCGCTACTGAAGCCAATCACCATGACAACCGAACGAAAGGTCCTTTCCCTGCGCCGCGCCGGCAGCCACCTGCCGGCGATCACCGAGCGCCTGCACAAGGTGCTGGCCAATGCCGGCCTGGGCTCGCGCCGGGCGCTGGAAGAGCGCATCGCCGCCGGCGAAATCCGCATCAATGGCGAAGTCGCCCAGCTCGGCGCCCAGCTCAACAGCGGCGACCGGGTGGAACTGGACAACCGCCGCTTCGCCGCCGTGCCCTGTGCGCCGGAGGAAACCCGGGTGCTGATGTTCCACAAGCCCGAGGGCCTGGTCACCAGCAATGACGATCCCGAAGGTCGTCCGACAGTGTTCGAAAAGCTGCCGCGGCTGAAGGGCGCGCGCTGGGTCAGCGTCGGCCGACTGGACATCAACACCACTGGCCTGCTGCTGATGACCACCGATGGCGAGCTCGCCAATGCCCTGATGCATCCGCGCCAGGAAGTGGAGCGCGAGTATGTCTGCCGCATCTTCGGCGAGGTCACCGACGAGCATCTGCAGCAGCTCACCGCTGGCGTCGAGCTGGAAGACGGCATCGCCGCCTTCGATGAGATCCACGAGATCCACCGCGACGAGAAGCACGCCTGGTACCGCGTCGTGCTGCGCGAGGGCCGCAACCGCGAAGTGCGCCGCCTGTGGGAAGCCATGGGCCTGACCGTAAGCCGGCTCAAGCGCATCCGCTACGGCCTGGTCGAGCTGCCGCGCGAGCTGCGCCGCGGCCATCACCGGGGCCTGGATGCCGAACAGGTGCGTGCCCTGCGCCACAGCGTCGGCCTGGGCGACACGCCGCAGTCGCTGACCCTGGAGCCGATCCTCGGCCAGCGCCGGGCGCCGGTTCGGCCGAGCAACGAATTCCGGCCCGAGCCGCGCCAGCAACGCGCCTGGACCGGCTCCAGCTATGAGGAAGAGCGCGAAATGCGCGCCTTCGACCGGCCTCTGCTCGACGATCGCCCGGCCCGGCGGCGGCCACGTCCGGCCGGTGCCGGAGCCGGCGCGGCGCGCAAGCGCGGCGGCAAGGTCGTCGCTGGCCGTGCTCCCGGCAAGTCCGGCGGCCACAGCCGCAGCAGCGGTGCGCCAGGACGGCCCGAACGGGGCAATCGCGCGCCCGGCCCGGGCGCCGGCAACCACGTGCGCAAGCCGCGCCAGCCCAAGACCATGACCGGCCCGATGGACAGCAACGAGATGCTGTTCCGCACCTGGTATCCGGGCTCCGAGACCGGCCGTGCCCACGGCAGCGATGACAACCGCGGCAACCTGGCGGTGACCCGCGCGCCGGTCGATGGCAACCGCATGCCGACGACCGCCGATGGCAATCGTGGGCCCCGGCCCGCGGCTCCGGCCAAACGCAGCAACCGCAACAAGCCGCAGCGCCCGCGCGGTGCCAAACCGGCGCCCCGGGGCAAGGGCGGCAAGCCCGGCCAGGGCGGACAACAAGCCGGCCAGCCCGGCCAAGGCGCAAAGGCCGCGCCGGGCGCTGGCGAGGATCGCAATGCCGGCCGGCAACGGCGTGGACCCTTCCGGCGGGTGCGCAAACCGGGTGGCAACCCCCCGGCGAGTGGTGGCGGCAAGGAATGAGGCAGCACACGATCCGGACCCGTCCGGTCGCACTCTACCCGCTGGCATCGGTTATTTTCCCGGCCGGCCACTGTCGCCTGGCTGATCGCCCCTTGCCGATCGCTGGTCAGTACGGGCCGGCGCGCGAGCTGGCAAGGTGAGCCCGGTGCAACCGGCCAGCGGCGCCGGCAACGTCGATGCCAACGCCAAGGGCAACGCCACCGACAACGGCGGCCACGACCCGGCCAGCGCGACCGATGCCGTCTGCACGCGCGGCCCGCCGACGGCACCGTCGGCGCGCCCGCCCCTGTTGCGCGTGCGCGGCCTGGCTTTCGGTTACGACGACGAACCACTGCTCGACAACGTCGACCTGGACCTGGAAGCCGGCCGCGGCAGCATCCTGTGCGGTGCCAACGGCAGCGGCAAGAGCACCCTGCTGCGGCTGCTGGCTGGCCTGGTGCGGCCCGACGAAGGGCTGATTGAACGCGCCCAAGACAGCCGCGACGAACCGTTGCCGGCGGCTTGGCTGGGCCATGCCCTGGGCCTGAAAACGGGCCTGACGGTGGGCGAATCCCTGCATTTCGCCTGTCGCCTGCACGGTGCCGACCAGCGCATGGGCCCAAGCCAGGCCCTGACCAGCGTGGCGCTTTCCGGCTATGAGCAGGTGCCGGTGCGCGAGCTGTCGGCCGGCCAGCGCAAGCGCGTGGCACTGGCCCGCCTGCTCCTGGTCGACGCGCCGATCTGGCTGCTCGACGAACCCTACGCCAACCTGGACCCGGACGGCTGCCTGCTGGTCGACCGGCTCATCGACCGGCACCTGCGCAGCGGCGGCACCCTGGCCCTGAGCGTGCATCGGTCCGACCAGGCCGGCTTTGCCGGCCCGCGCCAACTGGTCATGCTCGACCGCCTCGCGGAGAGCTCGTGATGGCCGCCTTCCTGGCCGTCCTGCAGCGCGACCTGCGCCTGGCCATGCGCCGCGGCTTCGACCTGTTGCAGCCGCTATTCTTCGCCGTGCTGGTCTGCCTGCTGACCACGCTTGCGGTCGGCCCGGAGCCGCCGCTGCTGGCGCGCATCGCCGCTGCCATCGTCTGGCTGGCGGTGGTCCTGGCCATCCTGCTGGCGCTGGACAGCCTGTTCCGCCCCGATGCCGATGACGGCAGCCTGGAACAATTGATGACCGCCCCGGCCGCCCTGCCGGCCCTGGTCCTGGCCAAGGTGATGGCGTTCTGGCTGACCGCGGCCCTGCCGCTGATCCTGGCCACGCCGCTGTTTGCCATCATGCTGCACCTGCCCACGCAGCAGTTGCCCCTGCTGTTGCTGACCTTGCTGCTGGCCACGCCCACCCTGGCCTGGATCGGGGCCGCTTGCGCCGCGCTTACCGTGCACGCGCATCGCAGCGGCATGCTGCTGGCCCTGCTGCTGCTGCCGCTGGCGGCGCCGGTACTGATCCTGGCCATGGGTTGCCTGGACGCCGCCGGCCAGGATCTGCCGGTACGCGCGCCGCTGCTGCTGCTCGCCGCCGGCCTGGTCGCGGCCACCACTTTGGGACCTTTCGTCTGCGCCACGGCCCTGCGCCTGGGCCAACGCTGAGGCAAACGCGGCCCCTGAGACGGCCCGGGCCAAGCCCGGCCAGCAGCAACCATCACGTGCCGGGATAACAGCGACCGTGCCGCCGAAAAATGGGACTCGATGGCCTCGATGTTGCAAATGTTTTCATATGGCCGTATTCAGCTCTGGTAGCTTTCCTTACGGGCATTGGCCAACCTTTGCAGGCTGGGCGTGCGACGGGGCTGATCGGCCACTTGGACGCAGCAGGCGCAAGGCCAAGGGCTCGCAAAACAGAATGCTACGCCTGTGCGGCGGTCGACCCCCGGGGATGGGAACCGGTTGATCTGAAGTCATGAAGTGTTGTGCGGGGAGGGTGATCTGGCATGCGAGACAAGAAGCGCGCACCGATCCGGCTCGGCCAGTTGTTGCATGGTCTTTATTCTGCGCTGCACGAGGGCACCGGCTTCGAACAGCCGCTGCGTCTGGCGGCGGCCGCCTTCCGCTCCCACATGAGCGGCCTGCACAGCGAGGATTTCAATACCGGCCGCGGCTCGCTGACCCTGATTGGCAGCCTGTCCCAGGACGACTACCTGGCTTATGCCGAGGCCTACAGCCGGCGCTGGAGCGGCCAGAACCTGTGGATCGAGCGCAGCCTGGACGGGTTCCTGGGCCAGGGCTTCCAGCACGGCGAGGCGGTGGTCAGCGAACAGGAACTGGTCACCTCGCCCTATTACCGGCATTTCCTGCGGCCACTGGATGTGCACTACGGCATGGGCATCAATATCGGCGGCGGCGACCCGGGCAAGCTGGTGCTGGCCTCGTTTCATCGCGACCGCAACGATCACGGTTTCGATGATGGCGATATCGCGCTGATCAAGGCGCTGCGTCCGCACCTGATCAATGCCCATGCCATCCACCAGCGCATCCAGCAGGCCGAGGACGGCCATCGCTCGTTGCAGGCTTTGTGCGACCACGCCCGGCTGGGCATGATCCTGGTGGACAGCGAAGGCCACCTGCGGCATTGCAATCCCAGTGCCCTGGCGCAACTGGAGCGCCGCGCTGTCCTGGCCGCCGGCGGTTGTCGCCGCAGCGGCTTGACCGAGAGTTTCCGCCGCCGGCTGGTTTCAGCAATCGCGCAGTTGTTCGCCGATCCCGCCTGTGCGCCATCGATCCGCATCGATGCCGGTGGCGCCGGAGCCGGTGGCCAGACGCCGGGCTGCGCCCTGGTATTGCATCTGCATCCATTGCCGCCGCAGTTCCATGGCCGCCAGGGTCAGGCGCCGCATGTGCTGGGCTTCCTGTCCGAGCTGGATCCGGCCGCGGATACGGCCTCGGTGCTGCCGATGATCACCGCCGTGCTCGGCCTGACTGCTGGCGAGGCCCGCGTTGCCCTGGCCCTGCGCGAGCGCCCCGATGTCGAGCACTGCGCGCACGTGCTGGGCATCACCCTGTCGACGGCGCGCAGCCATCTCAAGCGCATCTACCAGAAGCTGGGCATCAGCCGCCAAGGCGAACTGCTGCTGATCGTCGAGCGCTGCCTGCACAGCCGGCCACGGGGCTGAAGATCGGCGCGCCGACAAACGGGCACCCTTGATCAAGCGCCAGCCGGTTGCTGCGGCAAACGCCGCGGACGCAGGCTCAGACCGTTTCGGGCACCTGCACCGAGCGGCCGCGACCGATGCCGTAGTAGGCCAGGCCGGCGGCTTCGACATCGGCCGGTTCGTACATGTTGCGGCCGTCGATCACCACCGGCTGCGCCAGCCGGTTGCGCAGGCGGGCAAAGTCCGGGCTGCGGAATTCCTTCCACTCGGTCACCACCACCAGGGCGTCGGCGCCGTCCAGGGCGGTCCATGGATCCGGGCACAGTTCCAGATCCTCGCGCTCGCCGTACAGGCCGCGGGTGACCGCCATCGCTTCGGGGTCGTAGGCGCGGACCCGGGCGCCATCGCGCCACAACTGCTCCATCAGGCGCAGGCTGGAGGCCTCGCGCATGTCGTCGGTGTTGGGCTTGAAGGCCAGGCCCCAGAGCGCGATCGTGCGTCCGCCCAGGTCACCAAAGTGGTTTCGCAGCAACTGGTGCAGGCGATCCTTCTGCCGGTCGTTGACCGCCTCCACCGCCTGCAGCAACTGCGGCACGTAGCCGATGCTGCGGGCGGTACGTTCCAGGGCGCTGACATCCTTGGGGAAGCAGGAACCGCCGAAGCCGGCGCCCGGATAGATGAAATGAAAGCCGATGCGCGGATCCGAGCCGATGCCCAGGCGGACATGCTCGATGTCGGCGCCGACGCGTTCGGCGATATTGGCGATCTCGTTCATGAAGCTGATCTTGGTCGCCAGCATCGCATTGGCGGCGTACTTGGTCAGCTCGGCCGAGCGCACATCCATGACCACGACCCGGTCGTGGTTGCGGTTGAACGGCGCATACAGGCGTTGCAGCGTGGCGATGGCGTCGGCATCGCTGCTGCCGATGATGATCCGGTCCGGCTTCATGCAGTCGTTGACGGCATCGCCTTCCTTGAGGAACTCGGGGTTGGAAACCACCTGGAAGGGCAGGTCCACGCCACGCGCGGCCAGGGTTTCGGCGATGGTCTGGCGCACCCTGTCGGCGGTACCGACCGGCACCGTGGACTTGTTGACCACGATCACCGAAGTCTGCATGTGCTCGCCGATCGTGCGCGCCACTTCCAGCACATGCTTCAGATCGGCGCTGCCATCTTCGTCCGGCGGCGTGCCCACGGCGATGAAAATCACCTCGCCATGGCCGATAGCCTGGCCGGCATCGGTGGTGAACTGCAGCCGGCCGGCCTGGTGGTTGTCGACCACCAGCGGTGTCAGGCCGGGCTCGAAGATCGGGATGCGGCCCTGCTTCAGGCCCTCGATCTTGTCGGCATCGACATCAACGCAGACCACCTCGTTGCCGACATCGGCCAGACAGGTGCCGGTGACCAGCCCGACATAGCCGGTGCCGAAAATGGAAATGCGCATGCGTTAAACCCCTTCTAGGTATTCGCCCTGCGGCGCGCCCCTCCCGGGCGGCACCGATGGCATCGGCACGGTTGCCTACCCGTGGCCAGCCCAGGCCGTACGTTGGCCGATCAGGCTTGTCGGCCAGCTCCAGTGTGTTGCGACAGGCGGAAGGCGGCCGCGCCGATGATGGCCGGCCGCCTCTTCAGCCATGATGGCAACCGCAAGCCGGCTGCCATCACGGCGCCGACATCACTCGCCGGCGTTGACGATTTCCAGCAGCTCGACTTCGAAGCTCAGCGTGGCATTGGGGCCGATCGGACCCGGCGTGCCCTGCTCGCCGTAGGCCAGTTCGGAGGGAATGGTGAAGCGGTACTTGCTGCCCACCGGCATCAGCTGCAGGCCTTCGGTCCAGCCCGGGATGACACCGTTGAGCGGGAATTCGGCCGGCTCGCCGCGATCGATCGAGCTGTCGAACTTGGTGCCGTCCAGCAGGGTGCCGACATAGTGCACGCGGACCCGGTCGGTGGCCTTGGGCTTGGCACCGTCGCCACTGCTGATGACTTCGTACTGCAAGCCCGAGTCGGTGGTGGTGACGCCGGCTTTCTTGCCATTCTCGGCCAGGAAAGCCTCGCCTTCGGTGCGGTTGTTTTCCGCGGCCTGGACGCGCTGTTCCTGTGCCTGGGTCTGCATGCGCTGCATGAACTGCTGGCGCACCTCGGCGGCCTGCTCCTGGCTGAGCTGGGTGTCGCCGCCGGTCATGGCATCACGCAGGCCGCGGACCAGCACATCGACATCGACCTCGTCCTTGAACTGGCCCAGGTTCTGGCCCACGTCCATGCCGATCATGTAGCTGACCTTGTCCTTGTCGGTGGCCAGATCCTGCGCCTGCACGGCCGAGACACCGGCGGCCAGGATGGCCGAGGTGACCAGCACCTGCTTGAGGGAAAGTGACATGGGTAATGCTCCTGTAAGGAAAAAGTTGGGAAGACCGCTGGGCCGGTTCGACCGGCACCTGGACAAGGCGCACCTTCAACCCGGGCCTTTGTGGCTGTAACGGGTAGCCGGCGCAGTCGAACCAGCGGGTTGGGCTGCCGGCTATTGTGACGGTGGCCACGCCGATGGGCAATCAGCGACGGGCTGGGACCGCGGTTGCCGGTACAGGTTCCGCGGCCGTGCAAACACTGGCAGGCAACGGTCATGCGCCGGGGTTGGCAGCCCGGAAGGTGACCGGGTGGCCGCCAGCCGGTCGCCGCTCAGCCGCCGCCATCAACTGCGCCATCGACGCCGGCCGGCGCCGCCAGTGCCTGCTCGATCGCCGCCAGCAGCCTGGGATCATCCGGCGTGACCCGGCTGCCGAAGCTGCCGACCACCTCGCCACTGCGGTCGACCAGATACTTGTGAAAGTTCCAGCCCGGCAGCTCGCCATCGGACTGCGCCGCCAGCGCCTGGTAGAACGGCGTCACCTCATCGCCGGTCACCACGATCTTCTCGAACATCGGAAACTGCACGCCGAAGGTGTTGATGCAGAACTCGCGGATCTCCTCCTCGGTGCCCGGCTCCTGGCCCAGGAAATCATTGGCGGGAAAGCCCAGCACGCTGAAGCCGCGCTCGTTCAGCCGCGCATGCAAGGCTTCCAGGCCTTCGTACTGGGGCGTGAAGCCACATTTGCTGGCGGTGTTCACCACCAGCAGCACCTGGCCCTGGAAGCGCTGGCACAGGTTCACCGGCTCGGGCTCGGCCAGCGGCCGGAACTCGACATCCAGCAGCGGCGCCTGGCAGATCGACGGATCGCTATCGTCGGCCAATGCAAGCGCGGCCAGGCCGATGGCGCCGGCAGCGAAGAAAACCAGGAATGTTGAGCGCAGGAAGGACATGACAGGCACCAGGTGAGGAATTGGCTAGCCGGTCACGTTACATGCAAAAGGTGTCAGGACGACATGCAGGTCGCGGCGGCGGCCGTGCGTCCGGAGCGAAAAACGTCCGGCACCCCGGCCATCCCGGGTGGCCCGTTCAGCCCGCGGCCGGAACCTCATCATCACCGGCGGCGGCAGAGCCGGCTTCCGGCCCGACACTGCCCGGTTCCGGCAACAGCGCCAGGGCGTTGGCATCGATGCCGGCCACCTGCTCGGCCAGCGCCCGGGTCACCAGCAGATAGCGGCCACGCACCTGGACCACACCCAGATCACCGCGATTGAGCTGCTCGAGCTGTTCATCGCTGACATAGACGCGCCGGATCTTGCCGCCGTACTCGAAGTTCCGCACCTGCTCGGCATCGGCCAGGTTCAAGGTCTTGCCATCCAGCACCGCCAGCACCTGCTCGCGCAGCCGACGACGCTGCTCGGCCACTTCACGCTCGGCACGCAGTTTTTCCTCGCGCTCACGCTGCTCGCTGCGCGAACGCAGCGCATAGGCCTTGGCCAGATCGATCTCGCCACCATCGCGGGCCGGTCGCGGCTGCGACGGGCGTTGATGTTTGCCGGGCGTGCGCGCCTTGCCGCCGTCACCGCCGGCATTGCGACCGGCCTCGCGCTTTGCCGCCGCGCCCTTGCCGGCCGCCTGGTGGCGCCGGCCGTCCTTGTCCGGGCGGGCACCCTCGCGACGACGACCCGGGCCGCCACCCTTGCCAGCGTCCTTGCTGCCACGGCTGTCGTCAGGCACCGGTTTGAAATTGGCCAGCACCCCGCTTTGGCGGAGCGCATCACTTAAGGAATTACCCATGATCTGCAGCGTAGAGCGGAGATGACGGCCGGCATCATTGCCGAGCCACCGGCGCCGCGCAAGCCCGGGTTGATCGGCACACCATGCCAGCTGTTGCTAGCGCCTGGTCACACGCACCAGTAACCCACGCGCCGCAAGACCGACACAGACAAGTGTGCTAGGTTGTGAAGCGACATGAACAGAAAGTGCGACGCATGTCACAGTGAGACATTCAAGCAGATCTCATCGGGAGAGCACAACATGAATTTGTCCATGATAAGAGGGGTTTGCGAAACCCTGATATCATAGTAAACTACTAGCATACGCCACACTTGGACCTGCGCATGTCCACGCACCGCGCCCTCGGCCTGTTTGACCAAGACACCCGCCATCGCAAGCTGGAATC
>Ga0265293_10000148_pt1 | contig 170711 bp, 128 predicted proteins | sample Munlanlewell138R_FD_192505 | JGI IMG/M metagenome (GOLD analysis project Ga0265293, IMG submission 192505) | Leachate microbial communities from a municipal landfill in Southern Ontario, Canada - Leachate well 138R | ecosystem: Engineered > Solid waste > Landfill > Unclassified | place... | reverse complement strand
GGAGGTAATTTAAAGCTGAACATGTAAGGAGAAAATTTATACTATGTAAATTTTCAACTGTTACCAAGATATCAATTGTTTTGAATTGTATAATTATTTAAAATATTGAATCCATTAATTAGAAAAACTTCTATCAAGTTCTCGGAATTGCTGTCAGACCAGTTGTAATGAGCTATAATTTTAAAAGAATGTATAATATGCAGGTGAATTATGCCTAAAAAGGACAAAAATGGAATGGTAATATCCAAAAGTATGTAATATATAAAAAAAAAAAAAATTCAAAAAATAATAATAAAAAAACTTTTCACAAAATAATCAAAAATTTAGTATAATTATTTAGAGGATTCAATTATGAATTATGTATTTGAAAGTATTAGAATTGAAAATTCTATAATTGAGGATTTTGAAATTCATTTAAATAGATTATTAAAATCCGCTTTTTATAAATTTGGCATTTCTTATGATATAAAAGATTTATTCACTAATTCCCTTGATTTTTTAAAAAATGAATTATATGAAAAAAACAGAGTTTATAAGTTTAATATTATTTTATATAAAGATAATACTATTGAATTTAAATTAGCTCCCTATATTATTAACAAATCAAAAAATCTTATTGTATTAAATGATAAAATAAGAAAATATGGTGATATATATTATAAAGATAGTGATTATAGAAAAATTTTTGACAAATATAATGATATTTTTAATAGTTTTATAGTTGATAACTCTCAAATTGACAATTTTCAGGATTTAATTTTGTTAAATGATAAAAATAATATTTCAGAATGTCTTACTTCAAATATTTTCTTTGCAAAAAACAATGTTTTATATACACCTTCAATAAAACAGGGATTATTTAATGGAATAACAAGACAAAAAATAATCAATATAGTTGATTATCAAAAAATAAAATTAAAAATCACTTCTATTCCAGTTAATACTATTGGATATTTTGACTCTTGTTTTATATTAAATTCACTAAAGAGAATCGTTAATATTAATAAAATAGTATTTAATAATTTAAATTTTACATATTTAGACTATTCAAATATAAAAAACATTAATATACTTTTAAGCAAGAATATTAATAGAACTGCTATTTTTTGAAGCTTCTATTCTAAAATCTTTTACAAGCTTTTCCATAGCATTCTGTTGTCTTTTTATTTCTTGATCAATAATTCCATCTGAATTATTATTTTTATTATTAGAAATTGTTTTTAAAGTACGGACTTTTCTAGAAAGAATATTAAGTCTTTCTTGGTTTTTCATATAAGTTGCTCTTTTTTGAAGAGAAGTCTCAGATAATTCATTGAAATTTTGTGTTGTAATAGAATCAATTGAAAAATTATTCATAATTCCCTCTCGTTTGGTTATTTGAACCTTTTTTTTATTTTTTATTTGTATAATTTAGGTCCTTATAAATTTATCGGCAAAAAACAAATTTTTTATTATTCATATAAGTTTTTATTGACATTCTTAGCGAATTTAATTAATATATAATTATAAATAATAAAAAGTGTTGTAGGGGTTGAAGTATGAAGAATAATAGTATATCAATTTTATTAATTGATGATGTAGCAGATAACAGATTTCTAATAAGAAGTTTTCTTAAAAAAATTAATCTTGATGTTGTTGAAGCAGATTGTGGGAAAAAAGGTCTTGAATTATTTAAAGAAAATTCATTTAACCTTGTTCTTCTTGATATACACATGCCTGAAATGGATGGTTATGAAGTTGCCAAAAAGATTAGAGAGTGGGAAAAACTTAACAATTTACCAAAATCAACAATAATTGCAGTTACTGCTTATTCATGGGATAGTAATATTGATTCAATGCAAGAAAAAGGTTTTGACCTTTATATTTCAAAACCAATTGAAAGAGTTAAATTTCTTGAAACAATACAACAAATTTAGTTTTTCAAATAAATAAATAAAAAGCAATATATTATCAATTTTCTTTTTAGTAAAAAGCTTCAAAAACAGATTTTTCTTTGATTTACTTATATAATCAAAATCTTCTTGTTTAAAAAACAAAAAGCAAAAAACTTTTCACAAAATAATCAAAAATTTAGTGTATTTATTCAGAATATTCAATTGACATTATATTATTTCATTTGTAATATTTATCAGAAGATTAATTTTTATATTAAAAAATATTAATATCTTTATTGAATTTTCAAGTAAAATTTTGTTGCAAAGGATAGGTTATGGATAATTATATTGAAAATAAAATGAATGTATTTTCTGAAAATTTTACTCCATTATGGGTTGATATGCTTGAGGAATTAGATGAATTATACAATTTCCCTAAAAATGGTAATTTTCTTGATATTGGCTGTGGTTATGGTATTCTTACAAATATGTTTAAACAAAATTATAAATACTCAGAGTTAATTGGTATTTCTCCTGAAAAAGATATAATTGAATTTATAGATTCATATTACAATGATATTTCTTTTTTTCCTTATAAAATCGAAGAATTAACTCAATATAAAGAACATTTTAATTTTATATTCAGCCGAGGTTCTTATAGATTTTGGGATAATAAACTTATTGGATTTAAAAATGTAATTAATTCATTAAAAAAAGATGGTATTGCATTAATTGGTGGTGGTTTTGGTAATAATGTTCAAAAGTCAAGGATAAAACAGGCTAGAATTAATATAGCTAATGCTTTGGGTAAAAATAATGGAAAAGAAGGTTCTGTTCCTTATCCTACTCGTGAAGAATTAGTTCTTATATTGAAAAAAGCTGGGATTGAAAATTTCACTTTTACTCCTGATGATTATACTGGATTATGGATTTATATAAAAAAATAGTTAAAAAGGACTTTTTATGAATGATTTTATTGTTAGGTTTTCAAAAATTTTTATTATTATACTTATTGTATATTCAATTATCGCTATTTGTGATGATCTTAATGGTATAATGTCTGGAAAGAGTTTTTTAAGTGATATTAGATTAACAGCTAATGCTCTTGTATTTATAAACTCATTTTTTCTTGCTGTTTTTCTTATTTTTACTTCTGTTTTACCTTTGAAATTTTTTCTTCCTCCTTTAATTATTTTTATATTTAAAGGTATTGTAATTTTTCCATTGAGTTTTTATACAACAAGAGGTCTTGATTTTGAACAGAAATTTTCTTATGATTATTATAATATTCTTAATTATGCCAAATGGTATGGTGCTATTCTTGTACTTTTCACTTTAACTCAGCTTTTTTTTGCATTTTATTTAAAACTTAATAATGATAAAATAATTTATAACAAAAAAGCTGTTTTTAATTTTAAAAGACCAGTTGTTTCAATTTTATCATTAATTGTTATTTTCTCAGTTTTTGCGGGACCATATTTTATGCTTAATATTACTTCTTTTGTTAATAATCTTACAAATGGTTTTTTAAAGGCAGATTCAACTAGTTTTTATTCAGTTGAAAAAATTTACTCAAAAAATAATACTGATATTTCTCTTCTTGGTATGATTCATATTGGTGATAAAGAATTCTATGAAAAACTTAGCAAAAACATTGTTGGAAATAAAAAACTTCTTCTTCCTGAAGGTATTTCTGATAAAAATGATCTTCTCAAAATAAAGCCTGATTATAAAAATCTTTCAAAATCAATTGGGCTAAATACTCAGGCTGAAAATTTTAAAATTGAAAAAGACTCGATTGATATTAAAAATGTTGATATTGATACATCTGAATTTGATGAAAAAACAATTACAATTATTAATTCTATACTTAAAGTTTTAGAATCAAAAAGTAGAGCTGAAGTTAATCAGAATCTTGTTTATTCAAATGAAGTTATGAGAGAGTACAATGGTATGTTTTATATAAAAAAAGATATAATTGATAAGAGAAATGATAAAATCATTGATGCTATCGATAAATATTCCAAAGAATACAACCATATTATAGTTCCATGGGGAGCTTTACATCTTGATGCTATTGAAAAACATCTTATTGAAAATAATTATGTTATAAAAAATACAATAACTCGTAAAGTATTTGATTTTATTACGATTTTTGAAAATATTATAGCGTTAAAAGGAAAAGTATGAATAATAGAAATAAATGCATTAAAGCAATATCAGATAAAGAAGAATATATTGCAAAACTTCCAGATATTATAAAAAATATTGCTGGAAGCTGTTCACAGAATCAGTGTTTTGACAATGTTAATAATGCTGCAATTCCTTCTAAAGAAAATATAATTGATATTATTGAATTGATTAAAGATATTCTTTTTCCTGGATATTTTGGTAATCAAGAAATTACAGATTCAAGTCTTATTTATCATATTGGAGATGAAGTTAATGGTCTTTTTAGAATGCTTTCAACTCAAATAACTCGTTCTATAAGGCATGAATGCCTTAAAAATAATAAAAAATGTACAAACTGTTCTAAAAGAGGTTTTGAAGAAACTATTGTATTTCTTGAAAACATTCCAAAAATAAGGGAATTTCTTGCAAAAGATGTAAAAGCTGCCTTGGATGGAGATCCAGCTGCTAAAAGTTCTGATGAAGTTATTTTTTCTTATCCTGGTTTTTTTGCAATAATGGTTTATAGAGTTGCAAATCAACTTCATAAACAAAAAATTCCTCTTATTCCAAGAATAATGACTGAATATGCCCATAGTGTTACAGGAATTGACATTCATCCAGGTGCTGATATAAAAGATAGTTTTTTTATTGATCATGGAACTGGTGTTGTTATTGGAGAAACTACAGTTATAGGTAAAAATGTTAGAATTTATCAGGGAGTAACTCTTGGAGCTTTGAGTATTAGAAAAAAAGATATTACAAATTCTAAAGAAATTCCACGAAGACATCCTGTTCTTGAGGATAATGTTATTGTTTATTCAAATGCTACAATACTTGGTGGAGATACAATTATTGGTAAAAACTCAGTAATAGGCGGTAATGTATGGATAACTGAATCTGTTTCACCAAATACTCTTGTGTTTTCTTCTCATTCAGAAAACATAAAAAAACAACGGGGTAAATAAAATGATATTTGAAAACATTAGTCTTACTGTGGGAAATACTCCAATTGTAAAAATTAACAATATTAATTCTGGGAATTGCAATTTATTTGTAAAACTTGAGAGTTTTAATCCTTGTTCGAGTATAAAAGACAGAATTGCTGTTGAAATGATTGAAAATGCAATATTAGAAGGAAAGATTACTGATAATACTCTTATTGTTGAACCTACTTCTGGTAATACTGGAATTGGGCTTGCTATGATATGTGCTCAGAAAAGTCTTAATCTTATTCTTACAATGCCTGATACAATGAGTGTTGAAAGAAAAAGCATTTTACAGTTTTTAGGTGCTGAAATAATTCTTACTCCGGGAAATTTGGGTATGAAAGGTGCTATTTCTGAAGCTGAAAATATAATTAGTAAAAACAAAAATTCTTTTATGCCATGTCAGTTTTCAAATAAACATAATCCTAATGCTCATTATAAATCAACTGGTCCTGAAATATGGGAACAGATGAATGGTAAAATTGATTTTTTAATTTGTGGTATTGGTACAGGTGGTACAATATCCGGTTGTGGTAAGTTTTTAAAGGAAAAGAATCCTAATATCAAGATAATCGGGGTTGAACCTTTTGATTCTGCTGTTATTTCTGGCGAAAAACCTGGTCCTCATAAAATACAGGGAATTGGTGCTGGTTTTATTCCTGATAATCTTAATGTTAAAATTATTGATGAAATTATAAAAGTTAAAAATGATGAAGCTTTTGAATATATGCGACTTCTTGCATTAAAAGAAGGTATATTTGCTGGTATTTCTTCTGGTGCTGCTTTGTGTGCAGGAATCAAATTAAGTAAAAAATATAATTCAAATGCTAATATAGTTGTAATACTTCCTGATTCTGGAGATAAATATATTAGTTTAGGATTAGCTTAGTTATAATGTGAATTTTGAATTAAGTCCTCTGATTAAATAAATAAAAATCAATATAATTTCATGCCAAAGGAAATTTCATATAAAAAAATGTCATTCCGGCATGACTTTGTTTTTGTTACTAATGTCACAAAGTGACATGTCACGCTTTATCTGTTACAGCTTCACAGTTTTTTCTTTTAATTCGACATTGGACATTAAAAATCTGTCATCCCGGTATGCTTCTGAATTTTTGTCATCCCGGTACTATTCTGAGCCGGGATCTGTTTTTGATTTTTTTTTGAATTAGATTTTACATATAGATTCAAAAAATTGATATCGAGCGTAATTATGGAAGCTGTCTTAAGATTTTCAATAAGTATACAAAAAAGAAATTCAAAGTTAAAAAGAATAAAATTATAAATAACTAACATACATTAGAAAATCTTAAGGAAATTACATGGAGATAATTTAAAGCTGAACATGTAAGGAGAAAATTTATACTATGTAAATTTTCAACTGTTACCAAGATATCAATTGTTTTGAATTGTATAATTATTTAAAATATTGAATCCATTAATTGAAAAACTTCTAACGAGTTCTCGTAATTGCTGACAGACATATTTTTTTATCTTTTATAAAAATCAAAAATTTTTTCATAAAACAATCAAAAATTTAGTATAATTATTCAGAGTATTCAATTAGGAAAAATATGTGTTGATTATTGAATTGTTTTAATTTATAATTCATTCAATATTCGAATATGAAATTTCGGGGGAAAAATGAGAAAAATCGCTGAAACTGCAAAAGCTCTTGCCCATCCTACTAGATTGAGCATACTACAAGAATTATTAAAAGGTGAACCAACTTGTGTTTCTAAAATAGAGGAGATTCTTCAAAAAAAACAGGCAAATGTGTCTCAACATCTTAGTATTTTAAAAAATGCTGGAATTATTGATTATCAAGAAAAAGGTAAACTTAGATGTTATTTTCTTACAGATATGGATTCTGTTGATAATATTTTAAAAAGCTTAAAAATATTATCTTCAAAATAAGGGGATAATATGAAAAAGTTTATTATTTTATTAATTTTATTAACTAGCTTTGTTTTAATTATCAATGCAAAAAATATAGAAATACCAGATTCAGATATAAAGTTTGATACAACACAAAAAATTGATACAGCTGAGATTGAAAGTGCTATATCTAATTCTTTTATTGCCAAACTAATCACAATGCTTGGTTTTGGTGGATTATGTGGGTTTGTAACTGGTTTTGCTTTAAAAAAAATAGCTAGAATTTTTGCTGTTATATTGGGAGTTATTTTTATATCAATTCAATTGTTTGCATTTAATGGTTGGATAAGCGTTGACTGGAATGCTATATCACAAAGTACTGATATATTTACAAGTTCTGGTATGTCAAAAATTACAAAAAACTTGCTTAATATACTTACTACTAATCTTCCATTTGGAAGTTCTTTTCTTATTGGGCTTTTTATGGGTTTTAAAAAGAGATGAAAAAAGCTTTTTCATTTATCGAAATTTCAATAGTTTTGGTTATAATTGCTATTGTAGTAACAATTTCAAGTCAGCATTATATAAAAGCAAAAAAAAATTCTCAAAAAACAATTTGTATTCAAAATATGAGTACTTTGGATATTGCTATTGAAAATCATAGAATGTCTGGAGAACTTCCTATAATTCCTGGAGAAGTTCAGTATCTTGGCATGTATAAGGATAGTATTTCAAAATATCTTAATAAAAATACATTTCCAATATGTTCAGAAGGTGGATTTTATTCTATAATTAATGGTAATGTAACTTGTTCTATACATGGAAGCTGGAATACAGATAATATAAATAGTCAGGATATAGATTATGGAACTGATACTGAAGAAATAGAAAAAATCAGTATATATAAATAATTAATGATTAGCGATGCTTTGCATTTAATTAGTGATGAGGTCACATTGCGACGAAATCACATTAATTACAACTTTAGTTGTGTTAATTAGACAAAAAAATGTTTAGTGAACATTTTATTTCATAGTCGTTAATTCTGAATTTATAAAGGAGTTATTTTATGATAAAGATGATTGTTCTTGATGTAGATGGAACTTTAACAGATGGGAATATTTATTATACATCTGCTGGTGAAGAAATTAAACAGTTTAATGTTAAAGATGGAATGGGAATTACTCTTGCAAATAGATTAGGTATTAAATTTGTTATAATAACTGGAAGAACTTCTGAAATTGTACAAAAAAGAGCTATAGAACTTGGTATTACTGATGTTTATCAGGGTTCTAATAAAAAGCTTGATATATTGAAAAATCTTTGTATTAAATATAAAATAGATAAAGATGAAATTGCTTATATTGGAGACGATATTAATGATTTATCATGTATGAAATATGTAAAACTTCCTATGACAACAGCTGATTCTGTTGATGAAGTAAAAAAAGTATGTGAATTTATATCAATTAAAAATGGTGGTAATGGTGCAGTTAGAGAATGTATTGACCATATATTAAAATTAAATAATTTGTATGAAAAGGCATTAAAACACTATGAAGCATAGATTGAATAATTTAAAAAGATATATTGTATATGGATTTGCTCTTAGTCTTATTGATATATTTAAAAGAGCTAATTTTTCAACTTCATATAAAATTGCAGGATTGGTTTCAAAACTTTTTATTCCTTTTATTGAAAAAGAAAAACTTATAACTGTTGCTAATGTTTCATTTACTGCAATAAAAAAAGATGCTGAAAAATTATTTTCAAAAGTAATTCAAAATATGTGTTTCACATTTGTTGAGTTTATAAAATTTGCAATGATGAAAAAAGAAGATGCAAATTATTATATTAAAACTCAAAATGCTGAATTAATTGATGAAAGTTTAAAAAAAGGTAATGGTTTAATAATTATTACTGGTCATATTGGCAATTGGGAACTTCTTGGTACTTATCTTGGTAAAAACAATTATAAAGTAAATGCTATATACAGAAAACCATCATCTGAAAAATACGATAAAGTAATAAAAAGACTAAGAAAAATGAATAAAGTTAAACTTATTGATAATAGCAATGCATATCATGGTTCAATAAATGCTTTAAAAAGAAATGAGATTCTTATAATACTTGCAGATCAAAATCCAGGAAATGACGGAATAGATATTGATTTTCTCGGAAGACCTGCAAAAACACCAAAAGGACCGGCAATATTTGCCTTAAAATCAAAAGCTTCAATTATTTCTGCATTTGCAATTAGAAAGAAAAAACCATTTTTTAATATAAAATTTGAAAATATAAATATTCCAAAAAACGGAAAAATTAAATATAAGACAAATGTAATTTTAGAAAATATAAATGAAAATTATACACAAATAATCAGTCTTTATCCCGAACAATGGGCGTGGTTTCATAATAGGTGGGGTTTACTTTGAAATTATTATATAAAATAGCCAAGACAGCTTTTCCATATTTTCTTGTTTTTATTTTTGTTACACTTTATTATATGGATGAAGGAATGCTTAATATTGATAATGCTCCAAGAACTAATATACAACAATGTGTAATCCATGCTTTTAATGAAGAAACTAATGAAAAAGCAGCAGAGCTTAGAGGAAAAAGTTTACACAGAGATGTATTGAATAATGCTGTAACATTGTATGATTGCACTGGTGAAATTTTTTCATCAGACAAAACTACTGCACAGATTACATCAAATACTGCATCGCTTGATGGAACAGGAACAAATGTTGTCTTTTCAGGCAATGTAATTGTAACAAATGAACCTGATACATCGCTTTTTACATCAGAATTGTTTTATAATATAAAAAAAGAAAGAATATATACTCATCAAGAAATTACAATTGACGAAAAAGATAAGATAACAACAGGTAAAGGGCTTGAATCAAATTTGAAATTAAAAAGAGCAAGAATTTTAAATAATGTAAAAATTGTTACTAAAAAATGAGGCTAAGTTATGAAAATTCGATTAAAAGGTTTTATTTTTATATTTTTAATATACAGTATTAATGTATTTAGTGCTGATGATTTTATGAAAAATTCTGAAATAACTGGCAAGGTTATGGAATTTTTAGGAAGTATTCGCTATATTCGAGGTGATTTTAAAGTTATAAATCCTAGTTATACTTTAACCGCAGGACAAGGGAAAGTTGATGAAGAAAAAAATTTAATGGAAGCTTATATTAATGTAAAACTTGTTCAAGAAAAATATACACTTGAATGTAATAAAATGATTTATTATATGGATGAAGAAAAAGCAGTTGCAACTGGCGAACCTATAATCAACGAAACTATTAAAGATACTAAAGAAACTGTTATTGGTAAATCCAAAATTACTGGTAAAAGAGTTGTAAACTATATTAAAGAAGATAGAGTTGTTGTTGATGATAATGTTAAAATAGAAAGATTCAAGTTTGTCGATGGAAAACAAGAACTTGATTATAATCTTTTTTGCGATAATTTAACTTATTACAATAACACTGGAAAAGCTCTTGCAATTGGTAATGTTAGAATTGAAAGAGTCGATTCTACAGCTTATGGAGATAGACTTATTTTTTTTGAAGGTGAAAATAGAATAGAAATTGTTGGTAATGCTTCAATAGAAAGAAAAACTGGTGATAAAGTTCATGGTGAAAAAATCATATTTTTTACTGAAGATGAAAGAGTTATCGTTTTTAAAGCAAAAGCTGAGGTAATTCCTTCTTCTGGTGCTTCTGAATAAAAAAACTTATTGCGACATTTGCAAATAACGACTATAATTAAATTAGGATTAATAAAAAGGGGGAGACATTATGAACAAAAAACTTTTATTGATGATTATGATTCTTACTCTCTGCCTGATTTCATACTCTGAAGCTAGTAAAGCAAAATGGACTGTTATGGTATATATCGCTGGTGATAACAATCTTGACAGTGCACTTCTTCAGGATATCAATGAAATGGAAGCAGTTGGGTCAGAAGAAGGTGTATTTAATGTAATAGTTCTTTTTGACAGATGGACTGGAGAATGGGTTTATGGACAAGAAGGCATTACAAAAACTAATGCTGAAAACAGTGGTATGAAAATTTATTATATCACAAAAGATGAAGCTGGAGTTAATAGAACTTTAGTATCTAAAGATATTACAAAAGATCTTGGTTTTGAAGCTGGTATATTTGATTCAGGTAAACCAAAAAATCTTGAAAAATTCATTAAAGGTGTTATAAAAAATTATCCTGCTGAAAACTATCATCTTGATATTGGTACTCATGGTGCTGGTGTAAAAGGTGTTATTGTTGATGATAATGCAGGTGTTGTTGGCGAACACAGTATGATGAAAATAAAAGAACTTAGAGATACTTTAGGTTTAGTATTTGCTAGAGTTGTAAATCAAATTGCTGAAAATGCAAAAGATGAAATTAAACTTAATATAATATCATTTGACGCATGTCTTATGGGAATGTACGAAATAAATCATGATTTTGCTGGTAAAAATATTGGTTATATTGTTTCTTCTGAAGAAGTTATACCAGGTCATGGTTTTACTTATAATGATATTTTACAGTATTTAAAAGACAAATCAATGCAGGAAGCTGGTGTTGCGGAAAAAGGTAAGGGTTACTCAGAAAAAATGATTGATTCTTATTATGAAGCTTATAATGGTAAAGCTAAAGCTTGTTTATCTTCTATAGAACTTGAAACTCTTAAATCAGAAGGTGTTAATGAAGCTATAGCTGAAGTTTTTAAAGCAATAAACGCAAAAACCGATGCTGAAGATATGTCAAAAAATATTGACCTTATGATTGAATATCATAGTGCTTTATTTAATGCTGTGTATTTTTCAGATGATACATTTATAGATCTTATTGATTTTCTTAAAAAGATAAAAGATAATGAAAAACTATTAGCTATAGTTACTGCTGAAAAAATTGATAATGCTATATCTAAAATAAATAGAACAATTGTTAAAAATGTTGCTATGGGTGATGAAGCATGGAAAAACGGTGTTAATGGTGTAGCAATTTATATGCCATATTATTACAGAGTTAAAAAAGATGGTAATATTCACAGAAGATCTTTTAGAGAATATACTTATTATGTAAATGGTCTTGATTTTGCAACTTCAGAAATGGGTAAAGAAATAAATACTCTTTTTGACACTTATATTAAGACTATGGAAGTTCTTCCTGATAGTTCTTTTGATATTGAACCTGATCCTGTTGAAACTGTTGAAACTGCTTCAGCTGAATAAACTCAGAGTGTGATTTTTATAAAAAAAGCGGGAATATATTTCCCGCTTTTTTTTTACAAAACCTTTTTTCTCTCTACCTTTTTTGTTCTTGATTTTTCTATCTCACTACTTAACCCTTTCGCTATTTCACAGGCATTATCTATATTAGTCAAGATAATTAATTTAATCATTTTCTTTCATTTTATTTTAGCATTTATTTCTGTTATTATTATCAAAATGATTTAATAATCAAACATAGCTTTAAGGAGTTATATTTATGCTTAATATTATAAAAAAATACTTATTTTTAATTATGATTTTTGTTTGTATATCTACTTTTGCAGATACAATAGAAGATGCTGATAAATTGTTTGAAAAAGGTCAGTATAATAATGCTAAGGATATTTATTACAATATTTATACTAATAATAATGATGAATTTATTAAATTAAAAACATTTTTTAGATATATTGAAAGTCTAGGTCATTTATTTAAATATGGAGAAGCAACTAAAGAAATATTAAAAGTTTCATATCCTTTAAACACTAGAAATCTTGCTATTTTTTTATTTTTAAAAATTGAAATGCTTCAAAATTTCCAAATGCAATATAATTCAATTATAGAAACTGTTGAATATGAAGAAATAAAAAATTCTCCTTGGGAACTTTCAAAAGATCAAATAAATGATAAAATATTACATTGTTTTAAAGATCTTTTTGTTATTTCGAACACAACTTCAAAAATGGATATTAATGAACTTTCATATTTTTTTACAACTGATCTTTTTGAGAAAGATAGATTTTCTTCACTTTTTGATCTTTATATTTACAGATTTACAGAATTTTTAAAAAATAATAATAATTTATATTTAGTAAAAAAATCTCCTAAAACAAATGATATTGATAATATTTTTTTTGATGAGGGAAATGTTGATTTTGAAGAAGATAAAAATATTTTAATACTTCAACTTACTAAATATGCTTCTACAAATTTTATAAAAAATCGTGAAAATGCTAGTGAAAGATGGAAAGTTTATAATTTACTTGAAAGGAAAAATTCTTTTTTTAATGGAAAGACTGATTACAATAAATTTATATTAAAAATAGCTATTGAGCTTGAAAAAATAGCTCAAAGTTTTACTGAGAAAAACTCAAAATCTCATGCTTTGTATGAAGCTTCAGCTATTTATCAACAGATTAATGATTTAGAAAAAGCTTATTCATTATTTACTTATGTTGAATCAAATTTTACTGGTAATTTTGCAATTAAAGCTTCTAAAGCTATTAATAATCTTAAATTACCTGCTCTTAATATGAATATTGATAATGGAAAAATAAATGTTTACTCTAAAAATATAACTGATTATTACTTTTATGCTTGGAAAATAACTCCTGAAAAATACTATTATGAAATTGAAAAATTTAATAAAGATAATTTTCATTTTAATTCTTGGGAAAATCTTCTTCAATCTCCTGATAAAGAATGGGTAAAAAAAATACTTGTATCTATAAATCCTGATTTTACATGGAAAGAAAAAGTAAATGATTATAAAAGATTTTATCCTTATAATTTATCATTTAAAGATAAAATAGATTCAAATGGACTTTATATTTTTGCAATATCTGAAAAAGACAGTTTTGATCCTGGAAATTCTCTTTCATCTATTTGTTTTTATAATAAAACTGATTTATATTCATATATAACTTCTGCATGTACTTTAAAAACAGAAAATAATACAAAAACATATTTAGATACTAATAAAAAACAAGTTGTAAATGATAGTATATTTAGATTATATACTTTAAACAATATTACTGGTCTTCCTCAATATAGTAATACTAATTTTATAATTACTGAAAGCGGAACTCAAAATACAGAAAAAAAATTAAATATGTATTCCGATAATAATGGTTATTATGAAATATCAGAAAATATTGAAACAGGTTTTAAACATTATAATAGTACATTTAATTTAAGTTCTATATCTGAAAGTAAAGGTAATTATGCTTATGCTAATTCTCCTTCATATTTTTCTTACTATAATCCTGAAGCTGGACAAGTTTTTATTTTTCAGGATAGAGCAATTTATAGACCAGGTGATAATGTTTTTATTAAGGTATTAGCTGTAAAGAAAACTTCTTCTGGTTATTATGTTCTTAATGGTAATAATGTTCAAATTGATGTAAAAGATCCTAATTATAAAACAATTCACACTGAAAAAAGTAAATTAAATAATATGGGTAGTTATTCTTTTGATTTTAAAATTCCAAAAGGAAAACAGCTTGGTAATTATAGTATAATTGTTTCTACAAGTGTAAATAATAGAAATATTCAAAATTCCAAAAACTTTAAAGTTGAAGAATATAAAAAACCATCTTATGAAGTAAATATTTTAAAAACAGAAGGCATTTGGAAATATAACGAAAAAATTAAAATTCTTGGAAATGTTAAATATTATTCAGGCGAATCTTCTCAACAAACTAATTTGAAATATGAATTAAGAAGTCGTAAATATATTCCGTTTTTTTATAGATATTTTTATAATCAACAACAAAACTTTGAAACAATTAGTTCAGGAAATACTCTAACTGATTCAAATGGAGAATTTTCATTTATAATTGATATTCCAGACTCTAAAGATAAAGAAAAATCTTTTATACCATATTTTACTGAATATGTAATTTGGGTTGAAGCTCAGGATAAGGGTGGTAGAAAAATAACAAAAGAAAAATCTTATAAAATTGGTAAAGAAGATTTTTTCTTTACTCATTCATTTGATAAAAATTTTTATTTTAAAAATGATAAAATCATTTTAAATTCACAAGCTATGGATATTAATGAAAATTTCAAAAAGATTAATTCAAATTATTCTGTTTATAAATTAAATAATAATGAATTAACCAAGATTTTTAATGAAAATTCCAATATAAATGAATTTAAAAACAAAGTTGCTGAACAATGTAACAAAACTTTTTTATACAAAAAAAGTTTATATCATAATGATAAAACGCTCTATATAGAAATTGAAAATCCTAATGCGGGAGTTTATTTAATTGAAGAGAGTTCTCAAAATGTAAAAAATTTTAGTATATTCACAGTAATTGATGAAGATAATGTATTTTTACCAGATTATAGAAAAATAGTTTTTCAAAATGATAATTATAGTAAAGGTGATGAAATCAAATTTATAACTGGTGATTTTAGTCAAAATTATTTTTATTGGACTGAAATATTTAAAAATAACTTTTTTGTAGAAAATCGGTTTATTAAAGAAAATAAAAATCAATATGTTCAAAAATTTGTTTTACCTGATGATTATAGAGGTAATATTAAAGTTAATATTTTTGGCAACAAAAATAAAAAACAAATTAAAGAGGAAAGTAGTATTAATATAATTGATAAAGATATTTTATTTGATATTTATACAGAATCTATTCCTGATAAAATGGAACCAGGTGAAGAAAAAATTGTTAATGTTAATATTTCTAATTCAGATATATGTGAAATACTAGCATTGATGTATGATGAATCTCTTGATTATTATAGCAAAAATTCTCTTCCTGATTTTTTATCATTACAGCGGTTTATAAGATCAAATCAAAGATCTTATAATTCTTTGTTTAATCCTTATGTATCAAGTATATTTGTTGATACTGGTATTATGAAAAGTATACTTCTTGCTATGAGAAAAAAAGAAATTAATTATTCTATTCCTCAAATAAAAACATGGAGAACAAGATATTCTTATCATTCATTTATGCCAACATTAGGTGCTAGTATGGAACTTTCAATGTCAAAATCAGCATCTATTCAAAGTGATTCTTTTGAAATGTCTGAAAACGAGCCAAAAGAGGGTTCTTCTGAAAATACCGACAATATAAGAAGTGAATTTAATGATACTGCTTTGTTTTTACCTCATATAATATCAAAAAATGGAAATTTTAATTTTAATATAAAACTTCCAGACCAGCTTACTAGATGGAAACTTCATCTTTTTGCAAATACTAAAGATATGAGAATTGCTAATTCCCAAAAAAGTATAATAGCTCAAAAAAAACTTTCTATTAGAGCTGATATACCAAGATTTTTAAGAGAAAATGATACAGCTCAAATTCAAGCAATGGTTGCAAATAATACTGAAAATTCTTTGAATACGAATTTAAATATTAAAATATTAAATAAAAACATTGATATTACAAAAGATATACTTTTATCTTCTTCTAATCAAAATGATATTATTAAATCTAATGAAACAAAGTTTTTTAATTTTACTTTAAAACCCAATAATATTATTGATAATATGCAAATTATATTTAATGTGAAATCAAATCAGCTTTCTGATACTGAAATAGTTTATCTTCCTGTTTTACCAGCTTATGAAAGATTACTTATATCTGATATTAAACTTATTGATGGAAATTCTAAGACAATTTTAAAAAACACTCCATCTTCTCAAAAGTTTTCTATTGAAAAATCTGTTTTATCAATTGAACCAAATACAGTTATTAACCTTTTAAGTGCTATGCCTTATATAATAAATCATTCTGTTTATTCAACTAATAGTTTTGCTTATAGATTTGTACCATTAGCAATAATAAATAATATATTTCAAAAAAATCCTGAAATTGCAAGATTATCCTCAACTATTGAAGAAAGACATAGTATATTGCTTCCATGGGAACAAAAAGATCCAAGACAAATGTTAAGTTTTGATGAAACCCCGTGGAAAACCCGTTCTGAAGGTTATAAATTAGATAATCTTATTTCTTTAACTGATAGCAAAAAAGTTGCAGAAAATACTGAATATTTTATTGAAAAACTTGTTAATTCTCAAAATTCCGACGGTGGATTTCCTTGGATTCCTGGTGGAAAATCTAATCTCTATACAACAATGAATATTTTAGAAAATCTTTCACAGGTTATTTCTTATAATATTAAATTACCTGAAAAAACAATTGAAAAAGCTTTAAATTTTATTTTAAATGAATTTAATAAAAAAGATAAACTTAATAAAGACGATATTTTGTATCAATGTTATGCTGGATTTGTTATTTCTGAGTATTATGGTGCTGAATATAAAGGTGCTTCAAGATTTATTACATATTTAAAAAAATGGAGCGAAGATATTGAAAAAAGAAAACATGCACTTTCACCTTTAGGCAAAACAATGTTTTCTATAATGCTTACAAATATTGGCAGAAAAGCTATGGGTAAAGAGATTATTGATGCTGTTATGGATAATTCAGAAAAAAGTGAACAGGGAATATTCTGGACTCCTGAAAAATACTCATGGATATGGTATAATGATACAATAAACAATCATTGCATGGTAATAAGAGCTTTAAATAAAATCAATCCAAATGATAATAGAATAAAAGATCTTGTTACATGGCTTTTATGGAATAGAAAAGGTAATTCTTGGGATACACCTGATCATTCTGTTAAAGCAATTTATGCAATTCTTGAAAGTATGAAATTAAACTCAAATCTTTTATCTGAAGATAAACTTTTTATAAATTGGGCTGAAGAAAAAGAAGAATTTATTATTGATCCGTTTTCTAAAGTAAGTAAAATTTTAATTTCTAAAGAAAAAAATAGTGTTAAAAATTCTTTAAATCTTCTGAATGCTTCAATTGAAAAACAGGGTAAAGGAAGTCTTTTCGCTTCTCTAACAACTATGTATATTCCACAAGGTAAAACTTATGAAAGTTCAAATAATCTTGTGAACATTTCAAGAAAATATTTTATTAAAAAGAAGAATAATAATGGTAAGGAAGTTCTTTATCAAATAAAAGAAAATGATATTGTTAATATTTCAACTGATATTGAAGTTGAACTTACTATTGAAACTTCTTCACAACTTGAATTTGTATATATAAAAGATCCTAAACCTACTGGATTTGAAAATAAAGATTTGCTTTCTTCTTGGCAATATAATCCTTTATGGTTTTATAGGGAAATTAGAGATTCATCGACAAGATTTTTCTTTGATTGGCTTCCTCATGGTTCTTTAAAAATAAAATATACATTATATGCAACTAAAAAAGGTAATTTACTTGCTCCTCCTGCGACAATACAATCAGTTTATTCGCCTGATATTAATGCTCATACTGATAGCTATAATTTTCATATTGAAAATTGAGTCTTCGGATTAAATAAACAAAAATCAATAGATGTCATCCCGGCATGATTCTGAGCCGGGATTTCGTTTTTGATTTTTTAACTCACTAATAGCTTTAGCTTCTTTTCTCGCATGGTTTTTTGGGTTTATAAATTTTTATTTTGTCTTTTTTTAAAACAACAACTGCATTTTCAGGAACAATTAACTCATTCATACAAAAAGGACATTTAACAATATCCATACATTGAACATTATTATAAGTTGATGTTTTTTTACAATAATTACAATTAAATCTTCTAGGTTTAGGCATAAAAAATCGATTTCCTTTATTTAATAAAAAATCAATGTAATTAAATAACAATTGAGTTCTCTGCATAATTATACTAAATTTTTGATTTTTATAAAAGGTTAAAAGACAATACATTTTGAAGCTTTTTTTCGATATTATCTTCAACCCTTTAACTCTTCAACCCTTTAACTAGTTTTTATATTTTCTTCTGCTCTTGCTTTAAATCTATAAGTAGTTTATAATGGTCAAATTACAACAAGAATTAATTATGTGAGGGATTTTATGCTTTACAGATTGAAATCTGTTCTTTTCGTTTCATTTCTTGTTATGTTTACATTGATAAGTTCAGCAAGAGATTATAATATTGGAGATATTGAAACTTTTTGGCAGCTTGATGTGCTTAAAGCTGAAAAAGTGCTTGCTGATGGTTATTATATGGCTGATTTTCAGTGTATTAGAAAAGGTAAATACTCTTATGTATTTCTTGAAAGAGCTCTTCCTGATGATAAAGTACCTGATATTGATTTTGTTGACAAATTATTTGTTTTTTTTGAACAAATATATCCTAAACTCACAGATTATTTTGGTCCACCTTCTGATCTTGATAAAAATGAAAGATTCTCAATTCTTATAGCCGATATAAGAGACTGGTTCTATTATGATGTTAATACAAAATTTGAAGCTCAGCCAATTCAAGGTTATTACTCTTTTGAATTAAATCTCAAAGATAAAAAAGATTTTCTTACAATGGATGTTAAACAATCTATTGTTGATGCTTATGGAACTCTTGCGAATCAGTATTTTAAAAACATATTTGAAAACGCTAATCCAAATCCTGACATTCCAAAAGATAGAGCAATTCAGGAAGCTTTGGCTCATATATCAATATTTCTTGCTGGAACTGTTGATCGTGATAGTTATATTCAATGGCAAATATCTATTTTAAAAAAAGATCTAGAAAAAGGTAAATTATTAAATCCTTTTGATAGTACTTATGATTATTTAGATATTCAAAACCCTGATATTCATCATTGTTATGCTGCTGGATATTTTTTCATGTATTATATAATAAACCGAATACTTTCTGACAGGCATGAAAAAAGAGAGTTTATTTACAGTCTTATTTATGAAAAAATCAATTCAGATTCTTATACGAAAATAATGAATTCTTTAATTAAATCTAGGATAATACTTGACGAAAGAAGTTTTAATATATTTTATAGAAATAATTTTAAGGAATTTCTGCTTGAATTTCTTGGAATTCAAGACAATTCTTTAATACAAAATAATTAAAAAAAAATCTAAGCTTCAATACAAATCAACAAAAATTTCCTTAGGAGGGATTATGAAAATTACTATTGACTTGAAAGGTGAAAAAGAAAAACAAGCTTTTGATTGTCTTATGGCATGGATAGTTGATGGTGGTGGCGAAGATATTCTTTCACAAACTTTATATGATAATGATATTAATGTTGATGATTTTGATTTTGATATGGATAAAGGAAATATTATATTTAAGTTAGAAGATTGAAAAAAAAATATACTATGGTTATACTAATGTTGTCCTGTTATTTTAAGGAATATACAAAAAATTAAAAAAATAAGGGGAGATATAAATGAATAATAACATAAGTAATCTATTACAAAAAATTAAAAATCAAAAAACTAATATGTATAATGGTGATTTTTTACTAACTTGGGAAAGAACTGACAGTGAAATCAATGCAACTATGTATATTGCAAAAATTCTTAAAGAAATGCATAAAGATAATATTTCAACAAAAGTTTTTAATTCAGGTCTTGCAATATCAAATTTTAGAGATAATTCTACAAGAACAAGATTCTCATTTGCTTCTGCTGCAAATCTTTTAGGACTTGAAGTTCAGGACCTTGATGAAAGTGCATCACAGATTGCACATGGTGAAACTGTTCGTGAAACTGCTAATATGATATCTTTTTTATCTGAGGTAATTGGTATTAGAGATGATATGTACCTTGGTGCAGGTCATACTTATCAAAAAGAAGTTTCTGATTCAGTAAATGAAGGTTTTAAAGAAGGAGTTCTTCCTCAGAGACCTTCAGTTATAAATCTTCAATGCGATATTGATCATCCTACTCAGTCAATGGCAGATCTTTGTCATCTTGAAACTTATTTTGGCGGAATTGAAAACCTTAAAGGTAAAAAAATTGCTATGACATGGGCTTATTCTCCAAGTTATGGAAAACCTCTTTCTGTTCCTCAGGGAATTATTGGACTTATGACTAGAATGGGAATGGATGTTTCACTTGCTTATCCTGAAGGTTATGGACTTATTCCTGAAGTTATTGAACTTTCCAAAAAACAAGCTGCAAAAAACGGTTCAAAATTTGAAATTGTAAATTCAATGGAAGAAGCTTTTAAAGATGCTGATATAGTTTATCCTAAAAGTTGGGCTCCATTTAGTGTAATGGGTAAAAGAACTGAGCTTCTTTATGCAAAAGATTTTGACGGTCTTAAAACACTTGAAAAACAATGTCTTACTAATAATGCTAAACATAAAGATTGGGAATGTGATGAAAAAAAGATGAAACTTACAAAAAACGGTGAAGCTTTATATATGCATTGTCTTCCAGCTGATATTTCTGGAATTAGCTGTAAAGAAGGTGAAGTTAGTTCTGATGTTTTTGAAAAATATAGAATTGAAACTTATAAAGAAGCTGGATATAAACCTTTTATAATTGCAGCAATGATGCTTTTAACAAGATTCAAAAATGTTCCTCAATTACTTGATAAATTACTTAAGGAAAATAATGTAAGAGTTAAATAATCAAATAATTAAATCTATATATAAAGCCGGGATTTTTCCCGGTTTTTTATATTTGAACCTTTATTTTAAATTATAGATTTAGTATATATTAGATATTTTGACAAATTATATTAATTGAAATATATTAACTGTTATGATTATTAATGATATAGATACCACATTAAAAATACATGATAATTTTAACCTTGAACAGAAAACTTCATTTCTGTTTCAGCATGGTAAACCATGTACTAATTATATTGTTGAAAATTATTTTTTTGTTCCAAAAAATCTTGGTTTTAATCAAGAAGCAATTAAAAGAGATACTTTTTATAAAAGAGTTCAGAATTATGTTAGATTTAAAAGTCCTATATGCACATTAAAACAAATTGCATATGACAGCAGACAAAATCCATTTCTTAAACTAGATGCTGTTATTGAAAAAGTAACTTCATCTGATGATTTAGCTTCTCTTACAGAGTATGAAATTGAACTTAAAAGAACAGGTTCGGCTATAAAAGCTGCTTTGAGAGATTATGTAATGTTTCTTAGAGATTCAAAAACTGAAGATGATTTATATGTAAAATTCATAAATAATTATTGTGAATATAGTGATGAAATAATCAAAAAACTTCATAAAATATGGGAAAAACTTCATAGTCCTGGTGTTGATTCTGAAATGCTTAAAAAGTTTTTATGGATGGAAGAAGCTTGTCTTGTTTTCATAAATGAGTTTTCTGATAATCTAATTTTTTTAACCAGGAAAAAGCTTGATAGAAAAAGTGAGGTTTTTTTAAATTGTGAATTATCTCTTCTTAAACTTATAGAAAAAAATAATAAAACAAAGGAAAAAAAACATAAACAAAAAACACCTTCATGTAAAAAAGATCTTGAAGAATTTTTGTTTAGAAAAGGTGTATTAAAAAAATATATATCAAGTGTTCTTTTTCTTAATATAAATCATCAGAAAGAACCAAGAAGAGCAGAGCATGTTCTTTATGCAATTGCTGCTGGTATTGCCATGATTGTATCTATTCTGGGAGCAATTTATTTCCAACAAAGATATGATACTTTTTCTTTTCCTGTAATTACAGCACTTATAATTTCTTATATGTTTAAGGATAGGATAAAAGCAATATTTCAAAATATTTTTTCTTCACTTCTTTCAAAATATTATTATGATTATAAAATCAAAATAACTGATAAATTTCACGGTACTTTTGTTGGTACATGTTGGCAGAGATTTAGGTTTTTAAATTTAAAAGAAGTTCCAAAAGAAATAACATTCTTCCGTTTAAAAAATCCTCTTGAAGCTCTTCAAAGAGACATAACTGGAGAAAATATATTTGTTTATAAAAAAAAGATTGAGCTTTTTCCAAGAAATATCCATGCAATATCTCAAGATATAAATGGAGTAAATGATATAATGAGATTAAATGTAAAAGATTTTCTTGATAATATGGATAATCCAAAATCAACTGTTTTTGTAATGAAACAAGCTGGTTATGAATGGGAAGATGCTTCAAAATTTTATTATATTAATCTATGTACTTATATGAAGAGTCAAAATGTTGATAAAAGAATTTACTATAGAATTAAGCTTAATCGTAATGGTATAAAATCAATTAAAACACTTCAGTAAAAACTTATTGACATATTCGAATGTTCTGATTTATAATAATCATATACTATTAAAAAAGGAGTATTTTTTATGAAAAAATTTTTTATTATGATTTTAACCGTTATATTTATGTATAATTCTTTTTCTTTACCTTTATGGTTTGAAGATAAAGATATTATAAATTTAGATTTTGATAAAAATAGAATTATTGATGAAATATATTTGAGATTAACTGATTTTGGTGGCGATTCTTATGTGAGTCTTAAAATAAATGATATTGAATTTGATAAAAAAGAAGTGAATAACAAGCCTTCAATTATAATATGGAATAATAATATATCAAATAATGATAAAGTTCAGATTGAATTTTCGGGTGAAAAATCTCTTGTATTTGATTTTGGTATTTTATACAAAAATGCTACTGAATTGGAAAAAAACATTAAAAAATATCAGTTTACATTAAAGCATTATAATGATGAAAATAAAATATTTAATTTTAAAGAACATATAGGTGAAAAATATATTATGATTCAAGTTTTTCAGCTTCACTGTATTACTTGTCAAGAAAAACTTCCATTTATAAATAATTATGCAAAATTTTATAAAAACACAAAGATTATATCTATGAATGCTGGGGAAAGACCTGAAGATATTGCCTATTACTTTAATAAAAATAATATTGATATTGAATGTATTATTGATAGTGATTATGAAATTTGTAGACAACTTGAAGTTTACGGTGTTCCACACACGATTTTCTTTGGTATGGAAGGAGAGATTCTTCAAAGAGGTAATCTTTCTACTGAAGAAATAAGCATAATACTTGATAAATTAGAAGATAATAACTTAAATACAAAATAGAGGTATAGAAACGGTATATAAGTATGTGATGCGTATTAGAGCAGTTTTTTTGTTTTATTCAAACTTTTTTTAAAATTATTCATTCTTAATTAGCAAGTTTATCTTGCTCTAACCATTTCACACAAAAATGTTCACCGAACATTTTGATTCACCATTTCACTCCTTCGCAAAATTATTAATTATTTTCCGGTTATTGGTCTTTTTTTTTATTAATATTAACTATTCCTTAATTTATACATTATATATTGTTTTTAACTGAACTATATTTTTAAATATTAAATATAGTTTTCATTTTAATATAATTTAAAAAAAAATTTTGACATATAATTTAATTAGTATAGTATTGCAATTGTTCAACTATTAAAGATGTTGGGTCGCTAGCTCATCAGGCAGAGCACCTGCCTTTTAAGCAGGGTGTGACTGGTTCAAGTCCAGTGCGACCTACCACTCTTTTAATATAATCTAAGTTCTGTTATATTCTAAATATGAAGAAAAAAAGCTTTATAAATAAATTTTTTATATACAATATTCTTTTATTCATTGTTGGAACTGCTGTATTATCGTATTTTCTTACATATAATCAATATATTGGATTTGATAAAGAGATTAATCAAACAAAAGAAAATTTTATTTCAGATAATAAAGTTTATATAAAAAACAATGTTGAAAATATTATTGATTATATTTATTACAAAAAAAATCAAAAAGAAGAGATTTCAAGAAAAAAAGTTCGTGGTCATATTTATAATTTGAATTCAATTATAAAAACTCTTGATGAAAAATTTCAAAATAAATCTTTAGATGAAAAAAGGGATTTTATAATACCTTTTTTAAGATCATATTCCTTTAATGACAATAAAGGATATGTTTTTGGTATTGAAACTAATGGTAATATAATATTTAACAGAAATAATACTGAGTTTGAAGGCAAAAATATCAATAATATTTCAGATATAAATGTAAAGAAAGTATTTAAAAGTATTTTAGATAGTCTTGAAAATACTAATGAAAGTATTGTTTCTTATATTTGGGAAAATCCCTCTAATCAAAATAAAAACAGTAAAAAATTTACTTATTCAAAATATATTGAAGAATTAGATTTAATATTATGTTGTGGAGATTATTATGAAGATATTGTTAAAGAATTAAAAGAAGAAACTATTACAAGAATCAAAAATACCAGACTTCTTGAAGATGAAGATTTTATGATTTTTGATGAGAATAATAAAATTATACTTCATAAAAAATCTCATATAGAAGGATTTTCATTGTTAAATATATATGGGATTAATGGTAATGCTTTTTTTGAAAGTTTAAAAAACTCCAAAAATATTCAAAATGGTATATTTACAGAAGAAAATTTTTCATTAAATCTTTTAACAAATAAAATCACACCTAGAATGATATATATTAAAAAAATTCCTGATTGGGATTGGTATATTTCAACAGGTATTTTTTATGATAAACTTAATCTTTCAATTATTGAAAAGACTAATTCATTAAAATTAAAATTCAAATATTTTATATTAAAAATATTCTTTATAATAATTACTTTTGTTATTGTTGGAAATTTATTTATTTATATATTTTTTAAAAAATTGAAATATAATTTTAATAATTTTTTATCTATTATTAGAAATTCTATAATTGAATCAACTCCTGTAAATACTGATTCTGTTGAATATTCCGAATTTGTTGATATATTTTTGTCAACAAATAATGTTCTTGAGGAAATGAGAAAATCTCACTCTGATTTAATAAAAAGCGAAAAACGATATAAAATCGCTCAAAAAATAATGAATGTTTCACATTGGGAATATAATACTGAAACTGATGAATATGTTTTTTCTCCAGAATATTACAATATTTTTGGCTTAGAAAAAAATATCAATCAAAATATATTTCATGAATTTCTTAATAAAATTCATATAGATGATCGTGAAAAAGTTGATTTTATTATTAATCATAGCAAAAAAACCAAAAAAGACTGGAAAATTCATTATAGAATAATTGTTAACAATAAAATAACCTGGATTGAAGAAATTGCAGAGTTTTATTTTGAACCTCAGTCTAAGAAAAAATCAAAAACACGAATAATTGGTGTAGTAAGAGATATTACTAAAGAAAAAACAGCTAATCTTTCTTTAATTGAAGCAAAAGAAAAAGCAGAAAGGTCTGATAGACTTAAAAGCGATTTTCTTGCAAACATGTCTCATGAAGTAAAAACACCTCTTACAACAATAATTGGCTTTTCAGATGTGCTTATTAAAAATTCATCTAATGAAAACAATAGATTTTTGTCAAACATAAAAAGAGCTGCTAATTATTTGAAAAACATAATGGACAATATTCTTGATATTTCCAAAATTGAATCTGGTGATTTTCATATTAATAATGAAAAATTTAAACTTTATGATTTTATTGAAAATATAAAAGATTATTATAATAATTATGTTATTAATCGTCCTAATATAGAGTTTTTGTTTACAAATAATATTGATAAAGAAATAATAATTAACTCTGATTCTTCTAGAATAAAACAGATAATAATAAATCTCCTTGATAATGCGTTTAAATTTACAGAAAACGGTTTTGTTGAATTTAATGCAATTTATTCGAATAATATATTAAAAATCAGAATTAAAGATAGCGGAATTGGAATTTCTGATGAGGAAAAAGTATTTATTTTTGAAAAATTTAGACAAGTTGATTCTTCTATAACGAGAAAATTCAGCGGTCTTGGTCTTGGTCTTTCAATTGTAAATAATATAGTAGATTTACTTAGAGGATATATTGAATTTGAATCATTTAAAGGTATTGGAACTGAGTTTACAATAAATATTCCTAATATTGATAATAATAATATTATTTTAAATGAAAAAATAAATATTCTTGTTGTAGAAGATAATAGGCAAAACAATGAACTTATAAGAGAATTTCTTTGTTATGATAAAAACATTACAATATTTAATTCTTATAATGGAATTGAAGCTATAAAAATTTTAAAAGAAAATTCTATTGATGTTATTTTATCTGATATTCAAATGCCAGATATGGATGGAATAGAGTTAATGAAATTTATAAAAAGCAATGAAAAATTCAATAATATAAAAATAATTGCTTTGACTGCTCATGCTATGGCTCATGATAGAAATTATTTTTTAAATAAAGGATTTGATGAATACATTGCAAAACCTTTTTCTTCTTCGAAACTTTTAAATACTATTTATTCAGTTTTCAACAAAAATTTCCGAAAATAATAATATATATAAATTGCGGGGTTTTATGGAAGCTGAAAAACACAAATTTAAAATTTATAATGATACTCTAATATTAACACTTGAACATACTGAAGATAATTCAATTGATGATTATCTATGGAATATTAGAAAATCACTTCCTGATGACTATATTTCTTATAAAACAATAGGACTTGATTTTATTTACACAGAATATGTTAACTCAAACATGATAGGTGCTTATATTGCTGTTTTTAAAGAAATTAAAAGATTAAAAAAAGAATTTATTTTTCTAAATGTTTCTAATGAATTAAAAACAATTTTTACTCTTATACACATTGATGAACATATTAAAATGTATGATTTTAATCAAAGCGAAAAAATATACAACACTCTTCGTGAAAACAGATAAACTATATAAAAACCATAAAAAGTTAATTAAAATTAATCAATATTATTTTTTCTGGAATTTTTTTTATAAAAGTGATATAGTAAAAGAAAAACGAATGGTTATTTAATGAATAAATATACGGTAATGTTTACTGATATAAAGGATTTTACTGCAAAATCCTCTAATATGACAAGAACTGAATTAAATGTATTTTTGAAAAATCATGAAGAATTACTAATTCCTATAGTACATCATTTTAATGGTAGGATTATTAAAACTATAGGAGATTCACTTCTTGTTACTTTTAGATCTTCTTATAATGCTCTTTTATGCGGGATATTCATGCAAGACGGAGTAAAAAAACATAATGTTCATGCTTTAGAAAAAGAAAAATTTAATATTAGAATTGGTTTAAATACTGGTCCGGTTGAATTTAGAAAAAATGATGTTTTTGGTACAACTGTAAATATAGCTTCAAGAATCGAATCAATATCTGAAGAAGATTCTGTTTATTTATCTGAAACTGTTCATGCTGATCTTGGCAATTCAAATGGATTTTCTTTTGAAGATCTTGGTAAAAAAGAACTTAAAGGTATTGAAGAAGAAATTAGATTATATAGATATAATCTTAATTATGACAAAATCGATTTTATTAATCTTATAAACTCTGTAAAGATTGATTATGAAGGATATCTTAAAAAGAAACCAGCATTAAAACCTGTTAATAACAATTATAAACAACCAAATTTTTTTTCAAGAAACTTTTATCAGATTTTTATTTTATTAGTCTTTTTAGGAATTGTTATTTCAGGCTATTTATATTTCAATAGAGAAACTGATTTTAGAATTCTAAAAAATATTAATATAAATTTGAGTAAAAATAATATAGAAAATGCTTCTATTCTTGTTAAAAAGATAAATTTTGAATATCCTTATAGTAAATATACAATAGAAGCTAATAGAGCTTTTTTTGAAAAGAAATTCAATATTCTAATAAATACAAGAGAATATAAAAGAGCAGAAGATTTGATTTCTCAAGCAGAAAATGATTATGCTTGGTTTGCCGGTAGAAATTACAAAAAAACTCTAAATAAAGAACTTCTTAAAATGAATATGAAAATCAATAATAAAGATGAAATCGAAAGATTATCAAATATTCTTTATCAGAATTATCCAAATGATGATGATATAATAACATTACTTAAAACTGTGAATGGATTTGAATTTAAAAAAATAAAAGAAAATATTAAAATAGACGAAAATAAAATTCCAGAAAAACACACTGATTATTCGGACAAAATTGAAACTATAAGTAATATTCAAAAAAAAGAGGATAAAACTCTGAATAGAATAACTGAATTTGATTTTTCAAATGATAATGAATTAAGAAAAAAACAGTTTATTAAACTTAGAAATCATGGAATGTCAAACAAATTAATAGTGCTTTATCATTTTAAAAATTTATTATATTTTACTCCTTCAAATGCTAATGATATGCAAGAAACAATTAATTTTTTTAAAAAACTTTCTTCAAATAATGATTGGGAAAATTTAAGAACTCAGAATATTTTTAATATTAAATCAATTTATGTTTTTAATTTTTATTCTGAAATATCTAATAATACATTAGATGTTTTAATTTCAGCTTTTCCTGAAAAAAGTGTTGAAATGGCTTTAGAAAATATGTTTTCATCAAATATAAGCCAAAGATATTATTGTTATAGAATAATTACAGAAATAAAAGACGATATAAAAATGACTAACAGTACAAAAAAACAATTTCATACTAGTAATTTAACTCATGAAGAAAATATATCTGATCTTAGACCTTATAATTTTTTGCTTGAAAAAGGTGTTGAGTTTTTCAAAAACAATTTAAATGATGAAAACAAAGAAATATTAAAGAAAAGCATCAAAATAATTCAGAATAAAATCGATTTTTATACTTATGATACAAAAGAATTCTTTAAATCACAATATCTTCCTGAGCTAATTGTAATAAGAGATTCTATAAAAAATCTGTTAAAATAATTTATTGACATTTTTACAAAAAATATATTATCTTGATAATATGAAGAAACTATTCTTTTTAGCATTTTTAGTATATATAATAAATATTCATATACAAGCTGAGGATGTAAAAAAATTTTTAGTTAATTACTCATCTGTATCTTTATCAGATGAGGATTTTTTTGATATTATAATTACAGAAGAAAATCTAATTCCAAAAAATCGAAATAAAAAATGGTTAAGCTATTATTCAATCGGTGAAAGCATTAATGAAATTCATGGAATAACTGAAAAAGTTATAAATGAATCATGGAATAGTTTTGTAATTGATAATTCTAAAGAAAAACTTATTGAATATCATATAAAAAATATTAAAGAAAAACTTGAAAATTCTGATGGTATTTTTCTTGATAATATTGATTCATATTACTTTTTTGAAAAACATCCATTTACTCGTTCTATTGATAATATTAAAATAGTATTAGAAAAAATAAAAAAAGAATTTCCAAAAAAACTAATAATTATTAATAGAGGATTTGAAGGTATTGATAATTTTGCTCCTTATATAAATGGTATATTAATTGAAAATCTTTATAATCTATATGATTTTAAAAATAAAAAAATAATTAAAAACCCAGAAGAAAAACAAACTCTCAATATTATTAATAATATTAAAAAAAATCACTCTTTAATTAATATTTTTTTGATTGAATATTTTGAAACTAAAACTTTAAAAAATCCTATTGATATTGATTATACAAAATACAGTTTTTTAGATATTAAACCTTATTTTTCAGATATATCTCTTGAACATACATGGATATTAAATAATAAAATTAAAAATAGATTTCTTGTTCTTAATAATCAAAAAAACGCTTGGTTTAATGATGTTAACAAATATTTACAAATATATTTTGAGTATTTTGGTTATGTTTTAGATTATTTAAATGTAAACGATAATACATTACCTGATGATATAACAAAATATAGTGGTTTAATTATATGGAATAAAGGCGATGAAATTTATAATAGCAAATTTGTTTACAATATTTTGAAAAGATTTAATAATAAAAAAATTATTTATATTGGCGATTTAAATGAAAATATTTTAGATGAGAATATTCTTAAAAATATTAAATATCATAATTTTTTAATTGATAAAGAATTAAATATAACTAAAAAATCTGAATATATAGGTTTTGAGTTTTCAAATGATAATTATTTTGTTTCTGGAGCTATAAAAGAACATCCTTATAAAGATATTGTATCTACTAGTGAAGGGAGTTTGGGATATATGTCAGAAGATAGATTAATTATGCTTTTTGAACCGATTACTCAAATTGGAGAAGATGATTTTTTATGGAATATTAATCCATTTCTTTTGTTTGAAGATTTTCTAAAACCTGATTTTCCTGCTCTTGATATTTCTTCAATTAGCGGAAAAAGAATTGGATTTTCTCATTTAGACGCTGATGGTTTTAATTCAGATTGTCTTATTTATCCGCAAAAATCATGTCTTGAGATAATGCATGAAGAAATCACTTTAAAAAATCCTTTGATTAATTTTTCTTATTCAATAATTACTGGTTTTCTTGAAAAAAAGACTGAAAAAAAAGCAGAATTTTTTATAGATTATATTAAAAATCTTTCAGACTCTAATATTGAAATTGCATCTCATTCGTATTCACATCCGTTTTTTATGCTTGAAGGAAGGTCAAATAAAGAACATGGACATAATATTGATATAGAAGGTTATGATAAAATTGATTTTGAAAAAGAAATATTAGGTTCTATTAATACTCTTAAACAAATTTCTGATAAAACTGTATATAATTATTTTTTGACTGGTGATTGTCTTCCTACTGAATATTTTTTGGATATAGCTTATAAAAATAATATTTATACTATTAATGGAGGAGATCCTATATTTGATACTGAACATAATTCTTATTCATATTTAAAACCATCATATTCTCAAGTCGGAAAATATAAACAAATTTATGCTCAATCTCAAAATGAATTTATTTTTACAAATGGTTGGGAAGAAAATTTTTATAATTTCAAAAATGTTATTGAAACTTATAAAAACACAGGAAGTCCTTTTTTATTAAAACCAGTTGATCTTTATTTTCATTTTTATGTTGTTGAAAAAATACCAGGTCTTAAAGCTCTGCAAACTATAATTGAAGAACTTAATAAAATGAATTTATGTTTTATTTTTACTTCTGATTATCTTGATATAATAAATTCATATTTTAATACTGAAATTGAAAAAAAAGATAAAAATACATTTATTATTACAAATTCAAAAGTACGATCATTTAAAAATTTTACTGATAAAAAAATAGATTTTATAAAATCACAAAATATAATTGGTAAAAATATTATTAATAATACTGAGTATATTTTTACTGGAAATTCTGAAAAAACTGTATTGGTTTTTAATGAAAAAAAACATATTTATAATGTAATACTTAAAGAATGTAACAAAATTATTGATAATATCAATATAAATGAAAATGAAAAAACAATTTTTTTAAAAACTCCTAAAAAATATTCGCATATACCTATAAAAGCTATTTTTAACATTGATTTAGGCATAGTTGAAAATCATCTAGTTGAAAAATATAAAGTTTATGAAAATAACATTTTGATTGGAAATCTTAAAAAAATAAAATCTGGAGAATATGAAATATTCTAATATTGTAGTTTGGTTTAGTTTTTTAATTGTTTTACTGGCAGTTCACAGCTTTATTCCTTCTGTCATATCTAATGATAAAACATATAAAGATATTGAGGTTATGGAAGAATTAGCTTTTACTTATCCTGTTTTTTATACAAAACTTGCTGAAAACTATAAAAATTTGTATTTTTCCACACAAAATCCAGTTTATTATAATACTTCCTATTTATATTTAAAAAAAGCATTATATAAAAATCCTGATAATATTGAGTTAAATTCTTTATGTGCTGAATATTTTATTTATAAAAGAGAATTTAATAATGCAAAAAAAATCTATAAAAAACTATTAAAATATAGTGGTGTTTATGCAAAACCTCTTTATTTATCTATACTATGGGGTGAAACATATACTAATGAAACAAATACTATTCTTGAAATAATAGAAAAAACTGATGATTTAAACCTTTTAAAAGATATTTACAATGTTTCTGTTTATAATGAAACGATTAATTATAATGCTTTAAAAAAAATATCTAATTATGATAATTTAACAGATAATGAGTTATTGCAATACTTAAAACAAAATATTTACTATGCTGATTATGATTTTTTTGAAAAAAACATATATAAAATTAAAGATATTGATAATAAAAACATGTTATTAATTGATTATAATTTTACAATTAAAAATTTTTCATTTGTAATTAACAATATTAATAATATATTAAGTATTAAGAATATTTCAAAATATCCACAATATTATGAAAAAGTATTTTTTTCTTTTTATTATACTAGGAAATTTGATGATGCTCTTAATTTTGCAGTTAAAAAACCTATTATACTTAAAAATTGGGAAGTTCTTTCAAAATGTCTTTCTATTTCTAACTTTATAAATAAAAAAACTTATATTCAATTGCTTGAAATATTATTTGATATGTTTCCAGAAAAAAGAGGAGATTTTCTTTATGCTATTTATTTTAATAATATAAAACTGGGCAATTTTGCTAAAGCATTACATTATCTGGAAATTTATATAAAAGAACATGAAGATAAATCTCATATTTATAATTTTCTTGTATTGTCAAATAAAAATATATCTGAGGATAAATTTAATTCTTTGTTTTTAAAATTAAATACAGAACAAAAAATCGCTATATTTTACACAATTCCTGAAATTAGAAAAAATTATCTTCCTGAAGAAATATTTACAGATAATGAAATTATCGCTTCTTTTTATGCTGAAATGGAAAATATGGAAAAAACTGCTTTTTATCTTGAAAAAGCTAAAAAATTCTACAATGCTGCTTTAATAAATATAGATCTTAAGAATTTTGACAAAGCTTTGTATTTACTCGATAAAGAAGAAAATCCAATAAATGAGGATATAGCAATTCAAAAAGCAAATATATATATTGAGCTAAAAGAAAACATTAGTTTTTTAAAACAATATAAACTCATAAACAATCCATCTTTATATTTAAGTTTATCTGCTTTAGATATTTATAAAAACAATAATGATAATATTAATTTTAATAAAACTCTTGATTATATTGAAAGAAATTTTAATTCAGAACAAGCTTTATTTTATGTTTTATATAATAAAAAACAATATAAAGATTTAATAATATTATTTGAAAAATCAGAAAATAAAAAAGATTATATCTTATTTTTTATTGAATCAATATATATGAGCGATATTGAAAAACTAAAATACCATGTTGATATTTATAAAGATAATATTTTAGAAGATGATTTAAATTATTATTATTATCTATATTATCTTTATAAAAAAGATTTGATAAATATTTATAAATATGGAATTTTATCAAAAGAAAATAATAATTGGTATGAAATAATGTCAACGCTTATAAATGGTAAAAATATTAAAAAAGCTCATTCGTTTTTAAAACATATATATATAAAAAAGAAAGATCCGCAGTATTTAGATTCATATTATTATATGCTTTCAGAACTTAAAAATAAAAAATATTCTTTGAGTTATGCAAAAGAAAGCGAATATATTAGTAAAACAATGTTGTTTTTAGAAAATATTGGGAGTTTTGACATAAATATTTGGAATTTAAAACAAAAATCTTCAATTGAATACCAAAAAATGCAAAGAGATTTGATTGTTTTGAATTATATTATTAATAAAAACTCGTTTTTAGAGTTAAAAAACAATAAAGATAATAAGTTAAATCCTGGTATTTCTTTTTCAAAAAAATATAAAGATATAGATATTAATTTAGGTCTAAATTTATTATCTAAAGAAGATAGACAATTTATAAATAGTTTAACTTATGATTATATAAATATATCCAAAAATTTCAATTACGAGAAATCTTTTTTGAATTTCACTTTATATATTCAAAATTTAAAAAGTTTAGGACAAATCTCAGGATTTTCATTATATAATGAAAATAAAATCAATAATAAATCATCTTTATTTTATTCTTTTAATTCATCATTATTTAAATCTAACATTGATTATAGTGAATTTTCTGATATATTTATAAACAAAATTCCTTTAAATAATGTAATTGATAGTTATTATAATGATAAATCAACTTCTTTAGGTTTAGGTATTAAGTTTTATTCAAATAATTTAAATTACAAAGAAGTTGTTAGTGTTGGATTTTATAAAAATATTAATTCAGGAGAGTTTTCTGGACTTATTAATTATATTTTAAATTCATGGAATAATTTTATATTTGAGTTTAATATAAGTATAAATAACAAATCAGAAAAAAATTATTACATAAAGGCAGGTAGGAATTTTGAATAAAGAAATAAGAAAGAAATTATTATGGAATATACTTACTGTATTTATTATATTTACAGTAAACACTGTTTTATTTGAATTTTACGGTTTTAAACTAGATTATATTACTATATTTTTTATTCCGGCAATTCTTATAGGAGTTAAATATGGTTCAACACTTGCTCCATGGGTAATTACAGTATCAACAACATTTTGGATATTATATATAAAATTCTCATTAAGTGAAAAACTAAATTTCCATGATTATTCTAATATTTTTTTAATGATATTATTGACAATGTTTTCATCAGATATTGCAACTAAAAATATACGAAGTAAATGGAAAGCAGAAGGTGCTTTAAATGAAGTTAATGAAAAACTTAATGAAATAAGTAAAAAATATATATTATTAAATAAAGCTTATGAAAATATAACAAGGAAAATGATAATTATAAACGCTCAGATAAACACAATATTAAATGATTATAAGGTGTTAAAACAAACTTCAATAGAAGCACTTTATTCTGAAACACTTTATTTTTTTAATAGACATAATAGTATTCTTGATGCTGGGATTTATTTGTTGAAAGATGAAAAGTTTATATTAAAAGCAGTTTCTGGTAATTATATGGATTATAATAAAGAATTGGATGTAAAAAACTGTACTATAATAAAGCTTTGTATTGAAAAACATACTATAATAACTATAAAAGATATATTAAAAAATCCCGGTGAAACACTTAAACCTGATTCAATAATCATGGCTATACCTATAATTTACAAAAAAAATAATTTTTTAGGAATTCTTATTGTAAAGAAAATATCTTTTGTAGCAATGAATGATTATAATATATCGCTTATAAATACAGTTTTGACTCTTATTGCTGATGTTATATATGAAAAAGAATTTCTTCCTCTAGCTAATAATGATAATTTCTATTCAAAAGAACTTCTTATTTATACAGGTAAATATTTTTACGAAAAAGTATTTACTTATATTAATTATGTTCAAAAATTTCCAGGATATATATTTACACTTGCTTTTATAAAAATAAATAATGCGGATTTACTTGATCAAACTGTATTAAAAATAAGAAATATATTATTTTCTTCAGACTTTATAGCTATATTAGATGATGAAAATCATTTAATTGGAATATGTCTAAATCTTATGGATTCATCTTCTAAAACTGTTTTTAATTCTAAGCTTGAACATGCTCTTGAAGAAATTTTTTTAACAAGTGAAGATTATAATTTATTATTTATGGAATATTCAAATGATACAAAAAATCCAGAAATACCAAGTCCGGGTGAACTTAATGAATTATTATCTTAAAATTCATTTTTTTCTAATTGTTTTTACATTATTTATTGGAATTTTTTATTCAAAAAATAAAAAAGTATTATTACTTATTTTATTTCCAGGAAGTATTATAATATTTTCTTCGCCATTTGTTTTGATATTAATTTATTATTTACAAAAAGATTATGACAAATTAAAAGAATTAAAATATGAAACATTCTATCTTCCTGAAGAAAAAATTATAAAAAACATTAATCAAACTATAAAAATTGATAATGATCTTATTTTTTATACTTATAGAGAAAAATTATTTCCAGAAAATCATTCTCTATATTTTTTAAAAAATCTAGGAAGAAGTAATAATGTAGAATCGCAAATAATTTCTTCTTCAACAATAAGCCATAAAGAAGAGTTGCTTTTAAAAAACATTAAAAAAACCTCTAAAGAATATGAAACAAAAAAAAATGTAAAAAAACTTATTTCATTATGTAATTCTTATTTTAATTATTGCTATTTTGGTTATGCAACAGAAAATTTAAGAAAGTATTATACAAGAAAAGCTTGTACTTTAATGCTTGAATTTATGGAAGAAAATGATGATGAGTATAATGAAATTTATTTTCTACTTGGCAAATTTTATCTTAACGATGGAATGTATAGAGAAGCAAAGATGTGGTTTGGTAAATTAATGATCAGCGATACTCCTAATGCAAATACTATTTCATATCTTGCAGAAATATTTTTCTATGAAGGAGAGTATAAAAAGATGATTGATATTTTAAGTTGGCTTTCAAAAGAAAGAGAACTTAATGAAAAACTAAAAGAGGTGGTAGGTTTTTGGGAATTATAAAAAGTAATGTTTGTATTATAAGTGAAGGTTCTTATCCTTATGTTCGAGGTGGAGTTGGCGACTGGATACATAAGATTATAAGTAATATGCCTGATATTAGTTTTTCGGTTTTTTTTATTGGGAGTAAAAAAGAAGATTGCTTAAATAAAAATTATGATTTTCCTAAAAATCTTATTGAATATAAAGAATTATTTCTTTTTGATAAAAATTTAAAAGCTGATAATAAAAAAATTCCACTTGAATTTTTTATAAAAACTCATGATTTAATGGAAAATATTTTAAATAAAGAAAATTTTAATAATAAGCTAGAAGAATGGCTTAAATATTTCATTAAAATATCTCCAAATAATGAAAATATTTTTAATAGTAAATATTTTTATTCAATGGTTGTAGATCTTGCAAAAAAATATGCAGATGATAATTCATTTATGGATTTATATTGGAATGTTGGTTTTATATGTGAACCTTTTTTAAAAATAATGAGTTTTATAAAAAAAATACCTCAAAGCGAAATTTACCACAGTGTATCGACAGGTTATGCAGGATTTGCAGGTTCTGTTGTTTCAATAATTCGAGAAAAACCTTTTATTCTTACAGAACATGGAATATATACTAGAGAAAGAAAAATTGATATAAATCAAAGTGAGTGGATATTTTCTGATAAAGTAAACAGTATATTTGAAATAGATAAAGCTGTTTTTTTTTAAAAAACTTTGGATTGGTTTTTTTATTATTTTAAGTAAGATTGCTTACAATTATTCAAAAAATATTTTTAGTATTACAAGAGGAAATATGCTTACTCAAAAAAATGAAGGAGCACTTATAGAAAAATTATTAATAATTCCAAACGGAATAGAAATTGAAAAGTTCGCTCCTTGCATAAAAAATAGAGATAGCATAAAAAAAATTGCATTAATTGGTAGAGTCGTTCCTGTAAAAGATATTCTTACTTTTATAAAAGTAGCGTTTTCAGTATTATCAAAACATCCTGATATAAAATTTGAAATAGTAGGTCCTTTTGAAGAAGATATTGATTATTACAATATATGCAAAGATTTTGTAAAAATATTAAAAATAGAAGATAAAGTTCAATTCACTGGAAGAGTTGATCTTTCAAAAAAATTATATGAAATAGATCTTCTTATACTTACAAGCATTTCAGAAGGATTACCTCTTGTAATACTTGAAGGATTTTCTTCAAAAATTCCAGCAATTTGTACAAATGTTGGTGGATGCAGCGATGTAATACTTGGAAATCCAGAATTTGAAAACGATATAAATATTGGAAATGCTGGGGAAATATCACCTGTTATGGATATAAATTCATTATCTTTAAATATTATAAAACTAATAGAAGATAAAAAACTATATAAAAAATATCAGGATAATGCTTTTGAAAGAGTTAATAAATTCTACAATCTAAAAAAAGTTACAGAACAATATAGGAGTTATTATAAAAAATGGCTGGAATAGGTTTTGAATTAAGAAAAATATTAACAGAAGATACTTTTTACTCTTATTTAAAGAGTTTTTTTAGTGCTTTTGTTTTTATAAGCGGTCCATGGGTTATATCTATGATAAATCTTTCTCTGCTTTACTTTGTGGCTGGAGGAGAATCACTTGTATCATTTATTATAATAACCTATATACTTGCAATATCTCTTATATTATCAAGTCCTATTCAATCAATTCTTATAAGATTCTGTTCTGACATGGAATTTGAAGAAAGATTTGATATTATATTTCCATCAATAATCGGAGCTGTAATTGTATGTGGTATTATATCAATTTTACCAGCAATACTAATTTACATATATTCTCCAAGTTTTAGTCAAGAAATTAGAATTCTAATTAGTTCATTTTGTGTAGTAAATTTAATATTTTGGCCTTTATTTAGTACAATGTCAATTTTAAAAAACTATAAAAAAGTAACTTTGTATTTTTTTAGCATAACATTTTTAAGTTTTATAATGATATATATTTTTTATCCAATATTAGGATTTCAATCAATAATACTATTTTATAATATTTCATATACTGCTGTTTCAATTATGCTTATTATAATGATATATCAAAGATATCCTTCAAAAAATTTAATATCTTTTGAATTTTTGAAATATGCAAAAAAAATATGGTTAGGGCTTGCAGGCTTTTTTTATTATATAGCTCTATGGGCTGATAAAATAGTATTCTGGTTTTTTGCAAAGGAAAGTATAAGTGTTGGAGATTTTTTTTATTATAATCCAATTTATGATATAAATTATTTTGTATCTACTCTTTTTTTACTACCAATTCTTGCAATAATAACTATAAGTATAGAAACTGACATTGCAGAAAAATTTCATAAATTTACAAAATCATTACTTTTAAAAAAAAGCATAAATGAAATTATTAAAGCTAAAGAAAACACTATTTTAAGCATAAAAGATGGTTATGGAATGATAATAATATATCATGGCCTTTTAACATTTGTATTAATTTTTTATTCAAAATATCTTTTTAGATTTTTGGAATATTCACATATTTTTAAAATTTTAACAATTGGAAATTTATCTCTTGCTATATATATTTATCAAACATTATTATTATATTATCTTGATTCCCATAAAAATATTGCTAAAAACACTTTTATATTTTTTGTTTTAAATTCAGTTATTTCATATTATTCACTTTCCTCAGTTAGATTTTATGGAATAGGTTTTACAATTTCAATATCTATGGTAAATATATTAATGTATTATGACATTGATTATGGTGTAAGAAATCTAGATTATTTAATGTTTTTAAGAGAAAGAGAAAAAAAGAAATAAGTTTTTTATTTGGTTATACCAAATAAAAAAAGTATAAAAGTATACGAGTATATGAGTATAAATTCGGTAAAAATCTTTTATACCGCTCTTATACGCTTTATATACCGCTTCACATACCGTTTTTATACTTTTTCATTTATCTTTGCAAAATGCGAATAACATTTACAATCTGAAGAACCAAGACCTTTACCTGGAAATTCAACCTTAAATTCGTTAAAAATATTTTGAGCAAGTTCACATTCAGTAAATTCAACAAAGCGAAATAATAATACTTTTCTGATTTCCATAAAACTAGTTATATAATCAATATGCCAAAAAAGTTTTTTTTCTTTTTTTAAATGTCTTTCAATTCTTGCCATTGGATTTTTTTTTGCACTTCCGATATAAATATAGTATCCGGGTGAAAATAAAAAAATTCCTTTTTTACCGATATTTTTAGAAACATTTTTTTTGTTTTCAAGTAATATAATATAAAGATTATTCATAAAAAAATTATAACATATTGAAACTTTTGTATAAAATTAACATTTATATAAATCAAAAGATTTCGATAAAAAGGAGAAAAAATGTTAGGAAGTTTAATTAAAGCAGGTGGAATAAATGTAGTGAATTTTTTTATTGATCACATATTTATTCTAATACCAGCATTTTTATTATCAGGAGCAATTGGTTCACTCGTTAATAAATTTAAAATATTAAAATATATGGGACCTGAATCAAATAAATTTGTATCTTATAGTTTTGCATCAGTTGTTGGTATTTGTCTATCAGTTTGTGCATGCGGTATTGTGCCGCTTTTTTCAGGCATTTACATATCAGGAGCTGGACTTGGACCTGCAATAACTTTTCTTTTTTCAGGGCCTGCAATAAATATAACAGCAATAACTCTTACATTTTTACTATTAGGTGCAAAAATGGGAGTTGTAAGAATTATAGTAACTTTTATTGGTGCTTATTTAATTGGATTTTTATTTTCACTTTTCTTTGAAAAAAATAAACCTGTTTTAGATAAAGAACCAAAACCAATTGAAGATAATAATAGAAAATGGTGGCAAACTTTTTCAGTTTTTGCACTTTTATTTACATTTACTTTTTTACCAGCATCAAAAATATCAAATACTTTAAAATGGAATTTATACTTAATTAATTTTATTTTATTATGTATTGTATCTTATTTGTTTCTTAACAAAACTGAAATTAAAAAATGGCTTAAAAGTACATGGCATTTCTTTTCAAAAATTGCTCTTCCTATGGTAATTGGTGTTTTTATGATTGGAGTTTTAGAAACTTATTTTAATGCAGATAGAAGTACAATATTATTTTGGGTTACTGGAAATACATGGACTGCAAATTTTATAGCATCATTAGCTGCTGCATTAATGTATTTTGGTTCATGTGTATCTGTGCCATTTGTTGCAGGACTTGTTGCAATGGGACTTCATCAGGGACCAGCTTTAACATTATTGCTTGCAGGACCAGCTGTAAGTCTTCCGACTTTTTTTGCAATTAGAAAAATAATGGGAATTAAAAGAGCATCAAGTTATCTTGCTATGGTAATTATATTTTCAATGATAGTAGGAAAACTTTATGGCGATTATTATACTGTTATATTTCCTTTTCTTAAATGAATAGTATGATTTTAATAAATTATAATCCATCATCTCTTTATGGAAGAAATGAAATTCTTAATCTTCTTGTAATTTCTTCAATATTGCAAAAAAGCTCTATTGAACACAATATAATTGAGATTGATTCTAATTTAAAAATGCCAGAAACAAAACATTTAAAAACAATAATAATAACTTCAAGAGAAAATTCTGTTATTAAATATTGTGAAAATTTAAGAAAAAATAGTAAAAATAAAATTTTTATATTATTTTTTCATGAATATTGGAATTATTTTGCCTATAATTCAAATGGTATATTTGACGCAATTATTATGAATAATAACTTTGGTGCAATAGAAGATTTATTTGTAAAAAAATTACCTGTTGAAATGATAAATGGAATAATTTTATTTAAGAAAAACTGGGTTATAAAAAACAATGAATCTAATTTATATAATATTGAAAATTTAAAAACTCTTCCATATTATAATTATCCTAATCTTGGTATTTATAAAGAAACTGCTTTTTCAGATAAACAAAATCCTGATGGATATAAAACTGCATTAATGTTTTTAACTCGCGGTTGTGTAGGAAACTGTAGATTTTGTATAAATCCAAGTTTTTATCAAAATAAAATTCACAAAAGAGCTTTAAATTCATTTATTGACGATATTATCTTTTTTAACAAAAAAGGAATAAATCATTTTTCTTTTGAAGATGATATTTTTACTTTTTCAGCTGAAAATTTAAAAGATATATATAAAGAATTTGAAAAAAATAAAATAAATATAAAATATCGTGCTCATTCAAGATTAGATCAAATTGATGAAGAAAAAGCATGGTTATTAAAAAAAACAGGTTGTTTTAGACTTGATATTGGTATTGAAAGTGGAAGTTTAAAGATTTTAGATTATATAAATAAAAATATTGATTTATCTGAATTGTCCGAAAAAATAGATATTTTAATATCAAATAGCATAAAACCTTATATTTTATTTATATGTGGATTTCCAGAGGAAACTATTAAAGATCTTGAAAATACACAAATTTTAATAAATAAATTAAAAAAAAAGAAAATTAATTATGGAATTTCATTTTTTAGAAATATTCCAGGAACTTTAATAAGCGAAGAAATAGGTTATGATAAATCTGATTTTTCAAATCATAAATTCAATATAATTGATAAAAATTATTCAAAAATACCTGATAAAGAACTTTTTGATTTTTATTTTAAAAATACTGGTATAAAACCTCAAAAATATCAAACTGATTGTTATTTTTTAGAAGATAAAATAAATATAAATATAAAAGATTATTCAAAAGGTGAATTTGAACCAATTCAGCTAAATTATTGGGATGAAATAGAAGAAATTGCTCATTTAGTTGGAAGATTCAATGGATATATCGAATATAATTTTAAAAGTGTTGAAAAAACTTCAAATATTTTAATTGAATTTTATTGTTGTACTCAAAATGAAAATAGAGGACAATTAGAAGTTATACTTAATGATTATTCTATTAAAAAATCAATACCATGTAAATCTGAATATGGTGAAAAAATTTCAGTTGTTTTTAAAAATATAAAATTACAAAATAATAATTTATTAAAATTTAATACAATTGATAATAATGGACTAACTTTATTTAATAAAAATATATTAATGATTAACAAAAATCTATAACTTGTTTTTTTTTACTTTTGATATTATTATATAACTATGAAAAAAATACTTTTTTTTAACATATTATTATTTTTTATAATTTTTTCATATTCATTAAAAATCGGTGTACTTATGCCATTTGCTGCAAAAGAAGACCCGACTTTTGGATATATGGTAAGATCTGGAATTCAATCTTTTTCTGATAATTACAAAAACATTGACATTGAATATGTTTATCCTGATAAAAATACATCTTTTAATGCTTATGTTAAATATTTTTCAGTTGATTGCGATATAATAATTGGTGCAGGTTTTATGTATAGGGAAGCAATACAAAACGAAGCTTCAAGAAATCTTCTAAAAAAATACATATTAATTGATAATTCACTTGATCTTCCTAATGTAATGTCTATTGTTTTTGATGATTATCAAGCAGCTTTTCTTGCTGGTGCTATGACAGGTTCTTTTTTTAAAAACTGGAATCCTGGTTTTATTGGGCCACAAGATTCCTACCTTTCTGATAAGTTTTATTATGGATTTCAAGCTGGACTAACTTATTCAGAGTTTAAAGGTAAAATTCCAAGACTTAATATAAGTAGAACAATAGTTGGTTTTGTTAATCCTCAAAAAGCTTATAATGAAGCAGATTATTTATTTAAAAACGGTATTGATGTTATATTTGCACCTTGTGGGGGAAGTGCAATTGGAGTTTTAAAAGCAGCTTTAAAAAACGAAAAATATATTATTGGTACTGATAGAGATTTTTCTCTTATTTCAGAAAAAGGTGTTGTTTTTTCACTTGCTAAAAGAATTGATACAATTCTGTATAAAACATTGTACAAAATTGTAATTGAAAAAGAATTTGTTGGAGGCATTTATAACTATGATCTTTCAAATGGTGGTTATGAAGTATCTAACCTTGATGGACTTGATAGAATATATGGTTATAGAAAAATCAATTGGGTTAAAGAAACAATTGACATGCTTACAAAAAAATAAAAAGGTGATAAGTTTATGAAAAACAAATGTAACATATTAGTTTTTATATTAGCTTTTATATTTGTTTCAACTTATTCAGATATGATTGAACTTACTCCTGATAGTCTTGTTTCATCATTAACGCTTAGTATTGGCGAAATGCTTGGTGATATTAGCAATTTATATAAAAAACAACGAATTGAAGAAGAATATAATAAATTAAGAAGTCAGGGGGATAGAGAAAAATTTAATAATATTATATTTTCACTTGAATCTTTGACAAAAGAACTCAATATAAATGATGGTAATGCAATTTCTATAAGAAAGATAAAAGAATATACTATGTCACTTTCTCAGATAATAAGAGAAGAGAGCTTTTATTCAAAAATGAAAGAAATTTCAAGGCAAACTAGTCTTTTTACTAATATTGATATTTCTGTTTTTAATAATAGGGAAACTCTTTCAAATAACATAATACATAATATTAATAAAAGAGATAATGATTTTGAACTTAAAAATCTTTATTATATTTCAGAAAGTCAGATTAATCTTAATAGTAATAGTTTAAAATCTTTTGTTATTGATAAAGATATAAATTATCAAGATAAATTATCATTTAATGAAGATAGTTTTTTTAATACAAATTTTATTTTAAATAAAAATAAATTATTTTCTTATTCAGAAAATCTTGAAAAATATAAAAAATTAAGTGATTATATAAATTCAATAGAAGATTCTTTTATAAAAATTCCTATTAATGACAGTATTATATTACCATCTACTGTTTCTATAGATAAAAATTCATCATTTAAACAAAATACTTTTGTAATTGTTAATGGAATGATAGATATTGTTTTTATAAAAGACAATACAGGACATTTTTTTATTTATCTTGTTATTGATAAAGAAAATTCTGATTTTTTTGAATTGGAATATACTAATAAATCAAAAGATTCTGTTATTAAACCAATAGATAAAAAAGATATTTTAGATGAAAATCTAAGTATTTGTTACATTATTAAAGAAAATTCTACAGATTTTAAAAATATAGTTAATAATCTTTTAAATAATAGATTAAATTTTAAAAACAGACCTTATTCAACAAATATTTCATCTAATTTATTCAAAGATGGTTTGATTAATTTTATTTTACCTGAAAAATTTTTCCAAGAAAATCGTGGTTTTTCATCTCATGTTAGAACAGTTGACAGAATAAACATTTCAAATCCTTATCAAAAAAATAATATTAAATTAAAATTAAAATCATTGGAAAACAATGATAACATACTGATTTTTCATGGAAACACCAATGAACAAAATACTTTATCAGGAGTTTTTGCCAAAAATTCAGGTTCTAATTTTAATTTTTTTAACGAATATACATTGATTGAAAATATAGAAAATAAATATAATGTTTCCTATATGGTTGTTTATAGCGATGATATGTTTTTTGAAAAAGAATATTCTTATCTTAAAGAACTTGGGGATTTTATAACAAATGATAATATTTCACATAATAATATATCTTTTCCCGGTATATCAGAAACCGGTATTAGAAATTGTATTATTTATTTTTCAATTACTGGAGAACTTATAATAAACACAATAGATGAAACAAAATATATTAAAAAATTTATCGATAAAAATCCAAAATCCAGAGATTTGTTTGAAAAATTAAATATTTACTTAAATAAAACAATAGAATTAAATAATATAGATGATAGAACTATTAAATTAGTTTCAATTTTAAAAAATTCAACCATTAGAAAAATAATTTTAAACTCACTTGTATATAACAAAAAATCTGATGTAAAACTCAAATCAGCAATATACTAAAATCACTTATTTTTTTTGTATTAATACTTTTTATTTGATATTATTAATTATAAAAAATTATAAGGGGTTTCTTTATGAAAAAACAATTTATTTTCATTATTTTTGCAGTCTTTCTTTTTTTAACAGTAAAAGCTGAAGTAAAAGTCGAAAATGCTGTAGTAACTTATGTTTATGGGATTGTTAAACACAAACCTTCTGGAACAGAACAATGGAATAGTCTAAAACTTAATGACAAATTAAATATCGGAGATAGCATAAAAACCGGTAGAAGATCGAAAGCTGAAATTAATATTTCAGGTAAAAAAATAATAAAAATTAAACCTGATTCTATGATAGAAATTCCTGAAGTTGTTGAGAATCAAGGTGGAATAATTCAGTCTTTAAAATTAATGTTTGGTTATATATATGTTAATGGTAAAAAAATAGATGGTGAATTTAATGTGCAAACTCCTAAAGCAATATGCGGTATAAGAGGAACAAGATATACTCTTGAAGTTATGAAAAACGGTAGAGAAATACTTACTGTTCTTGCAGGAAGAGTACATTATGGTTCAAATGATAAGAAAATTTCTAAATTAATAGATAAAGGTCAAAAACTTGAAGTTACTAAAGCTGAAGAAACTTTAATTAAATCAATTAATATAATAAAAGAAGAAAGCAAAGTAATAAAAGAATTTCTAAGAAAAGAATCTGAAAAAATAGAAAATGCTGTTGAAGAATTACTTGGAAATATTAGTGAAGAACAATTGAATAATGTAAGACCTACAGAAAAACCAAGCGTAGGAACTACTAAAAAAACTGGAAGCGTTCATATATCCTGGTAAGGAGGGAAAATGAAAAAATTAAGTGTTTTATTATTTATAACATTTATTATAACAACTCTTATAATGTTTATGAATGGTTGTGGTAACAAAATAGTTGATACTCAACCAAATATTATTAATTCAGGTTCTTCTCTTGCAATACAGGTAGAATGGCCAAACAATCCATTAAATTCAGTTAGAAAAGCTCCTCCGGCATATTTAGGACTAGCAACTATTGAAGTTTTTTTAATTGAAAAAGATTTTGCAAATACAATATTTGATTCATCATTTGTTGATAACATCAACATTCCAGACTCTCATTATTATATGGCTCCAAATAGAGCAAGTGTATCTAATGATGATTTTGTAAACAGTATAAGAGGAACAGAATATGAGGATAAATTGTACTTTTACTCATTTGATGTAACTTCTCATAGTACAAACAAAGATGGGGCAAAAATTGAAAATATTAGTGTTGGAGATTATGTTCTTATATTGTTCGGAATACAAAATGGTGATTTTGTATCAACTTATGCAATGAAAAATATAGGTATTCAGGAAAATCAATCATCTTCTGTTACAATTACCGAATATGACTGGATTATAAACAATTCCACATCACCAAATAGTATAACTCTTATTAATGGTAATTATACAACAGCAACACAAATTGCTGTTAGTTTATCTCTTGATAGAATGAATCCTTCAGAGATAACTGTTGATGAAGGCAGTAGTTCGTTTTCTGTTACTTATAATTTTACATACGATGGTGAACCGTCAGATCTTGAATATATTGCAACATGTAATTTTGTAACAGGGACAACAACACCTGATAATGGACTATTAACTTTATCTAATGTTACTACTTCACCAGTTCCATCAGGAACAAATATACAAGCTACTTTCACTATAACTAATATTAGCACTCTAAGCATTCCAACAGATGCTACTGGAAAATCTGGTTTTAATATTGGTTTTCAGATAATTGAAAAAATTAATGGATTAGCTACAGGAGCAACAGATTGGAATAATTTCACGATTTTTATACAAGATTCAAATACTAACCAATCACCTAGTCTTAATCTTTTGTCTTTTGCTATAAATAGTGTATTTGATTTTGATTTTATAAAATATCACGGTGGACTAGCAGGAGAAATGCAAGACCCTAGAATTAATGCAAGTCCAATAAATACTATACAAGGTGCAACTATTGATTTAAGTTTAAATTCCGATAATACTAATCAAAACCTTATAATAGTTTATGATGATTCATTAGGTATGCTTTCTCCAATTTCTTATTCTACAAGCTCTATGATTCCAGGTACTGATTACAAATTATACAAAGCAGATGATTTATCAAAAACAGATATATCAGGCGGTATTTTTCCAACCGCTTTTGTTAATAAGACTACTGGAGAATTAAGTATAGAAATACCAATAGTTCCTGGAGATATTGATGCAGAAATTTCAAATAGTGGTTATGGAAGCTATATATTAGAAATAATCACAACAGATGGCGATAATATTTATAATGAAAAATTCCATTTATTTTTTGAAAAAGGTCTTTATGTAAATAAAGAATCAGATATTACTTCTTTAAACTATGATGGAGAAATCTCAACAAGTAAATATAGCATGGGTAGTGCTACTAATACAGGTATTTCTGGTGGAAATGGTAATTTTACTAAAGGTAATGTTTCTTTAGTTGATTTTTCAACAAGTAAAGTAAATGGATTTACAAGATTTGATGCTGTATGTGGTGTTAATACTCATGGAACTTGGGTATTAACTATTCCAATAGATACATCAACTTCTAATGGTTTAAATGTTCTTGATAATACTAATATTACTGATTATGCTATTGGATTTGATAATGCAAAAAATGATAGTGCTTTTTTTAATTTGCTTATAAACAACAAATTTGAATTCGATACAAATAATATTTATAGCATTGACGATAAAATGACTGCATCATTTGAAGCTTATGATTCAATGCAACATCACTTAAAATTGAGCTTTAATAATTTAGCAGAAGTCGATGTTACTAGTCTTATACCTACTGAAGTTCAAAATCAAACTGTAGGTTGGTATGTTATTCATGTAGTTAATAAAGATGAAGTTAATTCTCAAAATACAAACGGAAAAAAATATATATTTTATGGAAAAATTTATTTTAATTATTAAGTATAACTAGGGAGATTTTTAAAAACATGAAAAAAACAACAATAGTATTATCAATTTTAGTAATAATGATGGTTTTTACAAATGCATTTTCATTTATTGATGTTCCACAAGGGCATTGGGCTTATGAATCACTTAATAAACTTTATGATTCAGGTGTTATAAAAGGTAAACAGTTTAGCGGTGATGAATATGCAAGCAGATATTACTTTGCAACAGTTATTGCAAGAATGTTTGAAAACATACAATCTGGGAAAATCAAAATTGAAAATATATCTTATGAAGATTTTGAAAGAATAAATAGACTTTCTATAGAATTTGCTAATGAAATGAATCTTTTTGGATATAGACTTGCAAAACTTAGAAAAACAATTGATGTTTTAAAACAACAAATTGAAATATCTAAGCGTGAAAAAGTCGATAAAATTGAAGTTGAAAAAGTTAATCATAATTTTAGCTTTGATTTTAGACTTAGAAATGAAAAAACAGTATTTGATTATTCAAATGATAATGGATCAGTTGCTGCTAATGATCAGGTTTCAAACGATCATGTTTTTGGTATAAACTGGAATGCAGATTTTGGAAATGGTCTAACTTATATTAACAGAACTGAATTTAATCATGAGCATGAAAATGCAGGTGGTGGAGATTTTAATACTGTTGGTAGTCAAGCTATTGTAACTACATATTTTAATTATGAATATAATATGTATAATTTTTCTATTGGAAGACAGTATTTTAATATTGCAAATGCTCTTGTATTTTCAAATCGAGATAATGGTATTAAATACTCAAAAATACTTGATGAATCTAGTGATTTAATACTTATGGCAACTAAAGAAAGTAATGCAACAAACAATTTTGTAAATACTTATGCTGTTAACTATTTAAAATATATAGATGAAGATGTTTTAAATACATATTGGATAAACTCAACTTCAGCTAGATGGTCTAATGCAAGTTCTATTATTTCAGGAAATGCAGATATATGTTCTACAATAAATTATCTTGGAGCTTCATATAAATCTCAGATGAATGGTATGAAATACTATTATGAACTTGTTTTTTCTGATTATACTGATAGTATAAAAGACACTATAACTAATGGCGGAAGTGGTAATATAGGAATGCAAATGGCATATCAGTTTGGTATAACAAGAACTCTTAATCAATCAACTGATTTAAGATTTATTTATACACATCATGATGACTTTTTTAAAAGATTAAATGTAGATCCAACTTTAACTTTACCTTATTATGATGAATTAGGTTATGGTGGAATAAGCGGAGCAGAAGCTATATCTGATTTTAGATCAGCTGGCTTTAGCTCATATTTTTTGAGATTTGAAAATTATCTTTCAAATTCAGCTACTCTTGCTTTTAATATAGAAATGATTGAAGATGAATCTACTTTAGCTGCAGGACAAATTGCTGATGATAGACTAGTATTTGGATTGAAATTTGATAAAGCTATAAAAAGCAGTGTTTTTTCAGTTGAATACACTCAGGTTAATTCTGAAATGGCTACAGCACCTAAAGATGTCAAAATCAATGGAACAGGGCAGGAGAGTCTTGCTAAACCTGTAACTGCTGCAAATGCAATTTTTGGTGATGGTTTTGACCCGATTGATCAAAAAACTTTAAGAATTACATTAACACATAATTTTTAATATTTAATATTTGATTTAAGTAAGAAAAAAAGAGAGCTTTAAAAGCTCTCTTTTTAATTATTATGCAATCCCTTGCATTAAAAGTTCAACACATTTTTCTTTATTAATTATAATGTTTTTTGCAGTATCCTGACCATTTGTAAGACAAATAAGTTTTTTTTGAGAATTATCATGCATTATATTAATTATATTACCATAAGAAAAAGTTTCATCTAGTTTTGTAAAAACAATAAAATCAAATCCAATCTCATTAAAAAAAGATATTTTTTTAACTTGTTCCCTATATCTTGAATTTGCATTTAAAACAAGTGTTGTTTTATATGACATATTTTCAGGAAAAATATTGTTCAAAGCTTTATAATCTTTATCAACTCCGGGTGTATCAATAAAAATAAGATCATAATTATTGAAATTCTTAGATATAAGATTTATTAATTCTTTACTATTTTGAGCTTTCATCGAATGAATTCCTAAAAAATCACATTGTTCAAAAATCTGATCATAACCTGATTCTTTGTAACAATCTGTTGTTATTATTAATATTTTTTTCTTAAGCCCAATAGAAAATGTTGTACTTAATTTTATAATTGAGGTTGTTTTACCCGAACCAGGATTACCAATAAAAAAATGTATTTTATCATCACATGATAATTCACTTAATTCAAACAGTTCTGATAATGCAAGCTTTGTGGAATTATCAGGATTAGCAATATCTAATCTTTGTTTAATAAGAAGTGCGATATCAGGTTTAATATCATTATCAAGAAATTTAGCATAAAATTTTTCAATTATGTTATCAATCGGATTAGTTTCATTGACTTCAAATTCATTGTTTATTTGATTTTTTGCAAGTAAATCAACATATTTTTTTAAATCATTTACTTGTTTTTCTAGTGATTGTATCTTTAAACCGTCTTCATTAATTGAAAATGAATTGTTTTCAACTTCTTTTAGGTTTTCTTTTCCATCATCAATATAAGCAGTAACTTTATACTTTTTACTGCTAAAACAATCTGACTTGTTATTTTCATCACCATTTTTTAGAATTTCTTCAAAACTAAGAATAAGAGCATTTTCTCCCATTTCTTTTTTGATTTTTTGATAACCTTCACATTTAGAATCCACATAAAAAATCTTTTCCAATTTACCCACCCTTCCATATTATTTTTTTAATTATAAATAATGTAACTAATATAGAATGACCTGATATGCGCCTTTAGATTTTTTTATTATATATAGATTATAATTGATTTTTTTTTAAAATCAAATAAGTTTTAAAAAGTTTTTTTTACCGGTATCTAAAAAATTTATTCTTTGTTTAATATGATATTATCAAGTTCTTTTTTGCTTTCACTAAGTAATTTAGAACATTTAACAAAAAGCCTGTTTTCAAATAATTCACTAATGTTATTATATTTTTTTACAAAATCACTATATTTGAGTTTAACTTTTAGTTTTTCAATATTTATAGATAGGGAATAAGCAAAATTATCAATATCATTTTTAATTTTTTTTATTTCTCTATCAAGAGATAATTCTTTAAATTCAATTCTCATAATTAAAAACTCTGCTTTATCTATATAATTATCTGCTATAATATTCTGATTAAGAGCAAGATTTCTTTTTAATCTTGTTATAACAAATCTAAGTTTTTTTATTTCAGAGTATTTTTTTTCTTTATGTTCAGAATAAAAACTGTAAATTTCTTCAAGTCTTTCTTTTTTAGACCATATATCTTCAGATAAACAAGTTAAATTACAAAAAATTATTAAAAATATTATAATTTTACCAGTAAAATTCATAAAACACTCCAATGTTAAAAAGTTTTGAGTTGAGATTTTTATGTAAATTGTGACTTTTTTGAAGAGTAGAATATTCAAGTACAATATCATTAATATGAATATCAACACTTCTATAAACAAAATCAAAACATGGAAATTGAGCATTATTAACTGGATTATCTTCTGAACCAACAAAAAGACTTATATCAATAGAACTTAAAAATTTAAAATAATGTACAAAACTTATTTCCCAATATTTTTTCATATAATCATAACTATCTACATTAAAACCATCTAATACATTATCTAAAGCATTATAATCCTTGTAATTATATGCTAATATAAAATCAGACCTTAATCTATCAAACCATATTCTTGAAAATCTAAACTCAGATAATTCTGCATCAACATGATCTTTATCCTCAGAAGTTACATCTCTTTTGGTCACACCTAAATCAATTGTATAATAAGATATATTATAAGGAAGGTCGATTTTTAATCTCCAAGATTCAATTTTACCATCCTTTCTTTTATCAATATTATTTTCATACTCTTTATTTTTCACATAAAAATTTAATATCATACCATCAATATACTGACCTGATATTTCTTTTTTTAAATATCCTTTATATTCAGTAATGTTCTCATTATAAGAGAAATTTTTTTGATAATCTTTTTTCAAATAAGTATAAGCAAAACCTGAAACTCCTCGACTTATGTCTGAATTTATATCAATTTTTGTACTTTTGCTTCTCCATTCTGTATAAAAATAATTAATGTCATCACTATTATTTTTTTTTGTGCTTCCTTTTATATCTATGTTTAAATCCATAATATTAAAACTCTTTATACTATCAAAATAATAACCTGAATTTGATAAAATAGAGTTTTTCCTGTTAATATTATTAAAAAAAGAAAAATCCCTGAATTTGTTAAATATTTTTAACTTTATTTTAGAATTTTGTTCTGTATAATCATCATTCCACAAAAAAGAATTATATGTTTTGAAACTATTAAAGTTTGTATTTATTACAGTATTCAAATATGAACTATAATCTTTGTCTTTATTATTTGAACTAAAAACATCAACATCAGTCCCAAAAGTATATTTATATTCAATTCCAAATTTACCAGAAGTTACTATATTATTTTGATAATCCGTATTAATGAGCATAGTTTTTAAAACCATATTATCATTGTTTTCATTAATATACTTATGTTTTATAATTTTTTTCTCTTTTCTATAAATTTCAATTTCTTCTTTTATAATAGAGATTATCTTATCTCCGTAAAGAAAAACAAGTTCATAATTAAAATCATTTATCATAAATTCATAAGCTTCAAGGTGAACCGGTAAAAAATCAATATTTTTCCTCAAACCATTTCTATATATTTCATACAAATAAAAAGCAGCTTTATATCTTGTAATATTATGATTTCTTGAATAATCGCCTGAATCTGATAACTTCTTTTCAATTAAAAAGTAATCAAAAGTCCTATATCCATTATAGTTAGAAGGAATTTTTTTTAAAAGAAAATTTTCATCAGAAAAACAAAATAAAATGTTTACAAATAAAAAAAATAGGATTAAAATTCTTTTCATAAGAAAAGATTATATCATAAAAATATTTTTTTGACATTTAGGCGAAACCTTTATAAGTTTTATATAAATCATTTGTAAACAATAAAACTAATAATTTTAAACGGAGTAGCGATGTTTGGATTTACATCTTTACAAATATATACAATGATAATTTTTTTTGGAAGTTTAGCACTTATTGTTTCCGAAAAATTTCATAGAACTATAATTGCTTTATTTGGAGCTTCTTTAATTATATTATTGAGAATATTAGATCAAAACGAAGCAATATCATATGTTGATTTCAATACATTAGGTATGCTCATAGGTATGATGATTATTGTTGAAATATCCAGAAAATCTGGACTATTTGAATATCTTGCGATAAAAATGGTAAAAATTTCAAAAGGAAAACCTGTACTTGTATTTATTTATTTTTCACTTTTAACCGGTATTTTATCAGCACTGCTTGATAATGTTACAACAATATTACTTATCGCTCCAATAACTTTTCTTGTAACAGATATAATGAAAATTAATATTTACCCATTTCTTATGGCTGAAATATTTGCATCAAATATTGGTGGTACAGCAACTCTTATAGGAGATCCACCAAACATACTTATCGGGTCTAAAAATGCAATATCATTTAATGCTTTTTTATTTAATTTAGGACCAGTTTCACTTGTTTTAATGTTTGTGATGATTGGCTTATTATGGTTTAAATATAGAAAAACTTTTAAAAAAATACCTGGAATAGAAAACAAATTAGCTTCACTTAACGAAAACACTTCAATAAAAGATAAAAGCTTACTAATAAAAAGCATTTTAGTAATTACACTTACTTTAACACTTTTCATATTCCATGATGCACTTAGTCTGATGCCTGCAACTGTAGCTCTTTTAGGAGCATCCATTCTAATGATTATATCTATTAAAGAACCTAGCGAGTTTTTCGAAAGCATTGAATGGAATACAATATTTTTCTTTACAGGACTTTTTATAATTATAGGTGGAATGGAAAGTTCTGGTTTGATTCAACAAGCTGCTAATTATATGCTAGAAATAACCACAAATCCTCTTGTATTAGTTATGATAATTTTATGGTCATCTTCGATTCTAGTATGCGTAATTAGCTCAGTTCCTTTCGTTATAACCATGATACCTATAATACAAGTGATAACTGGTCCTCAAAATCTTGCTCTTACAAAAGCGGAAACAATGCCTTTTTGGTGGGCTCTTGCATTAGGAGCTTGTCTTGGAGCTAATGGTACAATGTTCGCTTCGGCTGCAAACCTGGTTGTTTGTAGTATTGCTGATAAATATCGACCTGGTATGATAACTTTTAAGAAGTTTTTAAAAGAAAGTGTTCTCATAACATTTATAAGCATTGTTTTTTCAAGTTTTTATATTTACTTTAGATATTTTTATTTTAAATAAACATTTTTTATTTTTGTACTTTATTTTTTTGGCTCTATAATTGTTTTATTTGAATTATTAAAAACATTTCTGCAATTGTTTTAATACTAATTTGAAAGCAGGTTTTTTTCATTTATTTGCCTATTTGTACAAATATACAAATAAATTTTTATTTTAATTTTATAATTTTTATAATGTATATAATTTTTTTTGTTTAATTTTCATGAATCTGATATATTTAATAAAAAAATAGGGGAGAGAACATTAAATGCTAAATGTCACCTTATTACAAAACACTTCAGAACCGGAAAAAAAAATAGCTATTGCTGCAAGATTGTGTTATTCAGCACTAACAGTTTCAGAATTAGAAGAAAAGCTAGATCAGAAAACAATTGAAAGACTTATAAAAACCGTTATAGAAAGAGGACATCATGCAGTTTTAGAACATGCAATATTCACTTTTGGCATAGACGGAGTTTCAAGAGTTTGTACTCATCAACTTGTAAGACACAGAGTTGCTTCATTTGCACAACAATCCCAAAGATATGTAAGAATTAAAGGTGAATTAGATTATTACACACCAGTTTTTATAAAAGCCAACTCAGAAGCACTTGAAATATATAAAGATATAATGACTAAAACTAAAAAAGCTTATGATAAATTAATTGAAATTGGTATTGATAAAGAAGATGCTAGATATGTATTGCCATCATCAACTGCATCAAACATTATTGTTACTATGAATGTTAGAGAATTATTTCATTTTTTAGAGCTAAGAATGTGTCAGAGAGCTCAGGATGAGATTAGAATTATAGCTTATAAGATGTATGAAATTTTATCTGATATTTCTCCTATAATTTTTGAATATGCTGGTCCTACATGCAAAACTAAGGGTTTTTGCAAAGATAAAGTAACTGATTGTCCGTTTTACAAGAAATACATAAAATAAAAAAAGTTTTAATTTATCGGACCAAATGTTCAATAATGGTTCTAAAGCATCATTATAATAATATGGATTCTAAAGCTTCTGTCATCCCGGTATGCTTCTGAGCCGGGGTCTGTTTTATTTGATTTTTATAATTGCCGTTAATACATCAACTCATTCCATTGACATTATTATATTTTCTTTGTAAAATCGTTTTAAATTATACAAATTATTTAGGAGTTATTTTATGATACATTGGAAATTTTTAGCTGCACCTGTTATTTCTTGTTTTATTGGCTGGGTTACAAATTATATAGCTGTTAAAATGCTTTTCCACCCAAGAAAAAAAATAAATCTTGGAATTATTTCAATTCAAGGAATATTTCCTAAAAGACAAAAAGAACTTGCAGAAAATCTTGGTGAAGTTATTCAAAAAGAACTTATATCACATAATGATTTTAATAATGTAGTAGATAATCAAGAATTTCATGATAAAATTAAAAATCTTGTTGAAGATTATTTTGTGAAATTTATAAAAGATAAAGCTATTGATATAAACCCAATGTTGCCAATGTTTTTAAATCAAGAAGTTATAAACAAAATTAAATACCTTGTAGGTGTTGAATTTGAAAAATTTCTCCCTGAAATAATAGAAACTATAAAGTTTCAGGTTGAAAGCACTCTTAACACCAAAGATCTTGTGAAGAAAAAAGTTGAAGAATTATCATTTGATAAATTAGAAGATATTTTATTTACAATTATGAAAAAAGAATTCAGATTTATTGAAATAATTGGAGGTGTATTAGGGTTTTTAATAGGAATTATACAATCTGCTTTATTTTATTTCTTTTAATAATAACATTTAAAGAAGGTTTAATTGAAACCTCTGATTAAATAAAAAAAATCAATATAATGTCATCCCGGTATCATTCTGAATTTTTGTCATCTCGGTATGCTTCTGAATTTTTATCATCCTGGCACTATTTTGAATTTTTGTCATCCCGGTATGCTTCTGAATTTTTGTCATCTCGGTATGCTTCTGAATTTTTATCATCCTGGCACTATTTTGAATTTTTGTCATCCCGGTATGCTTCTGAGCCGGGATCTCGTTTTTGATTTTTTTTTGAATTAGATTTTACATATAGATTCAAAAAATTGATATCGAGCGTAATTATGGAAGCTGTCTTAAGATTTTCAATAAGTATACAAAAAAGAAATTCAAAGTTAAAAAGAATAAAATTATAAATAACTAAGATACATTAGAAAATCTTAAGGAAATTACATGGAGGTAATTTAAAGCTGAACATGTAAGGAGAAAATTTATACTATGTAAATTTTCAACTGGTACCAAGATATCAATTGTTTTGAATTGTATAATTATTTAAAATATTGAATCCATTAATTAGAAAAACTTCTAACGAGTTTTCGTAATTGAGTCTTCTGATTAAATTAACAAAAATCAATATAATTTCATCTCAAATTAAATTTCATATAAAAAAATGTCATCCCAGTACTATTTTGAATTTTTGTCATCCTGGTATGGTTCTGAATTTTTGTCATCTCGGTATGCTTCTGAATTTTTATCATCCTGGCACTATTTTGAATTTTTGTCATCCTGGCACTATTTTGAATTTTTGTCATCCCGGTATGCTTCTGAGCCGGGATCTGTTCTTAATTTTTATATGTGTTAGTTAATTCAGAGAATTCAATTAGATATAAAAGTATTAAATAAATAATTAACCTCATCTTTAAGATTAGATATTCTATATAACAATTCTTCCTGATCAATACAACTTTTGTCAATGTAATTCCATACATTAGCGTTTATTCCAGTAACAATATCATTACTATTACCTATTTTGGATAATTTAACAATAGCATTTGAAATATGAGTAATTGCAATAATTTTAGTGTTATGACCAAATTTAAATTCGTTTTCTGGAGGTTCAATATAATTATTAACCACTTGCTGGAATTTAATAGGTATATTCCATTTTTTCATAAGCCAAACACCAACATCATTGTGATTAAAGTCTAATAGTTCTTTTTCAATAGAATGAAAGGGAAGTCCTCTTGTTTGAACTTCTTTTAAAATAACTTCAAGTACTTCAGGCATTAAAGAGGCATATATAATTTTACCAATATTATGAAAAAGTCCACAAAGCCATAAATCTTCATCTTTAACTCCAGAAACCTCACCTATTATTGTATTTAAATAACCAACAGCTAGGGAATGCTTCCAAATGTCAGAAAGATCTAATTTTTCTTTTTTAAGCTTTTCAAAACTATTTAAAGCAGTAATACCAATTACAATATTTTTAATTTCTTCATTACCAATTCGCATAATTGCTTTATCGATTGAAGTAATACTAGAAATAGCTCGGTAAAAACAAGTATTGGCAGTTTTTAATACTTTCAATGAAATAGCTGGGTCTTTTTCAATAATAGAACTCATTTTTAATATGGAAAAATCTTTTTTGTTAATTTCTGTTAAAAGTTTACTTACAATGTCTGGTAAAGTTGGAATATACTCCAAAGTATCAAGGAGATTAATTATTTCAGCTTTTGAGAGCGGGTATATCTCTTCATAATTATATAATCTCATAAATAACTCCTTGAGAATGATTTTTATTTAGTACTTATACTAATTATAGCTAAATAATTATAAAAAAGCAAAAAGAAGAATTTACTTTTTAGTAGTTTATGCCAAGTTAAACCGTGGGGTCATGCCGAAAATCGTAAAAACTTAAAACAATAATCAACACCCGGCGCTGACCCCAACATTATGTCTAACTTGAGGTAGTTTGATTTATCTAATGATATATAAAATACAAGGGAATATATTCTTTTTAGGAATTTAAATACTTATCCACAAGTTAAACCGTGGGGTCATGCCGAAAATCGTAAAAACTTAAAACTATAATCAACACCCGGCGCTGACCCCAACATTATGTCTAACTTGAGGTAGTTTGATTTATCTAATGATATATAAAATACAAGGGAATATATTCTTTTTAGGAATTTAAATACTTATCCACAAGTTAACATAATGTATATTATCGGAAGTTGTGTATACTGTGCATAAACAAAAGATAAAGCTTATACCAATGAAATAACAAATTCACTGAAATAACAAATTTACTTATTTGAATTTAATATTATATTAGAAAATTAAGAACTATCTTTTAGGGTTTTGGCAACATTTTATACTTCTGATACAATAAAAACTCATCAAATAGCAAATAACTTAAAATTAAAAAACAGATTCCGGTTCAGAATCATACCCGGATGACAGATTTTTAATTTGCAATGTCCAATGTTGAATGTCGAATTTTTAGAGGCGTTAGAAAATTTTCAATTAAAATAAAGTATGAAGGAGTTTTTATAAACAAAAGCAAAAAAAAATCTACTCGGTAACTTGAGTGAACATTGCGAAGCATATAATATACGGATGTATTATAAGTGAACGAAGGTTCAGAAGACTCAAATAGAAAAAAGTTTATGAGCGTTTTGGGGTATTCAACGGTATAAGATCATCTAATCCATCACCATCTTCATTATCAATTGGATTAACAAGTGGCGGAATATTATCAAGATCTCCTCCAGTTGAAGGTGTTACTAGCGGTGGTAAAGTATCTAAATCCCCTTTATCATTTAAGTAATTATTAGAATTTATAGATGTGTTTGACCATGTGCTAAAAACAAATATTATTAATGTAAGGAAGAAAAGTGATTTTTTCATTGTTTGCGTATCCTCCTTTTTTCTTTATTAATATTATTCTAACATAGAAAAAAGGAGTGATAAAGTTACAATTCGTTACAAACTAATAAACCCCGTTAATTTTCATTTAATCTCTTTCCCAAATGGAGTTAATGCAAGAGCAGCTAACTTAAAATGTTGTAATGCAAACGGTATTCCTATTATTGTTATTGCAAAAAATGCTGCAAATAATATATGTGTTATTGAAATCCATATACCACCCAGTAAAATCCATGTTATATTCAATAATATCGACAATGCTCCTGAATAATTCTCTTTAGTTTTTATTTCTTTTCCAAATGGAAAAAGCGATAACATTCCAAGTTTAAATAATTGTATTCCAAATGGTATTCCTATAATTGTTAAACATAAAACTATTCCTGTAAATATATATTCAGTAAAAATAAATATTCCACCAAATATAATCCATATAATATTACCTATCAAAGAAATCAATATACTCTCCTTATATTTTATTTTAGATATTTTTCAACCCAGTTGTATCTTTCCCATAATAAATGTAGTATGCTCTCACTTGCTCTATATCCATGGGATTCATATGGTAATACAAGATATCTTACCTGACCACCATTTCCTTTTATTGCGGAAAATAATCTCTCTGACTGTAAAGGATAAGTTCCTGGATTATTATCCTGTTCACCATGAATTATAAGTATTGGTTCGTTTATTTTATCAGCATGTGCAAATGGGGATACTTCCATATATATTGAAGGAGCTTCCCAAAAAGTTCTTCTTTCACTCTGAAACCCAAATGGAGTCAATGTTCGGTTATAAGCACCACTCTGAGCAATTCCAGTTACAAAAAGATCTGTATGTATAAGTAGATTTGCAACCATGAAAGCTCCATAAGAATGACCGATACAAGCCATTTTTTCAGTATCGATAGAATTTGTGTTTTTAAGAGCATCTATTGCTGCCTGAGCATTCATTTTAAGCTGAGATACAAAAGTATCATTCATTGTTTTAGGATCTCCAACTATTGGGAATTGTGCATCTTTAAATACTGCTATTCCTTGTAATAAGAAGAAAAGTTCTGACATATAAGAAATTTTTGTAAATGTATTACTGCTTCCTCTTACCTGTGAAGCTGTGTTTTTTCCTGTATATTCAAGTGGATAAGAATGAAGTACACAAGGTACTTTTTGTCCTTTCTTATAATTTGGTGGATAATAAAGAGTTCCTGAAAGTTCAATTCCATCTTCTCTTTTGTATTTAACAATTTCTTTTTTTACATTTTCAAATACTTTAAATGGATTTTCAAAAAATGAAACTTGTTTTTTGGAATTTTTAATTGGATTATATTCATAATAATTTGGATATTCAGTACTTGACTCGCTTTTTATAAGAATTTTTGTAAAAGTTTCATCTGTAAAACATAAAAATCTTTCGTATTTATCATTAGAAGATCTGAAAACTTCTGATTTTGTAAAATCATTTAAAGATATTTTGTATAAAACTGGGAAATATCCATCTTTGCTTGCACCTTTTGCTGATGAATATATATATCCATCTTTTAATATAACGACTTTATTACCAGTTTTATCTCTGTGTTCACAAAAAGTTCCAATTGAATTATATTCATCATTTACACTAAGATCTTCAACTTTTTTTATAATTGCATTGTTTTTTTCAATATCAATATGATAAGTTTTTATCCATCTTTTTTTCCATTCATATTCTGTTATAAAACCCTCACCTTTTTTATCCATTAAAAAACTTAATCCATAATATCTATCTTTAAGTTTTAATACTTCTTTTCCTGTTTTAAAAGGTTTTTCCATTACTTTAATACTATCTCTAAATGGAACTTCGTTTTCAGGATCTCCTCCATCAAGTGCTTCAGCATAAATAAGTGTTGAAGGATAATATGGAACCCAATCAAAATATCTTCTTCCTGTAAACACACCTCCAATTGGTACTGAGTCTGTTGTTTTATGTGATTCAAGTATTATTTTTTCACTTGTTTTTAAATCAATTAATATTGAATCACGATTAAAATAATAAAAAGGCACTGTATATGAAAAAGGTTTTTTATACTCTGTTGCTAAAATATAATTACCATCAGGAGAACTTGAATCCATATAATAAATTCCTGGTTTTGTTATATAATCTTTTTTACCAGTTTTAAGATTTATTTTACATAATATTGTTGTAAAATAATGTTCAAAAAGTTTTTCGTCATAATTATTTTTTAATAAATCCTGATAAGTTCTAACTTTTGATTCTTTTCCAAAAGATTCCTGTATAACTGGTTCAATTGAATCCACTGTCATTTCAGGAGTTTTTTTTGCTGCATTTGCTGATAAAGCAACAATAATTTCATCAGGAGAATTTTTAACCCATTTCATACCATTAGTAAATACAGTATTTATATTTGAAGTAATTCTCTCAGCTTTTTTCTTTTCAAAATCTATAATCCATAATTCTGTTGTATTTTCTCTTTTTACGGTAAATGAAAAATATTTACTAGTATATTCAAATTCATAATCAATTATTTTAATATCTTGAGGTATTCCTGATATTTTAATTTCTTTTCTATCTTTTGAATAAAATTTAAAAGCTGTGTAAAAAGTATTTTCTTCTTTTTGAAAATTTGAAGGATCTAATCTTACTCCTGCAATTTTTTCGCTTTTTTTGGCAAGATCTGATATATCAGGCAAAGCATTATAATATGCTTCAACATACATTCCTGAACTTACTTTGGTAACAAATACAGGTTCAGGTTGTTTTTTAACCATTTCAACTATTTCAGGAATAGGTTCCATATAGCCTGCTGAAAAACTTAATATTACACTTAAAAATAAAACTACTGTTAAAAAAAACCTTTTCATATTATCTCCTATTTTAATATATTTTTATTTTGTTATATTTTGGTTGTTTTATGTTATTTTTTTGTTATATTTTTATTTTTCCTTTGAAAACTTCAACACAATCACCTTCTAATATTATGTCTTGGTTTTTTTCTTGTTTGATAAAAAGATCTCCTCCTGCAAGAATAACTTTTAAAGGATTTGAACCTTCATACTGTTTAAAAAAAACTGCTGCTGAAGCACATGCTCCAGTACCACAACTTAAAGTATAACCTGAGCCTCTTTCAAAAACTTGAACATTCAAAATGTCCTCATTTATCTTTTTTACAAATTCAACATTAACACCATTTGGGAAAATATCCATTTCTTGAATTTTTTTGCCATAATATTCAACTTTATCTTTATTAAAGATTTCAGAAGTGAAAATAACACAATGTGGATTGCCAATTGAAACACAATTAAGGCTAAAATCTTGGTTTTCAATTTTAATTCGTAAATTTTTTTCAGTTTCCCAATAAGGTTTACCCATATTAACACAAACCGAATAAACCTCATTATTACGAGCTCTTATAAGTATGTCTTTTGGACCTGATAAAGTTTGTATAACAAAATTCAGTCCATTTACCATATTATTTTCATAAAGATATTTTGCAACACATCTTATAGCATTACCACACATTTTACCTTCAGAACCATCTAAATTCCACATATTCATCCAAAAAATTCCATTATCATCTTTTGAAATTAATACAATTCCATCTCCACCAATTCCATAATTTCTATTTGAAAGTCTTTTTGCAAGTTCAGGCTGACCTGAAACAATAATTTTATCAGTATTATCAATAAAAATATAATCATTACCAGTTCCTTGCATTTTTATAAAATCCATAAAAGCTCCTATAAGATTTAGTAAAACTTTTATTATAAATTAACGTCACTTTGTGACAATTAGCGACTGCTAAAGCAGTCTAATTAGAACTGCTAAAACTTATTTAATCATACAAAAACAAATGTGAATTGGTGAAATAGATTTAAAGCTTTTGACCTTCACTCTTTCACTCTTTTATACCGCCCTTATACGCTTCACATAACGCTTTCATACTGTTCTTTCAACCATTTTCTCAGCAATCTGTAATGCATTGAGTGCAGCTCCTTTAAGAAGCTGATCCCCACTTACAAAAAAATCAATACCATTTTCAAACACAATGCTTTTTCTAATTCTACCAACTTCAACATCAAAATTATCAGAAGAAGTAATTGGCATAGGATAAATATTATTATTGATATCATCTTTTAAAACAATACCATTTGTATTTTTTATTAAATCTCTAATTTCATTTATATCAGGTTTCAATTCTGTTTCAACGGTAATACTCTCTGAATGAGCTCTCAAAACAGGAATTCTAACAGCAGTACATGAAATCAAAAGGTCTGAAACATTAAATATTTTTCTGATTTCAAGTGTAACTTTCATCTCTTCTTTTGTATATCCATTAATTTCAAAATCATCAATATGTGGAATAATATTATATGCAAGATCATACTGAAATTTAGAAGGTTTAAAAACACGATTTTCTCTATATTGACTAATAGCTTGTAAAAGTTCATCCATTCCTTCTTTTCCAGCACCACTTGCAGCCTGATATGTGGAGATTATAACTTTTTTAAGCTTGTATTTTTTATGTAAAACCCATAACGGTATAGCTGCAATAAGTGTAGTACAATTAGGATTTGAAATAAATCTGCTTTTTTTTATTGAATCAATATTTATTTCAGGAACTATAAGTGGTGTATTTTCAAAAAGTCTAAATGCTGAGGAATTATCAATTACTATACAACCTGATTCTTCAGCAAATTGTCTGTTTTGAATCGACCATTTACCACTAACACAAAAAAAAGCTATATCAATTTCTTTAAAACTATCTTTATAAAAAGTCTCGATAATAAACTCTTTTTTATCTTCAATTAACTTTTTTCCTGAGCTTTTTTGAGATGCAAAAAGTCTGATTTTAGAATATGGAAATTTCCTAATATGTATAATTTTTAGAAGCTCACTACCAACTTTACCAGTAGCTCCATATATACCAATTTTATACATAATTGAAACCTCCGATTAAATAATCTCCATGCTTTCAAGTATTACTCTTAATTTTTCTTCTGTTTCATCACTAACATCAACAAGAGGCAGTCTAAGATCTCCACCTGCCATATTACAAAGATTCATTGCACATTTAATAGGTTGAGGATTAGTTTCAATAAAAGCACCTTTAAATAAAGGCAATAATCTATAATGAATATTTCTAGCTTTTTCAAAATTACCAGCTTCTGCATAAAGCACAAGAGATTTCATTTCAGCAGGAACAAGATTGCTTACAACTGATATAACTCCATGTCCACCCATTGACATTAAGGGTAAGGTCAAACCATCATCACCACTCATTACAGAAAAATCAGGGTTTAATCTTGATATTTCATTTATTACATCACCCATTTGATTAATATTACCACTTGCTTCCTTAACACCAACAATATTATCAAGTTCTGAAATTTTAATAAGAGTATTTACATCAATATTTCTACCTGTTCTTCCTTCAATATTATATACAATTATAGGAATGTCAGTGTTTTCAATTATTTTTTTGAAATGCTCATAAATTCCTTTTTGAGAAGGTTTATTATAATAAGGAGTGACAATAAGAGCACCGTCAGCACCATATTTTTCTGCCATTTGAGTGTTTTCTATAGTTGTTTTAGTATTATTTGTTCCAGTGCCAATTATAACTTTTACACGATTATTAATAATTGAAATGCTTTTTGTAATTATTTCTTCTTTTTCGGAATTTGTAAGAGTAGGGGTTTCACCAGTAGTACCAAGAATAACCAACCCATCTACTCCATTTTCAATTTGAAACTCAATATTACTTTCAAGACCATCCCAATCTATTTCTTCTCCCGAAAAAGGAGTAATTATCGCAGTATAAAGTCCTTTAACAAGCATATTATTTACCCTCCATTATTTCATCAAATATAGTTTCTATATTATAAAAACCAGTTTTTCTATTAATAAATTCAGCAGCAATAATAGCTCCAAGTGCAAAACCTTCTCTATTTCTAGCAGTATGGCTAATTTCAACAGTATCAGCATCAGAATCAAACATAATTTTATGAATTCCAGGAACTTTACCTGTTCTAACCGATGTAAACTGAAATTCCTCAGCTGCAACTTTTCTGTCTATACTATTTGTAAGAAGTCTCTGCTTTATAGGATTGTTTTTTATAATTATATCACTTAAAACATTTGCTGTACCGGAAGGACTATCTATTTTTTCACTATGATGAATTTCTATACCAGCAACATCATAATCACTTATTTTTGCAAATAATTTTGAAGAATAATCTGTGATTTTTTTAAAAACATGCATACCAGGTGAAAAATTACTACCATATACAAAACCTGAACTGCTTTTTTCAATAGCAGCTTGAATTTTATTAATATCTTTATACCAACCAGTAGTTCCAACTACAATATGTTTATCAAGCATAATAAGTTTTTTGATATTTGAAAGCGCACAATCTGGATTAGTAAATTCAATACATACATCAGCATCACAAACAGATTCACTTGTTATATCCTTAAAATCCGCTTGTTCTGAAAAAGGGTCAATTATTGAACTAATTTCATGCCCATGTGAAATAGCTTTTTCTTTGATCATCTTTCCCATTTTTCCAAAACCAATTAAAGATATTTTCATATATACCTGCCTTTTTCTATAATTTTAACAAAGAAAAACTAAATATTCATCTTTATTAAACAAAAAATCAAAAAATAACCCATAGAAAGTAGAAGCCAATATAAAAAAATTGTTATTTAAACTAAAAAATACCATTAGACAATTGAAGTAATCTTAAATTTCAAATATAATTGAATAGTCTGAATAAATAAATATATAATTTAGAGTTGTGTTATTTAATCAGATAGTCTAATAAATATAATAATGCATTAAAAAAATAATAAATTTAATCTTCGATTTTTTTTGTTTTTTCAGAAGATTAACCTAGGAGTATAATATGGATGAATTTATAATTAATGTTTATGAAAAATTAGTATCTGTTTCAAAAAACAAAGGTTTAATCTATTACTTTGAGTTAAATAAATGTTTACCATTAAAAAACTCATCTAATTTTTTAAATCCATTTCAAACATTATTTAATACTCTAAATAAGTTAAATGAAGAGCTAAAAAAACAAGATTTACCATTATTAACATCACTTGTTGTTAATAAAAATTCAGGAAGACCAGGTAAGGGATTTTTTTACTATTCAAAAACTCTTGGAATATTCAATGGCAATGTTGATTCTGATTTTGAAAAAGACTTATTTTGGAAATCAGAAAAAGAAAAAGTCTATAAACACGAATGGAATAATATTTTTTTAACAAAAGAAAAATAAAAAGAAAAAAAGACTGTTTGAAAAATGGTCTGTCAGCAATTACGAGAACTCGATAGAAGTTTTTCTAATTAATGGATTCAATATTTTAAATAATTATACAATTCAAAACAATTGATATCTTGGTAACAGTTGAAAATTTACATAGTATAAATTTTCTCCTTACATGTTCAGCTTTAAATTATCTCCATGTAATTTCCTTAAGATTTTCTAATGTATGTTAGTTATTTATAATTTTATTCTTTTTAACTTTGAATTTCTTTTTTGTATACTTATTGAAAATCTTAAGACAGCTTCCATAATTACGCTCGATATCAATTTTTTGAATCTATATGTAAAATCTAATTCAAAAAAAGAAGGAGTTTCTGTAAACAAAAGCAAAAAAAAAATCTACTCGGTAACTTGAGTGAACGTTGCGAAGCATTTAATATACGGATGTATTAAAAGTGAACGAAGGTAAAGAGATATTTTATATGGATGTAAAATATCGAATGGTACCGAATGATTATTTTTTTGCGATAGTTTAATGAAAAAAATCAAAAACAGATCCCGGCTCAGAATCATGCCGGGATGACATTTTCTCAGAATCATGCCGGGATGACATTTTCTCAGAATCATACCGGCATGACATTATATTAATTTTTGTTTATTTAATCAGAAGACTCAATTAGCAACTTGTTGTGCTAATTGTGACTTTAGTCACGCTAATTGGTTTTCAAATTATTTATATAGTTGCAACCATAACAGCTTTAATAGTATGAAGTCTGTTTTCAGCTTGATCAAATACTTTAGAATATTTTGATTCAAATGCTTCATGAGAAATTTCTTTATCATGAACAGCAGGAAGACAATGTAAAACTATAGCATCTTCTCTTCCAGTAGCTTCAACTAAATCCATATTAATCTGATAAGGTCTAAGTTTTTCAACTCTTTCTTTAATGCCAGGCTGATTTTCTTCACCCATAGAAACCCAAACATCTGTGTAAAGAACATGAGAATCTTTAGCAGCTTTTTTAGGATCATCTGTAAATTCAAGTATTGCTCCAGTTTCTTCAGCAATTTTTTGACAAGTTTCAATAAGTTCTTTTTGAGGCCATAATTCTTTAGGAGCACAACTTACAAAATGCATTCCCATTTTCGCGCAACCTATAAGAAGTGAATTTCCCATATTATTTCTAGCATCCCCAAAATAAGCAAATTTAATACCTTTAAGACTACCGAAATTTTCAATTACAGTGAGCAAATCTGCTAAAATCTGAGTTGGATGATACATATCTGTAAGACCATTCCATACAGGAACACCTGCATATTGAGCGAGTTTTTCAACAGTTTCCTGTTTAAAACCTCTAAATTCTATACCATCAAACATTCTACCTAAAACTCTAGCTGTATCTTCAACACTTTCTTTTCCACCAAGCTGTATATCATTAACTGATAAATATTCAGCATTTCCACCTTCATCATTAACAGCACAAACAAATGCACATCTAGTTCTAGTTGAAGATTTTTCAAATATTAAAGCAATATTTTTTCTTTTTAAATTATCACCATAAATCCCCATTCTTTTATTCTGTTTTAAAGTTTTAGCAAGGTCAAGAAGAAATTGAATTTCTTCAGGTGTATAATGAAGCAAAGTTAGAAAATGCCTTCCTTTAAGATTAAAAGCCATATATTCCCCCTAGAATTTTATAGTCCATTACTTTATAGTCAAACCATTTACCATTGTCAAGTTATCTGAAAATTCAATTATATTCGATTTTTTAAAGCAGTTTTGTATCTTGCTCTCAAATAACATTGATAACATAATATCTCACAGTTTTCGGCCGTATCAGGACCTAATCCATTTAATCCAGATCTATCCCAAGGATTCCATGCTCCTCTCTGATCACTTTTATCCATGCTAAGATAAACTAGTCTTTTACTACATTGTTCACATATACCGCCTGATTTTTTCCATGCTTTTTCTATCGACTTTATTGAAAATTCCATTTTATTATTCCTTGGTTATAAATTTTTCTACCGAATTCACTAATTTTTCCGATGTTATTTCAATCTCTTCAATTATTTTGTCAAGCTTTTCAATTGCTTTTTCACTATCAACTGAAGACATTTTCATTCTTTGTATATTAGAATACATAGATTCAATTATTAAATCTTCTTCTTTTACAACTATATTAACTTCATTACTATTCATAGTAATACTTGCCATAGCATTTGCAATTTCTCTATGAGCTTCTTTTTGTTCTGATGTTGCTGCTGAAATTTCTGCTGTTAATTGAGCAGCTTTTTCAACTTGATTAACAATATTCTTAAGTCCTTCTCCAGATTTTGTAGCTAATTTATCACCATTTTCGACATTATTCACTGTTGTTACAATAAGCTGTTCAATTTCTTTGGCAGAATCAGCAGTTCTTTCAGAAAGTTTTCTTACCTCATCTGCAACAACTGAAAAACCCTTACCATGTTCACCTGCTCTAGCTGCTTCAATAGCTGCATTTAATGCAAGAAGATTTGTCTGTTCAGCAATCTCAGTTATTACTGAAATTATACTATTTATCTGAGAAGCATTTTCTTTTATTGTTTTCATAGCATTAATAGAAGCTTGCATACTTTCAAAACCATTTTCAGCTTCCACTGAAGCTGTATTTACAATTTCTGATACATTTAATGTATTTGCAGATATTTCTTCAACCGATGCTGATAATTGTTCAACAGATGATGTTGTTGATGAAATTGAATCTGATTGTCTATATATACTTTCATTTATTTCTTTTGATTTCGAATTAAGATTTATTCCTGTATCATTAATCTGATTTATTATATCTAACTGTATTTTAGAAACTTCAACCAAAACACTATTTGCTTTTATTAATTCTTTTGATATCTCTTCTGTTTTTCTTGACATATTTTTTATACTTATAAAACTTTCAGAAGTATCTTTTACAAAATTATCTGCTGATTCAGCAATTTCTTTCATTTCACCTTTGAATTTACTTATTGGAATATTAATTGATAAATCCCCTTTTGAAATTTGTGCAAGTAATTTAATAATTTTTCTAACTGGATCAGTTATATAATATTTTGAAATCAATATAAGTATTATTACAGTGATTAAATTTATAATAAATATAAAAGTTTGAATACTTTTAAGAGAAATAACTTTCTTTTTTGAATAATTTTCTGCAAGTGAAACAGCTTCATTTGTAAGTTCAAAAAAATCTTCGCTCTGTTTGTTAATATTATCTATAATATCTTTATTTGCCCTTAAATATATCAATGATTTTCTTAATTCACTATATTTATTTTTAATATCTAACATCTTAGATTCAAAATCAAAATCATTTGTTTTTACAAGATTTAATTCCTTTGAACCATTTATAAGACCTAAAATAATATTTTCAATTTTATCCATTAAATTATCAGATTTATTATTTAATAATTCTAGTTTTACAAGTCTTTGAGTAGCTCCCCTTACAATACCAGAATAATTTACAATCCTTGAATCACCTTCCATTGAAGAAAGCGAAAAATATATATTGGTAATTGATACAATTGATACAATGATTATCATTATACAAATGCCTTTTAATAAATCTGAGATTTTCATTCTTATACTCCATTCTGTTTTTAATTAATATTAATATTAATATAATACAATAATATGTGTAATTCTTGCAATATATAATTTAAATAATTTTGTTTCTATAAAGGTTTTTGAAAAAATTTGTTTTATTTTATTATATTTTAGTTTTTAAGTTACTCAACAGTTGCTTTTTATTAGCTTAATATATTATTATTGATTTATAGTTACAAACATTAATATTTGAAATTTTTTTCGGAGGATTTTATGAAAAAATTTATTTTTACGTTTATGCTGTGTATTTGCTTTTCATTAAATGCTTTTTCTGATAATCTTTGTTTTAATGATTCAAACACATGTTCAATTGAAAATCCTGAACTATGTTCAGTTACAGGAACTTATAACAAAACACCTACAGACAAAAACAAAAAAAAGAAGGAGAAAAAAGTAATGGATAACAAAACAATTAAAGTTCTTTTAGAAACAAGCCTTGGAAATATAACTTTAGAATTATACCCAGAAGTCGCTCCAAAAACTGTAGAAAATTTTACAACTCATGTAAAAAACGGTTATTATAATGGAATAATATTTCATAGAGTAATAAAAGATTTTATGATACAAGGTGGAGATCCTACAGGTACAGGTGCAGGCGGAGAATCTATATGGAAAAAAGATTTTGAAGATGAAATTTGTGCTGAAGCTTTAAACCTTGATACTAAAAAAGTTCCTGGCAGAAATATGACAATTAAAGATTATTATGAAAATCAGGGTTATAATTTCAAAGATGGTTTAAAATCAATGAATGTGGTCAAAGGTACAATTGCAATGGCAAATGCTGGTCCTGATACAAATGGAAGTCAGTTTTTTATAGTAACTAAAGATAAATGTGATTGGCTTGATGGTAAACACACAGTATTTGGAAAAGTTATCAAAGGTATGGATACTGTTGATAAAATTGAAAAAGTTAAAAAAGATGGTAGTGACAGACCAATAGAACCAATTAAAATAATAAAAGCAATTATTGAAGAATAAAAAACAGCGAATGTGTGAAAGAGTGAAGTAGGAAAAGCTTTAAATCTATTTCACCATCTCACCGTTTCGCTATTTCGCAGTTTTTAAGAGGTATTTATGAGAAGTTTTATGATTTTGTTTTTTATATTAAACTCTATAATATCATGGGGGCATCCTCATGTATTTGTAGAAACTTATCTTACTCATTCAATTGATAAATCAGGTGATATGAATATTAGACTTACATGGGAATATGATGCTATGTTTTCAAGTGGAATTATTGGTGATTATGATAAAGATTCTGATTTTGAACTTAATGAAGCTGAAGCTAAAGAAATAAAAAATAGCATATTTTTAAGAATGAAAGAATATAATTATTATACTGAAATTTACTCAGAAGGTAAAAGAATATTCCCTTCTCCTGATTTTGAAGCTTCTTCAAAAGATGGTATTTTAAAATTCAGATTTTACTACACAATACCTAAAGAATATCTTGTAAAAGGAAATTTTATTAAGATAAGAGTTTTTGATGAAGAAAATTATACAGCTTTTAAACTTGCATATTATGCAAGAAATGATAAAAACAGAAAGTTTCTTGTAGAAGAAGGAGATTGGGATGAAGATATACTTAAAATACCTATTGATTAGTATTTTTATAATAGGTGTTATATATTTAGCTTACAGTGTATTTCATTCTGAAAGTTTCAACAGTTTTAAACAAGCATCTTTTTATAAACATATAACTGAATATCAGAGAATATTAAGAACAAAACTCTCCTCTCTTATGATAAGTTTAAGAAAAGATAAAAGTACATTTACATTTTTTTCAATAATACTAATATCATTTCTTTATGGAATAATACATGCAGCTGGTCCAGGACATGGTAAATTTATTTTAAGTTCTTTGATACTTTCAGAAAAAAGCAAAGTTTCTAAAGCTTTTTTTGCTAGTTTTACAATGGGAACTTTACATTCATTATCAGCAATAACAATAGTTTTATCAATATATTATATTTTAAAATTACCAGTTACTGCTTATTTTGAATCATCTGAAAAAGTATTAAAAAACATAACAGCTTCTGCAATAATATTAATATCTTTATTTCAATTTTATAATATTTTCAAAAAAAACAATAATAATCATTCAACTTTTAAAGGAGTTGTCGTTTCAGCCGGTCTTGTCCCATGTCCTGCAACATCAATAATACTTTTGTTTTCTTTAAATTTAAAAATGTTAAATACAGGACTTTTCTCTGTAGCAGCAATGTCAGTTGGTATGTCAACTGGAATATTTTTATCAGCTTTGCTAACTTTATTTTTAAAAAATTCAGGTAATAAAATGTTTGAATTTGAAAAAAATCAAAATATTGTAAAAATTATAAGAATTATTGGAACATCATTTATACTTTTAACTGGATTATTTATATTGATTTAAAAAGTGATTTAATAAAAATACACTTTCCCATTCTTCTGAAATTTGTAAATTTTTATTTTCTAATATACTTATAAAATATTCTACTTTATTTAAATTATATGCTTTTTTTAAAAATTTTAATCCTTTCTCTATTTCACCCATAATAAAATAAGCTTTACAAAGCTCTGCATAAAAGTATGAATCTTGCGGAAAATCTTTACATTCTGCTATTAAATCTAATTTTTCTTTATCTTTATTATATTTTAATATTATTCTTTTCCATCCAATTCTATAATTTGCTACTTCTGAACTTAAGAAAGTTTCAAGATTTATTGTATTAAAGTCAGGAAGTTTTTCATTAAGTTCTTCATTTGTATAAATTAAATCTTTCCAGTTTTTATTTAACTTATTCTGAAAGTTTCTAAAGAAATTAAAATCTGGTCTTTCTCTAATTATACAATTTTTACATTTATTAGGTAGTGTTGAATAATCACCTTGAAGTATTTTATTTATATTTATTGAATCTTCTGTAAAATAGCTTAAATCGCAACCAAAATACTTTTTATTATGTTTTATTATCAATGTTTTAAACCAATGAGCACATGGCAATAATGTATTGTCATTATTCTCTATTCTATATTCTTTAAAATCTTGAAGTTTTCTTAATTGATTATATATTGTATTATTTAATTTAATATTAGTATATATATTTTCACCTGAAAGTAATTCTTCTAAATCTTTAGAATAAACTATAATATTCTTATACTTATATTGTTTTCCAGTTTCTAATCTTGTGAAATATTTCACATACCCGTTTTTTATATTATAAAATTCACAATAATCTGATATTTCATTTTTTTGTAAAAATATATGATCACTTCCAACACAACTTTTACAAACTAATAAATCATCTAATTCACCATCTATATGGGTTTTACGCCAATTCAATGCTTTTTTTGATAAAAATATTTCTGATAATTTATTTTGTGATAAATTACCATAAACTTTTGAAAATTCAATATCATAACAACATATTGACATTGTTCCATCTATAAATATAAATGGATATCTAAAAATATCAGGACAAGCTTGTCTTTTATTTTTTTCATAACATATTCCATGACCAAAATTGTCTTTATTCAAAATAATTTCATTGAGTTTTGAATCTTTCAAAGATTTTTCATATATTTTTATATCTTTTTTAGGATTATTACCAATACACGGAATTATTGATATTGAATTTGTATACTTATGAACATTTCTGATTTCAAATTCTGTATCATTTTCTAAAATAAAATTAATATTATTTTTTTCAAAAATATTTTTCCAAAATTTATAAAAATCTAAAATTTCATTTGAATTTGTTTCACAAACAACACATTGAACTGTTGTAAATATATTGTTTATATTGTTTTTTTTTATATTTGAAATAAAATTACTCACATTCTCTGTTACAATATTTAAAAAATTTCTTTTTTTTAATGTAAAATAAGTTTCTTCTTTAAAAGCTCCAACGGAAAATACAAAAGTAAAATTTTTATTTGATTTTTTTAAAACATTAATTATTTCAAAACTCAATTTAGAATTTAATTCAATTCCATTTGTATATATTATAAATTCTTTTATAGAAGAATTTATCTCTGAACATTGTTTTATTATATTTAAAAAATCTGGATTTAATAATGGTTCACCTAATCCTAGTATTAAAAATCTTGAAATATTAATATCAATATTATTAAGAATTTTTCTGAATGTTTCAGAATTCATAAATTTGCCAAAAAAATTACACATTCTCTTTTTATAGAAAGAATTTTCTGTGAAGTTTTCAAAACTTATATTTCTTGTGCAAAAAGAACATTCAAGATTACATATTTCTGATATAGTTAAACCCAAAGTAAGTTCAATTGGGTAAGCAGTTGTTGGGTTCATTGTGTTTGTTGAAATCCAAAACACTTATTCTTATTTTTACTTTTATTCACTTCTCACCTCTTACTTCTAAAGTATCACTTTAATACGGCAAGTTTTCCAGTTTTTTCTTCTTTTCCAGAACTATCCTGACTCTCAATTTTGTAAAAATATACACCATTTGCTACATTTCTACCTTTTCTATCAACTAAATCCCAAGTGATAAAATCATTGCCACCTGAACCTGTCCATCTATAAGAATAAATCAATTTACCTGAATTATCCAATATCTTTAATTTGTTTTCTGATGAAGCTGTTGTATTTATCTTAAAATTAACAAATTTATCAGCTGGAACTGGATATACTGAAAAACCTGATATTATTGGAGCTTTGTTTATTCTTACAGTTACTTTATGATTTGCTATATTTCCAGCCATATCTTCTGCTTCAAATTCAATATTATGAATTCCTTGTGAAAGTTTTACATTTCCTCTTCCTGCAACTGCATTGTATTTTTTTCCATTAATAGTTGCTGTAATTGATTTTACTCTTGATTCCTCATCTTCAACAAAATATGATAATATATTTTCTTCAACTTTAAATTCCTTTATATTAGGAGCTTTTTTATCTTTTGCTATAACATATTTTGCATTTTCTGATAAATTGTATTTTCCATCATTCAAGTTACAAACAAAAAGAAGTTTGCCATCTTTTATTGTATAAAGTAATTCGTTTTTTTCACTCTTTTCTTTTGTTAAAACTACTGATTTTCTTAGTTGAGAATTAACTGAAAAATCAAAACTTTTTGTAACTTCTATATTTGGATTTTCACTTATATAATCAAAATCAGATATATAACCTATTGATTCAATTCCAACAGTGTTTTTCAAAAAGTTCATTTTCATACCTGAAAATGCTATTTCTTTAGGTTTTTCTGGAGATAATCTCAAACTTTTCACTTCTTTTGAAATCATTTTAAGAATTTCTTCATTTGTCTGAGAAAAATTATCATAAATAGAAGCTGTTATAAGTGGTGTTCCATCTTTATCAATATTATAAACTGCTGAATATATATCAGCTGTATTTTTCATAGTAAAAAGTCTTTTGGATGTTCCACCAAATTCTCTTGCTTCAAATATTAAAGTATGTCCATCTTTTAATGGTTCAGAAATTCTTGCCACAACAGTAAGATTTTTTCTATCAACAGGATTTAAAAATATAGATAAAGCAATTCCATAACCTGAATTGATAAAAACTGGTTCTGGTGTAATTAAATTTCCTCTTGTATCTTTAAGTTTGGACATAGTGAGAATATCTTTATTATTTCCTTTTAATTTATCATAAGGAATATAAGCAATTCCTTCTACAACACCTCTAACAGGATCACTATATGATGGATAAGGAATATTATTGTATTTTAATACTGTTACTTTTGTACCATTAAGATAAATATCAGGACCTGGATAATCAGTATCCATAAGAACATTAAAAGGTATTTTAATATTAACTTTCCAATTTCCCTGTGAATCAGCTTCAAGATAGCTTTGAATTGCTATATTATCTATAGAAGCTTTTTCTGTTGAAACATTAAAAGAACCAGTGTATTTTTCTAAAATATTCTGATTAACATTATTAGCTGTATTTATAATACTAAGTTTAAATGATTTATTTAAAGGATTATGCGGTGCATCCATTTTAAAAGTAAACTCAATATTGGATTGTTGTTTTATATTAGTACCAAAAGTTAAAAGAACTTTGTTAGTAGTTTCATTATAATTTAAAAGCACATCATTTGCACCTGGAAAAGCAGATCTAATTATATTAAATGTATTATTATTTATTTTCATTGTAGAAGAATCAAAATCTAAATTAGTAAATTCAACTGGTATATCAATATTTATGTATTTAGCTCCAAGATCTCTTGTATTAAAATCAAGGTCAAGATTTAAGGTAAATATATTATTTGTTGAATCAATAACCATAAAATCAGGTGTTATATAACCTAAAGCTTTTGAAGCAAGAGCTCTTATTTCTATATCAATCATATCAGTACTTATTGAAGCATTTGCATTACCACCAATTACAGGAATTTCTTTTGCTGATAGAGAATTTCCTACATATATTGATACTTCGTTTGTACTGTATATATGCTGTGACTGAGCTGTTGCTTGATAATTTACAATTATTTTTTGATTATCTACACTTGTTATAACATCATTTATAAGTGATAAAGTTATAGTATTTCCACTCTGACTTCTTGCAAAATCAACTCCTTCTGTAATTTGAGCACCTCTAATTTTAAGACTTGAAAATACAATGTTTGAAAAAGTCGCTGGAATATTAAGTCTTATTACATCTACACCTGAATTAGCAGCAGTTATTTCTGGAAGTATTGTAAGCTCATAATTCTCTGTTTTATTTATAAATGTACTTATAGGATGTATTTCTGCAAAAGCTTTCTGTGCTGGAGTTTTTACACATGTATAATAAATTGAATCAGTTTGACACAAAGATGTAATATTGGCAGAAGTTGCGTCAACCCTAAAATTATATCCATCATCTATTACATTAAACGCTGCAAAATGATAATCTGCAAAAATCTGCAACGGAACTTCTTCATCTACAGCAGATATATTATTAGGTCCATCCATATCAAATTGAATTTTTAATATTATATTTTCAGTAATAATTGTTTTTAATGTTATATAATAGGTATTTCCACTCCATTGAGGATTTTCATAAAGAATTTCTGTTTCCCCTTCCCATATTTTTAAAGTTCCGTTTACAATTGGATTTGTTCCACCTGGAAGAAATCTTGTATCAAATACAAATCCTAATTGATTAACTCCTCTATTACCTGAAATAAAATTCAAACTTGTAAAATAATCTACTTTATTTAAAATACTGTTATACATTATAAGATTTTTATTTTCTCCAGAAAAACCTGAGCTTCCTACTATTTTAAACTCACCTCTCATACTATTTACAGAATTTGCTGATATTACTTTTAATAAATTATCAGAAGATGGATTTCCAGGAACATTTCCTTCTGTTGCTATAATTGAAAGAGGATTTAATGCATCGCTTAATGCTGTTATGTTAAAAGATTTACCATTTGGTGAATCAGGAACAGTTGTATTTGAAGCATAAAAAGTTATTTGAATGTTTTTTTGAGAAGTCGCATCTTGTTTTAATAAAGTTCCTAAAGTTAAAGTGAAATATTTTTCTGAATCGTAATTTTTAAAATAAACAACATTTCCAATTGGAGCTGGAGATGTTGTAATTGCACAATTTACACCATTTATTAATAATGATGCACCTAATAACTGTGAAAAAGTTACATTTGAATATGTATCAGGATAATCTATTTTAAATGATTTAATTCCTGAATTTTGTGCATCGAAAGTTATTAAAGATGAAAGTATAAATTTCTGATTACTTATTGAAGGTTTCAAATTTGTAGGTGAAATTTCTGCAATAAAAGATTTTGCAGGAGTTTTTACTACATTTACTTTCATAATTTCTGTTTGATGAATTGTTATTCCTGTAACTCCTTCATAAAATTTCTGTTTCATATCAGAGGATATATTTGTATTTTTACAAAATAATTTAAATAAAAATTCACCTTCTTGAGATGGAGCATCTATTTTAAAATCAAAGAAAGTATTTTTTTGATTAAAAGGCCATGTAATATCTATTGTTTTGCCAAATTGAATTTCAATTGTACCGCCAGTATTACCCGCAATTGGATTATGAATTATTCTACATTCTGTTTCTCCAGGTGCAGAAGATGTTTTTGTAAATGTTATTTCTCCAATTTTAACTTGAGATGAATTAAAGTCAGGATTACTAAAATTTGAAGGAATTTCCAAAAGTAATCTGTTAAATCCAAAATTATTTTCAGAACTAAATGAAGGTAACGCTGATAAAACAATGTTATTTGAAGTAGAACCATAAGCTACACTATTGACTTTATTAACAACTTCTTGAACATAAATTTCTGAATAAGAAGTATCTATAAGATTACCAGTTGTAACAGAAAGTTTATTATCATTATCCGCATCAAAATCACAATTAGAAGCTTCTGCAACAATTACAGAAGTAGATACATAGTTATCAGCTTTAACTACAAAATCAGTAGCATTCTGCATATTTTCAGGAACTTCAGCTTTAAAAATAATTTTATATGTATTTGTTGAAAGAAGTGTATCGCCAAGTTTAAGAGTAAAAGAAGTTTTTGCAGGGTCAGATTCAACCCAAACATAAGAAGCTAAAGGTGTATTTGTATTAGAATGTAATAATTCTCTTCCTGATGATGGTGAAGTAACTTGATCCCATATTCTTATTTCAGATGTTGCACATGAAAGTTTAAAATTCTGACCTAATTCAACTTCAATATAATTAACTCCTGAATTTTCAGCAGCATTTATATCAGGTTTAACATAAAGTGTTAAATCAGTTTTATTTTGAGCAATTACTTTAGATGGAATAATCTCAGCATTAACATTTGTAGCTGGTTTTTGTATTTTAATATCGAGTCTTTCAGAATTAACTAATATATCTGCATCTCCTGAAATAACTGCAATTCTTCCAGGTATTAAAGTGTTATATGCACTTATTAAAATTTGTTCTCCGGTACTAACTATATCTTTTGAAGTCATATTAAAACCAAGTTTTACAACTTTATTATGATGCTGTATATTAAATTTCAAACCAGATATTATTGTAATAATAGTATTTCCTTCACTATCTTGTGTAATATTTGAATAATATTCCGTAGGCTGTGGATTAATATTAAAAGTATTTATAAAATCCGAACTTCCATCAACATTAAAAGAATTTATAGAATGTGAATGAAAATTTTTACCAGTATTTATTACAAATTTATTGTATCCAAGATTACTCGCATTAATAAAAGGTTTAAAATATAATGTAAAAAATTCTTCTTTATTTCCAGGTACAATATATGGATATACTTCTGAAAGTATCTGTTCGCAAAGTTTACCGGTTTGAATATTAAGATTATCATAATTACCAGGATTAAAATCAGCATCTCCCTCAGTGAAAGGTACAGGAACATTAACTCCTTCTCTATCTACATTACCATTTATATTAGCTCCACCTGTGCTTATATCCTGAACTGGCGGAGTAAACATCTTTAGTTTTAATTCAATATTAATTGAACCTTCATAAGGATTATTAAAATGTATTGTTGAAACATATCCTGATATATTTATATTATAATTTTCATTTGAAACAAGAACTCCATTTTTTAAAATAGTCCATTCTTCAGTATCAACAGGATAATAATTATCAGGAAGTGTAAACTGTACTTTATCAAATCCAAGTGAATTATCATCAGCTTCTACTTTTATAAAAAGAGTTACTTCAGCTGTTGATTCAATTCCAAATCTATCAGGAATAACTTCAGCTATAACAGATGATACTGTGTTTTTTATTATAATAGTATTACCATCGCCATTTCCAGAATTACCATCAACATTGCTGGTAAAAATATCAGTTTCTGATAAAATTTTATTATAAACTGTATTTTCAAGAACCATATTAAATTGTTTTTCTTCTCCTGAATTACCAGCAGTAGTTGCTTTAAAATTAAATATAATCACTTTATTATTTGCAATTTCATTTGTTATAAGATTACCAATTACAACTTCAACTGTATTTCCATTAACAATAACATCAAATTCTTGAGCAGTAGGATTTGCACTTCTTGTATATTCATTTCCTTCTATTGAAAAAATACTTTGACTACTATCAATATTTGCAAAATCACTTACATCAATAAGTATTTTATCAAATCCAGTATGTGAAGAATCAGAATAAACAGGCTGCAACCAAAGAGTATATTCAGTTGCGACTCCTGAAACAGTAGCATTAGGCTGTATTTCATAATTAACATATTGGACAATATTTGCATCATTATAAGATTTTTTACCTGATAAAGTTGCTAATTTTGAAGTTTTACCAGATTTTGTAATATATTCAATACCAAAAGCATAAAAATAATCTATAGAATCTGTTATTTCTATTTCAAATTCTGTATTTCCTGCAAGTTCAATCATAGTTTTAGTAATAAGAGTTGCAGCAGCTATATCTGTTTGAAGAAATTCAGTTTCTTTTTTTAAATAGTAAAATTTAACAGTTTCAATATAGGCAGTTACATCAACAGGATTTTGTGGTATATCAAAATTTACAATAAAAAAACCACCAGCATCACCTGGTTTATCTGATACATTAAAATTTTGTAAAGAAGGATATTTAACAGTATTAAATTTTGAATTAAATGTTGCAGCCATTTTATTGCCAGAAATATCTGTTAAAGAATCTGGATTAGTTTCTCCACCAATAACAGTTAATGTATATTCAGAATCATAAATAAAAGGGTTATTGCCAGTAATACTTACAGTTTTTGAATTTTCATCATAAACAAGAGAAGTATTAACTTTATTACCACCAACACTTAAATATATACTATTAGCAGTAATACTTGCCTGATCTATACTTTCATTAAATGTAACTAAAACTGTAGTGTCAATTGGATTATCCTGTGAATCAGCTGTTGGAAACACCTGAGATACTTCTGGACCAGCTTCGTCAATAACAACAGTAAATGTTCTTTTTACAGCTCCTTCTACTGAAGAAAAACCACCTTTAATACCAAAGACTCTCCAATAATAAAGAGTATCTACGACAAGAGCAACATCAGACACTTCAAGAGTATATTCAGTCTGATCTCCATTTAAAGTTTTTGCAAATGTAGAATTAAAATCTTCTCTTGTATCTATTTGCAATATATATACATCAGGTTGACTCATTAACCCTTGCCATCTAAAAGTTGGGAATTTAGTTCCAATATCTGCATTATCATCTGGTGATAAAAGAGTTACAACAGAAGGTGTTGGATCAACAATTGTAAAACTTGAAGTTCTAGTATCGTTTCCACCGGTATTTGCAATTGTAACAGTATAAGAATATGTACCAGTTTCTTTTCCAACACTTGACCAAGAAGTATTATATTCTAAAGGAGAAACAGTTGTAAGGACTATATCTCCTGATGAATATGAATTTGGACCAGTTATTGAAACTGTTTTTGTATTAATAGATTCACCTGATGTAAGCAAAGCTTTAATATATACAGTTTCTCCAATATTAAACTCTGTCTTTTGAATATATCCTGAATCTTCTGTTGTTACAGAAGAAATAACAGGAGCTTGTATTGTAGAAAGTTGAATAGACAATAAAGCAGTAGAAGATGAAGCTGTAATATCATAAACCCTCAAATTCGAGCTTGAATTATCATACCATTTTGAATTTGGATTTGAAGTATCTGAAAAAACATTGTTTCCAATCGGATAAACATCTGTATTTTGAGAACCTGTTCCATTATAAACATCAAGATCATTTCCACCATCAGCTTCTTCAAGAGCAACAAGTCTTCTTGAAGTATTGTTATTATTTGACTGTGAATCATCAACATGCCAAATAAGAATACCTTTGCCCGGAAGCTGTGAATCATATCCTGAATTTCTATATCTATTTTCTATGAGAAAATATTCTTGACTTCCAGGTGATTTTTCAACTTTAATTACTGTTTTTGTAGAAGCATCATCATATATATTGATATTTGTTTCATTTGAGCTTTTAACTATAGGATTTACCCAACCCATTTGAACTTTGGACCATGCACAAAAATGACCTGGAGTATTTCCATTACCAAGCCAACCAGCATTACCCATAAGTCCCCATATACCAATTCCATCATTTGAATTATTTGTTGAATAAAGATCTGGCAATTTGCCAAGTTCATGTCCAAGTTCATGACATATAACACCAAAACTTGAATAACCTGAAAGTTCAGTTTCAGGGACAATAGCAACACTTTGGAGAACAATACCATCATCTGTATTGTAATTTATACCAGAATATACAGCTGACCATATCAAATGAGAATTTGTTCCTGCTGAATCACTTTCCTGCCCGCTACCTGCATGTAAAATAACTACATGATCATAAGAGTTAAAATTAACATCTGGATCTGCATTAGATAAAGCTGCTGTAATAAAATAATTAGCAACATTAGTATCTATTCCACCAGAATCAGCTCCATAATAAGCATAAGTATTAGGAAGTGCATAGATTGTTGTAAATGTGAAATTAAGATTTGTAAGATTTCTTGAATTTTCAGAATAAAAAGTTTTAACATTATCAAATAATGATACAATTGCAGGATCTGATGTAACCATAGCTTCATCTGTAAACCTAACTTTTATAACAAGAATAGATTTATTTCCTATAACCTGTTGAGCACGATTAATACCTGGAGCATATTTAGCATTTTTATTTAAAACTTTATAATCTGGATAATCTTTATAATTGTTGTTTCCTGGAATTGGAGGCATACTTAAAGCAGAAAAACTACTTATTATAAGAATAAATATCAATAAAATTCTTTTCATTTAAGCCTCCATATATTTTTTAAAGACCAGCATTTGGAAATTTAGCAAGATAATCTGCACCAATTGAAGAATAATCTATTACAAATGATTTTTGTAATATTGCATTTGAATTATCTCCATTAATATAATAAAGCAAAGCCATTAATGCATGTGCATCGCCACTTTTTGCAATTTGAAATTCACTTGTATAGGTAAAATTAGGTACAAATATACCATTTACTTTTCCTATATTTTTCATCATTTCAATAGCATCCTGATTATTTCTCTGACCATAATAACTACATGCTAAAATATAATAAGTATCTTGAGGTATTTTAATTCCTGAGGTTATAGATGAAGTTATTATGTTTTCAAGATAACTTGATGTTGTTGTGCTTTCGATTGGAGATTGATCAAGCTGAATTTCACAATATTTTATACCTGTTTTTATAAGAAGTTTTTCTTCTGGCGAAGGTGAATAAGTAGGATTACTTTCAAGTTTATTGAGTTTTTCAAGAGCATTTTTAAATGAAGATGTTGTTCCTGTATTTATATCGGATTTTGCTTCCATTATTATAGTCGAAGCATTAGAATTACCAGTAATATTACCTGGAAGTATTGAATTTGAGCCAAAATCATCTCCTCCACTTGAACCACAACCTGATAATAATGCTAAAAATGTAATTATTATGAAACATAAACTAAATGTTTTTTTCATCCTTCCCCCTTAATTTAAAACAGCAATCTTTCCATTATTTTCTGTTCCATCTGAATATTTTAATTTATAATAATAAATACCATTTGAAACTTTTTTACCTTTTCTATCATTTAAATCCCATACATAATATCCTGTTATATTTTTATCTGAATATACTGTTTTTCCTGAAACATCATATATTTTTAAACTATATGAATTAGCAGTTTTATTATCAAAACAAACATAATTACTTGCTGGAATAGGATAAACTCTCAAATCTGAAGCTCCTGCTGGAGCTTTCATAATAATTGGTGCATTGAGAATATTTCCTCTATTATCTACTGCTTTCAACTGTATAATCGGAGAATAATGCGAAATTATAAACTTTACTGTATTGTCTATAACTTCACTGTAGAATTGATTTTGCCCATTATATACTCTTACAGTACTAATTCCTGAAATGTCAGATAATTTTATAGAATACTCATTTATATTTGTTTTTACCGGTAGACTTGTTATTTGAGGAGGATTTTTATCAGCAAAAACTCCAGCAGAAAAAACTTTTTGACCATTATATTCTTTATCTGATATCCATTTTTGTCCATCGTAAAAATATAATCCAGTACTAATATGGTTTTCATTACTTTTAAACGATACTATCTGACTTTTTTCAAAAGTAACTATGTCTGATATTCTTTCAAGTTCTTCTGGAATATCCGGTGAAAACACAGTATTTCCAGGTCCTTTAAGAATTTTTACATTACTTTCCTGAATTTTAATAAAACTATTATCAGTAATATAAAGCGGAGAATTGTTATTTTGTAAAATATCGACTTTTGGAGCTGAATTCACATTATTACCAATATTATCATATATTTTTATATTCAAAGTTATATTTTTTGAACTTTTTATTCTATATATACCATTATACAAACTTTTATTAAAACCTGTTGATAGTGCAACTGTTTCCATAGCATATCCAGTTTCTTTTACTTCTGCTTTTACAGTATAATTTGTTGGAAGTTGTGAACTTACCCTTGCTATTATTGTAAACAATTTAGAATCAACTGGGTTTATAAACAATGAACCTGACACTCCATACTCTACAGGAAGAGAAAGTATTGAAGAATTAACAGTATTTCCTTGAGTATCTTTAGCTCCAGTTGTTTTAATATCTATAACACCATTAAAATCAGAAACATTGAGAAAAATATTACCTGTCCAGAATCCTTCTCCATCTTTATTAATATAATCTTTAGTAATAGCTTGTACATTATCTACCATTACTTTTGGAACAATAGATTCAACATCCATAAGAGTATTAAATAATAATGAAAGAGATATTTTCCATTTACCATTTTCAATATATAAAGCTTTTGCATTTGCTTCTTTAACTTCTGCTGAAGCTGATGATAAAGTATATGTATTCCAGTCAGAATTATCGTTATTTGCATTGCCAGCAACAGATCTATCCTGAATACTACTTGTGGAATTTACAAGAATTGCATAAATATCCTGTATTACATTCATATTTGGTACATCTGCAAAAAATCTTATTCTTACCCTTGAACTATAATCAATTTTATTTAAAGAATTTAAAGTAAATATCATAAATCCGTCGTTTATTTCGTAAAAATACTGACCTGCTAAAGGAGGATTTGCAACTTTTGTAAAAGTAATTGTGTTTCCTGAAGAAATTTCTGTAATATGAAGTTCATTTGCATTATTTAAAACATAACCTTGAGGAATTGGAAGTTTAATTTTATCAAATCCTATAGCATCCGCTGGTATATCTGATTCAATATAATAGTCAAACACAACTTTATTCTGTCCTTTTACCACATAAGATGGAGTTATTTCAGATTTAACAGTTTTTACAACTGAAGTTACTTTTACTGTTAAACTATTAGAAATTTGAGAGTTTTCAGCATTGCCAGGGGTAAATGCTATAAATTTATCTGAACCTGCCAATGTTATACTTCCAGAAAAAGCATTACCCAACGGTATATCAGTATATTTTGGAGTTTTAACCTTAAAACTAATTTTAATAAGTTTATTATTTTCAATAAGTTGAGAACCAGATACAATCGTTAATGATGTATCAGTCATTGAATAAGAATATTCTCCAACTTGAGGACTTCCTGAAGAAGCAATAAGAATACTACTATTCCATTCAACTGATTCTACAGAAAGCATTTTATATAAATTTGAAGGTGTATATATTTTTACAGTATCAATTCCACTATCCTGAGGAGTTATTTCAGGTTTTAAATATAAAGTAAAAGTTTTTTCAATATCTTTAAATGTTATAATATCATTGTCAGCAATCTCACTTACTGCTCCACGAGCTGGAACTGAAATAATATTATATGATAGTGATTGCGTCCCAATATTTCCACCTGTATCATTACCAGAACTTGCTGTTACCTCATAAGAATCATCATTATAATAACCTTTGACCGTTAAAGTTTGAGAACTTGCTTCTATATTATTAACATCTACCTGAAAATCTATATTTATCTTTGATATATCACTAACTAATGGGAATTTGACATCTATATAATTCAAACCATTAATTTGAGCAGGTATATTTAAAGGAGTTACAACATTTTCATCTATTCTCAACTCACTAAAATATGGATTTGTAAATTCAGATGGAATAGTTATTTTTATCCTATTTATTCCTCTTGTAGTAGAATCAATTTCTGGAACAGAACATACTGATATTTTATTTGAAACACTGTTTTTTATAATATCATTATTTATAAAACTAACTCCATTGACTGAAACCGCTTTAGCTTCAGCTATTAGACTTTTAGCTCCCGGAGCACAAACTACAGTCATTGTACCCGGAGTATTGACATTACCATCTGCTTCACCTGCTTCTGCAATTACAGGAAGAGGTTTTGCTTTATTATCTAATGTAAGTATAAAATCTTTACCATCATCAGAAAAATCTCCATTATTAATGTAATCTGAAGCTTGTGGAGTATTAGCATAAAAAATTAATGTCCACAAACTATTATTATAATTTGTACCGATTCCGTCATTGTTATATACATTATCTGCAAGAAATACTGTAATTGTATTGCCAGAAGTAATTATTCTTGCTTCACCTTCATTTTGAGGATCATTAAGAACACTTTTTATAGAATTAACAGAACATTCTAATGCTAATGACTGATTAAAACCATCATTTGAAGTATTTACATAAAGATTTGAATAAGTATATGGTAATTGAATTGAAAACCTTGAAAAACCACTATTTACAGCATTAATCTCTGGCTTAAACCTTAATGTAAATTTTTCTCTAGCTCTTGAAACATTAACATCGGCTGGAGATATTTCAGATAAAACATGATTTACAGGAGATTGTTTTGTTACAACAGTCAATGTCTTTGTAGAATTTAAAGCTCCTGCATCTCCTGCATTCGTGTTTACAGCATCATTAAGCCATGTATAATCAAGAAATGAATTTATTATAACTCCTGCATCCTGAATTGTCGGAGCATCTGCTTCAAATATAATAAAAATTCTTGAATCTGTAGGATTACCATAATAAATTCTATCACCTAAAATTATTTCCATAGTTGGAGCTAAATAACTCACCAATGCTTGTCCTGATTGAGGATTACCTGCATATATCGGAGTAAATTCAACGCCACCAATATTTACACTTACACTTGTAATATCATTTATAATATGAGTTTGTGTGTTTATAGTTATTTTGTCAATACCAATATCATTTTGAGTATAAACAGGATTTATTGTGTAATTAAATCTATTTCTTATTGAACCTGCTTTTATACCATTAACAATTGAATCAAAATGAACAAATCCTGAGCTATCTGTAACATAAAGTTCAGCATAAGGATGAGTATCTCCAAGAGAATTTCCTGTATATAAAAATACATTATTACCATTAGAAGGCATTAAATCAACATCTGCAGGTTCTGCAATTACTTTATGACTTGCCTGAGAATCATCAGCACTAATTTCCCATAATGAACCCTGTGGATAATTTGCAAAATTAGAAGATTCAATTACAAATTTAAATTCAACAGTTCTATTATTTCCAGTAATTTTTGCACCACCAATTGTAAGTATTATTATATCACTATTATTAATATCAACTTTAGCAAGAACTTCATAAGCTTGTGGAATACCACTTTCTATAACTGTATAACCAGAACCATCAATATTAAAAGAACTTACTAATGAACTTATATCAAAAGAATTTATACCATTGGTTTTTATTATAATTGTATCAACTCCTGAACCTGTACCGGTATTTATTTTTGTAAATACTGAGATTTCACTAGTTCCAGCAGGTTTTATAACATGAGGAGTAATTTCTGCAAAAACTTCATCAGCAGGAGAAGTAATATTAACAACAAGAGGATCTGGGGAATTATTGTTTGAAGCATTTCCATCAATGTTTGCAGCAGTAACAGCCATTGTATCATTAACATCTCTATTCCCTGCTTTTGAACTAATTGTATAATTCCCACCAGCAAGTGGATTCTTAACTGTAAATGAAATTTCAAAAGTCTCATTATTATACTGATATTTTTCACCAATCATAACTTCAAGAGTACCTGATTTTAATGCTGTTGGAGAAGTTATAGAAACAAATGCTTGAGTATTATCTATTGGCAAAGTCTGAGAAACAACATATTCTCTATCTTTTCCTTTAATAAAATCAATGCCTGAAGTAAATCGTAAATCTGTGAAACCAGCTGGAAGCATTATATTAAATTTATCAATACCTGTATTTTGAGTTGAATTGTATTGTTGTAAAAACACAACATTATACTGAGTTTCAGTTTCAACACCGCCTTTAAAAGGATGGATTTCTGCAAAAATATTGTTTGCAGGAGTTGCAGAATATATAGTTAAAGAATCACTATCTTTACCTGAGGTTACATTATTTGCATTACCAGCACTTGCGGGAATTTTTTTAGTTATTTTATCATTATCAATAAATACAGATATTTGAGAACCTGTTGGAGTATCAGCAGTGTTATTAGAATTCATGTATAATTCAATTTTAAGATCTTTTTGTTGTGTAATATATGTTATTTCAAAAGGAATTTTTATTTCTACAGTATCATTTCCTAAAGCTGTGAATACAGAATCTGTAAGTAAAATATTATCATTATAAATCTTCCATGAATTTAAATTAGCTAAAGTATATCCTATTGGAAAATCTATTATAACTTTATTAAATCCAATATTTCCATTTTCAATTACAGGTCTTATATCTACAGTTGCTTTATAGATTTTATCAAGTCCGTAATACTGCGGATTTATTTCTGCACTTATATTACTTATCTGTTCTGTTGTAGTTGTTTTAAGAGTATTTTCATTAAAATTATCATTATCTGCATAACCTTCAAATATTTCTTTATTTTTACCAATTTCACTATTATTAATTTTTACATGAAATACACTCTCAATTCCTACTGTAGAAGCAGTTTTTGCTTTAAAATCAAATCTAATAGATTTATTGTTTATAACATTATAATCAATAGTCTTTCCAAATTTTATTTCAATTGTATCACCATCAACTACAGGAATAGAAGCATAAAACTGATTATCTAAAGGAGTTGGATTTAAAATCCATTCATTACCATCAACAAAAAGTTTTGCCTGTGAAACATCAAGATCTGTGTGATTTTCTTTAATAATATACATTTTATCAAAACCAGCATCTTGTGCTAAAAACAAAGGTTTTATATATATTGAATAATTAACATCTGCTAAAGGAGCTACTTTTACCGGTCTTATTTCAGCATAAGTACCATCCTGACACAAAACAGCATCATCAAGACATTGAACTGGACCTGATAAAGCTTGACTTCCAAGTTCTGAACGAGCACCATAAGTTGTTGATGCTGTAATTGCAAAAACATAATTTATATTATCAGTAAAACCCGTTAATACAATTTCTGATGAATCAATCGTTATAATATCTGTTTTATCAATTGTATCAAGCTCACCTTCAGTTATTGGCGTAGAGCCTTGCTTATAATAAATTGTATATTTTTCAAAATCAGATAAAGATTGTAAACTTGTCCATGTAATTTTAAATTTACCGCCAATATCTTTTGGATTATCTATTGCTTGAAAATTTGTCATAGTTAAAAGATTTTGAGTTGTAAAAGTATAATAAGAATTAGCAAGAGTAGTATTTCCAGCCAAATCTGAAACCTGATTATTTACTGTTATTCTGTATTCTTGTGAATATCTTAAAGAATTATCTGGATTAATAATAACTTTATATCCTGAAGTTGAAGAATAAGATATTGCTGAATTTTCTTCTGTATAAATTCCCGAATCGTTTCTTTCAAGCTTTATATTAGTATTATTAACAGTAGTTTCATTAAGAGCTTCACTAAAAACAATTTCAATATTAGTTGTTACAGGTATATTTATCGCAGAATCAGCCGGATTAACTGAAACAATAGTCGGAGCAGTTATATCAACTGTAAAATTTCTTATATCAGCTGTAGATGAATTAAAATTACCCTGAGCATCTACTGCATAAATTCTCCAATAATAAGTTTTTTCTAAAAGCTCAGAACCTGCTAAAATCGTATAAGAAGTTGTGTCTTTTCCAATATTATCTGCTCCAGCAAGTGTTTCAAGAGATAAAAAATTGTTATTATCATCAACTTCTAATATATATTTTTCTTCATCCTGACCTAAATCCTGCCAAGTGAATTGTGGAAGAGCTGTATTAACTTTAGCATTATTAGCTGGTAATAATTGAGTAACTTTGCCAGGTGCTAAAGCATCTATTGAAATAACAAGAGAATTGTTTGTAGCAACATTTCCAGCAGTATCTGTAAGTGTCCATGTAATAGTATAATCTGTAGCATCTCCAACACCCGAAGTATTCCATTCATAAGTGTAAAGACCCATTCCATCAAAAGATATATCATTTGGATTTGGGCTAAGATCATAACTAGTAGAATTAGAATGAATATTAAGCGTTTTATTATAATTAGCTGTAGTAGCTTCTTTTACTTGAATACTTACAATATCACCAGCACCATAAGAATTATCTTCATCTGTACCAACAAAACTCTTAACCCATAAAATAATCGGACTTGCTGTATCAATATTAATTAATCTGTGATTAGTCGTAGGATTACCTGGACTTGTATGAGGCGATTCATGATAAACCCCATCTTTTGCATAAACCTGCCAATAATATGAACCATCTGCAAGATCTGTATCAATCTGCACATTATATGAAGAATCAGTGTTTAAAATTATTTTTTCTTGAAGAATATTTGCAAAATTAACATTAGGAGATATTTGAAGTATATATTGTTTTTCGTCACTTCCAATATCATTCCATGAAAAACTCGGTCTTTTCTCATTTATATATATATTATTAGCAGGAGAAGTCAAAGTTACAGGAGTTGTAAGTTCAGAAAAATCTGCAATTATTTCTGAATTATTATTTATTCTTTCATTGTCTGCCTTATCAATTGCAGTTATATTTACTTTTTTTAAACCATCAGAAATCGGATTAGCTACATAAACACTCCATGTTGCAGTGTTTCCAATTAAAGAATCAGGAGCTTTTTGATTATCACCAGCATTGCCTGTTATAACAGAAAGATTTGCTTTAATTCCTGATATATCAATATTTGTGTCAGTTATATCAGCTTTAAGAACAACATTGTCAGTAAGCGTAAAATACTTTTCTCTTTCTATATCTCCTGGATGAGTGGATTTAAGAGAAACATTAGATATAACAGGATTAGTTTTATCAATTTTCAAATAATAAATAACTTGAGAACTTCCAGAAATATTTACTGTTACAGTATAAGTTCCTTCTATAAGATCTGCTGTAGGAATTCTATTGTCAGCTATTCCTTCTATAGAATACAATCCATTTCCATCAGTATCATTTAGATTTGCTGTTCCACCCGCTGGCAAGGCTGGATTAACATTAATAGTACCTGTCATACTGACATTAGAATCTCTTATTACTAATTCAACAGAAGTATTTCCAGGATATATACCATCATTATCAGAAGGATTATTTACATTAAATGAACTTACAGTAGTTACAGCAAAAGAATATATAGAAAATAGCATTAATATTAATATTAACAATGTTTTACGCATACTAAACACTCCGTTGTTTTTGAATTCCTTCTTGTTATCGGTGTTTATGCGTCATGTTGTTAGAAGTGGTGAGTGGTAATAAACTTCACCTTGTTATTTTTTAAGTTTTTTCAAATTATTCAATGCTTTTTCATTAGAAGGTTCAATTTTAACAATTTCTTCCCATTGATCTATAGCTTTTTCTTGTTGTTTATTTTTAAAATAAAAAACAGCAAGATTATTTCTAAACTTAACATTTTCAGGCATTATATTGACACATTTTTCCATATTTAAAATTGCATTATCAATATCATTAATTGAAAAATATGCATTTGAAAGTTTGCCATAAACTTCAACATTATCACTATCTTCTTTAATAATATCTTCGTAAACTTTTATAGCTTTTTCAAAATCTTTGTCTTTATAAGCTAAATTACCTTCTTCAATAAGTTCTGATATATCAACATCACTATCACTATTTTTATTTTGAATATTATTATCTTTCGAATTAGATTTTAATTGCATTTTACATAATTCATTAGTAGTTTCCTGTAGCCTTATTGCAAGTATTTTACATAATTTAAAAGCAATATTAGGTTGAGCTTGTATAACTTTTTCAAAATCAACAGGTTCTATTACAACAAAAAGAGAATCTTTTACAGTTCTAACCGTAGCACTGCGAGGATGATTAAGCAAAGTACCCATTTCACCAATAAAAGTACCAACATCATTTATAATAGCGACTTTTTGATCACCTTTTAAGACTTCTACCTCACCTTTAAGCAATAGATATGTTTCAACAGAATGATCGCCTTCTCTAAAGAGCTCAGTATTTGCAGCAACTTCTTTTTGAAATTCTTTTAAATTTGCCATTTTAGGCTCCTCTTCTCTGATCGTTTTCCCATAAAGTCTTATATGCAAATCCTTTTTGAGAAAGATCTTTTTTTATTTCATCATTATAAGGAATATTAATCCAAAACATTTGTCTAACTTCTTTTGGAAGTTTATTTCTTCCAATTTTTTCTTCTAAAATCCACTGTTTAAAATGAAATAAAAACGATTCTTTTAAATCAGGAATAACCTGAACATCTTTGCCTTTTTTCTTTTGAATTTTTAAATCCTGATGATACATGTAATATTTACCAGTAATACCTTCTTCAAGCCATCTTGAACCTGCCGATGATTTGTTTTTATTCCATAAATAATCTCCAAGTGTTTCAGCAATAATATCATCAAGTTTTTTTTGAGAATATAAAGGAATAGCAACTTTACCTCTTCCACTCTCTTTATTATTAGGATCTATAGGGTCCCAGCAAAAACCAGTATTGCCATAACATGGAACAATAACAATATATGGACATTTTTCTGTTTCTATTCCAAGAAATTTCCTATAAAAAAGTCCAGGAAGATTATCTCTAAATTCCTTAACTTTATCTATAACTGAAATTCTATCATTAATAAATGGAGGAAAAAAATCTCCAGTTAAAAAAGGGAATCTATTGCCTCGAGGACCTGTGCAAATCTTAGCCATATCCGATATAGCTCCATGCTCAGCCAAAACAACTCCCGGATCATCGGTATTGTCTTCATCTTCGATTATTTTTGAAGAAGTAAGGGTTAATTTTCTTAAATTATCGTTTACTGTTCTTATTCTTCCACCAAGATTATCGATTGCAGCAGATATAGATGATATTTTTTTGACAACAGAAGTTAAATTAACAGGTTTATCTCCTCTATTTGAGATTATCTTGTCGCATTCAACTTTAAATTCATCTATAGAATCGTTTCTAAGTTTTATCATAGCTTCAACATTTTTTTTAGTTATTTCAATATCTTTATTAAGCCTTGCCTTCATAACACCAGGCGATTTCGGTTTTTTCATTGTAGAAACATCATCTCCAGAAGACGCTGTTATAAGAGCATTATTGACAAATCTAATCCATTCATCAGCATAATAAGCTGGAATACTTTCGTTTTCATCAAATTTAGCAATATCTATTTTTAATCCACTCAATAAAGCTTGCTGTTTATCATTAAAAAGTCTTATATCAGCGAATTTATATCTATAAAGAGTGATTTTATTTATATTATTTTTCCATGGAAATTCTAAAAGAACAAATTTATCAAAAAAAGAATTCCATTCATTAGCAAATTCATTTTTAACATCAGACATTTTTTGATTTTCAGCTACATAAGTATCAATAAGATTTATGAATTTTTCAGACAAAAGATCATGCACATTATCAGGAAGCTTTTGACTTAATATTTCTACTGTAATACCTTTTTCTGCATTTTTTTTATTATCTAAAGAAGATAAATCATCATCTATATCAAAATCATCAAGGTCTAAATCAAGATCAAAATCATCATCTATATCAAGGTCAAGTTCAATATCATCAATATCATCATCATTCATAACAAAGTACATTTTCACCACCAATTCTACTATTACTTTTTTATTATAATAATTATATCAAATTAGAACCACAAAGTGAAGAAGAATAAAAAAATACAAAAATATTTTATATTTTAATATGTACGAATATCAGGCAATATGTCATAACACTTCTTTAAATCTTTTTTCTTTTTCATTAATTCTTTTACTTTTTCTTTTTCACCTGCTTGTTTTGCAGCTTCTATTTCCTCATTTATTCTTCTTAATGAATCTTTCGCCGGCAGATTTGGACTAATTACCATAATATAACCTCCATTCTATATAAAAAAACTGCAAAAATCTTATTAGCATCAAGAATTTACATTTATAACAAAGTACACCTAAAAAGTAATTACCTTATTTATTTTCTGCCAACTCCAATATCTCAAAAGAAATATCTTTCCCTGTAGATTTTAACATAACTTTAGTATTATTAGAAATTTTAATTTTAGTAGATGTTATAAATTCAGCTAGCGGAGTTATTATTATTTTTTCAATCATTCTCTTTATTTCCCTTGCTCCATAATCTATATTATAAGATTTTTCGTTTATAATATCTAATACTTCATCTGTTATTTCAAAATCTAATCCTTTCTTATTTACAAACCCCTTATAATCATTTATTTCTTTAAGCATAATCTTTCTAATATCTTTTTTTGTTAATCTATCAAATACAACAACATCATCTATTCTGTTTATAAACTCAACTGAAAAGAAATCTTTCAAGGCTTTAATAAACATCATTTTTTCTTCAATATTATTTAGCTCTATTGCTTCACTTTTAAATCCCACAGTCTTTTTAGCTGTATCAGTACTTTTTAAACCTACATTTGATGTCATAATTATATAGGTATTTGTAAAATCAACTTTTTTTCCAACATTATCTGAAATCACCCCTTCATCCATTATTTGCAGTAAAAGATTATGCAAACTAATATTAGCCTTTTCTATTTCATCAAAAAGTATTACTGAATTTGGAATTTTTCTAACAAAACCTGTTAAAAAACCTTCCTTATCCGAACCAACATAACCCGGTGGTGAACCTATAAGTTTTGAATATTCATGTTTCTCATTATATTCCGAACAATCAATCTTTAAAAAACCTGAGCATTGCGGTTCATGTTTTTTTACAAACTCAGCAATAGCCCTTGACATTTCTGTCTTACCAACACCACTTGGACCAATAAATAAAAGATTTGCTTTAGGTTTATTTGGTTTACAAAGTCCTGCTTTGTTTCTAATCAACTTATCCACAACAACTTTTATAGCTTTTGGCTGACCTATTATTCTTTTTTCGAAAAAATCATTTATATCTTTTTTAGAAGATATCGTTCCCTGCTCTTTTTCATCTTCATTATTTTCAAACTTACAACCAAATTCAGATTCGGTAAAATTTTTACCGACTAAGTCTTTCAATAAATAACCAGCAACTCCGCCAACTACCAGACTACTTAAAACTATTTTACTAATTTCAATCAAATCATCATCGTAATCAAAAAAAATCATAATTCACTCCTTGAATAACCCAATTTTATTACCTCCAAGATAAGTATATAATTTGGAGATAAAGTGGGGAAATTCTCATGCACTTTTTTGGATATCTTTAAATTAACCATTTTAAGACTTTTGATTTCAAAATTAAGTCATAACTCTTTTTGATTTTTGCTTTCTCTATTTTTAATTCTTTAACTTTTTCTTTATCTCCAACTTTTCTAGCCTTTTCTATTTTTTTATCTAATTTTCTAAGTGAATATATCATCGAGATTTTTGGGTTAAAAATCATATTTACCTCCATTATTTACCATTTCATAATGTATAAACTTGGAAATTCTTTAAATTTCTTGAAATATTAATTAAAAAAATATACCCAAGAATATGTAACCGAATATTAGCATTTATAATACTCATATTTTTTGTAAGAATTTCTGCATAAAAATAATCATTAAAATTATTTTAGAAAATCTTTTGCATCAAAAAAATCAGATAAATCGGAAGTTGGTTTTTTTCCAGTTTTTTCATTTTCTTTATCATCTACAGATTCTTCTTCTTTATCCACTTTTTCCTGTAGCCATTCAAGAACTTCAATTCCAACTTTAATAAAAAACTTCTTATCCTCTTTTTTTAAATTTTTCCAAATAATTTCGTTAATATAATCCATAATCTCCTCCTTTTTTTCATTTCGTTAATCAATATGCAATTAATATGCCAAAGGAGTTTTTATATTAAAAAAGCTCTATTATAGTGTTTTGTAGTTTTTTTGAATGTATTAATGAAATTTTCGGACAGCTTCGATTGATATATATTTTGATTTTCTAATTAAATAGTTCATTTTTTGAACCCTTTATTTGCTTTTTTCTATTTAAAACAAGCAAAGTTCATTTTTTGAACCCTTTTTTTGAACCCTAAAGATATTTTCTTACAGTATTTGGAGCAATATCTAAGATTCTCGCAGTTTTCTTTATATTAAATTCATTCTTTTCAAGTATTTTTTTAATATATTCCTCTTTCATTTCTTTTAAAGTCAAAGTTTCTTCTTTAAATTTTTCTTTTTTAAAATTCTTTTTCTCCTCTTTAAATAATATTCTATTTTCATTTTTTAAGTAAGAAAAATCAAACTCTTCATAAATTAAGGCTTTTTTAAGAGCATTTTCTAATTCTCTAATGTTTCCAGGCCATGAATATTTTTTAAGTTCAAATATATGCTTTTTCTTTTCGGAGGATATCTTCCAAAAATTACCATCATTTTCAATACAATCACGATAAAGAAAAATATCATAAAGAATATCTATATCATCAAGTCTTTCCCTAAGAGGAGGTAAATCAATCCTAATCTGATTAATACGATAATATAAATCTTCTCTAAATTCATTTTTTAAAACCATTTCCTGAAGGTTTCTGTTAGTAGCAAAAATCAATCTAACATCAACTTTCTTTTCTTTGATAGCATTCAAAGGTTTAAAAGTCTGTTCTTGAATAAACCTTAATAATTTGCTTTGAAAATCCAATGAAATATTGCCAATCTCATCTAAAAAAACTGTTCCACCATCAGCTCTTGATAAAACACCTTCCTTGTATTTATCCGCACCAGTAAAAGCACCTTTTTCGTATCCAAAAAGTTCGCTTTCAAATAACTCTTCTTTAATATTCGGACAACTAATTATCTCAAAAGGTTTATTTAATCTATCACTCAAAAAATGGACATGTCTTGCAACCAGTTCTTTTCCTGTACCAGTTTCCCCAATAACAAGCAAATTTTTAAAATTACTATTAGCGATTTTTTTTATTCTATCTTTTAACTTTCTTGTTTCTTCTGAAGCTCCATACATCACTCTAAAATTTTCAAAATCTTTTGGAATATCATTTTTTGATATCTTTACAGGCAATTTAGATATTTTTTTAATCGCCGTAGGAAAAGCATTATAATCACTAAAATTGAAAAATCTAAAAATCGAATATTCAACCAATCTAGCTTCAATAGATTTCAAATCCTTCTGAAATTCTTTTATCTGACTTAAATCAGCTAAATTAACATCTTTACAATTATCAACTATATATGAGTATGTTAAATCAGCTATATTCTTTGCCATTTCTTTTTCTGAAATAACCTCAATATTTTCGCTAGATTCAAAAAAATCTAAAAATTCATCAGTAATATTATGACCATGTATCCAAGTTATCTTATTTTTATTAAATAATATCTTTTTATACAAATGAAACAAATCAATTGAAGAACCATTGGTATCAAGACCAATAATAATTATATGTTTATTTTTGATGTTTAATAAATTTTCCAAAAGATGTTTGATGAATTTTGAAGAACTTGAAATCATAAGCTCTGCATCTTTAAAACAATTCAACACCATAGCTGCAGAAACAGCCGATTCAAGCCCAAGATACGTCATCACAATAACAGATTTATTCATATAATTATTATAACATAAATAAAATTTGATTTGTTAAATTTTCGGTTTTCTATTATTTAATTTTATATATCTTATACAAAATAATTCATCAATTAGATTTTTTGAAGTATGTTTTATCTAAATTCAATTATTTTTCTTTAAAGATAAATTCCGGCTAGAATCCTCTAATAACTTTAAATTATTCAATTGCTCTAAAATAGATTTTTCATTTTCTTCCAAAATCAATAAAATTTTATCTTTTTTAGAAGAATAATATAATTGTATTATTGTTAATATCCTCTTTAAAAAACTTTGCTGAGGAATAAAATTATCAAGAAGTTCCTTTAGCTCTTTATAATCATAGTATATAATATCAATATTATTCTCAATAAAATCAATATTGTCTTTGATAAAATCAATTGTATAATTACTATAAATTTCGATATCTTTATTTAATTGTTTATCTTCTTTGAGAAATTTTTTATTATATATTACATTTTCTAAAAAACTTTTAAAATCAATAGAAGTTATTTCTTTTTTGATTTTTTCAATAAAACTATCCCATAATTCTTTTATATTATTAAAATCAATATATTTATCTTCTTCAGTTTGTGATATGATATTTTCAATAATTACCTCTTTGAATTCAGCATTATATTCACCAAAAAAATTTCCATCATAATACTTATTTAATTTTTTATAATACCTTAAAAGTTCTTCTCGTTTTACTTCTACTATCTTTTTATTTTTTTCTAGTTTATTTTTCACTTCCTCTATTGTAGTTTTAAATTCCCTTTTTAAATAAGTTTCAAAATCTCTTTTGAGCTTTTCTTTCTCATATAACTCTTTATTTTGCTTTATTTTTTTTAATAATTTTTCTATACTTTCATATGATTTAAGCCATGAATTATCTTTTAATTCAAATACTTTTTCAGATTTAAAATTTTTAGATTTTATTTTAAATTCTTTAATGTAGTTTATTTGCTCTTTTACCTTTTTTATACCTGAAAATTTTTGTTCAATCTCTTTTCTTTCTTTTCTAATACTTACATCACATTCTTTCTGCTCTATAAAAGTTTTTTTTATATTTTCTATTAAATCTTCATAAACTGCTTCATTGTTGTTTTCCAACGACTCTTTTGCTGAATAAAATACTATATTATCCTCTTTCTTAATAATGGTTTTTACTTCTTCATCAGACAACAGATTCTCAAGTATTTTCTTTCTATCTAATTCCGTTTTATTATCTGATTTATTTAATATCATTATCACCGGTTTTTCTTTGTAAAAGTTTTTCAATCTATCTATTTCATCTTTTCTTAATCCACCATCACATGTAGATAACCAAAATATAACTTCCGCTTCTTCAAAAACGCTTTGTGATATCTGATCATCCATTTCTTTATCTGCGGTTGAAAATCCTGGCGTATCTATTAATTCAATATCTACAAGTTTATTTGATGGATACTTTATTCTTATTTCCTTTGCTCTTTCCTCTTTTAGTCCATCTACTTTATGAATTTGTGTTAAAAATTCTTTTTGACTTATTTTCTTTTCTTTTCCATCCTCATAAATTATCTTTATTTTTTTTTCCACTCCATAGGTTATTTTTGACACTATATTTGTTACAGGAGTATCTCCTACAGGCATTAACGGATACCCTATAATCGAGTTTATAAAAGTAGATTTCCCAGAGCTAAAATTCCCTAAAATTCCTACTTTTAACCTCTTATTCTGTTCATTTACTATCTCATATTCTTTTAAAAAAGTTTTCATCTTTAATCTTATATTATCTATATTACTTATTTTTTCGGATATTTGTAAAAGTATTTTTATTTTTTCTATGATATTTAATTTTTTTAAATTAACCATATATTATACCTCTGATAAAAATCTCTCTATAATCAAAATTTGATTAGAGATTTCATTAATATATTCATCCAAAAATTCTTTAATATTAGATTCTTGATTTTCAATATTTTTTTGAAAAATACTACCAACTTTTTTGAGAAAATTTTCTTGTGGGATTAAATCATCAATATATTCCTCTAGTGTTTCATTCCAATCATAATCTGTATCTTCTTGATCTTCTTGAAAAACATTCCATACTTTTTTAATAGGATATAAAGGATTAATAAAATTCCATAGACTTTCACTCTCATCATAATCTATATTTTTTGTTTCAAAAATATCCATTAATTTATAATTTTCAAAATTATTAACAAGGTTTTGATTCATAAATTCCATAGTGTATGAAACGAACATTTTAATCTCATTTTTTATATTATTTTGAGTATCATTAATATAACTTTTCATTTTATTAATTGTATTTTTCAACTTTGAATCATTATTTTCTTCTAATATTTTATCCAAAAATTCATTAAAATCAATCTTCTTATTTTCTTCTATAAGCATTCTATTTGTAAATTTATTCCATAAATTATTCAAATAACGTTTTGTAATTATAAATTCATCTGAAATACGATCTATGATTTTCAATATTATATCTTCTATAAATTTATTGTTATATTCACAAAAAAAATTTTTATTATAATATTTATTTACTTTTTTATAATACTTTAAAAGTTCTTCTCGTTTTACTTCTGCTATCTTTTTATTTTTTTCTAGTTTATTTTTCACTTCCTCTATTTCAGTTTTAAAATTTCTTTTTAAATAAGTTTTAAAATCATTTTCCAGCTTTTCTTTTTCATATAACTCTTTATTTTGCTTTATTTCTTTTAATAATTTTTCCAATCTTTCATATGATTTAAGCCATAAACTATCTTTTAGCTCAAAGCATTTCACCTCTTTGTCTTTTCCTAAACCACTTTTAATTTTTTTTATATAATTTATCTGTTCCTTAAAAATTTTTTTCCCTATATCTTTTCTTTCTTTTTTTAATTTTATATCACAGCCTTCTAATTCTATAAAAGATTTCTTTATATTATCTATTAACTCTTGATAAACTACTTCATTATTATTTTCTGAGATCTCTTTTGCTGAATAAAACACTATATTATCATCTTTCTTAATAATGGGTTTAATTTCTTCATCGGATAATAGATTATCAAGTATTTTCTTTCTATCTAATTCCGTTTTATTATCTGATTTATTTATTATTATTATTACCGGTTTTTCTTTAGAAAAGCTTTTCAACCTATTTATTTCATCTTTTCTTAATCTACCACCATCACATGTAGATATCCAAAATATAACTTCTACTTCTTCCAAAATACATTGTGATATCTTATCGCCCATTTTTTTATCTACTATGGAAAATCCTGGTGTATCTATTAATTCAATATCAGTAAGTTTGTTAGAAGGATATGTTATTCTTATTTCCTTTACTTTTTTATCTTTTAAAACCTCTTCTATAAAAATTTTTGTTAAAAATTCCTCTTGACTTATTTCCTTTTCTTTTTCATCCTTATAAATTATCTTTATTTTTTTTTCCACTCCATAGGTTATCTTTGAAACTATCTTCTTTACATGAATATCTCCTACTGGCATTAAAGGATATCCTATAACCGAGTTAATAAAAGTAGATTTCCCAGAGCTGAAATTTCCTAAAACTCCTACTTTTAGTCTATTATCCTGTTCATTTATTCTATCGTATTGTTTTAAAAAACTTTTTAGTCTATCACTTACTTTTTCTAATCCACTAATATCATTTATGTTTTTTAAAAATGTTTGGACTAAATCTTTTTTAAATTCAAATGTCGATTTGTTTGTTTTTAAACTCATTGTAACCTTCTTCCCATTTTTTAACATATTCATCAGTAATATATTCTTTAATCAAACCATAAGCTTTTAAAATACCATCATTTTTAACTTTGTGTCTAATAACGGTTAAATATAAATCTTTTGTGTATTCTTCTTTAAAAACACCATACTCTTTTAATATTTTTTTAAGTATAAGAAATTTTTCTTTAATATTAATTGAATTAAAATCATTATCATTCAAAAAATATTTTTCATATTCTCCTATTTTTTCTTTAATCAAATTAAAATCTTCAGATTTAATACTAAATTCACCCTTTAAAAAGTTAAGTAAATAAAAATACATTTCAGAATCTTTATATTTTTTTATTTTATCCTTTATTAAATTTTCGTTTTTTGAATCAATACTTATAATTTCTTTACGCTTTCTATATTTTTTTCTTTTACTTATTTCATCTTTCTTCATCTTTGAAATTAAAAATATAAAAAAACCTACCAAAGCTAAAATTATTAAATTTCTCAAATCATAACCTCCAATTTTTTTATTTTTAATTCGATTTCATCTTTTGCCTCTTTAATACTATTTAAAGACTTCTCTATTTCTAACCTTTTTATTTCCAAATTTTTCTTCCTATTTTGAATTTCTCCAATCTCACTCTCATTTTCACCTAATAATTCTTGTTTCTGTGAAGAAAGATTTGTTAATTCTTCTTTAATATTATGACTTTTTTGTTTAAAACTTTCAAATATATTTGAAGATAATTGTTCTGTATAATCCTTTTCATTTGATAAATCATCAAAAAAACCATTTACTAATGACTGTATATTAGCTTTTGATCCTTCCTCGTCCTTAAAAAAAAACCATTTATTTTCTTTAAGATAACTTAAATCTGTGTCAATTTCTTTTTCCACTTCATCCATTAAAGTTTGTCTAAAAAGATGATTATCAATCTTAAAATAACATTCTAATTCTTTTGCAGTCAAAACATTAAAACCAGAAACTTTCGATTTTAATTCATTTATGAGTTGATAAAATTCCTGTTTAATATCATCTGTTATATCTATGATTTTTGAATTTAAATCAAATTCACGATTAAAATTTTTTCTTATTATCTTACATATAGCAAATTTCATTCCTAATTTGATGTTATTGAAAGAATACTTTTCAATATAAGATGTAATTTCAGCTTCTACACTTCCATAATACCCTTGAAGAATATTATCTACTTTATTTCTTACTTCTATATTCATACCTAACAATTTTTTATCAACATTTTCATTAAAATTTAAAATTTCTTTTTTTATTCCATCTATTTTTTTTATTTCTTCCTTTTTAGTTGCAATAGGTTTTTCTAAAGAATTTATTTCGTATTCTATATCTTCCTTCTTTTTTTCAATTTCTTTTACTGTTTCTTTAATTATCTTATTTAACTTCTCTGAATGAATATTAACAATATTTTTTGTTTTAAATAAAAAATTCAAAATGAAAGTTTTAGCATCTTCAAAATATCCTTTATTCTCTATTATTTCCGGGAATTTATCATCAATTATTTGAAGTCTATCCTTTATTTCAGCAGGACAATTCTCTGGAGATTTATTAAATATATTCTGATAAATATATGCTTGTGTTGAAACCATTTTAAGATTTTTTGTCGTAGTCTTTAAAAATTCTTTTACTTGCTCATCACTAATATTTTCCAAACAGCTTATTATCTTATTTCGATTTTTTTCTGATACATCACCTAAAGTATCTAATTTATTTGCTATTAATATAACTTTTTCTTCTGAAACACCTTTAAGATAATTTATTACAAAATCTTTATCATTTGCATCAAAAGCTCTATCCGAACTAATTATCAATATAACAGCATCAGAGTTTTTGACAAATTCTTCAGTAAGTTTTGATCTTTCTTCCTCAGGATCATTTAATCCAGGTGTATCTACAATTTTAATACCTTTCAAATTTTCATTATTTAGAAAAACTTCTATCTTTTCTACAAAATCAGTATATTTACCTTCTTTGCCTACATATTTATTTATATCAGCTATATTATCTATTTCTTCAGTTTTTTTAGCCAAAATATCATCAACATAAGTAGTTTTGCTTTTAAATTCAGGATAAATCTTCGGATAAATTCTTAGCTTGTAAAATTCAGTGTTTTCAATTTTATTCCATCTTTCTTTGTTATAATAATGGACTTTAAAATATTCTTTTTCAGAATAAGATATTTCACTAAGTTTTGCAGTTTCAGCAACTGTTCCTTCAGGAAAAACAATCTTATCACCAAATAAAAAAGCATTGACAAACAAACTCTTTCCAGCATTCATCTGTCCACAGATTGATATAATAAATTGATCTTCTCTTATTTTTTTGATTTCACTATCAAAATATTCTTTATCAAAATATTCTTTATCATCAGTTTCATTTCCTGATTTTATCGGAAAAACACTTTCTAAACTCCGCAAAATTTTATAATTATCAATAATTAATTCTTTTTTATCATCAATAATACCCATTATTATTCCTCCACAATATTTATTTCATTTAAAACAGTTTTGTACTTTTTAACAGAATTTTTATAATTTTCAATTTCTTTATTAAAATCAGTATATTTCTCATTAATAGAACCTTTGATTATCGAAATATCTTTTTTAAAATCATCAAATATTTTTTTTGTTTCAACATCAACATTTGAAACAATTTCTCCTGATATCTCATGAATACATTGATATAGCACCTCTCTTCCTTTATCTAATAAAATTGTTTTTTTAGCTAAAAAATATGTTATATCTCTTGGTATATCAAATGTATGCGCAATTTTTGAAAGGATTTCAATCCCGTTAATCCAAACATTTTTATTACTAGTATTTTCTATATTTTCATTGTTTTCCGATCGTTCTTTAGCAATTCTATCTTCAGCTTTTTCACTTAAATCAGCTAATTTTTTTCCAGCTAAAGCTTCTACAAAGTTCTTTAATACAAATTCAACTCCACCACCACCAGTTGGCACTAAAATAGCAATTAAGATTGCATCAACAACTTTTATTATATTTTCCAATTTTACCATAATTTTATCTAAAGTTTTTACCATTTTTTGTTTGACAACATTACTTTCTATACCAATCTGCAAATTCGCACAAATATCCTCAAGTTCTTTAACTCCTTTTTTTACTTTCATTTCTAATTCTTTAAACCTATTTTCAATAGAACTTTTATCTCTTTCAACAATCTCTTCAACTATATCTTTTAAATTTGAATTCAACCAATTTTTTAATTCATCATTTATTTTATCAATAGAATTATGTATTTTATTTCTAAAATCCTCCATTTCTTTTTGAAGCTTAACAATTTCTGAATTTTTATGTATTAACAACTTATTAAAATCTTCATTTGAAGAAATTGGTGAATTAATTATCTCTTCTTTAAATCTAATTAAATTTTCAACTTCTTCAACAATGTCATTTAAGATGTTTTTTCTAATTTTTATTTTTCTTTCAAACAATATTTTTTGAGGATTTAAAAGTGTATTATTAATAAATGTAATCAACGAATTTATATCTGAATATTTTAAATCAATATCTTTTTTATTTTTTGATTCAAAATAATTATGACAGCTGAAATTTAGTAAATTAAAATCAACTGATATAGATTTTAAATTTCTATTAATCTCTTCTACAACTTTTTCAACATCAGAAGCTATTTTCAAATCACATTTATTTATTACTACCATAAAATCTTTTAATTTATGTTTTTTAATCAAGTTTTCTTTTAAATAATTTAATAAAGAACCAGATATTCCACCTCTTTCAATGTCAACTACCAGAATTACTATATCAATTTCCGGTAATATGAAATCTAATAATTTTCCATGTTCCTTTACCAAAGAAGACAGTCCTGGTGTATCATATATCACATAATTTTCACCATAGAATGGACTATCTGCAATATCAATATTTACTTTTCCCGTTTTCAAATTACTTTTACCTGTAATTACTTCTGATACCTGATCTAAATTTATATTTTGCTTTTCATTATCAATTTCTACCCAAACATTTAAGTTTTCCTTATTAGGATTTACTTTTACAACAGAATTTGTTGTTGGTTCATCACCTATTGGTAAAAAATCTTCTTTATTCAAAAGGCAATTGATTAATGAGGTTTTCCCGCTAGAATATTCACCAATCATACAAATATTAAATTTAATATTATCTTCTTTTTCCTTCCAATTCTTCTCATATTCTTTTAATTCAGGTAATTCTGTAAAAACAAAATCTAATTTATTACTATATTCTTTTAACATTGCCCCTCCAAAATAATTTTCATACTTTATAAATCATTAAAAAAGAAACTTTCGATAAATTATAAGTCTTTTTTATATATTAATCAAAAAAATAAAACATATAGGTTAAATACCATAATTATAATTAATACAAAATCTAGTTTTATATTTAGTTATACTTACTTTTTTTCATTTAATATTCCATTCTTTATCAAATATTGCTTTAATATTCCTATGGAATCGTTCAGATAAGATAATACCGTATATAATCTCTTTTGTAATATTCTTGATTTACACAGCTTTCTATTTTATCAATTTAGGCATATAATAAATAATTATTACTATTAAAAATCACATTTACAATACATTAATTAATAACTGTTCAAAAAGATAAAAAATATCTTCGATGAATAAAAAGTTTTCCAAATGCTTTATCCGTTTTTGGTTTAGGTTCTAAATGAAAACAAATTAAAATGTTCAGTGAACATTATATTCTACCAAAAAAAGGTTTTTCAAACTTTTTAGAGGCAGAAAAATTATGACTTTTTTATTTATTAATAGATTCCCGTGTTCACGGGAATGACAATCTAGTGAAACAATTAAAAATGAATAATTAAGAATTAATAATTTTAAAACAAATCTACAAATCTGAATAAAACACTGCTTCTATACCGCTCTTATACGCTACATATACCGTTATTATACTGCTTTTAATACAGATCCCGGCTCAGAATATTACCGGTAAGACACAATATTGATTTTTCTATTTAATCAGAGAACTCAATTCGACATTCGAATTTCAACATTCAACATTCCAAATTCAAAATTCAACATTCCAAATTCCAAATTCGACATTTCTTTCAACCTTTCCCGGCTTTTTACTATTTTACCATTTCACCATTTCACACAAAAATGTTCACCGAACATTTTGATTCACTATTTCACCCTTCTTCTCCTTTGGTTCTTGAAAAAACCTTTGCGATAACTTATTATGTATGTTATGAAAAAATATAGATGTTTTTCCCTTTATTCAGGTGGACTTGATTCAATGATTTCTTCTCATTTAATGAAAAGTCTTGGTTATGAAGTAATACTCTTAACATTTAGAAGTGAATTTTTTAATAAAAAATCAATTCCAGGAAAATATAACATAAAAATTGGTGATTTTTCTTTTGAACAGCATATAATTGAAGTAACCTCTGAATATATAGATATTTTAAAAAAACCAAAATTTGGTTTTGGTAAAAATATGAATCCTTGTGTTGACTGTAAAATCTTATTTTTATCTATTGCAAAAAATATGATGAAAGATTTTAATATTGATTTTTTAATTACAGGCGAAGTTATTGGTCAAAGACCTAAATCACAGAAATCTCATCCATTAAAAACTATTCTTCGTGAAGCTGATGTCAAAGATATACTTATTAGACCATTGTCTCTTTCTCACTTTCCTATTAATAAAATTGAAGAAAATAAAATTATTAATAGAAATGACATTATTAATATAATTTCTGTTGAAGGCAGAGGAAGATTTAAACAAATAGAATATGCAAACAAGAATAATATTAAAGATTATTCTTCTCCTGGCGGCGGATGTTTTTTAACTTATGCAGATTATTGTCGAAAACTCAGACCGCTAATCAATGAAAATAATAGAGATCTTATTCAATATGAATTATTAAAAACCGGCAGACATTTTGATATTTCTTCAAATAAACTTGTTTTAAAAAAATTTATTGTTGGTAAAAATAAAGAAGAAAATCAATTTATTGAAAATCAAAAATCAGGTATTATTATTAAACTTGAAGAAGCTATTCCTGGTCCTTTATCAATACTTTTATATCCTGCTTTTAATGAAGATGAATGGGAAATAATGAGCAGTATTCACCTTAGATATTCTGATATTGACACTGAACGTGAATACAACTTTGTAATTAGAAATCTTTATAATAATACAAAAAATATATATAAATGTAATTATAATAAGCAAAAAGGACTAGAACTTACGGAGAAATTTAAATTATGAAAAAAATTATTACAGATATTGTTGATTTTTTAAATATAAATTCCAATACAGGTAATACTTTGGAAGCTCTTCAATGGATAAAAAAAAAATGTAATGAACTTGATATTGAAATATTTTTTGAACAAAATGGAAATATTCTAGCAAAAAAACAAAATCTTGCAGCTTCAGGTTTAGTTTTATCAGGACATTATGATACTGTAAAAGGTGATATAAAGGTTGAATTAACAGATGATTTTATTTATGGAAGAGGCTCTTCTGATATGAAATCTGGTGTTTTATCAATGCTTTATGCTGTTTCAAAAGCTACTATTTTATCTCCTGTAATTGCTCTTACCTGTGATGAAGAAACTGATTCTTCTGGTGCTAATCTATTAAAAGAAATGGTAAAAGACTATAAATACTGTATTGTTTGCGAACCTACATCTTTAAAATTATGTACAGCTCACCGAGGTAGAACAGTTTACAAACTTGTTCTTAAAGGTGAAAGAGTTCATGCTTCTGTTTCTCCAATGAATAATGTTTTTTATGAATTATCAAAAGTCCTTTCCTTTTTAAAAACTTTTCCTAATAAAAAAAATGATTTTCTTGGACTTGAAACAATTACTCCTGTAAGTGTAAAATCCTATCCTGATATTTATAATGTAACTCCCGATAAATTAGAGTTATTTATAGATAGACGAAAAACTACATCAATAAATAATTTTGAAGAAGATCTTGAAATTATCAGAAACATGTTTGATAAAATCAATTTAAAAAATTATTATATTGAAATTGATCCTAATAGGAAATTTAATACTTTAAGTTATTTTTGTAAAGATAAAAACTTTATAAATATAGCAAAAAAATCTATGAAAAATCTCAAACTTGATTGTAATGAATATCCTTTTACTGCAACTTGTGATGGTTCTTTTTTTGGTGAAAAATTACCTGTTCTTATTTTAGGTCCTGGTGATCTTTCTGAAGCTCATACTAAAAATGAAAAAGTAAATATTGAACAAATTTTAAAATCTGTTGAATTATACTTAAACATTAATAAAGGAGTGTTTAATGGACTATAAAGAAATAACTGCTCTTATAAAAAATTCTGTGAGAAAAACCCCATCTAAGTTTTATATAAAAAGTAAAGGTAAAATTAATTTCAAACCTTCTGATAAATATAATATTTATGGTGAAAATCCTTTTTATCTTATTATTGGTGATTATAATTCTATTAAAGATGAACTTGATTATAATAAAAATTTAATTTTACATTTTGATTATGAAGTTGAGGCAAGAAACTCTGCATTACCTCTTTTTAAAAAAGAATATGCTAATTCAAGAATAGAACCTGGTGCTATAATAAGAGATAAAGTTGAGATTGGAAAATCATGTATTATTATGATGGGTTCAGTAATAAATATTGGTGCTGTAATCAGCGATGGTACAATGATTGATATGAATGCTGTAATTGGAGCTAGAGGGATTATAGGTAAAAATTGTCATATTGGAGCTGGAGCTGTTGTTGCTGGAGTTTTAGAACCACCTTCAGCTACTCCTGTAATTATTGAAGATAATGTTGTTGTTGGAGCTAATGCAGTAATTTTAGAAGGTGTTAATATTGGACAAAACTCTGTAATTGGAGCTTGTTCGGTTGTAACTCAAAATATTCCTGCAAACTCCGTTGCTGTTGGTTGTCCTGCAAAAGTTATCAAAACTAAAGATAAAAGAACAGATGATAAAACAAAGATTGTTGAGGATTTAAGGTGATAATAAAAAAGATTATTGAACCTTTAGAAATAATTCAATATCTACATCAAATATATAATGATTCAAATCCACAAGTTATAGATTTTTTTTTAAAAAACAAAAAAGATTTTATGGCAAAGAATTCCAATTTATCTCTTTATTGTATATATGAAAACGATAAGTTAATAAGCTCGTTTGAAGCAAATGAACTAAGTAGTTACCCTGTTCCTGTTGTTGAAAAAAATGTTTTATTCCTTACTTCTTTTAATGTTATAGATAATTATAAAAATAATATTGATTTTATGGAAATAATCAATAAAATATTAACTGAACTTAAAGAAAAATATGATGAAATATTACTTTTATCATCTCCATTTAACGATAATATGAATGTAATATTTAAAAATCTTGGTTTTGCACCACTTTTAAATTATGAAAATTATCTCAAACAATCAAGTTTTTGGATGTATAAAAGTTTTAACTCTTCATTTATTAAAAGAATTCCAATGAATTTTGAAATTTTAAGAAAAGATAATGTAGAAAAATATGAAGTTGAAAAGATTTATTTCAAACTCTATGCAAATTTTCAGGAATTTTTTCACTGTGAAGTTTATCATTATCTTAATTTTATAAAAAACAAATTTCCTAAAAGTATTGAAATTGAAATAATACATATTTCTTCAAAAAAACAAGCTATAAAATATGGAACTGATTTTTGTATATTAATGGATAATAAAATAATAAATCCCGTAAATCTTATGAAACTTGATGTTGAGGAATATTTAAAAATCATTTAAAAAAAAAAGAGGTATATATAATATACCTCTTTCTTCTATTAATAAGATTTATTTCATATCTTTATAACAAAACCACCAATCATAACAATCATATTTTTCTCTATTGATTTCAGCAGTTTTTTCATCAGTTGCTGGTGATACAATAATTTTATCTCCAAGAAGTTCATTGTTTGGCCAATTTGCAGGCATAGCACCTTTGTTTTCAGCTCCAACCTGTAAAGCTTTGACAATTCTCAAAATTTCATCCATATTTCTACCGAGTTCTTGTGGATAATATAACATTGTTCTTATATTACCTTCTGGGTCTATAACAAATACCGCTCTAACTGTATTTGTTCCTTTTGAAGGATGAAGCATACCTAATTTCAAAGCTAAAAGTCCCATTTCATCTGCAATTATTGGAAAAGGAATCTTTACTTTAAGATTTTCATTAATCCATTCAGCCCATTTAATATGTGAAAACACCTGATCAACAGAAAGACCTATAAGTTTACAGTTTAATTTTTCAAATTCATCATTTTTTAAAGCAAATGAATAAAATTCTGTTGTACAAACAGGTGTAAAGTCTCCAGGATGTGAAAATAATACAAACCATTTTCCTTTATAATCACCAGGAAGTGTTTTTTTACCATGAGTAGTTAAAACAGTTGTTTCTGGAAATCTGTCCCCAATTAGTGGTAATCTTTCGTCCATTTAAATCCTCCATTTTGTTTTGTTTGAATAACATTTAATATTTATTATTCTAAATCAAAAAAAATACAATGTCAAGTCTTTTGTAATAATTTCATTTTTGTATCCATTACAAGAGAGAATAATTAAAAATTACCGGTAGACAGTTAGCAAATTATTTATTGCATTTCTATAATTATAATGATATTCTTAGGCTAAATTAGGTTTTACTGGATTTTTGGCCTCTCCAGCCTTTTATTCGGTTAATCCTGTATTTACAAAATTTAGGAGGACTATTATGTCTATCACAAAAGAACAAAAAACAAAAATTACTGAAGAATTCAGAATGCACGAAAAAGATACTGGTTCAGCTGAAGTTCAGGTAGCAATATTAACTAAGAGAATTGAAAATCTTAGACCACATTTTGCTACTCACAAAAAAGATAATCACTCAAAAAAAGGTCTTATAAGACTAGTTAATAACAGAAAAAAACATTTGAGATATCTTAAAACTAAAAACTATGAAAAATATCTTGAAATCGTAAGCAAACTTGGTTTGAGAAAGTAAAATAAAAATTATAGCAGAGGGAATATTATGAAAGAAATTATTGTAGAAAAAGTAATAGACGGAGTATCGTATAAGTTAAGAACTGGAAAGCTTGCAAAACAAGCTGATGGTTCTGTAGTAGCTCAGGCAGGCGACACAATGGTTCTTGCGACTGCAGTTGCTTCAAAAAAATCATCAGCATTTATGGATTTTTTTCCATTAACTGTTGAATTTAGAGAAAAAACTTATGCTGCTGGTAAAATCCCTGGTGGTTTTATCAAAAGAGAGTCAAGACCATCTAATGATGAAATCTTGACTGCAAGAACAATTGATAGACCAATAAGACCTTTATTTGAACAAGGTTTTAAAGCTGAGACACAACTTATTGTCAGTGCAATATCTTATGATAGAGAAAACCCATTTGATGTATTGGGTGTAACTGCTGCTTCCGCTGCATTACTTATTTCTGATATTCCTTTCAATATTCCCGTGGCTGCTGTAAGAATTATAAAAAAAGACGGTGAATTTAAAGTAAATCCATCTCATGAATTACTAGAAAACTGTGATATAAACCTTGATATCGCTGGTACTAAAGATGGTATATCTATGGTTGAAAGTGAAGCTAAAGAAGCTTCAGAAGAAGATATGGTTAAAGCACTTGAAATTGGTCATGAATATATTAAAAAACTTATTGATCTTCAATTTGAACTTAAAGAACTTGCTGGAAAACCAAAAAGACCTATTGAAATCATTGAACCTCTTGATGAAAAACTAATTGCAGATATTAAAGAAAAAATAATTCCTGAACTTAAAGAAGCTGTTTCCATTAAAATGAAACTTGATAGAAGCGACAGACTTAGTCAGATATTCAATGATTATATTCAGCCTTCAATTGATAATGCTGAAAGCGAAGATAAAGAAAGAACCACTTATATACTAAAAAATCTTTTTGAAAATACTATTAAAGAAGTTGTTAGAAAAAAAATCGTTTCTGAAAACATTAGAATTGATGGAAGAAAACTTGATGAAATAAGAAAAATAACTTGTGAACTTGATATACTTCCAAGAGCTCATGGTTCTTCCCTATTTACTCGTGGAGAAACTCAAAGTCTTGGTGTAGCTACTTTAGGTTCTTCAAGAGATGAGCAAATGGAAGATGGACTTGTTCTTGAATCATCTGGTTTTAAAAAATTCTATCTTCATTATAATTTCCCTCCATTTTGTGTTGGTGAAGTTAAAAGAGTTGGTTCAGTATCAAGAAGAGAAATTGGTCATGGAAATCTTGCTGAAAGAGCATTAAAAATGGTTTTACCTGCTCCTGAAGATTTTCCTTATACAATTAGACTTGTATCTGAAGTTTTAGAATCAAATGGTTCTTCTTCAATGGCTTCAATATGTTCTGGTTCAATGGCTTTAATGGCAGCAGGTGTTCCATTAAAACATCAGGTTGCTGGAATTGCTATGGGACTTATTGAAGAAAGCGATGATTATTATGTCATTTCTGATATTCTTGGTGATGAAGATCATTTTGGTGATATGGATTTTAAAGTTGCTGGTACTGAAAATGGTATTACTGCACTTCAAATGGATATTAAAATAAAAAGTCTTCCTTTAAGTGTTATGGCTAAAGCACTTGCTCAGGCTAATACTGGTAGAAAGCACATTCTTTCAATTATGAATAGTGCAATTAATAATCCTAGAAAAGAACTTTCTGAATATGCTCCAAGAATTGAATCTATTATGGTTAATCCTGATAAAATTAAAGATGTAATTGGACCTGGCGGAAAAATGATTAAATCTATAATAGAACAAACTGGAGTTGATATTGATATTGATTCAAATGGTTCTGGTGAAGTTAAAATAATTTCAAATGACAGTGTAATGGCTGAAAAAGCTAAAAGACTTGTTTTAAGCATTGTTAAAGAAGTTGAAGTTGATGAAGAATATAAAGATAGTGTTGTTACAAGAATTATGGATTTTGGAGCTTTCGTTAAGATTACTCCTACTAAAGAAGGTCTTGTACATATTTCACAAATTGCAGCAGCAAGAGTAAATAAAGTTACTGATGTTCTTAATGTTGGAGATAAAATTGATGTTAAAGTTATTAAAATTGATGAACAAGGTAGAATTAATCTTTCAAGAAAAGCAATGCTTGAGGAGTAAAATTAATGTCAAATGAGCTGAAACTTGAATATGGTTTCAATGACGATATTGCTGTTATAAGATTTAATGGCGAGCTTGATATGAATACAATTGGAAAAGCTTATGATACTATAAGTGATATTATCGATTCAGGATATATCAAAATGGTTTTTAATCTTGAAGAATTGGAATTTATAGATAGTACTGGTCTGGGTTTTTTTACTGGAAGTCTTAAAAAACTTAAAGAAAAAAACGGTGATCTTAAAATATGCTCTCCTTCCTCATATCTTAAAAGAATTTTTTCTCTAATTCACATGGATTATTTTATAGATATATTCGATGATGAAGATAAAGCTTTAGAAAAATTCAAACTTACTAAAGATGATACTATTAAGAAATGGGAAGAAGTTATAAGAGTTAATCCAACTTATGCAGATGCACATTTTCAACTTGCTCTTGCACATAAGAATGAAGGTAATTTCTCTGATTCTATGAAAGAAGTTACAACAGCTCTTGATATTAATAGTAATTACAGTAAAGCTTATAAACTTAGAGGTGATGTTTTTAGATTAACAGATAAATTTGATAAAGCTTGTGAAAACTACAAAAAAGCTTTTGAAATAAATACTGATTATATTGAACCAAAAGTTGAATTAGCTACTTTGACTAAAGATCCTCAAATAATGGCTGAATGTGAAAACATTCTTGTTAATACACTTAAAGAAAAAGGAAATTATGCAGATCTTAACAATTTGTTAGGTAGAATTTATTTTGCTCAGGACAAACTTGAAAAAGCTCTTGAATATTTTGAAAAAGCTTTAAGTATAAACAACAATTTTACAGATGCATTGATTAATAAAGCTCAGGTTTTATTAGCTTTAAAAGATTCCAAATCTAAATCAGTTGCAATACTTAAAAAAGCATTTAAAGTTAGTAAACAGAAATATCTTAAAGATATAGCTAAAAATCTTATAGATGAACTTGAAAAGTAATATACTAATAATATTAAACGGAGAGATCATATCTGATATTGATCTCTCTTTTTATTCAAAAATATTCCCTGTTGATGGTGGCGGTGAATATTTAAAAAATTATTCAATTATACCAGACATTATGATTGGAGATTTTGATTCAATATCTAAAAATACATTAGATTATTTCAAAAAAAACAATACCAAAATAATCAGTTATCCTTCAAAAAAAGATTATTCAGATCTTGAGTTAACTCTTTATTATATTTCAGAAAATTATAATAATATAAACATAGATGTAATTGGATGTTTTTCTGACACAAGAATTGATCATTTTTTAGTTAATCTTGAAGTTTTTGCAAGATTTGCTGACAAATTTACTTTCAATATTATAGATAAAAGATTTAAACAGATAATATCTTCAAAAAATATTAATATTGAATGTATAAAAAATGTACCTATAAGTATTTTATCAATGTCTGATAAATGTATTTTTGAAAAAAGTACTGGGCTTGAATATAATCTTAAGAATATTACAATTGAACGGTTTTCTTCAAAAGGATTATCTAATAAAACAAAAACTTCCCGCATTACTGTCGTTATACGGGAAGGAATTTTTTCAATAATTTTACCGGCCGGATAAAACTATAAAACCTTAAAAATTAGACTTATTTTTAAGAGTTTTAAGACATTTTGTACATATCTTAATTCTTACAGGTTTACCATTCACTTCAGCTTTAATTCTCTGAAGGTTTGGTAAAAATCTTCTTTTGGTTTTATGATGTGAATGACTCACATTATTTCCGGTGGCAGGACCTTTTCCACAAACGTCGCATCTAAATGCCATTTTTCTGCCTCCTATCAATTGATATTGTTGAGAAATAATAACAGAAAAGAAATTTAAATGCAAATGTTTTTTTATATTTAATTAATACCTAAACCTATAAAGATATTAACAAGGTTCAATATGAATTATAATATCAGAAATCTTAGGTATTTCTTTCATTATTTTGATTTTAACCTGTTTAGATTTTTCATGTCCTTTATAAACACTCATATCTTTATCCACAAGAATATGCATATCAAGTGCAATGTTATTACCAAGAAATCTTGTTCTAATTGCATGAACATCTTTAACATCTTCAACACTTAAAGTAATATCAGATATTTTTTTTACCATATCCTGAGATACACCTTTATCTGATAATCTCTGCATTGCTGAATATATCATTTCTATTGAAACTTTTAAAATTATCGCACCAACAATAACAGCTCCTATTTTATCCATAAATTCAAAACTTTTATAAAAAGTTGCTATAAATAGTGAAATAAAAACAGGAATTGACGAAAACACATCACTTCTATGATGCCAAGCATTTGCAATTACAGCATGAGATTGTATTTTATTACCGATTTTTAAAGTATATCTAAATAAAATTTCTTTTATTATTATTGCAAAAAAAGCAATTATCAATGCTTCTATACAAATTAAACTTGATTCAGCAGACTGCACTTTTATTACTGAAAAATAAACAATTTCATAACCTGCGTAACCTAAAAGTAAACCTATAAAAATTGTTATAATATCTTCTACTCTTTTATGTCCATAAGGATGACAATTATCTTTTGGTTTCATCCATAATCTAACACCAAAAAACAGCATAAAATCAGACATAAGATCTGATATAGAATGAATTCCATCAGCTATAAGAGCATAGCTTCCAGCTTTTAAACCGCCTAATATTTTACCAGTTGCTAATAATATATTTACAATTATAGAAACAATTGTAACTTTTAATACATCTTTATATTCAGCACTGTTTTTATAATATACTGACATATTTTAATTCAAACTCTCTTTCACAAAAATGACATTTGAGTTTTTTCCCGTTTTTTATATTATAAAACTTTGATTTAACTTCTTCAAGTCTTGTAACACAAATAGGATTAGGACATTTTACAGTGTTAATAAGGATTTCAGGAAGTTTTGCATTATGTTTATATGCAATATTACCATCTTTTATTATATTTATAGAAGCATGAGGAGCAACAATCGCTATTTTATTTAAATCATCGTCTGAAAGATTTTTGTTTTCAATTTTAATAACATCTTTATAACCTAATTTAGAACTTGGCAGATTTATTCCCATTGTTATAGTTGAATTATGTTCAATACCTTCCAAACCAAGCACTTTTAGAACATTTAAAGCCATTTTACATGGAATATGGTCTATAACTATACCCTCTTCTATTCTATACACTTTATAAGGACGGTCATTTTTCATTTTATACCTCCAGTAAGAAGTGAAAGTAATGCTTGTCTAACAGGAATTCCATTGGCTGCCTGTTCAAAATAATAAGCATAAGGAGTATTATCAATTTCTTTGGATATTTCATCAATTCTTGGAAGCGGATGCATTATTTTTAAATTTTCTTTAACATTAATAAGATTATTTTTTTCAAGAATATAAATACCTTTAACTTTTTCATATTCAGTTTTGTCAGGAAATCTTTCACCCTGAATTCGTGTCATATAAAAAATATCAACTTTATCAATTACATCATTTATTTCATTACATTCAAAAAAATTAATATTTCTTTCTTTTAAAAGTTCAGTTATAAAATCAGGCATTTTAAGACTTTCAGGACTTATAAAATATAAAGTTATATCTTTATAAAGACTTAATGCACAAGCTAAAGAATGTACAGTTCTACCATATTTCAAATCTCCTGCAAGTGCAATACTCAAACCATCAATTTTACCCTGATTTTTTTTAATTGAATAAAGATCAAGCAGAGTTTGTGTTGGATGCTGATTTGCACCATCTCCACCATTTATTATTGGTATATCAACACATTCAGAAGCAAATCTTGCCGAACCTTCAATATTATGTCTCATTACTATTACATCTGAATATATTTCATACATTTTTAAAGTATCAAAAAGAGTTTCACCTTTTTTTAATGAAGTAGATGAAGTATCTGTAAAACCAGTAATACTACCACCAAGTCTATAACAAGCGGTTGTAAAACTATCTTTAGTTCTTGTAGAAGGTTCAAAAAAAAGACTTGCAATAATTTTACCTTTTAAAAGGTTAGATTTTTCTAAAACAGGCATATTTTCGATAAACTCTGACTTTTCAAGAATAAAATCAATTTCATTTCTCAACATATCATTTACTGAAATAATATCTTTTCCAATAAAATTCAAGAAAACCTCCTGTACTTAAATAATAAACAAAGCTCAATAACTTTGCAAAAAGCAAAAATCTACAATATATATTTACTAAGATCTCGGTTTTTTATAATATCTTTAAGTTTATCTTCAACATAAAACTCATCTATTTCAACATTTTTATCATTTGTATCAGGAGCTTCATAAGAAATTTCTTCAAGAAGTTTTTCAATTATAGTATGAAGTCTTCTTGCACCAATGTTTTCCATCTGTTCATTTGCAACAAAAGCATATTCAGCGATTTTATCAATAGCATTATCTTTAAAATCAAGTTCAATACCTTCGGTTTTTATTAAAGCTTTATACTGTTTTATAAGAGCGTTTTCGGGTTCTTTTAATATTTTAACAAAATCCTCCTGATTCAAAGAATGAAGTTCAACTCTTATAGGAAATCTACCCTGAAGTTCAGGAACAAGATCAGAAGGTTTTGCAGAATAAAATGCTCCAGCAGCTATAAAAAGAATATGATCAGTTTTAATTGTTCCATGCTTTGTCATTACAGTAGAACCTTCAACCAAAGGCAAAAGATCTCTCTGAACACCTTCTCTTGATACATTAGGATTACTTCCTCCACCTTGTCCACCAATTATTTTATCTATTTCATCCAAAAATATTATACCTGAATTTTCAACTTTTTCTTTAGCTTCTCTGGTTATTTCTTCCATATCAATAAGTTTAGAAGCTTCTTCGTCAGTAAGTAATTCAAGAGCATCTTTTACTTTAACTTTTTGTTTTTTCTTTTTATCCTGACCTAAAATACCACCCATTATTCCGCCAATATTGAATTCTTCCATTCCACCACCAGAAAACACCTCAAACATTGGCATTCCACCACGACTTTTAACTTCTATTTCTATTTCTCGCAAATCAAGTTTTCCGTCTTCAAGAAGTTTTTTGAATTTTTTCCTTGTGTCATTATAAGTATCATTTTCTATATGTTTTTCTTCTGTATTATTATTTTCAACTTCAACTTCAATTTCATTTTTATCAATATTATTTTTATCAATAAATGAATCAAAAAGTTCTCTGGCTTTTCCAGCTGCTGAGGAAACAGGATTTCTTTTTGGAATTAAAATATCAAGAACTTTTTCTTTTGCAATTTTTAAAGCTTTTTCTTTTACTAGTTCAGTTTTTATTGATTTTTCTCTAGATATAGCAAGTTCAAAAAGATCTCTAACCATAGATTCAACATCTCTTCCAACATAACCAACTTCTGTATATTTAGTAACTTCAACTTTAAGAAAAGGAGCATTTATAAATTTCGCTATTCTTCTTGCAATCTCAGTCTTTCCTACTCCAGTTGGTCCAATCATTATAATATTTTTTGGCATTATTTCTTCTTTAAGACCACCATCTTCAAGAAGTCTTCTTCTATATCTGTTTCTTAACGCTATAGCAACTGCTTTTTTTGCGTCTTTTTGACCTATTACAAATCTATCAAGAATTTCAACAATTTGTTTTGGTGTGAATTCATTCATTGTCATTGTCTCCTAATTCTTCAATAATAATATTGGAATTTGTATAAATACATATTTCAGAAGCAATTTTCATAGCTTTTTTGGCAATATCCTTTGATGAAAGCTCAGTGTTTTCAATAAGAGCAAGAGCTGCTGAATAAGCATACATACCACCTGAACCAATAGCTGCAACATCATAATCAGGACTTATTACATCTCCAGTACCTGATATAATTATAATCTCATCTTTATCAGCTACAATCATAAGAGCTTCAAGCTTTCTAAGCATTTTATCAGTACGCCAATCTTTAGCAAGTTCAACTGCTGATCTTTTTAATTGACCTGAAAATTTTTCAAGTTTAGACTCAAATCTTTCAAATAATGTAAAAGCATCTGCGGTAGAACCTGCAAAACCAACTACTATAGAATTATTATATAATTTTCTAAGTTTTCTAGCTGTATGTTTTAAAACTGTATTACCAAAAGTCACCTGACCATCACCAGCAATACATACTTTATTGTTTTTCCTGACTGCAAGAATTGTTGTGCCTTTGAACATTCTTTTTCCTCCAAATATAAATAAAAGCTATTAAAGTACAAAATATCATCAAAAATAAAGTCGCTTTTGAAGAATATTTATGTACAATATCCATATTAGAACCTGCTATATAACCAATAATAGTAAGTATAAGAACCCAAATCCCAGCCCCAAGACTAGTAAAAATACTAAATTTTGCAATATTCATTTTTATAAGTCCTGCTGGAAACGATATATACTGCCTTATTACAGGAATAAGTCTGCCAATAAAAGTACCGATTTCTCCATGTTCATTAAGATATTTTTCAGTCTTTGCAAAATTCTCTTCTGTAATAAAGAAATATTTCCCAAATTTTATAATAAAAGGTCTTCCAAGAAAAAAAGCAATATAATAATTAAAGACAGCACCCATCAAAGAGCCGGTAATACCGCATAAAATCACAATATAAATATTCATTTTACCAATAGAAGCAAGATAACCTGCCGGTGGCATTACAACCTCAGAAGGAAATGGAAAAAAAGATGATTCAAGAAACATCATTATTATAATACCCGGATAACCAAGTTTTTCAACTGTAAGAACAATGAATTCAATCATTGAATGAAGCATTTCCATAAGAATTTCTCCAAAAAAAATAATTGATAACTTGGATAAATATTACAATACATAGAAGTATAAAACAAGGTTCAATTAATCAGTTTTTTATAAAACAGTATATCCAACATTAATTATCTCAGATTTGATTTTATCAATATCCAGAGAAAAACCTTCTATATATACATTTTTTGAATTAAGGTCAACTTCTACATTTTCAATACCATTAATTTCAAGAATTATTCTCTTAACTGTAGAAGCACAATGATTACACGTCATTCCATTAACCACAACAGTTATTTTTTGTAAATCTCCTTTTGTAGAATCTTCATTTGAAATATAAATGTTTTTTTTGAAATATCTTTTAAAAATAGCATAACTAAATATCAAAGCAAGTAAAATACCAGATACTGTTTTTATTATATTGCTATCCATTTCATGTAAATGTTTCATCTCAGGAATAGTAAAATTAATAATCGCTAAATCAAATAAAACACCAAATGCCAATGAAGATAATGCAATTGACAAAAGATATATTGTTAAAGTCTTTTTACCCATTATCTTCCAAATTGTTGACATTGTTGCAACATTTGTTGCAGGTCCTGACATCAAAAAAACCAAAGCGGCACCAGGACTTATACCTTTCATTATTAAAGCAGTGGCAACCGGAACAGAACCAGTTGAACAAACATAAATAGGTATTCCAATTACAAGCATTATAATATACTGAAGAAATTTGTATTCACCAAGCATACTTGAAAAGAAATCCGCCGGTACTGCAACAGAAATCATTGCACTGACAATAATTCCAATAATAAGAGCTTTTGCAATATCTTCAGGAAGAGTTATAAAACCATATTTCATAGCTTTAATAAATTTATTATCATTATTGGTTTCTTCATTGTGATTATGATTATCAATTGATTTATCAGCATTACAAGAATTGCCGGAACAACATGAAGATTTAGAGATTTTTTCAAGTTCATTATTTTTTATAACTTTACTATTATCATCTTTATCAAATATTGAAACTAAAATACCGCCAATAATACCATTTATAAGAGCAGCTGCAGGTCTAAATATACCAAATACCATACCCATAAGTGAATATGTCACCATAATTGAATCTACGCCAGTCTGAGGAGTTGAAATAAGAAATGATACGGTAGCTCCTTTTGATGCACCATGTTTTCTTAAAGAAGCTGAAACTGGTATTACACCGCATGAACATATTGGTAGCGGAACTCCAAGAAGTGAAGCTTTTAATATAGAAAAAAATCCTTTATTCCCAAGGTGTTTTTCAATAAATTCAGGTTTTATAAAAACAGACAATAAACCAGCAATAAAAAATCCAATAAGAAGTGAATAAGACATTTCACCCCATATTGTCCAAAGATCATTTAAAAACCTTGTTATTAATTCAGTATTTTCTGACATAATACCTCACAAAAAAATAATATAAAAAGTCTAAAAACCAACTATTTAAGTAGTATATAAAATCAAAAGAAAAAAATCAAGAAAGTTAAGATTTAAAAACTAGTTTTAATTATTGAATCAACTTGTTTTACAAATTTTTTCCATTCTATTATTAACTCATCAACTCTTGTTTTACCATGCTGTGTTATTTTATAATACTTCCTCATTGGACCTTCGTCTGATTCAATAACATAATTTTCAAAATAACCTTCTTTTTTTAATCTTGTCAGCAATGGATATATTGTGCCAGAAGTAACTTTCATTCTTTCAGATATTTCACTTACAATCTCATAACCATAACAATCTTTTAAATTAATCAGACTAAGAACACAAATTTCAAGAACACCTTTTTTAAACTGACTATTCATTGGAAACACCATTCATTTTAAAACTAATATCACCTGAAAGTGTTTTAAGATATATTTTTGAATTAATATCTGTACCATATTTGCCATTGCATTTTTTCTTATCAATTGAAAGTTTTAAATTAGACTTAATATCACCTGAAAGAGTTTTTAATTCATATTCAAAATCTGATTTATTATCAGCTTCTACATTAATATCTCCTGAAACAGTTTTCGCTTTTAATTTTTCAGGAAGTTTTTCACAATTAAAAACAATATCTCCTGAAACTGTTGATCCAGACAAATTATTATTTATAGCTTTGACTTTTATATCTCCGCTTATAGCTTTGAATTTTATATTGTCACTTTTAATAAAATCACCTTTTAAATCACCTGAAACTGAATCAAATTCAAATGTATCACTATTTATTTCTGAAATTTTTGCATCGCCTGAAACAGATTTAAACCCAAAAGAATCAATTTTTAAAGATTCAGCCGAAAAATCTCCGCTTACAGTTTTTATTTTACATATAGCAGATTTTAAAATATCAAATTTAACATCTCCGCTTACAGTTTTTAAATTTAATACATCAAACTTTTGAGTAGTAAAATAAATGTTAATTGTCCATTTTTGATTTTTATTTGCAGTTAATAAAAAATTAAGTAAAGACCTTTTTTTCTTTTTAAGTTTAATATAAAGACGATTTTCAGAATCCTTAACATCAAAATCAATTTCCTTGTCAAAACCTTTACCAGTTATCTCAAATTCATTCTTATCAGACTTAATCATATTAATATCTGCTATATCAGTATCAATTACAATTTCAGATAAATCTCCAGAAAAAACATGTTTTTTATTAAAAAACTCATCATTATAGGTTTTATTATTTTTATCATTTGAAATATCTCTATATTTTTGAGATTTTTGATTATTAATTGCATCATCATTAACAATATCGCAAAAACCCTCAGGACTTCCTAATTGTTCTATAAGCTCTTCTTCTGTTTTACCTTCTTCCTTACCATTTTCAAAATAATCTCGCAAATCAGATAAAATATCTTCTACCACAATACCATCAAAATCACTAACAATACTTTTAACTTTTTCAATATACTCATTACTGTTCATGTTACCTCCATTTATGTATTCTACTATTATGTATTGCAAAGTACTTGGTTATATTTTAACAAAACCTACATAAATGTCAACCGAGGTCTTAAATTTTTTTTATTCAATTTTTTGAATATACTTTTCGCTAAATTTATGATATAAAAATGAAGTAACAAGTAATACTATTCCCATAAGGAAAAATGACAACATCTTTGACATTACATTCATATTAGTAATATCAAAAAGAAGTACTTTTAACGAAGTAAATCCGAGTATACCAAATGCTGAATATCTAAACATAGGAATATCTTTTTTTAAGCCTACAAAAATTAATATATATGAATATATTACCCAAGAAACTGATAATGCTCCATGAAGTGAATCTGCACTAAACATTTTAAAAAATCCAATAACTTCAACATTTAAAATAACAATTGAAAATACAAATAATATAATTGAAAAAAAGTTATATGTAGATTTATCTTTTAATATATATCTATTTATCTTTAATACAGCTATCATTGATATAATTATAACTATTTCATGAAATAATCTTCCAATTACCTCAGATGTATTTGCTGATAAAAATTCTAAATTTGAAAATGAAAAATGAAAGTAATAATTCAAATCATTAAATGTAAAAAGCCAAAGTGACAATAACATTCCAATAAATGATAACACTTCAAGATTATGTTTTTTTGTTTCATTTCCATACCAATACATAAAAATTGAAATAATAAGTATTGTTGTTGTAATATAATTTGCAAATATAAAACTACTTAATCCAAAAACTAAAAACGAAATTGCAAGACCAATGTATGGAATCGCATAAGGTCGAAATATTCCTTTTTTATAAAGAAATAATGAAAATACTCCGAATATAATTGCAAATATAATTGAATTTATTCCACTCACTACATCTGTGAAGTTTGAAAGATTTATAAGATAAAAATTATAACAAAAAAATGCAACTGAACCTATTACAATCTGCGAAGTTATATTTTGCAATTTATGGTTTTTAAAAAGATAATTAATAATTGGTATAGCAACAAACACAAAATAATTAAGAATTGAGAATATATAACTTATATTAAATGCATTAAAATTAAAATTATTTGAAGCCCATACAATCATAAGTAAAAAATAAGAAATATATAAAAGTTTTAGAGAAAATTTCCATTCTTTTAAATGTGAAATATAAAGAAATCCAATATTTGCAATAAGAATGTAAATAAAAAACATAATACTATAACCAATTCTTATACCAAACATCATAGGAGTTCCGTAAGCACCAAATATTGCAAGCGACAATATCCATTTAACATCAAATAAATATGCAAGAAAAACTGTAACTAAAGATATACCAGACATTATAATATAAGCAGATTTTTCTGGAATTATATTATGATGAACAGATCCAAAATAAGTCGCAGAATAAAGAATCGCAAGCCCTGCTCCCATTAAAGCAACACCATATTTTCTGAAATTTTTACTAATTACATATCTACCCAAAACAACAAATATAATACCAGTAAGATAAACTAATAAAACTCTCACTAGCGGAGTAATTAGACCTAATTCAATAGTATATTTAAGAAAAGTACCAATACTTAAAAGTACAAAAAATATTCCAGCAAATAAAATCCATTTTTGACCAAAATTAAATTCAGCCATAAGTTCAGATATTTTATTATCTTTAATATCTGTTATATCTTTTTGATTATTTGAAGATTTAAACTCATTACCACAATTTTTACAGAATTTCGCACCTTCAAAGTTTTCAGTATTACAATTATTGCAAATCATCTTCCCTCCATATTTAAAACATTAAATTTCAAATAAAATCTTATTTTTTAAATTTAGTTTATATTATATAACATTTTTAATAAAAAAAACATAAAATTCTGTAAAAAAAAATAGTGAAATAGAATATTAAATCTCTCTATTCCACTACTTTTTATACCGCTTTCATACCGTTTTTGTACTTCTTCTATACCGCTCTTATACTTTTCTTTTATACGCTCTCATACCGTTCTTGTACGCTCCACATACCGCTCTAATACTCTTCTTTAAATAATTAAAGTATTACTTTTTTTTCTATCCATAAGAATCATTTTATCAATAGCTTCATCTACACTATAACTCGCCTGTTCACCTGTATCACGATTCCTGAGAGTTATCTTTCCAGATTCTTTTTCATCATATCCCAAAATTGCAAGATAAGGTATTCTCATAAGTCTACCTTCTCTGATTTTTTTACCTAATTTTTCATCTCTAACATCTTTTTCAACCCTAATTCCTGCATCAAACATTTTATTATAAACTTCTTCTGCATAATCATTCAATTTTTCGCTAATTGAAAGAAGTTTAACCTGAACAGGAGCAATCCAAAACGGAAAAGCACCAGCATAATGCTCAATCAAAAATGCAATTGTTCTTTCAAGACAACCAATAGAACTTCTATGAATTATAACCGGTCTTTTCTTCTGACCATCTCTATCAGTAAATTCCATATCAAATCTTTCTGCAAGTACAAGATCTATCTGATTTGTAATTATTGTATCATCTTTACCATTAACATTTTTTATCTGAATATCAAGCTTTGGACCATAAAATGCAGCTTCACCTAATGCAACTTCATATTTCCAACCAAGATCATCTAAAATATCAATAAGAAGTTTTTCTGAAAATTCCCACATTTTTGGATTATCAACATATTTATCTTTAGTATCATCTCTTAATGAAGCTCTAAACCATACTTTATCAGAAATTCCAAGTGTATCCATAATATATTTCAAAAGTTCAAGAACTGCTTTGAATTCATCTTTAAGCTGTTCAATAGTACAAACTATATGAGCATCAGCAAGTGTAAAATTCCTAAGTCTTATAAGCCCACTCAATTCACCAGATTTTTCAAATCTAAACAATGGAGAAACTTCAGCAAATCTTCTAGGTAAATCATTATAAGAATGAGGTTTTCCTTTATACATTTCAAAATGATGAGGACAAGTCATTGGTCTTAAAACAAACTGTTCACCCTCAATATCAATTGGATTATACATTGAATCCTGATAATGATCCCAATGACCAGAAGCTTTATATAAATCAACTTTTCCAAGAACAGGAGTTATAACATGTTCATAACCTCTTCTAATTTCTTCATCAATAACGAATCTTTCAAGAACTCTTCTCATTGTAGCACCTTTTGGCAACAACATAGGAAGACCTTTTCCAACTAAATCTGAAAACATAAAAAGTTCAAGCTCTTTTCCAAGTTTCCTATGATCTCTTGCCTGTGCTTCTTCTCTCATTTTAATATATTCTTCAAGAGCTTCTAAAGATTCAAAAGCAAGTCCATAAATTCTTGTAAGCATTTTGTTTTTTTCATCACCACGCCAATAAGCTCCTGCAACTCTATCAAGTTTCCAACAGTTTTTTGGAATATCACCCATTTTTTCAATATGAGGACCTTTACATATATCAGACCAGCTTTCCTGCCTATAAATACTAACTTCTGTTTCACCCTTTGCTTTTAATTCCTCAATAAGTTCAACTTTATAAATTTCACCTTTATCTGAATATAATTTAATCGCTTCATCAATAGGCATTGTTTCATGATTAAATCTTTTTACTTTGTTTTTAATTATTTTTTTCATTGCAGACTGTATTTTTTCAAGTTCTTCAGTTCCAATTTTATCCTTAATATCAAAATCATAATAAAACCCATTATCAATAGCTGGACCAAAACCAAGTTTTGCATCTGGATATAATTTTTGAACTGCTTCAGCAAGAACATGCGACAAAGAATGTCTTATTGCTTCTAGATTAATCATAAATTCCTCTCTATAATAAAATTTTTATATATTTTAATTTATTAAATATTACATTTGAAACGCTCTTTAGTCAAGAACGCAAAAAAATATAAATATCAAAAAAAAATAATGTGATTTATCAATAATTCTTTTTAGTTTATATATTTTTTTGATTAAAATCATATTCTATACAATGCTTATCTCAACTTTGTTTTTTTTACATTGTCTATACTTCTGATTTTGATTCTCAAGAGAAAAAGCATCATTTACATCATACGGATGAAAAATATCCAATCCATTATCCAGCTTTAACTGCCAGCCATTATCAAATGTTATTAAATTCTCTTTAAAATCAGGTTTATTTTCAAATTTCCAGGATAATAAAATCCCTGCCTGTTGTGTTACATTTTTAATTTTTTCAAAATATTTTTGTGTTTCTTCTTTAGTTTCCGGATTATTATTTACAGATACTATATGAATATTAATATCATTTTCGAGGGGTTTATTTTCAATTATCATTTCAATAAATTCCATTAAATTTTTAAGTTGATGAATATAATTTAAATTTGAATCTATTATTTTGATATTTTTAGTTTCTGCTGATATATAATTCCCAAATATCCCTTCAAATGATATTCCTTTTTGATTTTCTTTTATATTAACTGTTTTTTCCTGCGATTCTAATTGATTACTTTTATTTTCCGTTTTATCATCTAAAGTTTCTGAATCAACCTCTTTTGCTCTTTCTTCATTTTTTTTCAAATAATAAAAATCGGGATATTCTTCTTCTTCGAGTGTGATTATATTTGTTTTTTCATTTGAATCTTTATCAATAAAATAAAAATCAATGTCGCTGTATGTTGAGTCAAATCTTAATAGCTGATCTTTAACTCTTTTTCTGCCTTCCATTGCAACTTGTAATAATTCTTTAATTTCTTCTTTGCTTGCATCTTCATTTGGAAATAATATTTTATATAATCCTGAAAATGTTTTATTTATTCCGTCTTTATCTCTAATGCTTATATTGGTGGATAATTCATAATATTTTGTATATTTATCTGAATAATCATATATTCTGAATGATTTTAATATTTCCGCCAGATAATCAACGACAAATCCAAATCCTTTTGAGAACATTTCTCCGCGGATTATTTCTACTTCCCATCCTGGTATATAAAAATGAATTCTATCTATGAATGCTGAGTCGTGGAATTTTTCGGGTAATTCATCGAATAAATCTGAGTTTTTAAGCATATATGGTACTGAATGCTGAGTATTTCCAACAAATACTAATGAAGCTTCTGCCCCCATGGATTCTATTCCTCTAGAAAATGATTTATTCGCCATATAATTTTTTAATATATCAACTAATTCTCTTTTTGGATTTTTTGTTTTTCCAGCAAATTCATCAAAAGCCACTACATCCCAGTATCCTACTAAACCAATCTTATTTGATTTATTATCTACAAATAATTTTGGCACTGTAACATCACCGCCAGATACAAGCATTCCATGTGGTGAAAATTCTGAATATACATGTGATTTTCCTGTGCCTTTTGGTCCAAGTTCTATTAGATTATAGTTTCTTTCACAATATGGTATTAATCGTATTAATTGCAGTAATTTTGTTCTCATTCCAAACATTTCTGGATTAAATCCTAAACTTTGTATTATCAAATCTATCCATTCTTCTTTAGTGAATTGTTTGCGGGCTTCAAGAAACTGGTCTTTATCAAATGATGATAACTGTATTGGTTTTAATGAGCTTAATATCCATGGTGATGCATCTTTTTCTTCGGTATAATAATATTCTATATCTGCTATACACCAGATTCCTTCTACGAGTAATTTCTGATGTTTTTTTACTGTTGCTGAATCAACTAATAATTTTTTAATTCCGAGATTTGAAAAAACAGCTTCATAGCAATCTTTTTTGTCATTAAGATTAACTGATATTTTATCTATTACTTTATGTCTGCCTTTTTCTTTTATTTTAGAGCGTATTAACCCGGATTCATTTCTATTTACATAATGTTTTGCAAGTATTTCTTTAACGGTTTCTATTCCGCTTAATATTGAATTTTCATCATCGGTTGCACAATATTGTCCTAATAAATATTCAAGCACATATGTTGGTACTATAGCATTACCTTTTACTGTATGGACTAAATCTTTTCTTACAACTGTTCCATTAAAGAATTCATTTGTTTTATCATCAAGTTTTGCCATATTTCCTCCGAGCTAAAAATCAAAATCATTTAAAAATGAACGTTTTAATAATAAATTTAATTTATCTATTTCCACGCCATTATCATAAAGTATTAAATAAACTTCCTGATTATTACATTGATTTGCTTTCTGAGTAAGCACAAATTTTGCTTTTACTTCTCTATCTCTTGGATTTGATGATATTATATCAAAACAATATTGCTCTGAATTTGATATTAATTCACCATTTTTATTATATATTCCGGCTGTTATTGTTCGAGGGGTTATTTTTTCTGTTACTGCTTCTTTTTGATATAATGTAATTGTTATTTGCCCTGTGGTTAATGTTGTATTTCCTGCGGGTATTATTTCTATTTGAACTGATTTTATATCATCTTCGTTTTTTCTTTTCTTTTTTACTTTTATTACTGGAATTATTATTTCCTGAAGTGATGCTCCACCATGCACAAATTTATATCCAGCACCTTTTAATCTAAGTCTATTTATAGATTTTGGAATTAAAAATTCTAATTCACCTTTTAAGCCTAATGATTCTGATGTGAATTTTTTAAAGCTGGAATGTTCAGGCAGATTTTTCCCTATTATAAATCTTGGTTTATAATAATTGATTTCACCATCTTTTTTAAGTTTTTTTATATCAATCCCATCTTCATTTAAATAATCAAAATCAGATATATAATCACTTTCATCAACTAAATTCTGATGTAAAAATCCATGATCGGCTGTAATAATAACATTATTTGCATTTGCATTAAATAAATTTTTAACTAATATTTTTATATCATTCAAAGTTTCTTCTACTGCATTAAAAACATTATTTTCTGATTCACTTTTATCGCCGACTCTATCTATTTTATTATGATAAACATAAATTATATGATGATTTTTAATAAAATTTTTTCTTTCATCTGCTGACATATTCAGGATTTCATCAGATTTTACTGCAATACTTGTATTTTCTGTGAATTTTTCTAATATTTTTTTGCGATTCTCTAAACCACTAGTTTTAAATGAATCTATTAAAACCTGTGGCGGACTATCTGAGGTTATTTCAATTTCCTTATTTGGAAGTAAAGCTGACATTCCCAGTTGTGTATATGATGGTAGCATTGAGATATTATAATCAAGTTCAGATATATATCCTTTTTCACCTAGAATAATTCTGGATAATTCTTCTCCACATTCATATCTTAATGCATCAGATATTATAACAACCATTTTTTTATTATCTTTATTTATATAATTTTCATAAAATTTATTCTGATTTTTATTATATGCAATTGATTTCCAGTTTTTTAATTCATCAACTTGTTTCTGCCATAAATTATTTAATTCAACTAAAAATTTATTAGAATAAAAATTATCAATTTTTCGGATCATATCTTTTAAAAATCCTTTTTGATTTGAATTATCTGCATAAAAATTAAATTTTCTATAAATTTTATCAATTTCAAACCAGTTTTTAATATATTTCTCTATTCCATCCTCATTATTTTCAATTTTAATTTCTAATTTTAACAGACGATTAAAAAATTCAGCTGAAAACTCAAATGCAAGATAACAATTTTTAAAATCTTCATAAAAGAATTTTGTAGTTCTTAAACGAATAATTTTTTTAACTTCATCTTCTGTAATTTGTGAGTTTAAAACCAGATTTTTTAAATCAGATTGAATTTTTTTATCAATTAATTCAAAATAATCTATTTCTTTTAATTCATGCAGATTTCTATTTTCTAAATCTCTTTCAATATTAAGAAATTCTTCGCATTTTTTTGATATTATTCTAAAATAATCTGTATGAACTCTATTATTTTTGAAATTATCAAGATATGTTCTAGCATCATTATTTAATAGATTTTTAGAAAAAGAAGCTTCATCATTTTTAAAAGTATTTTTATAAGCTGATTCAAATAATTTGTATATAAAATTTTCTATTGATGGATTTTCTGAATCATAATTAAATATAGCCAGTTTTTCCCATAAAAATTCACTTAAATTACAATTATTAATTAAATTAATTTTTGTATCTTTCTCCTGAATATATTCAATAATAAGATTATCTAAAATTTCTTCTATTTTATTTGATGAATCAGCACAAATTGAAAGCATTTTCAATTTAAATTCATTGTTTGAATCAGAAGATTTCACAATATTTTTTAATTTTTGAGTTCTTTTTCCTGATTTAAAAAATAGAATATGATTTCTGATATCTTCTTCGAATCTATCAGATAATCCTAATTCTGCCAGAATAATTGATGATTTTTCTGTTTTAAATTCACAATGAGATAGAAGAATATCAAGCAACCAGTTATCTTTGTTTTGCGGTTTTTGAGAAGTACTGTAAATTAAAAATTTATTTTCAGGAAATTCTCTTAAAATTTTATATTTTAATATAAATTCATCATTATTAATTATTAGTTTTTCAACATCATCTAAACATAAATTTTCAAATTGTTCAAAAAACTCTTTATCCTTGTCATACCATAGAACTATTCTATGTTTATCAAAAAGTTTCTGTAAGCTATTTTTTATTTGCCTATTCATCTGATAATCCTTTTACTTCTTTTAAAACTCCGTTAAATTTAACATAATTAACTTTTACTCCATCATCAAGGTCTATTTCTATTTTTTTCACAGCCATAGGATAAATATAATCTCTTTCATATTCATCTAATTCATTTATAATTTTTTTTAATTCTGCTATTTTATTTATTGCTTGAGTTTTTTCAGATTTATCGATATCTGATTTAGTTTCAATAACTTTATAATGTTCTAAACTAGCTTGTAATTTTGCTCTGAATTCTTTTAAATATCCATTTAAAATAATGCTTAATGTATCGCTTTTATATCTATGCATATAAATTAAAACATTAAAACTATTATTAGGACTTGAAAACATCCAGTAAATCGGGCGTTTTTTATATGTTTGAATATGGTCTTTATAAAAATCTTTTAAAAAATAATTACGAATGTTTTTACCCAGATTATCTTCTATAAATTTTAGATTATTCATAAATTCACTTTCGCCAAAAGTTACTTTGAGGAATTTATGAAATTTATCTACAATATCATCTTTGAAATAATTTTCACTTAATACTGGAATTACATTGTTTTTATCAGGACAAAAAGATGGCTCAGGAACTTTTTTTAAATAATCCTCTAAAGTTTCGCCCTGATTAGCTAATATAAGCCCTTCTTTATCCAGAGAATATCTACCAAACATACAGCCAACAGCATAAGATATAAATTCTTTGATAGTATCAACAAGTAATCTATTTTCTAATTTCTCATCATGAGGGAATTCTTTTTCTTTTTGGTTTACATCAGTATTATATCTATAAAATGGATTACAAGTTAAAGTTATTTCTTTTAAAGGAACATCAGGACTTATTTCATCTTCTAAATCATATGCTTTTATAAAAATTTTATTATTTTCTTCTTCAAGTTTCTGCATTTCTAAAGTCTGCTCTATCCAGTATTTTCTAATATTATTATATGTTTGTTCAAAATTATCCTTTTTAAATTCAGATATAAGTAAAGGATTTTTCTTAAAATCCCATGAACGTTCAAAAGCATCCCAGTCGGATTTACTTTTAATAAGTAGTTGAATCATATTATAATTAATATTTTCTTTAATTCCATCTATATTAACCAATGGAAGACTTGCAATTTCCCAAGCTTGATAATTTATTGTAGGATTAATTGCTTTTAATAAATATTGAGTAATATTGGAATTTAAAAAAGAAGAAACTAATTTTAATAATTCACTATCAATAAAAAAAGCAGAACCGCTTGCATCAAATAAAAATCCATTACTATTAACTCTACATGAAAAATTAGAAGAACTAATTGCAGACCAATTTATATTAGGTTTAAATATAAAGTTTTCATTAAAAGCATGTGCTGGAACTTTACCTTTATTATTTTTAGTTGTCTTTAATTCATATCCGTCATTTTTATAATTAACAACAAATTCATTATTTCCATAATTTTTTCTAAAAGGCCCGCCTTTTTGATAAGGAAACCATTTTTTATTGGATTTTGATGCATTTTCTCTTGAATTAAAATTAAATCCAATATTATTAAAGCTTATTTCATGAAATAACCTTACAAATTTAGTATTATTACCTGTTATCATACCTGCTCTAGGTGTACCATAATTAAACAGATTATTTCCTTTAGTAAATAAGTTTCGTATTTTTTCGCTTACCCAATAAGCTATTGGACTACCAGGAATTTTTTTAAATTCTGCCGAAGGGGTTTTGTAAAAATCTGCAATATTTTTGTAAGATTTCTCATCAGAATTATAAATCTTTAATATTTTTTTCATTTTATCTGATTTTTCTTTTTCATTTTTTTCATCAACTACTCTTAAAAAAACACCCTCAGAATATTTACTATAATACTTTTGTAATATAAATGTTGTTGCTTGAACAACTTCTCCACTTATACTATCAAAAGCTCTTGGTCCTAAATGAGCCATAGATTGAATATTTGTATCATTTAATAATTTCTCCCTGAACTTTTCATACGATGATAAAAACATCCAGCTCTGCATAGTTACCATTGAAGTAAAACCTTGTTTTATCGTCATTTGAACACATCTTTCAATAAAAGCAGAAAAAAGATCAGATTTTGTATGTTTATAATTTTTAATTAGATATTTTTTTAAATCATCATTCATACCCTTATTTCCCATATATGGGGGATTTGTAATTACACAATGATATTTTGTTTTTAAATATCTCATTTGATCAAATATTTTGATTAAATTTTCATAAGTTTCTCTTAAATATAAATTAAATGAAAAATCTTTTTCTTTTAATTTATCTAAAATATATTCAATATCAATTTTCTCTGGATTAATTAAAGAGCCATAATTATCAACATTTTCAAATTCTTTTAATAATTCAATAACCGGTTCTGCAAACAAATCGTTTTCTAATTGTTTGGCTATTTGAGAAAATTTATTTGGATCAATAAATTCTTTATTTAAAGCACATATTTTGGGATAAACTTTTTTATTTAAAAATCTTTTATTTTTTTCACATGCTTTCATTGTTAAAGCAAAAGAAGCTAGTTCTGCTGCTCTTTCATCTATTTCTATTCCATATAAATTATTTTTTAAAATCAATTCTGGAATTTCTGTAATATTATATCCCTGTTCATTATATATTTTAAATAATAAATCAAATGCATATACTAATATATGGCCGGAACCACATGATGGATCGCAAACAGTGATTTCTTCGGGATTTTTAATTTTTAAAAAATCAATATTTTCTTCATAATCTTTAATATAATATTCCATTTCATTGATTAATTTTGAATCAGGATTATTCAACATCCATAATCTACCCAGTGAATTATCAACCATATATCTAACAATCCAGTTTGGTGTAAAAAGCTGAGTTGCTGCCGGGATACTTTCAGGGTTAATTTTTTTGTTTTTTTTCATCAGTTTGAATACTTCATCTTTTTTTTCTGAAATATAATATTGATATAACCAGCCAATCACTTCTATATTTTCACACATTTCAGGAGTTAATGCTTCTCTTGTATATGCTAAAATCGATTTTCCTGATAATAAATCATCAGGAATTAAAAGCTCTGTATAATCATCAATTTTTTGGAATAAAAACGGCATAAATTTATTTAAATGATTACATATTCCTACAATCAGAATATGATATGCTTCAGCTTGAGGATTATCTGAAGGAATTTGTCCGTTAATTAAATTTAAGATTTTTTCTGAATCATCTGTTTTAAAAATTTCTTCATCAATTATTCCTGCTTTTGCTTCGGCAAGTATTTCAGGCTGAGAATCCCCCAGCCTTGGTGAAATAACATTTATTTTATTTAAATTTTTTATATCCATATATCTTAATGCACAAAATCTGTTAAACCATATATAAGCAACTTTTTCTATTAACTGCTCTTTACTTGTATTTTCTATAGCTTCATTAAGCTTTTTTACAGATTCTGGCTTTTCTCTATGTGAAATATGCCCGGGTGATAAAACAAAATTCAATTTTGTTTCAACCTGTTCTAATAAATATCTGCGTGCATATTGTGCAAACTGTTTTAATTTTTGTGTATCCATTTTATCCCTCTTTAATATTTCTTGATATTTTCCAATTTTTAAAATTTATATTCCAGTCTTCTATTGAAAAAACTAATATATTTTTAATATACTGTCTTTCCCATGGTCTGTCGCATTCTTTTTTTATATTTGACTTTAATCTATCATTAAAATTTAATAAAAATGTTGCTCTATCGTTTTCATCGAATAACTTCTCAATTCCTAACAATACAATATATATTAAATTTTCTTTATTTTCTTTCATAAGATGTAAATATGTATATGAATCTCTTGCTTTTGGAACTAACTCATGGTTAATGATTTCATTATTTTTAAGTTTTGTTAAATATTTTGTTATTTGATTAGCTTGACTATTAGAATTTGATGGATTTTTTATTTCAATCATATATGTTACATCATTTTTATTAAACACTATATCAACAAATTTCATACCTTGAGGTATTGTTTTTCCCTGGGTATCTAACTTTTGAAAATTTTCAATTTTACTATCATTAAAATTAATTTTTAGTTCCCCTTCGGTAAATTCAATCATAAATTCTCCAGCTTTTTTGTGATTTCACTGTCAAATATTTCTCTATATGTTTCAAAAATCGCCGAATCATTTATTTCAGAATAATCCTCGGTAGTTTTAACTATTATTTCTGATTTCTCTGTTTTTTGTAATGAATGATAAAGTATATGATCATCTTTGTTTTTATCTGATAAAACATCAAACCATTTAAGCAGGATATAATCATGTGTAGCAATTATTATCTGTTGACCATTTCTGGCTAATTCTAATAAAATCTCAACAATTTTTTTAATTAATTTTGGATTGAAATTAGCTTCAGGTTCATCCCAGAATAAAGGTCCTGATTCGCCGGGATTGATTAACCCGACCTTTAATAATCTTGCTAGGATTCCAGCTTTTCTAAAACCTTCTGCAATAGTATTTGCAGAATATTCATCTTTTGTATTATCTGAAACAAAGGTTACTTTTCCGCTTCCATAAAACTTGAAGGAACCTCCGCATATTTTTTCAATATCTTTTATAATCCATTTTGATTTTTCAAAAAGTTTTTCATAACGAATTTCAGGAAGGTCTAATTGAACACATAGATCATAGTAAGTTTTATCAAATGAAAGTTGGTATTTTTCATACAAAGAACTGAATCCTTTCATTATCGATATAACTTCTTTGGCAGGAATAAATGTTGATATTTTATTATAATATTCAAAGTTATTGTTTTTATTTATTTTAACATTTTTTGAGTTTTTATTAAATTCAAATTTTATATTTGATACTTCACCGTTATTTTCAAAATCAGCAAAAACCATTGTTTTTTTATTTTTATTTTTTGAATTTTTTAATTTTGTCAAAATATTATCTTCAGGCATAAAATATTTAATAAGGTTTTCTGAAATGATTGATTCATTTTCTTCTTCTGAAAAATATAATTGATTATCTTTTTTTTTGGAATTACATAAGGAATATGCTAATTTTAATAAATGAGATTTGCCAGTGCCATTTTCACCAATTATAATATTTATTTTTGGTGAAAAATCAATATTAATATCATTAAAAACTGTGAAGTTTTGTAATTTTAATTCTTTTATCATTGTATAATTACCTTATTCCCTTTTTTTATTTCTGAATCCAAAGATTTCTTGATTTCATTTAAGTAATCTTGAATATCTTCTTCTGTTGAAAGGACATTTTTCTTGTAATCGAATTTCAAATCATTGTATTTTATAAATTCTGTTTTTTTTGCTGGTTTTGTATCAGTTTTTTTATCATCTGTTTGAACTGTTTTTGTAATTACTGGATTAGCTAATATATGAATTTCCCGGATTAATTTAGGATATATTTCATCTTTAAAATTTCTAACAATATCTTTAATAGAAGGAATACTGAAAATCATCTCCATTTCTCTAATTTGACAATTAATTTTTTCAATTATATCTAACTGCTTCTCATTTGATAATTTTTTAAAATCATCTGTTTCTTTTAAATCATTTATTTTTTCTGTTATTTGCTCTTTACCATTATTCTTTTCATTATTAATTTGTTCTTTGATTTTATTTTCAATCTCACTTTTTATTGTCTTTAACTTATTAATACTATTACCTTTAAAACAATTTTTATTCTCCAGTATTTCTGTCAGTTCTGAAACTTCAGCATTTTCAACATATCTGATATTATCTCTCTGATTTTCTAAAAATTTCTTTGTTTCAATATAAATTGATTTTTGCTCACCATTCATAAAATTAGCTAATGGGTCATATATATCTAACTTTAAATCTAAAAGTTCATCGATATAATTTTTAAAATCTGTAAAATACCAGTTAAAGTCTTTATCTGAAATTGACTCTAATTTTTGTTTAAATGGAATTAAAATATCAAGAAAATTAAAAGTTGATTTTTGATTTAACCAATCATTTATCTGATTAATCAATGTTTTTATTTCAGATTTTAATTCATTAACTAAAATTTTGGGTTCATCAACTGAAATTTTATTAAAAAAATCATTATAAAAATTTTTCAAAATCTTTATCTGCCCTGGAGTAAATTCAATTTGAGGAATTACAATTATATTAGAATAACCAGCTGTTTTTCTTAAGCTGTTTTCTAATATATTCCCTTCTAAAACATTTGAATCAGATTTACATTCAATTTTTCCTTTAGCTGATAAACTGGCTAATACACATAAAATACCAGCATGTTTCCAGCCATAAGGTTTTTTATTGAAATTATCTATAATATTTTTAAGATTGATTCTTAACCCTTTCTTTATTTCTCTCTGAATAAAATTAAAAACCTCACTTTCAGCTTCTGTCAACTTAATCTGACCCGTCGAATATAAAGAATCACTACCTTTTTTTAAAATCTCAGATATATCATCTTCTGTATAATTTTTATCATCAAGCATTTTAAGATTTGTATAAGTTAATTCAATTAAATGTTCAAATTCCTGAGTTATCTTCTCTTTAGGATCGGTTAAATTACTTTCTATTTTTTTCCCTTTAAGATAAAAATCAGATTTTGATAATAATTCCATTAATTTTTCTTTAATCTGCACATTTCTTTCGTTATTTTGTGTTTGTTTTTCGGCTAAAATTCTTTTGACACTTTCTTTATTAGCAGTTGAATAGCTTTGATTTACATATTTTTCTGTCTGTTTTGAAAGGATTAAATCTTTAACAAAATTATCATCATCAGATATTTTAATTAGTATCTCAGACATATTCCCCATACTTTTTATTTTTAATTCTTCTGAACTCGTTTGTTTGTAAAATGGTGTAATTATATTAATTGATAATTCATATTCCTGATTAAAAAGTTTATCATCAACTTTTCGAGAAAAAGGATAATCATTATTATTGTATTTATATCTGATTTTTGAAGATCTCAAAATATTGTTAAAAATTTGTTTTTCTAAATCTTTATATATATCTGTAATATCATAATCAGTATTTTTTATTTCCTGCTCAATATCTTTTTCTTCATCAGTTAAATATTCATAAAATTCTGCATTTCTCTGAATATAAGTCTGTTGTTCTAAAATATTTAAACCTTCCTGAACTTTATTATTTAATTCCTCTAAGTCCTGCTCAAAACTATCTATCATTAAGACTTTTAAATTACGACAAGTCGCTCTGAAAGATTTAATATATTTAACTAATAATAAAACTTTTAAAATTTTAATAGCAAACGGATTACTTAAATTATTTTCTGCTTGTTGAATAGGATGTTGAATATTTGTTTTTAAAGATGTTCTAATCCCTTCAAACATTAAATCAAAAGTTGCAAGTTCACCAATATTCTGGTTCATAAGAGTTTTAACAACCTCTTGAAAAACACCAAGCATAGAACGCTCACCAACAGAACTATGTCTGCCTTCAAAAGCATTTTTATCAGATAAATTTTTAATAGCTTGCTGAAATAAAGAAAATTGATATGGAATAAATGGATAAATATTTATAAAATTTTCTTCATCTTTAAAATTTTTATAATCCTGAGCACCATCTGCAAAAGAAAAACGAGTCTGAAAATTATTATTTTCTTTAATATAAATATCTTTTAATAAATCAGTAACATTATCTTTTTTTTCAAGCAGTCTTTTTTGAATAACTTCTGAAACATCAGCACTTGTAAGCTTCATTCTATTTTTAAAACGTGCCTGAATTTTAGAAAAATCATTTGTCTGCTGTTTCATTTCCCCCACAACAGAATCCATATCTTCTTGAGCTGTTACAATTAACCATGCCCTGCCTTTACATTTAGTTGCCAGAGATTCCGCTACCGTCTGTAAATTAGTCATTAATTTAACATTATCCGCAATATATTGACCCACTTCATCAACAAAAAAATTCAACCTGAAATTTTTGTCCTGATTATCAATATACTTTTTGACTTGTTCAGCAAAATCATCAATTGAAACCTTATAATCAGAGCGATATTTATCAATAATATTTTTTACACTCTCAATACTGTTATTTGTAACTTTTGCGTAAGCCCTATCAATATTATCTAATTCAAAGAAGGGCTCTTCTCTTCCGGTTTCCCAGGATTGTCCTGCAATCTTTTGATATTCAGATTTAAAATCATTATATAAATTTTTATTATCTAAATCTCTTTCAAACTTGGCAATATATCCAGTTTTTCCATAATATCCACACATATTATCAAAAACTTTAACGAAAACAGAAAGAAGAGCATCAGTTTCTTCAGTAGAAATAATCTCTGCCTGTTGATCAATATTAAATAAAATACTTTTTGAAGGAATTTTTACAGCTTTTTCTAATTCAGCTTTTAAAATTTTGTTATCTTTAACCTTATCAATAAATAAATCTAAAGCATTTTCTCCATCAATAACACTGTTTTCAATCAAAATAGATAAAATTTTTAATAAATGAGATTTACCAGAACCAAAAAAACCAGAAATCCAGCCACCATTGGCATTTTGATAATTATTATATTCATCCAGAAAAGTTTCAAGCTGTTTCGAAACCTCGTTAGTTAAAACATATTCTTCAAATTCGTTTTTTAAGTGACTATCATCATCAGCCTTTATAACACCCTCGATAGCTCTATCAACCGGTTTTTTAAAAATATCCTTTAAAATCATAATAAACCTCTTTTAATTATAATTATTGACAAGTAAAATCATAAACATTAAAAGCCCGATAGTATTTATCGTTTTTGAAAACACCAAATAAATCAAGAGATGCTCCTTTTTCTAAAGAATGAGTATATTTACCAGGAAAAAACAAAATTAAAGGCTTAGTTTTAATAGATTTTTGCAAATTATTTAATAAATTATGCGACCGAATATATGGAAACACCTCGCCTACTCCCGATAAAAAAACCACTTGAATATCAGGATTATTTGCAAGTTTTTCAATTTCTGGAGCAATATATTTTTGAATATCAACCATTGATTGAAGCATTTCTTTCAATTTTTCTTTCTCAAATTCACTTTCTCTATTAATAAACTTTTCCCAGCTGCCACGATCTTTTATCAGCTTAATAACCAAATCATATAAATTAATATTAATAATATTTATACCATTTTGTTTTAACTTTTTTTGAAGATTAACCGTAAGCTTTTGAAACTCAACCATATCTGAAGGTACAAAAGGACAAATAAAAAAAGGAACTTCATTTCCAATCCCTTTCATCTGTAAAAACCTTTCGCTTTTTATAACATTGAACAAATGCTCAAATCTATCCCTGATTGACATATTCTCAACATTTTTAATCATTATTAAATTCCTTTTGCATTAGGCTCGTATATAGGTAAATAAAGGATATCTTCTTTTTTATCCTGCTGAATTGCTCTATAAAAATCTTTAGAAATAAAAATCTGATTAATTAAATTTACCTCATTAACTATTTCAGCCTCCTTAAGCATTTTAAATAAAACCTGTTTCATTTTATATTTTGTTGAATCTCTAATAGATTCAAGCTCAGGATTATATTCAACCTTTGATTCAAAGAAAAAATCAAATGATTCTGAATATAAAGTTAAATCCATTTTTAAAAAATTCGCCCGCAAAACCTCTAAAGCAAATTCTGCAATAATTTTATATCGCCTACAAATTGCAATCCATAATAAATAACCCTGCTCCTGATAAACGGCAATTACTAAAAATTCAAGTTCGTTTGTTGATAAATGTTTTAACCTAGAAATAACCTCACTGCAAATTCTGGATAATGCACTTTTTGTTCTTAATTGAAAAATATTGTTTTTTAAAATATTATCTTTAACTATCTGCCAATCTTTATACTCAATAAAAAGCTCAGCTGCTTTTACAGAATTAATCAAAAGCAGTCCACCAGCAATATAGCCAGCTAAATATTTTTTAGATTCCATATATAATAAACACCTTAATTCTTTTTAAAACATTATAAAGCATTTCAAAGGTTGTTACAAGATTATTTAAATCTAGGTGTCAAACCGGTGCAATTCGCATTAAGCTTTAAAAATCACCGTTTTTTAGTAAATAATTTTTTATATTTTCTGCTAATCTTTCGTTTCCTTCTATATTAAGATGTCCATCTGGGAAAAATAGTTCTTCCTTGTTATTGAGACTGTTAAAATATTTCATATTATCGATAAAATATACATTTTCATCTTTGATTATATCTTGTGTATTATCAAGTTGAAAATCGGGGTAATTCATAAATATAACTTTTATTTTATGAGATAATAAAATATTAAATGTTTTTTTTATATCATTTTTTATCCATTTCATAATTTCATTAGAAAAACCTGTTTTTTCTTCTTTATCATTATCTTTATCAATATGTTTTAATCTTGTTCTGTATAATTCAAGAGCTGTTTTTTTAAATTCTGAATTTTCTTTTTTTAAAATAATTGCTTTATCAATATATGAAAGAGCGTGTTCTGTTATTTTTTCATCTGTTCCCGTGAGTGAAATAAGTATTCCATAATTATAAAAAAGTTCAGCGATATTATAATCTTTTACAATATTTTTGTGCCATTGCAGAGCTTCTTCTATATTTCTAAAATCATTTCTTGTCTTATTTAAATATAAACTGCTTAATGATTTTAATATGTCCTGTATTTGTTCATCTTTCAAATCTTTTTGTGTTGTATATATCTTTTTATAAGCCTTTTTTAATAATTTTTCGGCTTTTTTAAAATCTTCGGAATTTACATTGTGTATAAAATTTGAATATAAGTATGCAAGAAACATAATGTATTCAGTATTTTCAGGTTCTAAAGTATAAAGTTTTTCCATTAACTCAATAGACTTATTTATTTTATTATCTTTTTGTAAAATTACAGCATAATTATATTTTACTCTTGTGTTTTCTGAAATCTTTAATATATCTTTATGCCAATCTAATGCTTTGTTTAAATCTTTGTGATTATCAATTACTCTTGCAAATATTCCATTTGAATATTCAAAAAATATTTTTTCTATTGTCTGTTTTAAATTATTATCTTCAGGTTGTTTTTTAAGGTGATTATTTATCTCTTTTATTCCATTCTCAAGTATTTCTTCAGCTTGTTTATAATCTTTTTGAGATATTTCCTGAGCATAATCAGAATATATTAATGCAAGAAAAGTTAGATATTCTAATTCATTCGGATACTTTTGACATAATCTCCTTACAATTTCTAATGATTTTAAAGATTCTTTATTTATTCTTAATAAAACTGCATAATTGAATTTTAATATTTCGTATTCATAAATATCAATATATTTTTTATGCCATATCAATGCCTGCTGTAATGTTTCATTATCGCTATAGTTTTTTAAAGCAAGATTTTCTGAAAATTCTGTTAATATCTTCTCTTCATATTCATAATATTTTTTATTTTGAGTTTCAAGTTTTATTGCTGTTTTTATATTTTTGAGAATTTTTTCAATATCTTTGTAGTTTTTCTCTTTCATTGATAATAAAATTGCATAATTATAGAAAAGTTCTGAAAACAGATTTTCTTTTACAATATTTTCGTGCCAATCAATTGATGTATCTAAAAACTCAACATTATTCTGGGCTTTTATTAAATATAAAATACTTAACATCTCTAATATTTCTTTTATATCAGAGTTTTTTTTATTAATAGACTCTGTAATTAATTCAAAAGTCTTTTTAAAATGCTCTTCTGCTTGTTTTAAATATTTTTGAGGAGATTTAATTATAAGTTCGCTATAAATATATGACAAAAACATCATAATATCTTTATCATCTGGATATTCAGAGTTTAAACTGATTAAAATATCACAAGAATCAGCAGTCCTACCAGATCTTTTGAGCAGTATTCCATAATTAAATAGTATTTTTTTATTATCTGTAATTTTTAATATATTTTCATGCCATTCAATTGCTTTTTTAAGTTCATTCTGAGAAATATCTGATTTTTTAAGAAAATCATCAGAGTATTCTGTTAATATTTTTTCATCATCTTTTTTATATTTAAGATAAAGTTCATCAAACTCACTTTTTAAACTTATCAGGTCTTCTCTTCCATTATATACTCTTTTTATATTCATGCTGATATCTTTTAATAACTGTGGTGAAATTAATTCTTTTTTTAAACTTTCAGAAATAATAGAAAATATTTTTTGTCCTCTTTTTTGTAAAACATCTGGATTTTGAGAAAAATACGAAATGTTTTTTAAAAAATCTATATTTTGTGGTTCCAGTTCAATAGCTTTAAATAAAAGATCTAATCCATAAACTGTATTTGTATTTACAAACGCATATTTGAAATATACTCCAGCTAAATTAGATTTAACTTTAATATACAGATTATCAGGTATTTCTTCTATCCACTTTAAAAATATCTCAACAATTTTAATTTCTTCAAAATTATTATAATTAATATCTTTATGAAAATTCCACGGTATTTTTAATAATCTTGGAATCGATGGTGAAAATTCAAAACTATTAAAAAACGCATAACAGTTAGATATTACTTTGTCTTCATTTTCTGTAATTTCAATTTTACTTGAAAAATGTCTAATGTTAAAAATAATATCTTCCTTATCTTCAATATCAACATTAATTCCTTTGATAATTTTATCTATTTTAGAATTCTCATAAGACTTAGATATAATACTATTAAATCTTTTTTCAATTTCTTTTTTTTGTTCAATGAAATTATTATTTTCAAGACTGTTCAATATTCTAATTATCTCAATAGAAGTTTTTGGATATTGTATATTTTCAAGATAATTTATAAGATAATCTTTATTACTTGAATAAAATACAATTAAACCCATTAATTTTTCATATATCTGTTTATCTAATGTCTTGTTGAATCTTTGAGCAAAATTATATGCCTGAGAATATTTACCAAGATTAATAAGTGATATTATATAATCAATAATATGCTGTTTCTGAAGTTTTTCTATAGAATTTAATGTATTTATTATACTTTGAGGAGTTTGTTGCGAATTGTATAATAATTCAAATTTTTCATTTATGTATTTTAAATTACTAATATTAGGTGTTTTTTTTGAAGATAATGTATTTGAAATATTGTTATCTGCATATAATAATTCATAAATATCTTTTTTCCCAAATATATTCAATGCATTATTATCTCTATATTTTAAAAATCTTAATAATCTCATTATCTTCAACTCAGATATTATCTTTATAAAAAAATTCTGCTTTTCATATTTATCTTTAAAATTCCAAAGATTATTAACTCCTGCCATAAGAATTACATAATCAGGTCTAATTTTTGACAATAAAATTTCAAGTCTATTATATACAACAGAAGTATTTGCACCAGGTTCACCAATGTTTATAACTTTTATATCTTTATTATTAAGCTTTTTTTCTAAAATAGAAGGATAATCAAAACCTCTCGGAACACCAACACCATAAGTAAAAGAATCTCCAGCACACACAATAACTGTTTTATCTTTATAATCTTCTTTATTAATAATGGATGAAGTATAAAAAGAACCTGATATACGAAGTATTATCTCAAGAAGTATTATAGAAATTAATATTATTACAAAAAAACCAGTCAAATTCTTTTTATTAATAAAACCCACTATTCTTTTGTCCATATTCTAGTATTAAGATCAAGTATATTTATAAGATCCAGAGCAAGCATAAGCTCTTCATAAACTTTTGATACAATTGTAAAATTGTCTGTCTTTTCAAATATTGCAGGATCAAAAAATCCTTCATTTCTTGATATAGCAACATATACAGAAGAATCTATAAATGACATAGTTATATCAAGACCAGCTTTGTTTTTATAATCAATTATTCTTCTTGCCAATGCTGGAGAAATTATATATCTTGCTTGTTGCTGTGAATCTGAATAAACTGCAAATTCTTTTTCAAATTCAGGATCTTCAAACTTAACTAATTCACCCTGATGAGAAAACATAGCTTGAAAAGTATTTGCTAACCTTCCAAATATTTTTTCAGATTTATCAACTGCTATTATTGTTTTTCCAGTAAAATGTTTATTAAAATCAGCACAAAAAAACAATCCATTGAATATTTGCGTAATTCTTTTTCGTTTTTTACCTTTTGAATTTCTATAATGATCTACTTTCTCAACATGTAATTCTGAAAAAAACAACTCAGTCTTATCTATTTTCCCAGAAATATAATCATCTCCTTTGTAATTATCAATTCTTGAATTAAAAAGTCTACTTTTTTTAAAATGTGATTTTGAAACAAATTCATAAGGAGAATAATTTAATTTCGGATTTACAAATTCCACAATGTTTTTAACTATAGAAAATTTAAAATCTTTTGAATAATCCTTATATATTCTAGATATTTTTATAAAATCAATTATTATGGCTATAAACGCTGCAAATCCAATTACAATCCAAATTATTCCTTCATTTATATTAAAAGCAATTATGCATACAATAATAATACAAATAAACACAAGACAAAACAAACAATGTTTAAATATTATTTTTCGTTTATCTTCAAGTTTTAAAAGGTCTGGCTCTAAAACTCTCTTATAAAAAGTAACAAGAGACTCTTCTTTTTTCATAATTTGACCTTAACAGAATTTTTTTCATTATCATTAACTTTAAAAAACTCCCATCTTCTAAATCCAAACTGTTTAGCCAATATATTTCCCGGAAATGATTCAACCGATGTATTATAAGAATTTACCATTGCATTATAAGTTCTTCTTGAAGCTGATATCTGTTCTTCTATTTCATTTAGACTTCTCTGAAGCATAAGAAAATTCTGATTAGCTTTTAATTCAGGATAATTTTCTGTAAGCATAAAAATACTTTTAAGTGTTCCTGCAAGCATGTTTTCAGTGTTTTCATTTTCAACCGAACCTGTAGGTTGAGACATAGCTTTTGTTCTTAATTCAACTACTCTGGTCAATATATCTTTTTCGTGTTTAGCATAACCTTTTACTGTAGAAACAAGATTTGGAATAAGATCATATCTTTTTTTGAGCATTATATCAACTGTTGAAAGTGATGATTTAACATTGTTTTTACCACATACAAAATAATTATAATATATTATCAATGTTAATATAATTACAAAAACTATTATACCAAACAATATAAACATATTTTCCCTCCAATAAAGTAAACAGGGGTCAAACCGGTGCAATACGCATTAAGCTTTAAAAATTACCGTTTTTTAGTAAATAATTTTTTACATTTTCTGCAAGTTTTTCATTTCCCTCTATGTTAAGATGACCATCAGGAAAAAAATACTTCTGTTTATCTTTAAGACTATTAAAGTATTTCATATTATCAATAAAAAAACAATTATTGTTCTTTGAGATCTTTTTTAAATAATCACATTCAATTTCAGGATAATTCATAAGTATTGGTTTTATATTATTTTTTAAAAGTTTTTTTACAATATAATCAATGTCAGAAATCACTTTTTGTTGTATTTCATCAATATTTAATTGTTCTTCAAAATTTGAATCTACATCTTTATATAAAGCAGCTTTTTCAACATTTTTAAGTTTATTAAAATATAATTGCCAAGCAGTATATCTGTAATTTTTATTATCAGGTTCAATAGATATTGCTTTTTCAATATACTTTAAAGCTTTTTTTATAGTTTCTTTATTATCACCTGATTTTGAAATAAGAATTCCATAATTGTAAAATATTTGTGAATTAAAAACTTTTTCAATAATTGATTCATGCCATTTTATAGCTTTATCAATTTGTAAATAATCATTTCTAGCTCTAAGAGTATATAATGTACTTAATGATGATAATATACTTTCGGATTTATCACTTTTATTCAATATATTGTAAGCTTCAGATAATAGTTTTTCAATAAATAGATTATCTTTTTTTTGTGAAAAATCAGAATATAAATAAGCTAAAAACACAGTATATTCAGGATTTTTTGGAAATTTTTCATAAAGTTCTTCCATTATATCAACAGCAATATTAAAATTATTATTTTTTGAATATAAAATAGCTAATCTATATTTAATATCTGAAATATTATGCTTTTGAGAGTTTATTATATGCCATTTTAATGCTTTTTTTAGTTCTTTTGAGGATGAATTTGAATTAAAAAGAAGATATGCCGAATATTCCTTTAATATATCATTATCATCAGGATTTATATTAAGATATTCCGATTCAAAAACAGATTTCAATTTTCTTATATTATAACTTTGTTCTTTTATTTTTTTTAAATTAAGACTTATATCTTTCAAAATAATTGCATCTATTTTTTTTTCATCTATTTTTTTTAAAAGAAGATTCAATATTTTATTGCCATATTTTTCAGCTATGTTTTTATCAGTAAAAAAATCAGGAATATTCTTGATATAGCTTTTATTATCATCCCAATCTATAGCTTTAAGCAGTAATTCTAATTTATCTTGTCTATCTGCAATAAAAAATGAATATTTAAAATATAGACTTGCAATATTTTGACCATATTCATTAATAATATCTTTTTTATTAACTTCACACCAATTTAAAAATTTTTGTACAAAATCCATTTCAAGCTGAATATCAAGATTAACAGATTTTTTTTTATTTTTAAGAAAAAAATTATTTTTAGGAGAAAAATCAAATTCTTCAAGTATTTTTATACAAAGCTCTAATTTTTGAGATTTATCAAGATTTTTTTTTATTTTTGATAAAAATAACACAATATTATCTGAATCTAAAACATAAAAGATTAAATCTTTATTAACATCATTTTCATCAGCATAAGCTGTTTCAATAACACTAAAATCAGAAATATATTCATTAATATTTACAGAAATATGTTTTTTTGAACTTTTAATAAATCTCCATAATCTAAATATTTTAAAATCACTAAAATATTGAATGAAAAAATTATTTTCAATATTAACATCTCTAAAATTCCATGAATTATTAACTCCAGCCATAATAATTACCATTTCAGGTTTTACCTTATAAAAAAGCTCTTCAATCTTATTTTTTACAATCGCAGTATTTGCACCAGGTTCACCAATATTTATAACTTTTATATCTATATTATTAAGTTTTTTCTCTAAAACAGAAGGATAATCAAAACCTCTTGGAACTCCAACTCCATAAGTAAAAGAATCACCAGCACAAACAATTATCTTTTTATTTTTATATTCTTCTGGAATAAAAATTGAAGTTTTATAAAACAAACCAAAAACTCTTAAAAATATCTCAAGAAATATAATTGATAAAAATATAATCAGAAAAAACTTACAAAATCTACTCATAGTAAATATCTATTCCTTTCACCCTTAAACCCTGCTAAATAGCGAAATAGCCAAATTGTGAATTAGATTTAAAGCTTTTGCTTTTCCCACTTCACCATTCACCACTCACCATCTCACCATTCACTTCTCACAGCTTCACTTCTCACAGCTTCTTTACCATATAATTCCCTAATACTAATACATCAATCTCAGTATTTACAAAACAGTTAAATGCATCTTCAGGATTACATACAATAGGTTCTTTATTATCATTAAAAGATGTATTAATAATTAACGGAACTTTTGTCTTTTCATAAAATCTTTCAATAAGAGAATAATATTTAATTTGTTCATTATTAACACTCTGATATCTTGTTGAACCATCAATATGTATAGCTGACGGAATTTTACTTTTCCACTCTTCTTTTACATTTCCAGTAATAAGCATAAATTGATTAAATATATAATCTTTAATTACAACATCAGCTTTATCATGAAGTATTGAAATACCAAAAGGTCTAAACCATTCTCTATGTTTAACTTTTTCATTAAGTATATCTTTCATTTTAGGATTTTGTGGATTTGCAAGAATACTTCTATTACCCAAAGCTCTAGGTCCAAATTCCATTCTTCCCTGAAACCAACCAATAATTTTATTATCAATAAGCAAATCACTAGTTTTTTCAAATAATTGTTTATCATTTAAAAATTCAAATTTAATATTTTTACATATAAGCATATTTTCTATTTCTTTATTTGAGTATTCAGGACCAAGAAAAGTATTATCCATTAAAAAATTACGAGGATTTTCTAAAACTTGATTATAAAGATATAAACAAGCACCAAGTGCTGTTCCAGAATCACCAGCTGCTGGCTGAATAAAAATATTTTCTATTGGAGTATTTCTAAGTATTTTACCATTTGTAACACAATTAAGAAAAACTCCACCTGCAGCACACAAATTTTTGACTTTATGTTTAGAATAAAGAATATTAACATTATTTAAAATTATTTCTTCAGTTAAAGCTTGTAAAGAACTAGCAATATTTTTATGTTTTTGACTAATTTCACTTAGTTTTTTAGGACCTTTACCAAATTTTTTAACAAATTTTGAAGTAAACATAGAATTTCCAGATCTAAAATCAAAATAATCCTCATTAACAGAAAAACTTCCATCAGAATTTATCTTTACAATTTCTTTTAATTTGTTTAAAAATTCAGCTTCTCCAAAATCAGCTAAAGCCATCACCTTACCTTCTCCACCATTTGGTAAAAAACCAAGATAACTTGTAATTGCACTGTATAACATACCAAGAGAATTCGGAAAACTTAATTCATTTTCAATATATATTTTATTATTTATCCCATAACCTGAAGTCATTGTTGAATATTCCCCTAATCCATCACATGTCATTATAATAGATTTTTCAAATTTTGACGGAAAAAAAGCTGATGCAGCATGAGAAAGATGATGTCTATTATAGAGAAATTCACCTTTATATTTATATTTTTTTTTGAAAACATCGGAAATAATAAGTCTTTCCCCAAGATATCTAGGTATAATATTCATAAAATTCTTATATGAATAAGGAAATGTAATTATGAAATTTTCTAATACACGATTGAATTTCAAAAATGGCTTTTCATGAAATATAACATAATCAATATCATTAAAATTTATTTTAGCACTATTAATACAATATTCAATCGATTTTTCTGGAAAAACAGCTGAATGTTTCTGTCTATTAAATCTTTCTTCTGAAACTGCAAAAACTTTATCATTACATATTAAACATGCTGATGAATCATGATAATAACATGAAATTCCAAGAATATTCATCAGATTCCCGCATATATTATAGCAATTATTGCTTGAGGACCGATAAAAACAACTAATAAACCAAGAAAACATAATACTATCAATATAGGAGCTATTATATATAATTTATGTTTTTTTATAAGAATAAACATCTGTTTTAACATATCAGTCATTTATGAACCCTGCCTTAAAGTTTCTAATGTTTCAAAATAATTTTCTGTTTTTATAAATCCTTTATTGTTTTTTTTAAAAACAACCATTATTAGCTTAAAAAATGGAATTATCAAAAAATAAATAACAGTAAGAATTATATTCAAAAATAAAAATTGAAAAATAATATAAGATAAAATTTCTGCAAATTTATGTATATATTTAAAAAACTTCTTCATATAATTATCTATTCAAAAGAACTGGAATTCCAATTTTTCTTATTACAGAACTTGTTGTACTTCCAAGAATTAATTCTCTAATTCTTGAATGTCCATAAGCACCCATCATAAGAAGATCAATAGGATTTTCCTTAATATAGCTTAGTATCATTTCTTCTGTAGAATCACTTAACAAAACTTTAGCACTAAAATCCTCATGTTCTGAAATAAGACCTTTGATAATCTCTTCCATTTTATCAGCTTCATCAACATTATCAACAACACTAAATATTTCAAATTTTAATTCTTTTTTCCATACTTTTTTCATCCAGAAAGCAAGTCTTAATGTTTTATTTGCAAATTCACTATTATCAAAAGCTAAAGCAATATTTTCAATTCCATTTATCTGCTCACTTGATATTATAAGAGGTTTATTCGCCATTCTTGCAACTTCTTCAACTGCTGAACCAAGTAAATAATTAGAATGTTCAACTCCAACACCATATCTTCCCATAATAATAAGGTCGTTTTCAGATGAAAGATCAATTATCTCTTCTGCTAAAATTCCTTCTCTTATAAAACAAACACTTTCAATATTATTTTTTTTACAATCATCACCAGCTTTTTTTAATATTTCTTTTCCATAAACTTTTATTTTATCTTTAGCTTTATCATAAAATCCTGAATATGCATCACCAAAATCAAATCCATCCATAACAGGATTAAAAACCATAGGAACAAAAGGATGATAAATTATTTTGTTTTCAACAACAAAAAGAAGATTAAGCTTTGCGTCAATGTTTTTTGCAACTTCAATACCAAGATTAATAACCTGTTTTGAATAATCTGAATTATCTAAAGCAAGTAAAATATTATACATTGTTCCTCCAAAGTTAAATTTTTATCTAAAATCTTTTAGCGAAAGTAGTATTGACCCATTTTTATAAAATACAATAGGAGTTATTTCCCATCTACCTTTATCAATTTTAATATATTCTTCATTGTAAACAGCATCTGGATTTTCTTTTATCATCTCATTATATGTATTTGAATACTGCCAACCCATTCTAAGCATTAAAGTGCCATTTTCATCATGAACATAACCATCACTTCTTGTCATTAAAGGAGGTATATTATCAGTTGAATCACCAGATCGAATTCCTTGATACACAATTAATTTAACTCGTTTACCATTGAGTTCTTTAGCCTGCTGAAAAACCTGAGAAATGTTAAGCACCGGATATTTAGAATTATTCTGCATATCTCCTCCTGTTTTTCTATCGTTTCTAACTTTTATAGGAGTAATATTTATTGATTTTGCTTCAACAGGTTTTTCTTTTACATCTGTATTTTTTGTATTTATTTTATCAGATTTACCGCAACCTGTAATTGCAAAAACTAAGCATAAACTTACTGTCGAAAGAAATTTCAACATATAAAAACCTCCAAGATTTATAGTTTATTGAATATAAAATTTGTTTTAATTAATATTTAGTATTTCTACTTTTATATTTTTTATACATATCAAAAAACAATACTGCAAATAGTATACCTACAATTACTTTAAGCATTACTATAAAAGCTCCAACCATTAGAGGTACAAGTATAAATGCTAAAACCAATCCTATAATGGAACAAATTATTTTAATAATGTTTTCATTCATGTTAAATATTTTACATTAAAACAGTATTACTTACAACTTAAAAAACAATCAGCAATAACTAAAATCAAAATTAATACAATAAGTTGCTAATTGAATAAACAAAAATCAATATCATAGTTTATAATAAATCATAATGAACAATTAAAAATTAACATTGAACAATTAAAAGCAAAATCTTTTATTTTTTCAAATTTTTCATTTTTCATTATAAATTCTCAATTGCTCCTTAGGAAGTTTTCTCCCATTCCTATTCCTTCAAGATTATGCGGGTTTATCATTGGTATGTTTTTTATCCTTCTGTCTTCTTCGTTTACTATCATTATTGGTACCTGATTGTCTCCTTCAAGAGTGAATTCTCTTGATACTACCCGGGTCTGAGCTGAGCCTTCTTTTACTCCCGCAGAGTTTAGCCTGACCCCACGCTTTTTGTCGTCCTGATTTGCCTCAGGAATCTCAGTTCTGAATAAAAAACGCAATGGTTCATGTTTTATACTGTAAAACATGAACCATTGCTTCATATCATATCCTGTTTCCATAAAACGATTAAATTGTTTAAAACTTTATTTTTTAATTTCCACGATATCCACCAACATCAAATCCGCCAACAATATCTCCTCTTACTGGATCAACTAGTACATCTATATACATATATTGATCTGGTATTTCGCATCTGACAATATAATATAAATTCTGATAATACAATTTTTTTTCATAAAAATAGAATAATGGCATATATTTAAACTTTGTATAAAGTTTATATATATAATAAGAAAAAGAATTATACCACCTGCCATTAGCAAAAAATATTTTTAATTCAATTTCATCTTTATTAATTTTTTCATTAACTATTCCTTCTTTTTCCCTTAATATTTTTATTACAATTGAAAGTGCTTCTTGTTTAGTTTTTTTGACTTTTGTATTTTTAGGAATATTATCTGATAATATATTATTATAAAAATATTCAATTCTACCATTCATATCAGTAATAATTTCTATACTCTGCCCCTTATATTCATATTCTCCATAACAAGCAATCCACTTATATTCATTTTTATTTTTCTTTAATTTTAATTCAATATTACTATATCTAATTATTTTATCTCTAATTTTTAAATAATAGTCATCGTCAAATTTAGATTCATAATTTGTCTTATATTTAATAGCAATTTCACGAATAATATTATCAAAATAATCAATAATTATTTTCACATCAACAAAATCATCTTTATAGCTATAGTGTAATACGCTTTTTTCTAAAAAATAAGTAGTATTTTTTTTCCCATAATCCAAGTTTTTAATATTAAATTGACTCGAAATTTTTAATTCATTTAACTTTTTTATAATAAAATATCTTTTATTATAATTATCAAACAAAATAACTATTATTATAATAAACAAAAAAATAATCGACCCAAAAATTTTTTTCATTTTAATCCTCAAAAGATATGAATTTCAAATCCTTATCTTTATACTCAATATTTAGGTCTATATATTCCTTAATTTTATTGCTTTCTTCTAAAGAATATTTTATTGCACCTTTATAATCATTTTCTTCATAGAATTTATTAAAAAAGAAAAAACCAAAATCATCCGCATATCTCGAATTAACTCTGATATTCCATCCTAAATAATTTTTTGTATTTAAAGCATTTGACAACTCATCGTTTCCAGGTTCTAATCCACTAAAGCAACAATTCATAAAAACAAAATCATACTTATTAATAATTTTTTCAATATCTTTTGTAAAAATTACATTTTGAAGTTTATAAGTCAATGAACTCAAATCTAAATATTCATCAACTGTAAACCCTAGAAATTCATCATTATCACTATAATTAAAATCTCCTCCATGTCCATTATAATATAAAATATCTCCATAATTTATATAATTATAAAATTCAAACCCTGTCAGACTTTCATCTACAATAACAGTATAATCTAATTTGTCTTTACAAATATTTATGATTTGATTTTTCATTTCTTTAAATTTTTCGTCAGATTCTTTTGGACCTAAACTCGATTTTAAAAATAAAAAAATCTTTTTATAATTTGATTTCTTTTTATAATTCTCGAACTCTATCAAAAAAGGAGTTGTTTCATCAGTATCATCATAAACTTTACACACGATATTTTCTTCGCCGTTAATTGTAAGACAATCATTTTTATAAGTATAAGGAACATACATTATTGGTTTTATTGTTTTTAATATTTTGTGAGAGTGTGTATATCCATGTATCAATCCAACTTCCTCGAGGAAACAGCCAATTTCATAACCAATCTTATCAGTTATTGAAATTTTTCTATTTCTTTCATTACTATTTTCTTCAACCAAAACTTTTACATAAAACTTAGCATTTTTAGCTATAAACTGAGTCTGATCCAGTGGTTTACATTGTTCTTTTGTGAATACCATATTAGATATGTAATAATTCTGGGTCTGTGCTGAGCCTTCTTTTACACTCGCAGAGTTCAGCCTGACCCATCGCTCTTCATCTTCATAATCTGGTCCCTGCCATACTGGAAAATGTAATCTTTCCTTTTCCTGTATCTCTCCATCATCATCAAAATCATTTATTATCTCACCATTCTTCTTCACATACTCAATTTCACATGAATCTGCTAAGGAGCGATGGGTGATTATCTGTGGATATGGTAATGGATAGTTTATCTTAACTTCAAAACTGTCATAAGCTACATCATTATCAGGGTTGTCGTCCTGATTTACCTCAGGTATCTCAGTCCTGAATATTCTTGTGTCATCTCCTGTTTCTTTTAATACTACATGATGAGACAAACTGTAATATGGGTCTAATATCATTGCTTCTATCTCATCTGCTTTATTGTCTGTATATTCAGATAAGAATTTCAATGATAGATGTAACGGATCTCCTGCATACGGACTTTCTCCCATTCCTATTCCTTCAAGATTATGTGGATTTATCATTGGTATGTTTTTTATCCTTCTGTCATCTTCATTGACTATCATTATTGGTACCTGATTATCTCCTTCAAGAGTGAATTCTCTTGATACCGTTCTGCTTCCGATTCTTTCAGCGACCGAAAAGTCCACTTTTGCTGATATTATTATATCCATGAAATTGCCTTTGTATAATGTGAAATCTGCTTTTGTGGAATTTGTTCTTAAAGGTTCCAGCGAGTATGAATCTTCTTCATTTCCAGTTATACTCCAATTCCATTGTATATTCTCAAGTCCTGTCATGTCTACTGGATTCCCATCTTTATATACAAGACTTGCGGTGAGTCTTTTCTTCTCACCTTCCTTCATTTCTTCAATAACTGGCTCAATCTGTACTTTTACTGTCTCTATGTATATCTCCTTTGCTTTTTTTACAAAATCATCATTGTAATAATATCCTGAATCGTAATATGCTCCTAATACTTTTTTGAGCATTTCATCAGCTTTGCTATAATTATCTGTCTTTTTATATATTTCGATAAGTTCCTGATATGCTCTTATTTTTTCCTGATGATGTATTTTTTCGAAGTTATTATAGAATGGGTCTTCTATGACTTTTGTGAAATATTTTTCCGCTTCTTCATAATTTTGCTCATCTCTGTAACTGTCTGCTATTCCTATATCGGATTTTGAGTTTACTCCTGAGTTTGGATAATATGTATTTACATTTGTGAATATTTCTCTTGCTTTCTCTGATTCACCTTTTAATAAATACATTGTTCCCATCTGAACATATATTCCAGCCTGAATATAATAATCTGTCTGATAATCTGTTATTCCTATTGCTTGATTACAGGCCCATAATGCTTTATCGTAATCTTCGAGGAATCTGTAAGTATTTACTATATTTGAATATGCTCTTACTTTTTCTGTCTTATCTGTATCTGAATTATTTATTACTGATAAATGCTGTTCTTCTGAAAGTTTCAGAAATTTTTGAGCTTTTTCTTTATCTTTTTCAAAGTAAAGATATGTTGTCCCAATTATAAAATTACATTCTCCTAAGATGTTTTCTATATGCTCTTTTGTCATATATTGATAAGGTATTATACTTGAAAACATCTCTTTTGCTTTTTCATAATTTTCTATTATTTTTTCATATTCATTCTCATCATCGTATAAATATGTGTTTCCTGTCCTTATGTAAGTTCCAGCCATTGCATAAAGTATGGTTCTTCTAATATACTCATTTGCATTAACAGAAAAAGCATTCATGTACATATGAGTATATTTTTCGCAATCTTTTCCATAATCTCTTGTCTTTTCTCTATCTGTTATCCCATATAAAAAATTATTAGCAGCATATCCGTTAACAATTCCTAAATAACATGATTCCAACAGAACATTATTGTCTGATATAAGATTCTCTTTATATCTTTCTATTGATTTATTATATACTTCTTCTCTTTTTTCTAAATCACTTTCATAAAAACTTGCAATAACATAATATATGAATCCTAACTGATTATATACTTCTCCTTTTTCCGGTTGATATTCTCCAGTATTAATATATTTTTCAATATACAGCTCAAGTGCTTCCGCTTCTTTTGTATAATATTCTTTTTTTAGTTCAGGATCTTCTGTCATATTATACAAAGAATTATAAGCTTTGCTTTTATCATATCTTGCATTTTGTCTTATATTTTCATCAGGGGAGTATTCTATGCACCAGTCAAAAAACTTAAGACATTCAAAAATTTCTTCTTCACTTCCATTGTAAATATTATATATCGTGATTATCTTTGAATATGAATATCTTTTGAATGGATCTGTTTTGTCATTCAATATACTTTTTTTATACCATTCAATTGCATTAATATTATCTCCCATCTGTTCATAACAATAACCTGTCTCATAATATGCTCCATTTAAAAAGGCATAAGAAGGATATTCTGCTATCAATCTCTGCAATAGATTGACAGCTGTCATGTAATTTCCATCACCTATTTCTATCATTGCACTCTCATACAATTCTTCTTCCGGTGTATTTTCTCTTGACTTTTCTATACAGAATTTGCGATTAAGAATTTTATACAATGAAAATGCTTTTTCTATATATTTGTATTTTTTTAAGAATTTTTCTTTATCTTTATCCTTTAAAAAAACATCTATCTGTTCTCTGAAATAATCTGTTATCTTAAGTCCAAATTTTTGTATGTATTTTTTGTGATCTATACCAAATATCCTTTGTGTTTTCTCATTTTTAAGGATTACATCCTGAATGTCTGATACAATATTGATATGAGATCTTTTTATTCTCATATTACTCATCTTTTCAAGAAGTTTTGAGTTTAAAGTATAAAAAATACCCATATCTTTATTTGATTTAAATTCAGATTTCATCTTATTAACATATTTTTTTATATTTTCTTGGTAATTTTCATCAACAATATTTTTACATAAAAATTCAGAATCTTTTTCTATTTCAGATACAGTAAAATCATATACTGCTTCAATACTCTCAACAATTTTTTCATTATCTGCAAAACTCTGTGAAAGATTTCCAAGATAATCCAGGATTTCTGCCTGACTTCCTATATTATCAATTCTATCTGATATATCTTTGTCATTCTCTGGAATACTAAAAATTTTGTTTTCTGAAAGTAAATTCACACCTGATACAGCTTCAATATAATCAAGATTCATGCTCCATGAAAAAACAGAAAACAACAGAATTGTTAAAATGTACAATGTTTTTTTCATATAAAACCTCTTATATAGAAAATTTTAATATTAGAAAATGTTTTGAATTCATTCTAGGATATCTAATCTTAATACGATAATTTTATTAATTATTTGTTATATTGTCAAGATGTTTTTTAATAAAAATATTTTGATTAACCATTTCTTTATCTGACTTTTTTCATTTTTTCTGTACTAAATAGAAGAAGAAGACCATCAATTCCTTAAAGAATACTTAATTAACTTTTTGTACTCTTTTACTAGTTAATCTTATATCATTATTGCTAAATTTATTAATAGCCAAAGTTTTTCTTTATCTAATTCAGGATTGTCAAGTTTGTATAGCTTTTCAATATATTTACTATCAATATCGAGAAATTGAAGTTTTTCAGTTATTATAGGCTTCATAAAATCAAAATGACCTGATTTTATCCATTCAAGCAATGGAATTTTAAATCCTTGTTTTTTTCTGTTTAATATATTTTCAGGAATTTGATTTTTATACATATTATAAAGCGTGAATTTATTTTTATTGTTATTTATGCTAGCTTTCATACCAGCACTTAGTGAATATGTCAGAATTTCAGGATTTCCAAATGGCGTTTTTATATAATTTGATGTAAGATTTTCAATAGAATTCAATCTTGCATAATAATTACAGGGTAATTTGTTATAATATTCAAAAAGTATAATTTTTTTGTAAAAATCTTCTATATCATTATTTATAACAGCATTTTCATTAAAATTACTTAAAATACTATCTGTATTAAATCCTGTTAATTCTAATATTTCATTTTTGTCAAAATACTCTGGTATATATGAATAATTATTACAAAATTTATTCATTATATTGTTTAAAAGTATATTTGTAAGACCTTTTGAATTAAATTTATTTATTGAAAAATCAAATAATTCTTTAAAATCAGAGAAATCACTTAATACATCTGTCATATATGAATATCCTGCAAAATACTCATCTCCACCTAAACCAAAATATACATCATTATATTCAATCTCAGATTTTTTTAGAGCATGAGAAAAAGCCCATATATCCTGTGTTGCTGTTAATATATTTTTTTGAGAAGATTCTATATAATGTATAATCTCTTTTACATAATCTTCTGGACTTATAATTATATCTTTGTGATTGGTGCAATTTGTTTTTATAAAATCTCTTCTGAAATTATCTTCATCAAATTCTTTTTCATTAAATCTTACAGATAATGAGTTAACCTTTTTTCCCTTGTTTTTTAACGCACAAATCATACATGTTGAATCAATTCCACCGGAATACATTATAGTACTGTATTTTTCATAATAATTAGATGAAATAATGTTTTCAAATAATATTCCAAAATTTCTAAAATCTGGTTTTTCCTTTAAACCAGCTGGATTTTCAGGTATATTAATTAATTTTTGGCTAATAATACCTTTTTTAAACTTATAAATTCTTCCTGGCAAAATACGAAATACATTTTTATAAAAAGTCTTTCCTTCTGGGAAAAATCCAAATCTTAAATAATAAGCAATACTCTCTATATCAATTTTTTTATTAGGAATTTTAGCAAAACTTTTATAAATAGCTAGTTTTCCTTTATTTATATTATAGTAAACAGAATTTAACCCAGAAAATTCAGTAAAAAAAACAATTTCATCTTTAAATCTCATTAAAAAATATGCAAAATCTGTAACATCCCAAATTTTGCTGTAATCTTCAGTAATTGTAATATTTTTTAGTTTTTCAATTACTTCTTCTTTAAAAACAATAAATTCTATTTTTACTGTTTTTTTTGTATTATCATTTGACATTTACAACCTTCTTTTTAATTCTATTAACTATCAAAGATTTTTTTTTATAAATTCAATTGTATTTTTTAATATTTTATCATCAGTTTTTTTTATAAATTTTTCAAAGATTTGTATTGCTTTATTAAAATCACCTTTATCTTTTAAAGTAATAATATATTCTGTGCATAATTTTATAATTTGTTGCGAATTTTGTTGTGTATTTTCTTTAATTAATATTTCAAACATTTCACATGATTTTTTATAATCTCTAATTTCTCTATATAAAATTCCAATTCTAATATTATTTTCAAAACAAGGTTGTTTTTTTAATTTATAAATAAAAAATAATGATAATGCTTTGTTTAAACTGGATTTTTTAATATTTAAAATTGATTTTTTTTCATTATCATTTAAAAATCTCATTTAATTAATCCTTTTTTCCACGCACAATATCTTAATGCTCCTGTTAATTCAAAAACTTTTTCATTATCAGTTGAATCACTAAAATCATTAACTTCTATTAATTCATTTTTTACTATTGAATTAAGTATTGAAAGATTTTTCTTAAAATAAAAATTTTCATTTGAATTAAAAACTTTATGTAAATATTTTAATGCAGTTTTATCATTTTCTAAATAAAGCAGATTTCTTACTATAAGCATATTCAAATATGGATCTCTACAGTTTTTAAACATTTCAGTTATATTATTCATAGTATTGATTGAATCACTGTATTTTTTGATTATATCAATAATAACATTTCTAAAACTTCCGCCTTTTCCAGACATTATATCTTTAAAATCTGAATTATTAAGATCAGGTGTATTTCTTGATAAAAACTCTGGTATATAAAGCATATCCTGCCAATAAGGAGATAAATAATCACTATATTTCAAAAAAATTTCTCTTGTCGGTAATATTCTATAAATACATTCTCTGCATTTTAATGGCAAGCTTGAATAATCACCCGAAAATATATCGGATAAATTATCTTTTATATTATTTAAATCAATATCAACACATCTACAACCAGTCCATTCTCCAGTTGATTTAACTTTTAAGAAATCAAACCAGAATCTGCAAGGTAATAAAGTATTATCAACATTTTCAAACGGAGTGGAATAATCTGAAATTTCAATTATATAATCTTTTTTCACATTTGTATTTCCAGCATAAATTGGAATTTTTATATTATCAGATTCTAATATTTCACAGTTTTTATCCTCAAATAAAATCTCACTAAAATCAAGTATATAACCATATTTTAATCTTTTTTTATATAAATTAAAAATATATTCATTCTCTGTTTTTTTGAAATGTTCTTTAAACTCATTTAAATCAAGTGTTTTCATCTCAAATCCAGAACAATCAAGACATAAATACGGATTATCAAATTTACCTAAAATATGATTTTTCCTGATTTTTTCGGCATTTTCACTGTAATATAGTTCTGATAATAGATTATCCTTAAGACTTCCATAAAATCCAGTTTCTTCAATATCTCTACAACACATTACTAAATTTCCAGATGAAGCTAAATAAGGTTGTTTCCATAAAGCAGAACAAGGCTTTCTATCAGTATTATCTTTTTTGGTAAAATGATTTTTGTAAACAATACTTTTTTCAACTATTTCACTTTCTTCAAAATCAATTTTATTAATAATACATTTATAAAGTTCATTACTTTTCTTCTGATCAGGAATCATAGCTTCAATTACATCAATACCAGCTGGAGTTTTTGATGATAATTTTTCACCTGCATAAGTTTCATGGCAAAATTTAATATTATTTTTAGAGTAAAAAGTTTTCCAGAAATCAATAAACCCATGGATTTCTTCAACATTTTCTTCAACTGCAATAATTTGTACACTACAAAAAACTGATTCAAATAAATTTTCTTCATTTAATCTTATATAAAATTCTTTTACATTTGATAAAACTTCATCAAAATAATCAATTTTTTTTAATTTTTTATAACTTTCTCTATTATATGCTCCAATTGAAAAAACAAATACAACTTCTATACTTTGATTTTTTCTCTTTAATATTTTTACCAATTTATCAATAATTGTAGAATTTAACATTGTTGCATTTGAATATATATAAACAGTATTACTCACAATTTTTTCAACTACACAATACTCAAATATATCTACAAATTCAGGATTAAGCATTGGTTCACCAAATCCTGCAAAATTTAATTCATCAAGCATAATATCAATATTATTTATACAAAGTTTAAAATCATTTAAGCTTAAAAACCTTGAATATTCAGATTTATTACTTCTTTTTACTTTTAAACCATAAACAATTTCATTTTGAGGACAATAAATACAAGAAAGATTACATTTATCAGAAATTCCTACAATTATTGACATTTCATAAGGAAATTTCTTCATTCCCAAACCCATTTATCCTGCATTTTTGCATATCTTTCAATATAAAATAAAAGCTCAAATATTTTTTCAGGTTTACGGAAATTTTCATTAACTATAAATATAATTCTCTCATTATTATTAATCTTTTTAATTAAATCTAAACAAAATTTGAAATATTCACTTGGATATAATTTGTATATAATGTCAAGAGTTTCAATACTTTCTGATAAATTCATATTATACAAAAATAATTTAGCTAATCTTGATAAAATCATTATTTCATCATTGTCTTTTACAAATTCAAAAATTTCATTTAATTTCACTAAATTATCTGAATATTTATCAATCATTCTAATTATACAATCTTTGTATTTTGAAATATCTTTATTTTTAAAATCATCATTAAATTCAATATGATTAAAATCAGGTAAAGATCTTTCAAAAAACTCTTTCTGAATACTCAACTGATAATAAAATTTATTCAAATTTTTAATATTACTAACAGCAAAATCATTTGAAATTGATGATTTTTCATAGCATTCAATACAAATTTTCGGCATATTACTCCAATTACCATTTAACACATCTTTTAAAGCATTTTTATACTCATTACAATCAATATTTATTTTATCGCAACCACAAAACAACTTATTATTTTTAACAATAAAATTCTCAAATAAATATCCACAAGGTAATATACTTTCAAAAGTTTTAAAATTGTACTTTTTATCCTTTTCATGCAAAATAAAAGAATAATCTTGCAAACTAATAAATTCTTTAACAATAAAATAATTATTTCTTTCAACTTCAAGAATTTCTTTAAGTTTATCCTCCAAAATATGCTCATCTACACGCAATTTCATAGCATTAAAAACAGACTTCCCATTCATACGTTTTTTAAAAAGATTAAAAGCTAATTTACCATCAAATTTTAAACAGAATTCATCTAACTGATTATTACTAACAGGAAGACCTTCAAAACCTTGACAATAGAAACAAATAGAAGGACAATTAAAATCTCCAGAAAGCTGATTTTTTCTCCATGAATTCGCCTTTTCGCTCCAGAAAACTTCAGAAAACTTATTATTCCTGATATTACCATAAGGAAACTCACCAAGAAGATCTCTTGTACAAATACATAAATCACCATTTGTCATAATAACCGGACTTCTCCACAAAGCTGAACAAGGTTTTCTTTTAATATAACTTTTTATTTCCATATGATTTTCATTAAGTCTAGTAGTATCATCAAGAGTAAGAACTTTTTGAGAAAATTCAAGGTTTTTAAGCGAATTATCAAAAGTAATTGAAGAATCTTTTTGATCTCCTAAAATCGCCATAACAAAAGCAATAGAATGTTCAACACTATTACCAACAATAGTTTCACCACAAGTACAAGCTTTTTCAACACCAAAATTCAAATTATTATCTTTAAAAAAACTTTGCCACTTATCAAGAAAAATCTCAGTTTCATGCATATTTTCTTTAACAATAACCATTTGAACAGAAGAATAAATCTGAGATGTAATTTTATATTTATCAGTTAATCTAATAAAATCTTCAGCATTTTTAACAACAATATCATAAAAATCTTCACAACAAACATCTTTATAAACTTCAGGACTTGCAGCATTAATAGAAAAAAGAACTTGAATCTTAATATCTGAATTAGAAATAATATTAATAATTTTTTCAGCCATATCATTACACATAAGAACACCATTAGTAGGCAAAAAAATTCTCTTAATACGACCACGATTATTATTAACAATATATTCAAAAATATCCAAAAACTCAGGATTCAATAAAGGTTCACCATAACCTGATAAAGCAATCTCATCAATTAAAACATCAATATTATCAAAAAAATCAACAAAATCAGAAAATTTCAAGAATTTTTTAGATTTTTCATGATAAAATCTATTATAACCATCAACATCATAAGAATCAGGAAAATGATAACAAAATTTACATTTTATATTACAAATCTCAGAAACAGCAAGAGTAACCAAAAAATTATCCGGTTTATAAAAATCATAAAACTCATCTACAAAATTCATAATAAAAATATAACCTTTGTTGTCCTCTTTTACAACCTGACCCCAAATCAGGACTCAACAATTAAAAATCAGAGATTTTACTTATAAAATCTGGTCTATCTATAAATGGATTTCTATTTTTCTGTGCTGATTCTATTCCTGCATTTCTTCTTATTTCTTTTTCACTTACTGGATCTAATTCTACCCATTCTCTGAAAGTTTGTTCTTGTTTTTCGTCTATTGGCATATTATATCTTACAGAAAAATAAAATAATGCTCTTGCAACATCACCTTTGTGATCATCTCTTGGTTCAAATACATCATCTCCTAATTCTCCGATTCCGTATTCGCTTCCACCATCACTCCATGTTGCACTTTCAACATTTCTTAAAGGAACATGTCCTCTTTTAGAATTAGCTCTTGAATCTGTTGGAAATAAATGATGTACATCGTCTTTTTTGGTATCTTTGCTCTGTTCTCCAAATTGACTTTGTGGCCAAGAATGTTCACAATTCATAGAACCATTTGGTATTCCTTTTGTTTTTACTTCTTTTGCTGTATAAACACATGTAACTATTCCATCTTCATTATCAAGCTCTGAAAAAAACAAATATCTTGCTGCTCTGTATCCTAAATCAATCTGATTATCTATTAAATCATGTAATTTTCTTTTTAATTCGTCATCTTTTAAATGTTTTACATTTTCATAATATTTGTCATATTCATAATTATTGTATTCTTTATCTAATACGATTTTTATTATTTCATTTTTATCATCTATATTTACTAATGTTAATGCAAAATCTGTCTTTTCGGCAACTATATATATTGCGGTGTTTTCTCCTTCTTTGTAACTTGCGTAAGTTTCTCCATCCATTTCTACAAATTCAAAAGCTGATAATTCTGTTCTTTTGTCTGATTCTACTTTGTATTTTATTTGGGAAGAAAAATTTCTGTTTGAGTTTTCTTTTGTTAATCTGATATTTTTTTGAAATGTATAGTCTCCCGCTTCTTTGTTTTTTAAAATATAATATCCACCATCAAGTGAATTTATATCCATAGCAGGTGTTGTTACTGAAAAACCTAAAGCTAGAATAAGCCCTAAAGATAATTTTTTAATCATACTGTATACTCCATTTTGCTTTTATTATTTCTATATATAAATATACGATATTTTTCAGAGAAAATCTACCTATAAAAAAAAATACAAGTCACTTCTAAACTTTTTAAAACCCGCGAGATTGCGAAATAGCCAAATAGTGAAATAGATTTAAAACAATCTTTTCCCCATCTCACTATCTCACCACTTCACCATTCACCATTTAAAACCTGCGAGATTGCGAAATAGCCAAATTGTGAAATAGATTTAAAACATTTACATTTTCTATTCTTCTATCTTTACCCTATCTCACTACTTCACTAATTCACTAATTAAATGCCTTAGCATCGCTAATATCAGCGAAGTCATAAAATGACAAGCTGTACTAATTGTGACCCTAGTCACGCTAATTCTTCTCCCTCACAATCTCACCATTCACTGTTTTATGCATTATACACAGGTTTGACCACCAGATTTTTATGATTTTTCTCATATTGAAATTACCTCTCTTCAGTATCAACCAGCTTCATTCCTTCTATTGTCCACTCAATTACTTCATTTATCTCCATATTAATCATTTTACAACCTTCAAGTATGATATCTCTATTTACTCCAGCAGCAAATCCTTTGGATTTAAATTTCTTTTTAACAGATTTTACTTCCATATTATTAATATCTTTATCAGGTCGCATTAATGATGCTGCATATATTAAACCTGTTAATTCATCAATTGTATAAAGGACTTTTTCCATCTCAAGTTTAGGTTCGACATCAGAACATATTTTCCAACCATGAGATATGACTGCGTGTATTAAATCCTCTGACACACCTTCTTTTTTAAGTATCTCTTCGCTTTTTTTACAATGTTCTTCAGGATATAATTCATAATCAATATCATGCAAAAGTCCAACAATACCCCAGTATTGAGAATCATGATTTTTACGATCTGCAAAATATTTCATAGCTCCTTCAACAAATAAAGCATGTTTGATCAACGCCTCATTTTTATTATATTTTTTCAATAATACCATTGCTTTTTCACGATTCATACAATCTCTCCTTTTGTATCTTTTGAATATAGACCACCTTAAGAAATCAAGTCTGTCAACATTAACAATTGCTTCCGTTAATCTTAAATTCTAAAAAAAAATTTACAGTAAACTCTCTCAAATCTCAATAATAACAATCTATTTCAACCAAACTAACAAAAAATATGACAATTCACCAAAAAAATCAAAATTAAGGATTGATGCGGATTTCCAAATTCTAATCCGTTATGCACCGGTTGGACCCCAGATTTTGTATGTGATAAATTAAAGACTTACTCCGTTTTTTTTGATTTCTTCTAAAAATCCAGATGGATCATTTCCGTCCAATAATAAAATTGGTTCAATTCTATTATCAATATTTCTTCTTAATCTGTACAGATTCAATTCCTGTTCAAGAAAATCACCATAGAAATTCTTTAATATAACTGCTATGTCAATATCGCTATTTTCATTATATTTTCCAGTAACAAAAGAACCAAATAAAAAGACTTCCGATCCAGAAAATTTCTCTTTAACCAGTTTAGCATATTCTCTGGCCTTTTCTATAGCTTTGATTTTATCCATTCAAGAAATTCCTTTGTTGATTTTATTAAAAAATCACATTTTTCTTTAGTTAAAGATTTAAACAATTTATCCTTATATGTTGGATATCTTGCTTCAATATTTAATGGATTCAACAAATCCAGTAAATCTTTTTGCTGTTCACTTAAAATTGTATAAATTTCAGATTTTTCAGCTAATAAAATCAAATTATGAACAAAAGGAGGCTAACCTTCTTTTTCTTTTATATAATAAGCCTTTAATATTTTTTCAACACTTTGATGACACATAAAACCAACATATAAATATTTACCGCCATTCAGCATTAAAAGAGCAGTATCAAAATCATATTCAGATAAATCAGTCCAATATCTTATTTTTTCTATCATAGACTAATTATACCATACTCACAAATAAACCGGCAATTATTGGTTACTTCAAAAACCTCAATTCAGAAATCAAGTTTTAACTTTGTTATCATAATTACTATCCTGGACCGGGATCTGGTTTTGAAGCCGTGATTTTATTTATTTTTAATATCCTCTTCACTCTTTCCTATTGCTTCTTTCAACTCTTTTTCAGATGGTAAAAATTCACTAATATCCTTAGAAATCTCTTTAAATTTATATTCAGCTACTCCTAACGGTTTAGAATTATTAGCTAAGGCATATTCAACAACCGTATTATTTTTTGATTTACAAATTAATAGTCCAATTGTTTCTTTATCATCAATGCCTTTGATATTTTTATCCACTGCTGTTACATAAAAGCTAATCTGCCCAAAATGCTCTGGCAAAAACTCAACCGTCTTTAATTCAATAACAACAAATCTTTTCAAAATATAATTATAAAACAATAAATCAATAAAAAATTCCTGTTCGCCTACAATTATCTTCTTTTGCCTTCCAACAAAAGCAAAACCTTTACCAAGTTCTATTAAGAGATGAGTAATATTTTCAATTAAAGCATTTTCTAAATCTTTCTCTTTAGCTTTTTTCGTTAAATTTAAAAAATCAAAAACATAATTTTCTTTAAAACTATTCTCAACCAACTCTAGATTATCATTTGAAATTGTTTTATCAAAATTACTTACTAACTTCCCATTTCTAGAATACAAATCAAGCTCGATTTGATGCTCTAAAATAACTCTTGACCATGAGTTTTCAATAGTTTCATTAATATAAAAAACTGCTTCCTCCAATTTTTTTAGTTTTGTTAAAATAACTATAATATGCCCCCATGGAATTTGTGCAACAACCTGCTGCACAAATTTTTGATTAGGAATAAAGAGATAAAACATTCTCATATAATTTAAATTTCTTCTTGAAAAACCACTTAAATCAGGAAATTCTGCTTTTAAATCTTTTTCAATTTGACCTATTAAATCATCGCCCCATTTATAATTCTCTTGTTTTAAAACAATATTTTTACCAATATAATAATAAAGCATAATTAATTCTGAATTAACTTTTCTAACAGCCTTTTGTCTGGAATGAATTATTTCTTTTTTGATGTTTTTAATGAAGTCAATATATTCAGAGCTTAACATATAATCGCTCATAAATTAACCCTCTTTTAATAATTAAAAAATTTAACTCAATATTAATACTATCATAAATAACTAAAATAATAAATGTAATGGTGTGGTCTGCACCCTTTAAATCGGACTTTCTTAATTGTGAATTTTCAATTCAACAAAATTATTTATTAAAATTATTATAACATAATTAAAACTCAATAACATCACTATATTTCAACCAAATTAACAAAAAATCTGACAATTCGCTAAAAAATCCAAAATTCAGGATTAATACGGGTTTACAAGCCTCAATGCGTTATGCACAGGTTTGACCCCAAGATTCTTTGATCCCCCTGATTCTTTTCAAAATTCTTTCTTAATTTATTTTTCATTAATTTTAAGTTATATTTTAAATAATATTATTTTTTTGGACAAAAGTAATCTGAAATATTAATGAGGTTATTATGATAAAAAAA